>Ga0208612_1000400_pt1 | contig 19391 bp, 20 predicted proteins | sample AntDryMetagUQ889_FD_188089 | JGI IMG/M metagenome (GOLD analysis project Ga0208612, IMG submission 188089) | Polar desert microbial communities from Antarctic Dry Valleys - UQ889 (SPAdes) | ecosystem: Environmental > Terrestrial > Soil > Desert | place: Antarctic Dry Valleys | collected 2008-12-31 | reverse complement strand
GTTTGGTCCTACCGCGACACGTCGAGCCTCGGCACGAACATCGAGAACGTCGACATCACCGGCTTCGAGGTGGAGGCGCTCGATGGAGGTATCGGCAAGATCGACGAGGCTACCTACGAGATCGGCTCGAGCTACGTCGTTGTCGACACAGGTCCCTGGATCTTCGGCAAGAAGGTCATGCTTCCGGCAGGCGTCATCAAGTCGATCGACGAGGCCGAGGAGAAGCTCTTCGTCAACCGCACGAAGGACGAGATCAAGGCCTCACCCGAGTTCGATGACTCGATGGTCAGCGATGACTCGTACCGCGGACAGCTGGGCTCGTACTACGGCCCCGGCGGCCAGGCGCATCGCGACTGGGACGACACCGTCTAGGCGAAAAACGCTAGAGACGATCGCGGGCTGGCGGTCGACCGGGGTCTGGCTGAAGCCAGGCCCCGGTCCCGCTCTTATGACTCTTCCCCAACCGGCCTGTCGATGTTCAGGTCGACGCCGGGCGGCGTCTCGATCGCGGCCTCTCGGCGGTAGTGCAGGAGCTCCCGTCCGATGGCGAGCAGCGTGCCCGCGACGGGTATCGCCATCAGCGCGCCGATGACGCCTGCAAGTTGCGCGCCGATCAGCACGGCGAGCAGGACCGCAAGAGGCGAGAGTTGCACCGTCCTGCCGTAGACGAGCGGTTGCAGAACGTGATTCTCGAACTGTTGGTAGGCGAGGAAGAACCCGACGACGATGAGGCCCCGCACCCAATTCGTCTCGATCAGCACGACCGTCGAGACGATGATCGCGGCCAGCGTGGCGCCCGCGAGCGGGATGAGGTCGAGGATCGCCACGAGCAGCCCGAGCGCGATCGCGAAGTCGCTCCCCACCCCGAACAGCACGGCTGTCGAGACAACTCCGGCGATCAAGCTGATCAGGAGGTTCCCCGTCACGTACCCGCTGATCGTCTTGTAGATCTCGTACCCAACGCGCTCGTAGCGGATGCGCGTCTGAGGAGCGAGCAAGCGAAGGGCGCCCTGGATCGTCCGCGGGCCCTCGAGGAGCATGAAGAACGTGAGGAAGATGATCGTGATAGCCGCAACGACCGCCGTCACCACGCTCCGGACGAGGTCGAGCACGGGCAGGCTGAGCCCGAGAACTCCACCCGGTCCCTGGGCGTCGATCGCCTCACGTATCCGATCGACGATCTGGTAGTCGTCCTGCAGCCAACCGAGCGGGCCGATTCCCCTCGTGAGATCGTCGATGAAGTCGGGCAGGGCGACGACGAAGTCGGACACCTGGGCGACGAGGGGCGGGATGATGAGGAAGCCGACCCCGGACATGACGAGGAGCGCAAGGCCGAAGACGATGCCCGCCGCATAGCCGCGGCGCATCCCCCGGCGTTCGAAGGCTTCGACAGCAGGGTTGAGCGCGCAGGCGAGGATGATCGCGACGAGGATCCACGTGAGCACCTGCCAGGCGAGGTAGAGAAGGATCAAGACCAGTCCGACGAGGACCGCGACCCCGAGCACGGCGAGAACGGTCGCGGGACGGATCGTGACGACGCGCGACTCGGGTCTCACCACAAGCTGTCGCTCCGGGGCCTCCGCGGGACTTCCTGGCAGGATCGTCATGCAGCGAGCGATGGGGCGCGTTCGACATTCATGAGCTCTTCACGGGCATCGACGCGACCAGCTCTCCTCTATGTCTCTCCGTCGGTGAAGACATGGACGGTGTGTCGTACCCCGTTTCGGCGTTCATCGAACGCTCCCTGCGGGAACTACGCCCGATCGGAGCGACTCTTGGGGCCAGCCACCTCGGGGTGGCTCCGTCGACGGGTTTGGGGACCCACGGCTCGGGGAATCGCAGGGGAGATACCCCGGCGCACTGGTGAGCGCCTCGGATAGCTCCGTACATGACCGGAGCACGCAGGAGCTGCAGCGGGTGGTGGGGGACCCGCCCGCTGCGGCGATTCTCGCCACCGACCGGCTAGCCATAGCTAGTTGTCGCGACTACAAGGGCAAATGCGCCTGCGGAAGAAGAGGCGACCGCAGGCAGCGCAGCGTGTGTTCAGCTCCGGTCTCGCGAGCATTCGCGTCCGCATCCCCAGGTCGAGCATCGTCACGGCTGCCGCTGCAGCGCCGAGCCAACTTGGATAGGGGGCGCTCATCTCTCGAAGTCCGCGTCGGTCGATACCCGGGTCAAGTGGGTGGCAAAAAACCGTGTTGCCGCTGGCGAAGGTCGACATGGAGGTCAGCTTGGCACAGCCCTCGAACGTATGGACTTTCTGGGTCTTGGCTGAACCGACCACGCGATCGTGAGATGGGGTCTGGCGATTGCCAGACCCCATCCCTTGCGAACTTACGCCGGAGTTGACTCCCCGCTGCCGACGAGCTCGTCGAGGACCGACCGGAAGTCGATCATCGCCTTCCTCAGGTTCTCGGTGTTGTCGTCGGCGTCGTTCTCGATCATCGCCTGGCCATGCCGATAGCGCTCGGCGACGTCGGGGTGATCGACCGCGACGTGCGCGACGCTCGCCTCCGTGTCCCCATTCACGGGATATCCGCGATCCCCGAGCAGGCGGGCGACCAGCTGCTCCGCTGCACGGGCAGCTTCGGCGGGGTCGTTTACGAAGCGGGCCTCAGCCTGCCGCCAGTCCTCGAGGTAGCGCTCGCGCGCCGCGACCGGTAGGTCGCGTATCGCGAGTTCCTCGTGCTCTTTCTCGACCTCGCTCAGGCGACTCTCGCCGTCGCGCCGCCCGGACGTCGACACCGCTCGATCGTACTCCGGCCCGAAGCGCTCCTGCAGGTGCGCGCGCCGCCTTCTCTTCGAGACGACGGCCACAACGGCGAACGCAAGCACGATCACGACTGCTACGACGATTACCAACGTGATCACTTCCCAAGTCTCCATCCGAACCTCCTTTGTCAGACGACGTCTTCCCCTGCCGGCAGGACCGGAAACCTGGCGTGTCATCGGCGAAGCGGGGTCAGACCCGTGGGTTCTGACCCCGCTTCGGCCTAGACAGTCGTTGTCGTCTTCTCCGTGGCGCGGTCGCGCCAGCCGGCGAGCGTCAGCTCGAAGAACCCGTCCCACTGCTCTGCCACCTCGTCAGCGCACTTCTTCTCCTCGGCGAGGTGCTCACGGGCGAGCTCGGCGGTCTGCGCGTCCCCCGCGCTGTCGGCCAATCGTCCAAGCAGCTCGTAGGCGGCCACTTTTGTGTGTGCGAGCAGATACGCGTCGCGGCCCACCTTGCCTGGAGCGTCGGTGCGGAGGACGTCGCTGACACCCTTCATCAGCGCGAGCGCCACTCCCTCGATGCGCTTGCGGACCGGGGTTCCGCGATCGAGATGCTCGAGCCGTTGCTTGAGGCGCTCGACGTGCTGCCTGCTCACCTGCCGGTTCCGCTGCAGCACCTCCTTGAGCTTCGGATCGTCGATCGTGCCGATCATCGTGTCCAGGTTGTCGACAACGCTCGACTCGAACGCGTGCGCGTCCTCGACGTAGTCGGCGAGCTTGTCGCGGAGCTTCTCCTGGTCAACCTGCTGCATGATTCCTCCTCGGACTCGTTTGACTCCCCCGGCGTACCCGAGCGCGTGACGTCGAAACCCTGCGGGTCATCTGCGGAGACTGCTCGGTTCGAACGCGCGGGTGACGCGTGCCCTCGGATGAGATCATCCTTCGTGTGAGGACACGGGGCGCTTGCCGGCTGCGACCGAGGCGGTCGCTTCAACGCAGCTCAAGCTTTTCGCGAGCGGGCTTCATCGGATGAGCTCGCGAGGGGCGAGGCTTGCCTCGCCCTCGATGCGCCACCGGCGAACGAGGACGAGGCACGTCTTCGCTCCGGTCTACGCGGAGAGCAGTCGGTCGAAGAACGAGCGGTAGCGCTGAAGCGCCACGCGCAGGTCCTCCGTGGAGGCGTCGTCGCCCGAGTCCCACTGCGACTCGAGATTCGTGCGCTCCTGCGAGAACGTCTCGGCGAGTCGCTGCATGAGCTCCGCCACGAGGGAGTCGGCATCCTTCACGGCTCGCTGGGGCTCGTCGACAAAGCCGGCTTGCACCTCCTGCCAGCGTGAGCGGAAGCGCTCGGCGTCATCGCCGGCGAAGAGCGGCTCGCGCTCGACCGGCTCATCCGCGCGATCCTCCACGTCGTCCGCGCCATCGGCATCTCGGACGAGGTCGGCGGTGCTCAGCGGTTCGTCGTCTGCCGCCGTAGCGCCGCCATCGTCTGGCATCGGAGCTCGCTCCTCGCCGTTGCGGCTGGTGCTCTCGTCTTCGGCCATGGTGGCGCGCTCGTCGTCTGCCATCTCAACTCACCTCTCCGACGCGGTCGTTTTCCAGAAGCTCCTCGAACAGCGCGCGGAAGTGCACCATCGCCTGGCGCAGATCCTCTGTCTGCCCGTCACCGTTGGCTTCGTCGTAGCGACGCCAGAGCGCGTGGCCCTCACGGTAGTTCTCGACAACCTCGGGATGATCCACCGAGACGTCTGCCGCGCGATTCTCGAAGTCGTCGTCCGTCGGATAGCCACGCTCGCCCATGACCTGCTGGACGAGACGGTCGGCGTCTCGTACCGCCTCCTGCGGCTCGTCGACGAAGCGCGCCTGGACACCCTGCCACTCGTCGGCGTAGCGTGCACGCGTTTCCTCGGAGAGCGGTCTGATATCGAGGTCGTCGTGCCGCTTCTCGCGGTCACGGAGCTCACGCTCTGCGTCGCGTTGATCTCCGGCATCGTCGACCGTACGGTCGTACTCGGAGCCGAAGCGCTCCTGCAGGTGAGACGTCTGTCGCTTCCTCATGCTCATCATCGCGATGAGCACCACGGCGGCGATCGCAACGGCCGCGATCACGATCCAGATCCATGCATCCATCGAGCTCGCCTCCTCGGGTTCGTATTCTTCGCAAGACCGCGTACCCGGCGCGACCGGTCGAGAAACGGAGACGCGTCGCCGCTGGCGCTAGAGCCCGAGCTCGCTGATCTGACTCTCGATCAGCTCTCGGTCCTCGGGATCCTCGACGCGTGCGAGCTTCTCGCGCGCGAGCTCGGCCCAGCGGCGAGCCTTCTCAGCGTCGCCCGCTGCCAGGTGCGCGTGCGCCATCCCCTGCTCGGCGCTCGGCAGATCCCAGTCCTCGAAGCTCTCGCCTCCTGCCTCGTTGAGCTCGAGACAGCGTTTCGCATGCCAGAGCGCGGGCTCCGGGCGACCGAGGGTTGCGTACACGCGCGCGCACTGCCATTCGCCCCGGGCGACGTTCGCGGGTTGGCCGACCTGGCTCCACACGTAGCAGGAGACGTGAGCCGCGTGGATCATCTCGTCGGTCTCCTCGGACGTGCGCTCGGGGAGCTCGAGAAGCTCCCACACGCGATTGAAGGTCGCCATCGCAAGCTCCCGCTGTCCGGCGACGTGCATCAGACCGCAACTGCCGGAAGGCCGGCGAGCGCCATCGCAACCTCGTCCTCCGAGTACTCGTGGTCGACGAGCTTGCCGGCGGCGAAGTCGATGTAGGCCTGCATGTCGAAGTGGCCGTGGCCGCAGAGATTGAAGAGGATCGCCTGCGATTTTCCCTCCTCGCGGCAGCGGATCGCCTCGTCCATCGCGGCCTTGACCGCATGATTCGCCTCGGGCGCAGGCAGGATTCCCTCGACGCGCGCGAACTCGACACCCGCCGCGAACACCTCCGTCTGCGTGTAGGCACGAGCCTCGATCAGGCCCAATTCCTTCAGATGGCTCACCAGAGGAGCCATTCCGTGGTAGCGGAGGCCGCCCGAGTGGAACGGTGGAGGAACGAACGTGGAGCCGAGCGTGTGCATCTTCACGAGCGGCGTCAGATGCCCGGTGTCCCCGAAGTCGAACGCGTAGAGGCCCTTCGTCAGGCTCGGGCACGCAGTCGGCTCGACGGCGATCACGCGGATCTCGCTGCCGTCGCGCAGCGCGCGGCCGATGAAGGGGAACGAGAGCCCGGAGAAGTTCGAGCCTCCGCCGGTGCAGCCGATCAGGACGTCCGGGTAGTCCTCGGCGAGCTCCATCTGCGCGCTCGCCTCCTCACCGATGACGGTCTGGTGCATGAGGACGTGGTTCAGGACCGAGCCGAGCGAGTACTTCGTGTCCTCTCTCGTCGCTGCGGCCTCGACAGCCTCGGAGATCGCCATTCCGAGGCTGCCGGACGAGTCGGGATGCTCAGCGAGGATCGCGCGCCCCGAGCTCGTCTCATTCGAAGGACTGGCCACCACACGGGCGCCGTACGCCTCGATCAGCCCGCGCCGGTATGGCTTCTGGTCATAGGACACCTTGACCATGTAGACCTCCACCTCGAGACCGAAGACCGCGCCCGCGAACGCGAGCGCCGATCCCCACTGACCCGCGCCAGTCTCGGTGGTCAAGCGGGTGATGCCCTCCCGCTTCGAGTAGAAGGCCTGGGGAACAGCGGTATTTGGCTTGTGCGAGCCCGCGGGCGAGACGCCCTCGTACTTGTAGTAGATACGCGCCGGGGTCTCGAGCGCTCGCTCGAGACGCCGCGCCCGGTAGAGCGGCGTGGGCCGCCATTGCCGGTACACGGTCCGCACCTCTTCGGGGATCGTGAGGAAGCGGTCGGTCGCGACCTCCTGCATGATGATTTCCATCGGGAAGAGCGGCGCGAGGTCGTCAGGGCCTACCGGCTGTCCCGTTCCCGGGTGGAGCACCGGCGGCGGCGGCTCCGGGAGATCGGCGGCGAGGTTGTACCAGGCCTCCGGAAGGCGGGTCTCCTCGAGGACGTACTTGACCGTGTCGCTCATCGTTTCTCCCCACCCGGTGTCAGACACCGATTCGTGTCAAGGGATCTTCGCGCCAATTCTGCGTCAATGCTTCCACAGCCCGTGAACGATATGGGATGAACGCTCACGGTTCGTGCTGTCTGTGAGAGTCAGGCGCCGAATCGACGCGCCGGAAACGGCCACGGGCGGCGAGCGGTGTCTGACACCGAAGTCGATAGGCTCACGCGCCGATGGCCGTGCTCTCGACGCAAGTGGATCGCGAGGCTGCTTCGTTCCGCGGGCGCCAAGGGCGGATGGAGAAGCTCGTCGCGGAGCTGCGGGAGCGCAGTTCACTCGTCGCCCAGGGCGGCGGGGACAAGGCGGTCGAGCGCCACCGCTCGCGAGGGAAGCTCACGGCGCGCGAGCGGATCAATCGGCTGGTCGATCCCGGCAGCACGTTCCTGGAGCTGAACGCGCTCGCCGCGTGGGAGCTCTACGACGGAGACGCGCCTTCGGCGGGCATCGTCACCGGGATCGGGGTCGTCGAGGGCCGCCAGTGCGTGATCGTCGCGAACGACGCGACCGTCAAGGGTGGCTCCTACTACCCGCTGACCGTGAAGAAACATCTCCGCGCGCAGGAGGTCGCGTGCAAGAACCGCCTTCCTTGCCTTTATCTCGTGGACTCGGGCGGCGCGTTCCTGCCGCTCCAGGCCGAGGTCTTCCCCGACCGAGAGCACTTCGGGCGCATCTTCTTCAACCAGGCCCGTCTGTCGGCTCTCGGCATCCCGCAGATCGCCTCGGTCATGGGGTCTTGCACCGCGGGAGGGGCCTACGTGCCGGCGATGTCGGACGAGACGGTGATCGTTCGGGGGACGGGCACGATCTTCATCGGCGGTCCGCCGCTCGTGAAGGCAGCGACGGGACAGGACGTGACAGCAGAGGAGCTCGGCGGCGCCGATGTCCATGCGCGGCGTTCGGGAGTCGCCGATCACTATGCGACCTCGGACGAGCATGCGCTCGCGATCTGCCGCGAGATCGTGAGACATCTCGACCCGCCGCCTGCGAGCCCGTGGGCTCTCGCGCCCCCGGAACCGCCCGAGCTCGATCCCGCCGACCTCTACGGTCTCGTTCCCGAGGACTTCCGTCACGAGCTCGATGCGCGCGAGGTGATCGCGCGCATCGTCGACGCGTCGCGGTTCCACGAGTTCAAGGAGCTGTACGGCGAGACGCTCATCTGCGGTTTCGCGCGCATCGAGGGGTATCCGGTCGGAATCCTCGCCAATCAAGGTGTCCTCTTCGCCAAGTCCTCGCAGAAGGGCGCGCACTTCATCGAGCTGGCCTGCAAGCGCAAGATCCCACTGGTCTTCCTGCAGAACATCACCGGCTTCATGGTCGGGAAGGAGTACGAGGAGGGTGGAATCGCGCGCGACGGCGCCAAGCTGGTCATGGCTGTGGCGTGCGCGGAGGTGCCCAAGTTCACGGTCGTCGTCGGAGGCTCGTTCGGCGCCGGCAACTACGCGATGTGCGGCCGCGCGTACGAGCCGCGGCAGCTGTGGATGTGGCCGAACGCGCGCATCTCGGTCATGGGAGGCGAGCAGGCGGCGATGGTGCTCTCCATGGTCGGCGACACGGATCCGGAGGAGATCCGCGCAACCTACGAGACGGAGGGGAGCCCGTACTACTCGACGGCGCGGCTCTGGGACGACGGCATCATCGATCCGCTGGACACGCGGCAAGTCCTTGCGCTCGGGCTCTCGGCCGCTGCGAACGCACCTGTGCCGGATACGACCTTCGGCATTTTTCGGATGTAGACGCAGGCATGGTCGTCCGCATCGCCATTTGGAGCCTCTTCGACTCGAAGACGACGCGCGACGAGCTGCGCGAGTCGCTCGCCGACCTCGATGCTCCGAGCGCCTGGCTCTGGAATGAGGGGAATGAGCGATTCGGCGCGGTCTCGTTCGGCGGCAATCAGCCCGAGGCCTTCGAGCGCGCGAGAGAGCTCATCGGCCGGGACCCGGACGCCTACGAGGAGTTCGACGCCTTGTAAGACTCCGGGAACGCCTGCGGTTTGCGCGCAACCGAAGGATTTTGCCAACTACCCGAAGGAGGAGTCATGCGTCGATTCATCCGCCGACCGTCGGCAGCCATGGTGGTGGCATGCAGCGCGCTACTGGTGGCACTCGGAGGGACGAGCGTCGCCGCCGTCTCTCAAATCGTTCCGAGGAACAGCGTCGGAACCGTGCAGCTGAAGGACAACGCGGTCGCCACGACCAAGCTGCGCAACAACTCGATCACGAGCCCGAAGGTGCGGAACAGGTCGCTTCTCTCGGTCGACTTCGCCGTCGGACAGATTCCGGTCGGACCGGCTGGGCCGACGGGCGCTGCAGGTCCCGCTGGGCCGGCAGGGGCGCAGGGACCGGCAGGTCCGCAAGGTCGCTGGGCGCACATTCTCGAGACCGGAGCGATCGCGAGTCAGTCCGGGGGAATCACGGTGATCCACGGCGGCCTCGGGTTCTGGTTCGTGACGTTCTCGGGGGCCACCATCATCGACAAGCCCGTCCTGGTGAGCGCGTCGCGGCTGAGCGGCACGTTCCCGCCCGACTCGATCGAAGCCACCCCCTGCGGTGGTCCGCCGCAGGGAGTTGTGTGCGGGCAGAGCAACAACGCCAACACGGTGATCGTGAATGCCGCAGACAACGCGGGCGCGTCTGACGACACGGCCTTCTACGTCATGGTCGTGCCGTAGGACGCACCGGCATAGCACTGTCCCACCAGCGAGGTGAAGAGGCGTCGACATCGGGCGCCTCTTCACTTCGATCCCGGACCAACGCTGCGCAGAGGAGCTCCACACGCCCTGAGCAGCCACTACGCTCGGCGTTCGACCTCGAGGTGGGACTCGTGCCAGCCGTCGAGTTGATCGCGCTCCTCGACGGTAAGTCCTCGAAGCGGCGCCCGCACATCCTCGTGCACGGGAATCCCCTGACGGCCGAGCAGGCGCTTGAGCGCGGCCTGCCGGGGGAACCGCTCTACAAACGCGCGCAGCTCGGCGAGGCGCGCGGCTCCTTCTGCGGTCGGTTTGCGAACGACGGCGACAACGTCGCCGGGAAACGCGGACGCGAGGGCGGAGACCGCACCGACGGCTCCGGCCGCCAGGCCGTCGTGAATCAGCGCTTCCGGCCCGACGAAGATGTCGAGATTCGGGAGCAGGTAGCGGGAGAAGCGCTCGAAGGGCGTGTCCGACACCTTGAGGCCGGCAAGGTTCGGCGCCTCTTCGCGGAGCCGTTCGAGGACAGCGGGAACTACCGCGTACCCGCTCGTCGACTCGAACTCGTACACGTAGAACGGAAGTGGCGCGCAGGCCATAGCCGCGGCGAGGAAGTGCGCGTACTGGGCTCGTTCGTCGAGCGGAAAGTACGGCGGTCCGATGACGACGACCGCGTCTGCGCCGACCTCGGCCGCGTGAGCGGCGAGAGCGACTGTCTCGGCCGTCGTCTGCGCGCCGCATTGAACGGCCACCTGCAGGCGATTGTCGGCCGCCTGCAAGAAGAGATCGGCGGCGAGACGACGCTCACGCTCCTCGAGGAGGATCCCCTCCCCTGCGGTGCCGAGAGCGAGGATGCCGTCGAGCCCGGCTGCGACGAAGAAGTCGACCAGCGGCCCGAACGCGTCGTCGTCCAGCTCGCCCCCGGAAGCCCGGAGCGGGGTGATCGACGCGGCGAAAGCTCCTTGCAGAGCCATCAGCGGTGCGGCTCGCCCGCGCGCACACGCTCGACCGTCACCGCGATACGCCGCGCACGCGTCTCGGCGCGTTTCGCTTCCTCGACCCACTCCACGTACTCCCGCCGGTGCGTGAACGACAGGCCCGCGAACGCTGCCTTCGCCTCCGGCGCCTCCGCCAGCGCGGCCCGAAGGTCGGCCGGCACGGTGACCGTCCGCGGCTCCGTGTCGAGCTCCATCGTGACGTGCACACGGTCGGGAGCATCGGCTCCGGTAGCCGACTTGACGCTGCGGTTGACGACGACATGCCCCACTCCGTCGTACACACCCGGAGTCGTCCGCCAGGTGTGACCGCGGATCGTGATTCTGACCGGGGGCCGCGCGCGCCCGAACGCCTCCTCGAGATCGAAGGGCACGCGGAACATCGTGGCCGTCTTCCCCGTCCGCTCGAGCTCCACGGTGAAGCGCTTCGCAGCCATGCCGAAACCATATGGTTTCGGCGATGGACGCTCTTCGAGTCGAACGAGATGGGCAGGTGTTGCACGTCACGCTGGCCCGTCCCGACCGGAGGAACGCCTTCGACGCCGCGCTCATCGCAGAGCTCACGGATGCGTTCGCAGACATCGGAGACGCTCGCGCAGTCGTGCTCTCCGGCGACGGTCCCAGCTTCTGCGCCGGCGCCGACGTCGAGTGGCAGCGCTCCTCGATCGACCTTTCGTACGAGGAGAACGTCGAGGACGCGATGCGACTCTTTCGCATGCTCGAGGCGATCGACACCTGCCCTGTTCCCGTCGTCTGCCTCGTTCAGGGGTACGCGCTCGGCGGTGGCTCGGGGCTCGTGGCCTGCGCCGACATCGCGGTCGCTCATCCAGAGGCCGTGTTCGGCTTCACGGAGGTCCGGCTCGGGATCATCCCCGCTGTCATCTCCCCGTTCGTCCTTCCCAAGATCGGCTCTGCTGCCCGACGCTACTTCCTCACGGGAGAGCGCTTTGGCGCTGACGTCGCACTCAGGATCGGGCTCGTGCACGAGGTCTCGGAGGACATCGACGCGACGGTGTCGAGCATCGTCGAGACGTTGCTCGTAGGAGGATCGGAGGCAGTGCGGGAGGCGAAGCGTCTCGTCCGGGAGCGACCCGAGGGGATCGAGACGGCGCACGTTGCCGCCGAGCGCCGAACGAGCGACGAGGGTCAGGCGGGTTTGCGCGCTTTCCTGGAAAAGCGCCCAGCCCCCTGGCGAGAGCAGTAGTCGCCTAGTCGTCCCAAGAGAAGACGACCGACGGCGCCGATCGCTCGACCGGGCCGTGATACACCGCTTCGACGTTCGTCCCGTCCGGATCGAGGACGTACGCGCCGTAGTAGCCCGGGTGGTACGGACGTTCGCCCGGAGCGCCGTTGTCACGTCCGCCTGCCGCGAGCGCGGCCTCGTGGAAACGGTCGACGGTCTCGCGATCGGGCGCCTGGAAGGCGAAGTGAAGCCCGGCGGTGACGCGCCCGTCGTCCGACACGAAGAGCTCGTCGGCGGAGAACCAGCCGTCGCCTTCACCCGACATCACGAGGCCGAGCGACGCGAGCACTCCCGCATAGAAGCGCTTGCTTGCCTCGAGATCCGCGACGCGCAGGTGAACGTGGTCGAAAAGCCTGCCCCCATGCGCGTCCGGCATGGCTCGACCCTAGCGTCCGTAAGCTCCCGTGCGTGGCGATTCAGAAGCTCCTGGTGGCCAACCGCGGCGAGATCGCCGCGCGCATCTTTCGCACCTGCCGTGAGCTGGGCATCGCCACCGTTGCTGTGGCAGCTGCCGACGACATCGGCTCCCTGCACGCTCGCTCGGCGGACGAGGTCGTCGAGATCTCTGGATATCTCCATTCCGAGGAGCACATCCGAGCGGCGAAGCACACCGCTGCGGATGCGATCCATCCCGGCTACGGTTTTCTCGCCGAGCGCGCGGACTTCGCGGAGGCCGTCGATGCAGCTGGGTTGACCTGGGTCGGGCCGCCGGCGGAGGCCCTGCGACTAGGCGGAGACAAGCTGGCCGCGAAGCGAATCGCCCGCGAAGCGGGTGTGCCGACGCTTCCGGAGGGAACGCCGGAGGACATCGGCTTCCCGCTCGTGGTGAAGGCTGCGGCGGGAGGCGGGGGCCGCGGCATGCGGGTCGTCCGCGATCCGACCGAGCTTGACGAGGCACTCGCCGCGGCCGAGCGCGAGGCTGTCGGCGCCTTCGGCGACGGGACGCTCTATTTGGAGCGCTACCTCGAGCGGCCGCGACACATCGAGGTGCAGCTCCTTGCCGACTCGCATGGAACCGTCCTCGCCTTGGGCGAACGCGACTGCTCGGTGCAACGGCGGCACCAGAAGGTGCTCGAGGAAGCTCCGGCACCGCAGCTCGACTCGGCTCTGCGAGACGCGATGCTGGAGACCGCGGTCACCTTCGGCCGGGCGATCGGCTACCAGAGCGCGGGAACGGTCGAGTTCGTCGTCGAGGAGAACGCGTTTTTCTTCCTCGAGCTCAACGGTCGAATCCAGGTCGAGCACCCGGTCACAGAGACAGTGACGGGGCTCGATCTCGTCGCAGAGCAGCTCCGCATCGCGGCGGGCAGAGCCCTTGCAGCAGACTGTTACAAGGTCGAAGGGCACGCGGTCGAAGTGCGGCTGTACGCCGAGGATCCGCGCGCCTTTCTTCCTCAGACCGGAACGGTCGAGCGGCTGACTCTGCCGCGCAACAGCCTGTTACAAGGTGGTGGTAATGCCCCCGGACTCCGGGTGGACGCCGGTGTCGAGGAGGGTGACGAGATCGGGCTCGCGTACGACCCGATGATCGCCAAGCTCATCGCGCGCGGTCGAAACCGCGACGAGGCGCTCGAGATCCTCGCCGTCGCGCTCGCGGAAACCGAGATCGAGGGCGTGACGACCAATGTTCCCTTTCTGCGCTGGCTCGTGTCGCACCCGGTCGTTCGCGCCGGCGGGGTGACAACCGCCTTCCTGACGGAGCATCCTCCGCTCACCCCACCCCCGCTCCTGCGCGTTGCAGCCCCCTGGAACCGCCCCTGGCGGCTGAACCTGTCCGCTCCCCCACCCGCGGCGCCACCGAGTGTCGACTCGGCCGCGGCAGCGTACGGGCCCGCGCCGGGAGAAAGCGCAGTGACCGCCCCGATGCCCGGCACCGTGATTCGGGTCGAGGTCGAGCCCGGCGACGAGGTTCAGCCGCGGCGCCCGCTCGTGGTGCTCGAGGCGATGAAGATGGAGATCCCCGTCTCCTCGCCGTTCGGCGGCACCGTCACCGCCGTCCATGTGAGCGCCGGCGACCGGGTCGCCGGCGGGACGCTCCTTGTCGAACTCGAGGCCTAAGAACTCGAGGCCTAAGAACTCGAATCAGAATGAAGCCTTGAGCCGCCGGAACGACCCGTGCGGCGCGGGCCTGCCCCAGCAACGAAGCGTCTTTCTGGCTCGAGTTCTAAGAGCGCGCTCAGCCGCGAACGCGGTCGAGCAGCTTCCCCACGACCACGTTCACGAGCCAGACCACGATCGTGGCGCCGACATACGTCAAGAAGCCGTCGATCGAGAACCGCGGCGCGATCCACTCCGCGAGCGCGAGCATCAGCACGTTGAGCGCGAAGTAGGAGAGCCCGAAGGTGATGAGCACGAGCGGCAGCGTCACGATCGCGAGAATCGGCTTCAAGATCGCGTTGCCGATCATCAGCACCAGCGCGCCCAGGAGGAGCGACCACCAGCGGTCGATCCGGACGCCGTCGAACAGCCAGTCGATGACGATCAGGGCCAAGACGTTGATGCCCCAGAGGACGAGCAGGCGGACGAGCCAAGCCATACGTGCGAGCCCAACCTCCTTCTAGCGCAGATCGAAATCCACGAGTGTGGACTTGGATCGCGCAAATCCCTGAAGGCGGGCGGTTCGCGCCCGCGACGTTTCTGTTTCGCCGAGGTTGGGCATCAGAAAATCTTCTGGAGCTTCATCGCCGCGCCCATGTCGCCCTTGATCTTGAGCTTCCCGGTCATGTACGCGGTGGTCGGGTTCTGCTCGCCCGAGACGATCTTCTCGAAGTTCTCCTCGCTCGCGGAGAACGTGGCGTCCGCGTCGTCGCCGCCTTCGGTCACCTCGATCGCCCCGTCCGCGACCGACACCTTCCACGTTCCGGCGCCTTCGACCTCGAAGAGGTAGGTGTTGTTCATCCCCGCGATCCGCTCGGGATCGACGCGACCGGGCAGACCTTCGAAGAACTCCTGCACGCTCCCCATCGTCTCGACTCGCCTCCCTGCTGGTGGACGGCGCCAGCGTAAATGATTCAGCTAGCGCGCGGCTCGCTCGACCGCATGCTGCACGACGGCTTCCGTGAGCTCGTCGGGAAGCCCGTAGAGAGTGCAGACGAGCCGCTCGACCTGCTCGACCTTCCTGCGCCCGTCGGCGAGCAGTTCCGAGACGGTTCGTGCGCGCTCCTGTGCGAGCTGGTCGAATGAATCGAGATCCTTGGGTAGGAGCACCGAGCCTGGGTCGTCGATCGAGCGAGCGCCGACGATCTCGACGAGCAATTCGAGTCTCTCCGGATCGCCGACCACGCGCCCGGTTTCGGCGCCGCCGCGACGGAACGCCAGGACATCCGGCTTCTCGCGGCGTGACTTGCCCGCCGGTTTGCCTTCGATCTCCAACCCGGGGTCGAGACGAACCGAGACCGAGTCTCCTTTTCCGAGCTCCGCCACGAGCGCTGGCCGGTCGATCGCGACGGGACCCGACTTCCAGGGATCTTTGACGATACGACCGAGATCGCGTACGACAGAGCGGTGAGGCAGCAGCGCGCGCCGGTTCGCAGCGATCTCGCGCACGAGCTCTGCGATCTCCTCCGCTCGCGGATCGCCCTCGGGCCGGCGGTACGGCATCTCGTTCATGCGCTTTGGCTCGTAGTTCCGCCACACGTCGCGCGGCGTCTTGCCGCGCACCGCGTACCAGAGGTCGAGCAGTTCGCTGTTGAGAAGCCCGCAGAGGTACGCAACGGGCGCCTTCTCTTCGCGACCGACGACGACTGTCGATTTGATCGACGGCTGCCACTCTCCGTCCTCGTCGAGCGCGAATCGACCGCGGTCGGTGCGGTAGAGCGCGATGACCTTCGGACTGCGGAGATCGCCTTCGTCCCGCGGCCACGCAGCTTCCCACCACTTACGGCGCGGGTTTCGAGCGATCTCGGCTCGCGTCGAGAGAATCGGTCGAAACCGCTCGAGGTGATCGAGCACATCTCGGTGCGGTTCCTTGCGCGCGACTATCAGGTAGGTGTAATCGTCATCGATCGCTCCGTAGAGAAGCCCTCTGGATTCTGGGGACTTGACGAGTACATGCGGGTGCTCGCGCCAAGGCGATTCGCGCGTGGCGGCGCGGGAGATTTCGAGCACGGCCTCGCCGATGGCAACGCCCTTGCGATCTAGCTCGGAACGATCTACTGCGATTAGTCGCTTCTCGATTCGTTTGGTATAGGCATCGGCGCCTGTCTGAATGCCCTGGAAGATCTTCCATGCGCCGACCAATGGCTCGATTGGTTCAGCAGGATCCGCGAGCGCCCCGGTCAGACGTGCGACGACCTGTGCCGCGACATCGCGCCGGCCGAACTTAACGGGCCATGGATACTCCGGACGAAGGTCCACCTGCGCGATCGAATGCGCATGGATGCCGCCGCGCCGTCCTCCCTTGGCAGACGCTCGGCGCGCCATCTCCGCGAGTAGTTCGGCCCGGCCCGCAACCGCCGCCTCGTCCTCGAGCGCGACGACCCGCAGCTTGTGCCCCTTCGGCGCCGGAGCCTTGGTCGCGACGAGGATCGCGCTCTCGACCGTCGGGGTCGGCGCAGGTCCCTGATCAGCAGCGAAGAGCTTATACGACCCGAACAGGAAGAGCTCCTCGAGGGTGAGCTCCGACGAGAGCTGTTCGCGCAGGAAGTCGGCGTTCCCCGCATTCATCCAACCGGCCGGCGTGATCACGCACAGCTTTCCGCCGGGCTTCAGCTTTTCGACCGCGAGCAGGAGGAAGTAGTAGAGGTAGTCGGTCTTCCCTTTGTAGACGTCCTTCCATGCTGCGATCGAACGGAAGTGCTGGAAGAGCGGCTTGTTGTTCGCCTCGGCGACATACGGCGGGTTGCCGATGACCAGATCGAACGTCCCGTCCCGGCGCACCTCGCGGAACTTCCCATGCTTCTCGGGCTCGATCGGAAGGACGTCGTAGATGTCGTGAGCGACGAGCTCTGGCTCGGGCTCGACCGGGAGACTGGACGGCGGCGAGCTCTTCGTCTCCAGGCTGTCGATCGCACGCCGAGCACGAATGGAGGGGCTTCGACGTCCGCAACGCGCATCCGTCCCAACAGGCGGGACACCTGGAGGAGGAGATTGATCTCCGTGAGGTAGTACGGAAACGGGCTGATCTCACCGCCGTAGAACCCTGACGAGATCGCGCGCAACGCTTCGCGGAGCCCTTTCTTGTCGTCAGGCGCAATTTCCGCGTCGTCGATGACTCGTCGTGCGGCTTCCACGAGGAAGCCACCCGAACCGGTAGCGAAGTCGAACACGCGCAGCGGGACCCGGTTGTCGCCCTCGAGACGGAAGACCTCCTTCCCAGCGAACCCGGCTCGGTCGAGCATGAAACGGACAACGTCACGCGGGGTGAAGAATTGCCCGAGCCGATCGCGGTCGATCTCGTCGACATACGACACGTAGAGCGCGCCGAGCACGTCCTGGTCGAGCTTGCCGAGCGGGATCGCGCCGAGCCGGTAGAGCACGTCTACCAACACGTCCTCGCTCGGCCGGTACCACTCGTAGTTGTTCTCGGCATGGAACAGCGTCTTGTACTTGCCGCTCCCGAGAAGGAATGCCCGGGTGAGCACCTCCCGGACGCTCTCGTCCAGCCGTTCGTACGCGGTGTCGAAGCCGCCGTCGTACAGCATCTCGTCCACGAAGGCGACGTCCTCCCACGCCCGATAGAGGAGGATCCGCGTCACCGAGAGGTACGCGACTCGGAGTAGATACTGCCGCCACACCCGTTCGACGATGCCCGTCCCGCTGCTCCACGCCTCGATGGTGTTCGGAAGCGAGTCGATGTCGATCCCAGGCTCGATGTCGAGCGCCAGCAGACGGAGCTCGTCGTTCAGCCGTTCGGTTCGGTCAGATGACATTTCGACGTATGCGCTCAAGTCCGTCAGGCGTTCGCCGGCGTCGCGAGCAAGGTCGGCAGCGAGCTGGCGAAGCTGCTCGATGAGGAACTCGACGTCGACTACGGCGTCGCCGAGTCGTTCTGTCCACGACTCCTCTCGTCGGATGCGCTCGATCTTCTCGTTGGTGGACAGCGCCCGGTGAGAGAACGATTCGAGAAACGCCGCGAAGGCATCGAAATCCGGCCCGATCGGGAGCTGCTCGCCACGCGCAGCACGCCAAAGTGGAAGCAGGTCGAACGAGCGCGATCGATCGAAAACGGCCGTACCGCTCGGATAGACGCGTACCTGCTTCCCATTGAAGAGAACGCCGTACCTCAACGCCCGCTGGGCGACGTAACGGCGGATCTGAGCGACGTGGGCCGCGAGCGATTCATTCGATCCCTTCGCATCGAGCACGAACCGGTGCGTTACGAGGTCTGTCGGAGTGAAGTCGGGCTTCAAGCCACTCTTGCCCCGCTGAGGAAAGTAGTCGCCTTTCCCGAAGCCGAGGACGTCCTCGAGCAGAGACGCCAGCAGAGGTTCGGTGAGTGTCTCCTCGTCTGCGGCTCTTCGTTTCGAGTCGACGTATTCACCGAAGTTCGCGACGCCGCCGAGCTCTCGATACCTGCCGTCGTACTGATCGAGCACGCGTGCGAGGGTTATAACCTCGCTTGGCACGGCTGCGTTTGCCTTTCGCGACACGATCAACGCACTTCCGTCGCAATGTCCGCCGACGACGACGCTAGGGTGCCTCTATGTCCGATTCGATCGAAGCGGCTCCTACCCTCGGTGAGTTGACGGAGACGGAGGAGGCAGCGCTCCGCCGCGCCGCGGTCTGGTACTTCAAACGGCACGCCCGCATCATCGCGGAAGAAGCGGATGATCATTCGGCGCGCGCCGTTGCCCACAGAGACGACTTCCTCGAGCTCCACACGGCGCTTCGCAAGCTCGGCGTGCCGATTGCCCTTCCCGACGAGCTCCGCGAGAGAACCGCCGCCTGAGCGCGCGAGCTCGCGGATACGATTCCGCGCGCTCATGGACTTCGACCTCACGCCCGAGCAGGAGCTGATCCGCGACACCGTGCGCACGTTCGCGCGAGAGCGCGTCCAACCCGTCGCCGCCGAGCTCGACCTGGAGTCGCGCTTTCCGTATGAACTCGTCTCGGAGCTCGCGGAGCTCGGGTTGATGGGCCTCCCGATCCCGGAGGAGTACGGGGGCGCCGGCGGCGACACTGTCTCGTACGCGATCGCGATCGAGGAGCTGACCCGCGTCGACTCGTCGGTCGCGATCACGGTCGCGGCCCACACCTCGCTCGGGATGATGCCGATCCTGCTCTACGGGACGGAGGAGCAAAAGCAGCGGTGGCTGCCCGAGCTCGCAGCCGGCAAGAAGCTCGCCGCGTTCGGGCTGACCGAGCCGGGAGCAGGTTCGGATGCGGGCAACACTCGCACCACGGCCGAGCTCCGCGACGGCACCTGGGTGATCAACGGCTCGAAGCTCTACATCACGAATGCCGGGACGGACATCACGTGGGGCGTCACGGTCACTGCGCGGACCGGCGACGACGAGATCTCGAACATCGTCGTCGAGAACGGGACTCCCGGATACACGATCTCCGCGCCGATGAAGAAGCTCGGGTGGCGGGCGTCCGACACACGCGAGCTCTCGTTCGAGGACTGCGCCGTTCCGGAGGGGAATCTCCTCGGGGAGCGGGGCGCGGGCTTCAAGCAGTTTCTCGAGATCCTGGACGGGGGGCGGATCTCGGTCGCGGTCATGGGTGTAGGGCTCGCCCAGGGCGCC
>Ga0208612_1000399_pt1 | contig 19392 bp, 17 predicted proteins | sample AntDryMetagUQ889_FD_188089 | JGI IMG/M metagenome (GOLD analysis project Ga0208612, IMG submission 188089) | Polar desert microbial communities from Antarctic Dry Valleys - UQ889 (SPAdes) | ecosystem: Environmental > Terrestrial > Soil > Desert | place: Antarctic Dry Valleys | collected 2008-12-31 | reverse complement strand
CGAGAGCGGAGCGGGGTGGGTCCTGCTCGCGTTCCGCCTACTGGTCTTAGTGCCGCTTGCCCAGGTCGCTCTGCCAGCCGCGCGAAGCGCCGCCCAAGGGAGCCTCACCCCCGCGGCGGCAGCGGATCCCCCACCGCCCGGCCACCCCGCCGGCTGACCAGCCAACTGCCACCGCGAGCTTCGGGGTCGAGCGTGAGGATGTCGCTACCTGATGCGATCCAGCGTCGCGGCGAGCCGCGGAGCTGAAGCCGGAGGCGCCAAGCCCGTAACCCTGATCGTTCGGCGCACGCCCGCTCGCGACGAGAGAAGGAGTCTCTCCGGAACCCCGGCTCGCTATCGCATTCGGCGCAGAGCGATCACCCGGGCGTCCGGCGCGATCGTCGCGGCGAGGAGCGGTACGGGTCAGACCGTGGCGGGACGGGGCGCTCAGCGCGTGCTCGGGCCCAATCGGTCAGGTTTCGGCTGGCCTGCTCGTAGAGCGGTTCGGGAGCCATGTCGGTGCCGTTGGGCCAAGTGATAGTGCCTGCTTCGGGGTCGACCCCGACCCGCGCGAAGTAGGTGGGATCACGCATCGGCTCGAACACGCCGCCCCACTCGCGCCCGGTGAAGTCGACCTCGCCCACAGTGCCATCCTCGAACGTCAACCGCAGTCGGTACTCGCCGACCACCTCGACCGCCGTGACGTCCACGAGTGGCTCCACGGCGACAAATGCTAGGGAGCGGGGCGATCGGCAGCAGCGGCTCATCACGGCGGGCGCGCGCCCAGTTAGCCAGCAGCTCGTCGGCGTGAAGCTGCGCCCACTCCGACGCGAGCCAGAGCGCACGCCGCGGAAGCGCGCCCGCGATCAGCCTCCCCTCGAGATCGACGGAGGCGGCCTCGCCCGCGTAGCGCGCATGGAAGTGCGGTCGCGCGTGCTGGCCCTCGTTCCAGTACATAAAGATCGTGATGCCATAGAAGGCGCTGACCCTCGGCATCGCGACACCCTACGCACCCGAGCGGCGCTCGGCACCCGGTCGGCACAACCCCTCGTCGTCGGATCAGAGCGCCGCAGCGCGACGCCCGGGACAGGCGCTCTTCGATCAACGCGAAGAGCAGAAGCGCCGGCATCCAGACCGCCGTCTAGTGGCGCTCCCAGGATCGCTACGGCGTGAGCAAACCCAGACCGACGCGAGAGGAAGAACTGTCGCAATGCGCGACGAACGACAGCGTGCTCTCGGCCGGCGGGCTCGGATGCGTCGGTCTACACTCGCCTGGTGTCGGAACCGGGAGCCACCGGTCCAGCCGATCGCTACGCGAACCAACCCGTCGCGGCGCAAGACCTTTCTGAGGCTTGGGAACGGGCCGCAGCGGGGTTCACCGCGTGGGCGCGAGCGCCGATGCACGACAGCTACTGGCGCTTTCATAGGGATCAGTTCCTCGAGATCCTTCCCGCGCCGGGGCGTTTGACGCTTGACATCGGCTGCGGGGAGGGCCGGCTCTCACGCGACCTGAAGGCGCTCGGCCACTCAGTTGTCGGGGTCGACTCAGCGCCGACCATGGTCCAGAACGCGCGGCAGGCTGACGGCTCGATCGAGGTCCACATCGCCGACGCCGCCAAGCTTCCCCTCGCCGACGCGCTCGCCGATCTGGCGATCGCGTTCATGTCGCTGCAGGACATCGACGACATGTCGACCGCGATCCACGAGGCCGCGCGCGTGGTGGAGCCGGGCGGTCGTTTCTGCCTCGCGATCGTTCATCCTCTCAACTCCGCGGGAACGTTCGCCGGCGAGGAGGCCTACAGCCCGTTCGTAATCAAGGGGTCCTACCTCGAGCGGTTCCGGTACACCGATGAACTCGAGCGCGATGGCCTCGCGGTGACGTTCACGAGCGATCATCGCCCGCTCGAAACGTACTTCGAGGCGCTCGCCGCGGCCGGATTCGTAGTCGAGCGGCTGCGAGAGCATGCCGTACCCGACGCGGCGATCACGCGTCCGCGACACCGTCGTTGGCAACGCCTCCCTCTGTTCCTGCACATCCGGGCGCTGCGCAACTGACGAGGGCTCCGTCTCGCTGTCGCCCTGGCGCCGACTTGCGGCGCCATCGATCCTGTCGATGCCGAGACCCGAGGAGGTCGATCACTCATGCCAGTCGTCGTGCTGCGCCGGTTCGCGGCGCCGGATCTACCCATCGTGCTGCGCTGGTTCGCCCACCGAGATCAGCGCGTGTTCGCCCACGACCTGCCAGCCCGCGAGCTCGAGCTGCTTCAGACGATGCCCGGAACCGAGTACCGCGGGGCGCGGGTCCTCGCCCGCCATGCCTGGGTGGCGGACGACGAGACAGGCGTCCCCGTCGGGCTCCTTGGCGCTGAAATCTACGATCGTGCGCCGTTCCTCGACTCTGAGGGGCAACCCCCGCCGGCCCGTGCCAACCTGGCAAGGGCCAGTCGCCGCGCTGATGTTGTGCGTCGACCCGGCTCGCTGGGGGCGAGGCTATGGCCGGGCGGCGCTGCTCGCCGTCGCCGCGTCGGACGAACTAACAGGCGTCGAATGGCTAGAGGCTCCGATCGAAAGCCGCCACCTGGCCAGCCAACGTTGCGCGGCCGCCGCGGGCTTCATCCCCTCCTCCCCCCAGCCCGACCAAGAGGGGATGGTGAGCTGGCTTCGCGCACCGTTGCGATGACCACGACCGCCGCCGCCCTCGCTGAGCCGCCATCGCAGAAGCAGCTCAGCCAAGCGAAGCTCCCAACAAGCGCTCGCGCCCCTACCGAGCGGTTGGGCGAGTGAGGAATAATGCGTGGATGGCGCGGTTTCGCCGCCGAGGGAGCTACGGGGCCGGGCACGGCCCGGCGGCTGGAGCTGGGATGTGGGGGGCAGCGCAGGCGATCAGCCTGATCACATCGGTAATCGTCGGGCTGATCGTGCTCGGGATCCTGCTGGTGCTGCTCGAGGCCAACCGCGGCAATGGACTGGTCGACTGGATCCTCGAGGCGGGCGAGTTCTTGGTGAAGCCGTTCGCCAACTTCTTCGCTCTCGACACCATCAAGGCGAGGGTCGTGGTGAACTGGGGAATCGGCGCCCTGATCTACGGGGCGATCGGCGGCCTGATCGCCCGCGCGCTCTACCGGTAGCCGGCCGCGCTCAGACCGCAGTCTGTTGCGTGCGACGGCCCCTACGTTGCCTAACGAAGCTCGCCCGGCAGCAGGGAGAACAAGACGGAATCCCGCCGGACGCCCTGCGGAGTGCGCAGGTGCGACCGCAACAGGCCCTCGCGCCGGAAGCCGACCTTCTCCGCGACACGCTGGGAGGCCAAGTTGTCCGCGTCGGTGGTCAGCTCGAGCCGCTCGAGACCGAGTTCGCCGAGCCCGAGGCGACACACCAGCCGCAACGCGCGCGTTGTGAAGCCCCGGCCACGGGCTTCAGGAGCGCACCAATAGCCAACGCCGCCGGTCTCGTGCGGACCCAGCTGCAGCCCGATGGAACCAACGACGTTGCCTTGCTCGGTGATCGCGAACTGGTGTGGCCCGAGCTCGAGCTCGTCGGCGACGAAGGCGCGAGCGTCGTCGGCGGTGTAGGGCTGCGGGAGACCCGGGAGCCAGCGCTGGATCTCGCGGTCTTGGCACGCCGCATAGACCTGTGGCGCATCCTTCGCCCGCCACGTGCGTAGCAGGATGGCGTCGTCGTGCAGCTCCATTGCATCAACCGTAACCGGCTGTCGGTCAGGCACCTTGGAGCGGCGCCTGCCGGAGTTCGCCTCTTCCGGGTACTGCGACCAGCATCAGCGGAGTCAAGCCGGCCCAGCACGTCGCCAGCGCGTGTTTGCGCCTCGGCTGAAATGTCCGTGACTCGCGGCGGGGCAAAGCCCACGAAGTAGCCGAAGGGCCTGCGGATCCCCGCCGCCCTCAGCGCCTCGTCATCGGTCACCCGGATCAGGGTCGCCGGCCTGCGCCCCACACGCCCCGCCGCTGCGACGGTATCGCAGTACGACCCGTCGCACGTTCGGCGCCATCTCGCCGTACAACTCGAGCCTGGCACGGGGCGATCTGCGCACGAACACTGGGCCGCCGATCGCCAAGCGAGGTGGCGGGACGCGCTCGCTCGGCGCGCGACCGCAAGCCCGGGTCCCCCCGGGCAGTCCGGCCATGTTGATGCATGGCCCACCGGCGTCGCGGGAGGAGTAAAGCTCGACCGCGGTCCCATCCTCCGCCTTCCCACACGCGAGCACGGTCGCCCGCTGCCCCGACGGAGCGCTATGCGCCGTGCGCGCTGCCCCAGGCTCGCACCCAGACGCCTTCACCCCTCTCGCGGGACCCGTCGATGTGGCCGTTCGCGTGTCGCCAGAGTCACAGCCGGCTACGCAGCCCCCCAGAAGCGCCAGCACACGGCGGACGTGCACCTGCGCACCACCACAACCACGATACGCCTCTAATGGCCTTGAAGCTCACGCGGCGTGAGGGCCTAGATTGGGCTCGCATGGGTGAGAGCGAGGACAGGCGCTGGAAGGTCGGGGCGCTCGCTAGGGCGACCGGACTAACTGTCCGCGCGCTGCACCACTACGACGACGTCGGCTTGCTGGTGCCTTGGGAGCGGACGGCGGCTGGTCACCGCCTGTATGCGGCTCAAGAGGTGCGGCGGCTGTACCAGATCCTGGCCCTGCGACGGCTTGGGTTGCGCCTCGAGGAGATCGCGTCGCTGCTCGACGACGACGCGAGCCTCGTCGAGACCGTCCGCCGCCACCTCGAACAGGTAGAGCGCGACCTGGAGCACCAGCAGCTCCTTCGCCGGCGCCTGCGCCAGATCCTCGACTCGCTCGAGCGATCGGTCGAGCCGTCGGTTGGCGAGTTCCTCGGCGCGATGGAGGCGATGACGGTGATCGAGGCGGTCATCGAGGACGTCGTCATGCGCATCCCACCGGACGAGCCAGACGAGCCGCCGCCACGCCTCACGCGCGAGGGCTATCGCGTCGTGCTTCTAAGGGAGCGCGACGGCGAGCGCGTGCTGCCGATCTGGATCGGCGCCTACGAGGGGGATCTGCTCGCCGCACGCCTTGGCGACTGGTCTCAGAACCGCCCGATGGGCCCGGATCTGACCGTCCAGCTGCTTCAGGCCGGGGACGTTCAGGTCGAGCGTGTGGTTATCACCCACGACGATATGACCTTCTACGCGACAGTGACGGTGTCGAGCGCCGGCGAGTCGCACGAGATCGATGCACGGCCAAGCGACGCCGTAAACCTGGCGGTCAGGGTCGCGGCGCCCGTATACGTCGCAGCGGAGGTGATCGACCGCACCGGCGTCCAGTCGGGACCATTCGCCTTCCCGCGCGGCGGCGGCGAAGCCGGCGAGTGGGACGATCAGTGGCGATCGCTATCACCGGAGCTCATGCGCTCGCTCCATCCCCGCGAGGCCCGGATTGGCTTCGAGCGCTACACCAGGCCCGCTCGCCTCGCAATGAGCCACGCGCACGACGAAGCGCGGGCCTTAGGGCATGACCACGTCGGCCCCGAACACCTTCTGCTCGGCCTGCTGCGAGCAGAGGAGGGCCTTGCGGCGCGCGTACTCGAACGCCTCGACATCACCCTGGAGCGCGTGCGCGCCCAGTCGGGGCAGGGGCCGCGCCCGGGCGAAGAGGCAGCCCCCGGACCGACCCCATACACGCCAAAGACGCAGAAGGCGATCGAGCTCGCACACCAGGAAGAAACCACGCGCCGCCCCAACCGGCTCGGCACCGAACACCTCCTGCTCGGGCTGATGGGCGCAGACGAGCAGGCCCTGGTCGACTTCGGCGCCAGCGCCGAGCGCGTGCGCGAGGAGGTCGAGGCGCTGACCACCGTGCCAGCCGATGACTCCGCACCCGAACGAACGCCGCCCCCTATCTGATCCGTTCCCGTCGCCCTCGCACTCCAAGCCGACACCGAGGCTCGGGCTCCCTGCCGCCGGGCGCGGAGACCGATCAGCGGCGAGGCGCCGCCGCACTTCCGCACCCACATCCTCTTCGCCGCGGAGCGCGGCGATGTGCCGCTGCCTACTTGGCCGCGGTGACCGTCTCGGCGTTGACGAAGCCACCCTGCTGCTCGACAAGTTCCTCCGAATCTACGGGCAGTCCGAGCCGCTTCAGTTCCTGCTTCGAGGCTTTCCGGACCTTTCCGGTGAGGTTCACCGTTTCGTCAACCTTCGGCTTGAAGCGAGACGGCTCGTTCTCTCCGACGTCTCCGCCCCACTCGATGTACACGCGGTCGGCCACGGTGGGCCCGACGAAGAAGCCCTCGTTGCCGTTCACCGACTGAACGACGACCGCGTTGCCCGTCGCCTCATGGCCCGCGAGGCCGCCGAGGCCGCTCGGAGGCGTCGGCACCAGCGGCTGGCCATCGGCGGTCACGGTCCCGGGTGCGGCCTCCGCGCTCTTCTTCTTGTCGCTGCCCCCGAGCAGCGTCATCAAGAGCAGCACGAGGAGGACCACGGCGACGAGCGCCAGCAACACCAGCAGCAGGCGCTTTCGTTTCGAGCGCCCCTTCCCCTCGTCACCGTTCTCGGCGTCACCGCTGTCCGCCATCTTGCCCTCCTTTGCAAACCCGCCTGCCGACTTGGCGGCCGACGTCGCCCTCTGCCTCGAGCCGCTCCTGGCAGCTCCCTCGGAGACCTGCTCCTCGGCCACCATACCCTTACTCCTCGAGCAGCGCTCGCTCCTGGGGAGCGCGCTCCTCGGTCACCAGCTCCTCCTCGTGGAGGTCACCTCGTGCTCGCCCTCGGAGTTGGCCGGGGGGCGGCGGTCGCATGCCGCGTTGGCGTCACGCGGCGAGCCGGCAAGCGGCGCGGCGCCCCGCCGAGCTATCGTCGCACCCCGCGTGGCCACGACGATTGCAGTCATGTCCCAGAAGGGCGGGACGGGCAAGACCACCACCGTTCGCACGCTGGCCGACGTGCTCCGCCGTCTCGAGCTGGGTGTGCTCTGCGTCGACCTCGACCCGCAGGGCAACCTCTCGGACTACTTCGACGTGCCCCCCGACGCGGATCCGACGGTGGGCGACGTCCTGGCAGGCCGCGCCAGCGCGGTCGACGCGATCCATGGCGACGTGCTGCCGGCCAATCTCGGCCTTGCCGAGTCCGAGCTCATCCTCGGAGGCAGGATGGGGCGTGAGCTGACCCTGCGGCGGGCGCTGGCGGAGCCCGGACGCCGCTACGAAGCGATCCTGATCGACTGCCCGCCCTCGCTCGGCCTGCTGACCGTGAACGCCCTCGTCGCGGCCGACTACGCGCTGCTCTCGAGCGAGGCCGAGTATTTCTCCCTCCAGGGCGTCGAGCAGGCGCTCGAGGTGGTGGAGCTTGCCAAGGAGAGCCTCGCCCCCGAGCTCGACTGGCTCGGGATCGTGCTCAACATCGCCGATCTGCGCACGGTGCACGCGCGCGAGGCCCTCAGCCAACTCAAGCAGCGCTTCGGCGACCGCGTCTTCGAGACGGCGATCCGGCGCTCGGTCGCCTACGCGGAGTCGGCCGAGCGGGGCGTCTCGATCCTCGATCACCGTCCCGACCTCGGCTCCGACTACCTCGCGCTGGCGGACGAAGTGCTCGAGCGGCTGGGCTGGAACGCTGAGCTCAGCCGGCTTCGGGAGCTGCGCGGCGAGCTCAGCGCCACCTGACCGCCGGCCGCGGTGACCGCGGGGACAGCGTGGCCGCGCGCCCCACCCACGGTGACCTTCCTCGCTGCTGACCACCCACGGCCCTAACGTCCGGACGCGCGGATTGTCCGTGCGATTGATTCTCACTATTGTAGCGGCGGTGCTCGACGCGTTCGACCCGCCCTTCATGCAGCGGGGGCTGCTCGTCGGCCTGGTGCTGGCCGTGCCGCTGGGCCTCGTCGGCACGTGGGTGGTGCTGCGAGCACTCGCCTTCTTCACCCATGCGGTGGGCGTGGGCACCTTCCCGGGAGTCGTCGTGGGCCTCGGAGTGCCGGCCGTCGGCCCCTTCCTCGGAGCGCTGGCGGCAGCCGGGCTGATCACGGCAGCCGTGGCCGGCGTCGAACGTGACGAGCGCGTGCGCGGCGGCGCGGTCACCGGACTGGTCCTCTCCACGGCCATGGCCGTGGGGGCGATCCTCCTCACCTCGGCCTTCGCGCTCTCGACTCCGGTCGATGCGGTTCTCTTCGGCTCTCTACTAGCGGCGACCGTGGACGACGTAGAGCGCGCGGCCGCGGTCGCAGTGGTCGCGTTGGTCGCCGTGCTCTTCCTCTCGCAGCGGCTCGAGAGCGCGACCTTCGACCGGGCCTGGTCGGCCTCGGCGGGCGCGCGCCCGATCCTCACCGAGGCGCTCCTGCTCGGCCTGATCGCGGCCACGGTCGTCGTGGCGCTGCCGATCGTCGGCTCGCTGCTGGTGTCCGGGCTGCTCGTGCTCCCAGCCGCGACCGCACGACTGATGGCCGGGAGCGCCTCGACGATGCCGCTGGTCGCCTCGGCGCTTGCCGCACTCGAGATCACGGTCGGCCTCGCGCTCGCGCGGGAGCTGGACGCCCCCCCGGGAGCGGTCATCTGCGCGCTGGCCGGGCTCGGCTTCGCCGGCGCACTACTCGTGGAACGAGCCCTCGCCGCGCGAGGGCAGCCCTCATGAGCGCAGACGCGGGCGAGGCCGTCGCGGTTGAGGGGTTGAGCGTGGCCTTCGGCGCGCGTCAGGCTTTGAGCGAGGTCTCGTTTCGGGTACCGACGGGAGCGTTCGTCGGCATCCTCGGCCCCAACGGCGCGGGCAAGACGACGCTCTTGCGCGCGTTGCTCGGTCAGCTCGCCCCGCGTGGACGGATCGCGATCGAACGCCCGGTCGCCTACGTGCCCCAGCTGACCGGTGCGGGGAGCGCATTTCCGATCGACGCGCTCGGAGTGGTGCTGATGGGCTTCTTCCCCCGCCTGGGGTGGTGGCGCCGCCCCTCGCGCACGGATCGCACCCGCGCGCGCGCCTTGCTCGACCGGGTCGGACTGGCCAACCGCGCAGGCAGCTCCTTCGACGAGCTCTCGGGCGGGCAGCGCCGGCGCGTCCTGCTGGCCCGGGCGCTCGCGCAGGAGGGCCGCGTACTGCTGCTCGACGAGCCACTCGCAGGGGTGGACGCGCTGTCGCGCGATCTGCTGCTGCGCGCCATCCACGAGGAGTGCGCGAGCGGGCGGGCGGTCCTGATGACCACGCACGACCTCGCCGAGGCTGCCCGGGTGTGCGATCGCATGCTCATCCTCAACCGCGAGCTGATCGCCCAGGGCACGACGGAGCAGATCTTCACCCAGGAGGTCCTACGGCGCGCCTACGGCTCCGACGTCCTTGTGCTCGATCGCGGGATCGCCGTGCTCGACGACCCCCATCACGGCCACGCAGAGAGCTCGCGGTGGAGTGGCTGACCGACCCCTGGTCCTCAGAGATCATGCGTCGCGCATTCGCGGAGGCGATCGTGATGGGCGCCACTACGGGCGCCCTCGGCTGCTTCGTCCTGGTCCGGGGCCTGGCGTTTCTCGGCGAGTCGGTCGCGCACACGATCATCTTCGGCGTGGTGGTGGCCTTCCTGCTAGGTGCTCCGGCGGCGCTCGGGGCGGTGCTCGCGGCGGCGATCACCGTCGGGCTGGCGAGCGCTCTGGCCTCGGACCGCCGCTTCTCCGTGGATGTTGCGATGGGCGTGCTGCTGCCTGCGTTCTTCGGGCTTGGGGTGACGCTGATCGCTCTGACCGAGAGCTACCGATCCCGGTTGCAGGACACGCTCTTCGGGGCGATCCTGGGAGTGACGGATCTCGACCTGCTGCTGGCAGCCGGCGTCGCGGCGATCGCCGCCGCCACGCTGCTCCTCGCCGGCAAGGAGCTCGTGCTCGTGACCTTCGACCGCGAGATGGCCCGGGCGATGGGCTATCGCATCGCCCTCCTGGACCTGCTGCTGTTCGCGGTGGTGACGCTCGCGGCGGTGGTCGCGCTGCGGGCCGTCGGCAACGTCCTCATCACCGCGATGTTGCTCGGCCCCGCGCTGAGCGCGCGGCTGGTGACCCGGACCTTCTGGCCGATGGTTGCAACAGCCGCCTGCCTGGGCGCCCTCGCGGGCATCGTGGGCCTCTACTGGTCGTGGAGCAGCAGCGTCGGGGGCGGCGCCGCGATCGTGATCGCCATCTCAGCGACGTTCGCCGTGCTGGCGGCGGCGGGGCCGCTGGGGCGCCTGGCACGACGCCGCCCAGGGCGACCCGGCGCGGTGCCCGAGGAGGCGAGCTGCTAGCTTAGTGATAATGCGCCTTATTACTATAAGAGAGGTGCTCCTCGTCCTCGCGGTGGCGAGTGCGGGCGCCGGTGCCGCGGGCTGCGGCGGCGGCGAGACCGGGGGCTCGGCCGCATCCGGCTCCCGTGGGGAGCTGGCGGTCGTAGCGACAACGATGCAGCTGCAGGACTTCGCGCGCCAGGTCGGGGGCGATCGCGTGCGCGTGACCGGGATCCTCGGGCCCGAGAGCGAGCCACACGAATACGAGCCCAAGCCCTCCGACGCCGAGGCGCTCGCCGAGGCCGACGTCGTGCTGGAGAACGGCGCGAACCTCGACGGATGGCTCGAGGACCTGCTGCGTAACGCCGGCGCGGACGCCGAGCGGGTGAGGGCCGTGGAGGGCATCGAGCTGCTCCCGAGCGAGCAGGAGGGCTTTCCCGGGGACCCCCACGTGTGGCATGACCCCGACAACGCGAAGCGGATGGTCGCCACGATCGCCGCGGGCCTCGCCGCGGCCGACCCCGGCGGACGAGCCGCCTACGAGCGCAACGCGACTCGCTACAGCCGCGACCTCGATCGGATGGCGCGGACGATCCGCGCCACCTTCGCGCCGGTTCCCCGGCCCGAGCGCCAGCTGATCACGACCCACGACGCCTTCGGGTACTTCGTGCGCGCGTACGAGCTCAACCAGGTCGGCACGGTGCTGCCGGCGGTGACGACCGCGGCGGAGCCCTCCGGGGAGCAGGTGCGCGAGCTCGTAGACGACATACGCGCCCGCGACGTCGAGACCATCTTCACCGAGGAGTCCGTCGACGCGGGCCTCGAGCAGCGCATAGCGGACGAGGCCGGGGCCGAGGTCTCGACCTCGCTGTACGCCGATGTGCTGGGAGCCCCCGGGTCTGGCGCGGAGACCTTCATCGAGGCCGAGCTCGCGAACGCGCGGGCGATGCGCGCGGCGTGGACCCCGTGAGCCGCTGCGCGCCGATCCTGACCGCGTTGCTTCAGTGGCGGCGGGACCGCTGCCGATGCTCGCGAAGCGCCCGTATCATTCGCCCCGATGGCCCGAAACGGTAGACAGACCGCCGCCGCGAAGGGCTGGACCGAGCACGCCGAGCGCGTCCTCAAGGACGCCGGACACCGCTCGAGCGCCCCGCGCTCCGCGGTCGTGGAGGCGCTCGGCCGCCAGGACTGCGTGTTGACCGCACGCGAGCTCGTCGAGGAGATTCGCGCCGAGGGACGCGACGTCGGCATCGCTACGGTCTACCGCACGCTCGACGTGCTCGACGAGCTCGGGCTCGCGCAACGGCTTGATGTCGGCGAGGGCGCGCCCGCGCGCTACGAGCCCGCCGATCCGAGTGGCGAGCATCATCACCACCTCGTCTGCGGCAGCTGCGGACGGGTCAGCTCCTTCGAGGACGCACGGCTCGAGCGCGAGATAGACAGGCTCGCTCGGCGCGTGGACTACCGCATCGGCACCCACGAGGTGATCCTGCGCGGTGACTGCCCTACGTGCTCGTCGGCGGCGGGCTAGTTGCCGAAGCCAGCCCGCGAACCCTCCAGCCGAAGCCCGCCAGCCGAAGCCCTGCCCGCGGGGCCTGGACGGCCGAATCTCAGCAGCGCCTGAAGCGCAGCGTGCGCCGGCTGCGGGCGCCGTTGCGATCCACCGCGATCACCACGATGCGATGGCGGCCGCGGCGCAACCGGGTCACCCGCACGCGCACCGCGTAGGCCTTGCGACGCGTCGAGTGCACGCCGCGCCCATCCACGAACACCGCGCTCCGACGAAGCCGGGTGGCCGCCCGGATCCGAACGCGCAGGCGGAAGTCGCGGCGAGCGCAGCCGCGCGGCTTGCCCGCCAGCGAGATCCTCGGACGCCGCGGACGGGGCTTCGGCCGCGTGGCTGGTGGCGGCCCGGGATATATCGGTGGGTAGGGGTACACGGGTGGACTGGCCGGGAAGGCGAAGCGGGACACGATCGGGTCGTGGTCACTGGTCCCCCGCGCCCCGTCCCCCTCGAACTCTGCGGGGAAGTCGGAGTTGATGTGAGCCGCGCGGACCTGACGCAGGTCACCGCGCAGCGATGGTGAGACGAACTGCTGGTCGAGCGTCTGGGTTTGGCCCTGGAAGACGTAGGAGTACGCGCTCGCGGGCACCTCGCTCACGAGCACGTCGAACAGGTTCAGGAAACCCCGCTCATAGATCGGGGCGAGCTGGTCACTGGGTGCGCTCGGGAACGGATCGTCGGGCCGTGGATAAACGTTGAAGTCGCCGCCCGTAAGCAGGCGCTTGCCGGGTTCGGCCGACTGGAGCGCGGTCAGGATCGATGCGTTGTAGGCGGACTGCTCGCGCCGCTGCGCCACCCGCCGATCCGGCGTGCTCGAGAAGTGGTTGCTGAGCATGTACAGCTCGGTCGGGGAGCCGGCGCCCAGGCCGGCGCGCCAGATCAGGAAGCGGCCAACCTGTGGAGCCCGGGTGTAGACGGCGTTGCCGTCCCTGTCGGGGTTATCGCGCACGTCCTCGGGCAGCGGAGCGTTCAGCGCCTTGGGGTTCTGTACCTCGCGGTTGTATGCGTAGCCGGGGGTGTAGGACAGCTCCGGGTCCCTTCCGAGGACTGGGTCGGCACGGTCTGCGGCGGGCAGCGCGACCCTGTCGGTGCGGTAGAGGAAGGCCGATACGATCCCGCGGTCGTCCGCGCCGTCGCGGTCGTTAGCGGCCTCGTAGCGAGGGCCGCCGCGCGCGCTGATCGCCAGGGCGAGCTCTTGGAGGGTGTCAGGGCGGCCATCGGCGTTGTTCTGGGTCCCGCACTCGAGCCCTGATCCGGCGACGCGGCAGATGTCCTGGTCCTCGGCCTCCTGGACGAGCAGCACCTCGGGGGAATGCAGGTCGCCGACTACCTGTGCCGCGATCCCCTCCAGATGCGAGCGGTACTCGGCCTCGCTCGCCGGCACGTAGTCGAACGGCGGCGAGACGCCCGGACAGCCGCCGTTGCCCGTGAAGTCGCAACCGTCGTGTGGGTCGTCGCGGAAGTCGTAGAGATTCTCGACGTTGTAGGTCGCGACCGAGTACTCCTGGGGCCGGTTCGGCGGCCCGGGCGGCGCGTTCAGCGCGGGGTCCACGCCCGCGGCGAGACCGATCTGCTCGCGCGTCATCACCGTGTACTTGCCGAAGTTGTAGTAGACGCCGCCGCTCGGCGAGCTCGTGACCCTGTCGTAGGTGCGAGCCGGCGCAAGCACGGCCTGACCGTTCCCCGCGGCGCCCTTGAGCCCGAAGCTGCCGAGCAGGATCCGGTAGCCGTTGCCGTCGTCGAATCGCTCGGGCCGGTTGTCGAGCGGGTGTGGGTCGCGGAAGGAGCGGCGCGCATAGGGGTCGGCGCGCTGGGCGATCGGCTCGTCCGCGCGAGCCACCCACACCTCGCTGTCGGGGCCGGCGAAGACGTTGCGCCCCCCGAGCACGATCGAGCTCGGGGGGACCTGCGCCTGCATCGCCTCGCGACGCTCCCAGTAGCGCGCCGCCTCCCGAAGGTCGTCCGGCGGGTCCGCCTCGAAGGGCGTCAGGCCGGCGCCCGGGCCGATGATGCGAACAAGGCTCGGAGCCGTGATCTGCGTCATGTTGAAGAACTCCCCGGCGCGCCCCTGGATCACGATCTCGTCGCCGATCTGCGGAACGTAGGAGCCAAGCGTCGCGGCGGTTCCCGTGAAGACGAAGATGCCGTCGGAGGTGCGCGGGTCGGCGTCGGCCGTGGCAGGCGTGCTCTGCAGGAAGAACCCGCGCTGGCCCGCCGCCGTCAGCGTGCGCTGCGTGATCACGCCCCGCACGGCGACCGTCCGGCCGCTCTGCGGTGAGGTGTGCGCGGCGCCGTCGTCGCCGTCGGCCACGGCGCCTTGGACCTCGCCGATCGGCCTGAGCGGGGCACCCGGACAGGCGGCGCCGCAACTCTGCGGATTGGCGGCCTTGGGTCCGTCGAAGTCGGTGGGGTTGACGTCGGTGTCCTGCAGCCCGCCGCCCTTGCGCTCGAAGGCGTTCTGCCCGTTGGTCGCGGGCAGCACGAGGCCCGCGCCCTCGCGGCAGTCGGCGGGGGCCTGGTCGCTGCCGACGGCGTCCTCCAGGCCGTCGGCGCCGTTCTGCAGCTGGATGCCCCCGGTGTCGGTGATGCCGGTGGAGTAGGTCACGTCGGGAGGGGCGGAGCCCGAGTAGCCCGAGCTGGAGGTGTTGGCGAACAGGTACGAGCCGCCAGCCGGGAGGCTCACCCCGTCCGGGACGGTCGTCCGGACGCTCTTGAGCCCAGCCGAGTTGCAGCCCACGAGCTTCCAGCCGCCGATGCCGACCGCGGCGGTGCGCGTGTTGCGCAGCTCGACGAACTCGTCGTTGCCCCCGCTCGGGCCGCGAAAGCGGAACTCGGAGGCGACGACTCCCCCGGGAGCTGCCGCGGGTGCCGACCCGACCAAGTCGAAGCCGAACACCGTCGCGGCGGCGAGCGCAAGCGCGGCGATGAGCGCCCGACGGCCGAAGCGCTTTCGCGAGCGGGCGCTCATGGCGTGAGGGTGATGCGGCCCTCGCCTGCGGAGGGATAGTCGGCCGCGGTCACCGTCCCGCCCAACGCTCCTTGGGCAACGGGCTCGGTGAGGTAGCGGAAGAGCGCGCGCTGGTAGGGGATCGTCGAAGACATCGAGGGGCGGCCCCTGAACGGATAGAAGTCCCCACCCCTGGCCAGGAAGTCGACGGTGGCGACGTTCAGAGCCGGCCCCGGCACGACCGCGCCGTTCGCGACGATCGGGGTCCCGTCGTCGAGCGTGAGCTGCCTGACTCGCTGCCCGGGCGTCGTGACATTTCCGGCGGCGTCGGTCTCCTGCTTCTGCCGGGTCGTGTCGACGGCCACGCGGAAGCCGGCGACGTGGGCGAAGCGGCCCGCCGAGGACGTGCTCGGCACGACCGAGTAGCCGTTCTCCATCAGCTCCTTGAACTGGTCCCTCGGCACGCCCGGGACGGTGACCACGATGTTGTCGAACGGCAGGATCCGGAAGGTGTCGCCCTCCGAGATGCTGCCCGGTCCGAGGACGTTGCCGTTGCGGATGCCGCCGCCGTTGGTGAAGGCCACATTGGCGAGCGGGCGCCCCTGAGCCACCGCCTCCTTGTTGGCGGCGTATAGGAAGGAGTCGGCGACGAGGTTGCCGAGGTTGCTCTCGCGACGCCGGATCGGGTCGGGGTTGCGGCCGTCGAGCCCGACCTGGGTGGTGGCGATGACGTTGGCATCGATCGCGGCGCGGTACTGCTCGAGCGGCTGATCGACCTGGGAGGCGATCGTGGCGTCGCGCTCGGCGAGGTCCGGGTCGGCCGAGTTGCCCGAGACGCGGACTGGGCCGCTGAGACCGGTGTCGACGACGGTCACGATGCCCCGCCCGTTGAAGTGGGCCGTAAGGCGCCCCACGTAGCGGAACTCGCCCTGCGTGGTGACCGCGGGGACCCCGCGGCCGTCCTTGTCCCGGACGATGATCGGATAGGGGGCCACCGGTGACCCCTGCCCGGCGATCAGGGCGTTCTGAGGGTTGGCCAGGAGCTCGTCCCCGCCGCCGGCGATCACGATGTCCACGCCCTGCAGCTGAGGGATGAGCGCCTTCTCAGCTGCGATTCCCTGGAGGTGGCTGGAGAGCACGATCTTGTTGACGCCGGCGCTCTCGAGGGCGCGTGCCTCGCGATTGACCACGCCGGCGAGGTCGCTGTCGATTCGCACCCTGCCGGGGCTCGCGATGTTGCTGATGTCGGGCGTGGTCACGCCGATCACCCCGATCTGGTCGCCGCCTCTCTGAATAACTACCGAGCGCCGGATGCGGCCCTGGTCGGCCAGGGCCTTCAGCCGCGGCTCGTCCTGGAAGTCGAGGTTCGCCGACAGGAAGGGCGTGCTGCTGGCGTCGCCCTGGATGAAGTCGGCGAGGCGGTCGGGGCCGAAGTCGAACTCGTGGTTGCCGAGCGTCGCCGCGTCGTAGCCCAGGCGAGCGAAGGCCAGCGAGTCGTACCACGGCACGCCCTTCGCGAAGGAGGCGTTGAGGTTGAGCCCCGCGAGGAAGTTGTCGCCCGAGGATACGAGCATCGTGCCCTTGCGCACCCGCCCTGAGGCAGTGTCCTCGTCGCCATATGCCTCCGCCTGCTGGCGCAGCCGCGCGAGCACCGTGGCGAAGCGGGCGGCGCCGCCGTAGTTTGTCACGGAGTCGCCAGTCAGCAGCTTGGACTCGCCGTCGTTGTTGTGCAGGAGGGTGAGGCGGTAGCCCGGGGGCGTCGCGGCCGGGGGGGAAGTACCGGGGGCGCCCCCGCCCGGCGGCTGTGCGGGGGGATTGACGACCACGGGCCTCGGAAGGCGCCTCGGGGTCGTGTATCGCGTCTGGACCTTGCCGTTGCAACGGAAGAGGCGGATCCGGATCCTGCCGTCGCGTAGCCGCTTGACGGTGCGCCGGTAGACCCTGGCCGAGCGCTTGCCCTTGCACTTGCGCGGCAGGCGCCCGCGCCGCCGCCGGGGCTGCCGCGCGGGCTCGGAGGCGGCGCCCCCGGCCGCGGGCTCGGAGCTGCGCTCCACCTCGAGGGAGTCCGGATACTGCGGCAGCCCGAGGTCCACCGCCGCCAGCGTCGGCGTCGCCGCCAGGCCGAGGCCCAAGCAGAGCAGGATTGTGACGCGCGAGCGCATCGAGCGGAGCCACCGTAGGCCGCAAGCAGGTTCAGCCTGTAGCCGAGGCGTGACCCCGCCGTGGAGTTGTGGTGAAGGCTCGCGGGACCGCGCTTGTGAAGATCGTTGCGTAGGCCCGGGCGAGTTCGTCCTCCGCGGGCCAGCCCCACTATCCGAGGCTCGCCGAGCTCCAGCCCCCGGCTGGCCGGTTAGGGTCCGAGCGCCGTGGTCGACCTCCTGCGTCAGCCCGCGCTCGAGCTCGGGCGCATGGTCCGCGACGGTGAGGTCAGCTCGCGCGAGCTGGTCGAGGCCTCGCTCGCGCGCATCGAGCGGACGGGGCGCGCGCTCAACCACTTCACGCTGGTGGATGCCGAGGGCGCGCTCGCCGCCGCCGATGCGGTCGAGGCGGGCGACTCGCGGCCCTTCGCCGGAGTGCCGCTCGCCATCAAGGACCTCTTCGCTCCCGTGGCCGGCCTACGCATGTCCCAGGGCTCTGACCTCTTGGGCGACTACACCCCCGACTACGACTCCGCCCTCGTGCGCCGCTTACGCGCGGCCGGCTTCGTGATCGTCGGCAAGACCAATACGCCCGAGATGGGCATCCTCCCGGTGACCGAGCCGCGGCGCTTTGGCCCCTCACGCAATCCCTGGAATCCCGACCGCACCACCGGCGGCTCGAGCGGGGGGGCCGCGGGCGCCGTCTCGAGCGGGGTCGTGCCGGTCGCCCACGGCAGCGACGGCGGTGGTTCGATCCGCATCCCCGCCGCCTGCTGCGGCCTCGTCGGGCTCAAGCCCTCGCGGGGCCGGATCTCGCGCGCGCCCGACCTCGGCCAGCACTTCCTGACCACCGATGCCGCGCTCACGCGCACCGTGGCCGACAGCGCGGCGATGCTCGACCTGATGGCCGGCTACGAGACCGGCGACGCCACCTGGGCACCGCCCCCGGCCGAGCCGTTTGCCGCCAGCGCCGCCCGCGAGCCCGAGAAGCTGCGGGTCGGCCTGACGCTCGACATGCCGATCGAGGCCGAGCTCGACGGCGCCTGCGAGCGCGCGGCGCGCGAGGCGGCCGGGCTGCTCACTTCGCTCGGCCACGAGGTCGAGGAGATCGCCGCGCCGTGGAGCGGCGCCGGGCTGCTCGCCGTCTTCTCGGTGTTGTGGGCGGCCAGCGTGTCGGCGGCCGTGGTGCACGGCCAGCTCTTGACTGGCACGGAGCCGACCGAGGAGAACGTCGAGCCGCTCACCTGGTGGCTCTTCGAGCAGGGCCGCAAGCACACCGCCACAGACCTGGTGGTCGCCCAGGCCACCCTCGAGGCCTTCTCTCGCGGCATCGTCGCGACCTGGGACCGCTACGACGTGGTGCTCACGCCGGCTCTCGCCCAGCGCCCCGTGCTACACGGTGGGATCGACCCGTGCGGGGACGACCCGGCGCGCGAGTTCATCAAGTCGGGCGAGTTCACGCCCTACACCGCGATCTTCAACGTCACCGGCCAGCCGGCGATCTCGTTGCCCCTCTTCCACGGCGACGACGGCCTCCCCTTGGCCGTCCAGCTCGTCGGCCCGCCCGCGGGCGAGGGCCTGCTGCTCCAGCTCGCCGCCCAGCTCGAGCGCGCCCGCCCGTGGGCCGACCGCGTGCCGCCGGAGCCGGTGGCGGCTGGTCGGTAGGCGCGCCGTCTGCCAGCGGTCCGCCCAGCTTCCCCCGAACCAACCGCGCCAGCGGGGCGAACCCACGTACGGTCCGCCTTTTACGAGTATGGAGAGCCTCTCGCTTCAGATCTTCGACTGGCTGAGCGTATGATCGACCCGGTGCTGCGCTCGGCCTGTGGGGGCTTTGGTTCGCATTCCTGCGGGGTTCGGGCGGCCGGCAAGCCCGGTAAGTCCTCAGACGAGACGGGATGAAAGACCCCGCGCGACCCCATGGTCGCGAGCCTATGATCCCCCGGTCACGCAGCCGAGAATCTGCTGCTATCGGCCAAACGAAGCATGGTTATCGGCCATACCAGGTGCTAGGGTCCGGCTACGTGAATTCTCTCCGTGCTCTCGCGCGTCACCTCGACGTACCCGAACGGACGCTGCGGCGAGCCGCCACCGAAGGGCTCATCCGGGGCGAGCGCATCAGTCCCAGGCGCTACCGGACCAGCCTGCGAGAGGAAGCCTACTTGCGCCGGCACTGGCCGTACTTGCGGGAGCTGCGCAGTGCGCTGCGAGTCGAGCCGAACGTGCGCCTGGGCGTCCTGTTCGGCTCCCTGGCCACCGGCCAGGCCACCGAACGCTCCGACATCGACCTGTTCGTTGCGCTTGCCGACTCGGCCGTCGCGCGCGTGGCCGGGCTCGCGGGACGACTCGAGGGCCGCCTCGGCCGCGAAGTCCAAGTGGTGAGGATCGAGGACGCCAGGGGTTCGCCGGTGCTCATGGCCGCCGCGCTCGAGCAAGGCCGGGTCCTCGTGGATCGCGACCTTCGTTGGCCGAAGCTGAAGGCGGCTGAGCTCACCTGGCAACGCCGCGCGGCAGTTCTGGAGGTACCCCTCGAAGAGGCCATGCCCGCTCTCGACCTCACATAGATGAG
>Ga0208612_1000397_pt1 | contig 19486 bp, 19 predicted proteins | sample AntDryMetagUQ889_FD_188089 | JGI IMG/M metagenome (GOLD analysis project Ga0208612, IMG submission 188089) | Polar desert microbial communities from Antarctic Dry Valleys - UQ889 (SPAdes) | ecosystem: Environmental > Terrestrial > Soil > Desert | place: Antarctic Dry Valleys | collected 2008-12-31 | reverse complement strand
ACGTCGGCGCCTGCCTTGCCGAGGCGGGAGAGCGCGTGCTGCTCATCGACCTCGACCCGCAGGCGAACGCGACCTCCGGGCTCGGAATGCGCGCGAACGGCGCCTCGACTCACGATCTGCTCGACGGCACGCCGCTCTCCGCGCTCGCAAAGCCGACGCCGTTTCCGAACCTCGACGTGGTCATGGCCAAGAACGATCTCGCGACCGCGGCGGTGGAGCTCTCGACGCGCGAAGGCGGCGAGCGGTACCTCGCCGATGCACTCGGAGGCTCGCTCGACGCGTATTCGTTCGTCTTCCTCGACTGCCCGCCCTCGTTCGGCACTCTCACGGTCAACGCCCTGGCCGCCGCGAGCCGTGTGCTTGTCCCCGTGCAGGCGGAGTACTACGCGCTCGAGGGGCTTTCCCAGCTTCTCGGGACGGTCAATCTCGTAAAGGCTCGCTTGAACCGCGAGCTTGCGGTGGCGGGCATCCTGCTGACGATGGCGGACGGGAGGACGCGCCTCGCCGCCCAGGTCGAAGCCGAGCTCCGCAAGCACTTCGGCTACCTGGTCTTCACTCAGACAGTGCCCCGCTCGGTTCGCCTTGCCGAGGCCCCGAGCCACGGGCTTCCTGCAATCGCCTACGACCGCCGCTCGGCCGGCGCCGAGGCCTACTGGAAGGTGGCGATGGAGCTTGTCGAGCGTTCCTAAGGAGCGGAGAGGCCTCGGGCGCGGGCTCGAGGTGCTGCTGGGCGAAGGTGGTCAGCCGGAGTTGCTCCACCTCCCCGTCGAGACGATCCACCCGAATCCTCGCCAGCCCCGCCGCCGCTTCGAGCCGGAAGCGGCGACCGGGCTTGCCGCTTCGATCCGCTTGCAGGGCGTGCTGCAACCGATCGTCGTCCGCCGACGCTCCGAGGGCGGCTTCGAGCTGATCGCGGGAGAACGGCGCTGGCGTGCCGCACGAGCCGCGGGGATGCCCACGCTTCCCGCGCTCGTCCGGGACGCAGAGGACGGCGAGTCGCTGCTCCTCGGGCTCGTCGAGAACGTGGCGCGCGAGCAGCTGTCGCCAGTCGAGGAGGCTCGCGCCTATGCGTCCCTGGTCGACGAGTTCGAGCTCTCGCTCGGCGATGTCTCGCAGCGCGTGGGCCGGTCGAAGTCCGCCGTCTCCAATCGGCTGCGGCTGCTCGAGCTTCCGGAAGAGGTGCTCTGGATGCTCGCCCGCGGTGACCTGACCGAGGGTCACGCTCGCGCGGTGCTCTCTCTTCCGGACGACGACGCCCGCCGCCGCCTTGCCCGCAGAATCGCGAAGGAGGGACTGACCGTACGGAGCGCCGAGCGAGCTGCCCGGGAAGGCGGAGCTCGCCGCCGCCCGCGGCGCAACCTCTCGGTCGACCCCGAGCTCGCTGATCGAGCGAGAGCGGCAGCCGAGCGCCTCACCGGGCTCTCGGCAATCGTGGCGAACGGCTCGCTGCAGATCAGGTTCCGGGACGAGACCGGGCTCGCGGAGCTGGTCGAGACCCTCGAGGCCGCCGCACCGTAGACGGGCTCGAGCCTCAGAACCTCTAGCTGGACACGCTCGCTGCCTGCTGGGACTGCAGCCAGCCGACAGCTTCGCGGGCACTCAGCGACTCGTAGTGGAGCTGGCGGAGGTTGTGTCTCAGCGCCTCGACCTCTCGCATGTCGTTCGGATCGACCCGCTCGAGCTCCTCGACGGCGATCTCGACCCGCTCGAGCTCCTCGACGGCGATCTCGACGACGCGCTTGCGAAGCACGACGACGCCCTGGCCGTTCCACTGCGGCCCGAGCATGACGCCGTGCTCCTCGATCGAGTCGATGTCGAACGCCCGGCCCCAATGCTCGCGGAGCCACCACGCGGAGTGGAAGACCGTCGGCCCGCCCTCGTCCCAGGAGCGCCCGTAGTTGAGCACGTTCATCCCGACGCGGTCCGCCTCGCTACGCGCCCCGGATCGTCCAGGTCGGTCGTCCTTCGGAACCTTGGCCCATTCCTCCGACCGGTCGGGGCCGTGGATCGTCGCGAAGAGGAGACCGCCGTCTCGGAGAATCCTGTGGAGCTCCAGAAGCCAGCTCGCCCAGCGGTCGGTGATGTGCGTGAAGACCGAGATCGCCCAGACCAGGTCGAAGGAGCTGCTGTCGAGCGGCAGCGGCGGAGCTTCCTCGTTGCGAAACACATGGAGCGGCGGGCTCAGGTTCTCGGCGAGCCAGGTGATGCTCGGGCCGTCGATGTCGCAGCCGTGAAACTCTCCGGCTTCCGCCTCGGAGACGAAGTGCCGGAGCGTCCGTCCGGCTCCGCAGCCGAAGTCGAGAATGCGCTTCTCGGCGAACGACCAGTTCGCCGGCAGGCGCTTGACGATCTCGAGCCGGGTAGCCCGACCGACTTCGTCGAACGCATCGCCTCTGCCGACGCGATCAGCGAGCTCGAGCGGCGGAAGTGGAATGGCGCCAGCCATTGCTCGGACCGAGACGCAGGGTGCATGGGCGATCGTGGACTCGAACCACGGACCTCCGCCTTATCAGAGCGGCGCTCTAACCAACTGAGCTAATCGCCCGCTGCCTGCTGCTTTCGGGCCGCAACTGTAGCGCACGCCCGGCTGTCGTAACCCGTGCGCGCAGCGCCGGTCACTAACATGAGGCGCAGTCCCTTGATGCGAGAGATGACTCTGTATGGCGTGAGCTTCGAGCCCATCGGCAAGCAGCCGATCGTGCTCCTGAAGACGGCCGACGACGACAAGTTTCTCCCGATCTGGATCGGACATGCGGAGGCGGCCGCGATCCTCATGAAGCTGCAGGGAGCCGCTGCACCGCGCCCGATGACGCACGACTTGCTCACGAACGTCATCTCCGAGCTCCAGGGCGAGGTCGTGAAGGTGACCGTGACCGAGCTCCGGGAAAACACGTTCTACGCCAGCATCACCATCGTCCAGAACGGCCGGGAGGTCGACATCGACTCCCGCACCTCCGACGCGATCGCGCTCGCGGTGCGCTGCGACGCGCAGATCTACGCCGCCGAGGAGGTCATCGACGAGTCGGGCATCGACTTCCAGGGCGAGGACGAGGAGCAGCCGGGCCTCGTCACGGTGTCGAGCCTCTCCGACCTCGACCCGGCGGAGTTTCGCCAGTTCCTCGAGACGGTGACCGTGGAGGACTTCCTCACGAGCCTCGAGGAGCCCGAGGAAGCGGATGACGAAGACGAAGAGGACGACGAGGACGAGGACGAGCGCGCGTAGGGGAACTCAGCCGCCAACGCCAGCGGCGGAGAGGATAAGCGCCGTTCCGTTGAACATCGCGTGTAGCAGGATGGGCGGGTAGACGCTGTCCGAGCGCCAGCGAAGCCAGCCGATGGCGAGGCCGAAGAAGGCCAGAACCGGAAGGGCGATGAGCAGGCCATGGGCGAGGCCGAACAGGAGCCCCGTGACGACGACCGCAAGAGGCGCGCCATAGGGCGCGATCAACCCGAAGCCGAGACCGCGGTATGTGAGCTCCTCCACTACGGGCGCGACGAAGACGACCACCACGAAGAACGCGGCGAAGGCACCGGCTCGGCTCGAGTCGAACTCGTCCGGGACGAGCCCCTGCTCCTCGGTCGCGTCCAGGAACGGTGACAGAGCGGCGCCGACGATCCAGATCGCGACGAGGGCGACCGCCGTGTATCCCAACGCCCGCCACCATGACGCGGGCCGTCTCAGCGCGAAGACTCGACGAACGCCGAGGCCGCGCGCGATCAGTAGCAGGATCCCCAGCATGACCGCGTACTGGACGGCCGCCGCGATCGCATACCCGTAGCGGAACGCGATGTCGTCGGGCGGCTCCGATCCGTCGAGCCGACCGGCATAGGCCAAGGCCGTCAGCGCGAGCACGAAGATCAGCCAGGCGACGAGGCGTCCACGCGTAGGGCGAAAGGCGGCCTCGAACGATTCGGCGGAGTCCATTCTGCGAAGTGTCGCGATTCTGAGGACCTCGGTCGCGGCCGTCGAACTTCAGGGAATGGCGGCTAGCATCCGTTCATGAGCCCGACGCGCGGCAAGCGGCCGTCGCTCGATCCGGAGACGCTCGGTCCCAGGCGGCGGCACCGGCGTGCTGCACGTCGCCGCCGGCGTCGCCATGGCGCTGTCGTCGCACTCGCCGTCATCGCCCTCCTGGGCGTGGCAGCCGGCATCGGCGGTGGTGCCGCCGTCTTCGCCTACGGGTCCTCGTGCGACCTGAGCTCGCTGCGCTCGGTGCGAATCGGCCAGAACTCGTTCCTTTTCGCGGCAGACGGAAGCCTCCTGGGCTCGATCCCGGCCGAGCGCAACCGCCAGCCGGTGCAGGTGGACGGCATGTCTCCGTGGATCCGGAAAGCCACGATCGCGGTCGAGGACCGCCGCTTCTTCGCGCACGACGGCGTCGACATCGAGGGGATCGCGCGGGCAGCGGTTGCGGACGTCAAGGCCGGACGCATCGTCGAGGGCGGGTCGACGATCACACAGCAGCTCGTCCGAAATCTCTATATCTCGCGCGAGCGAACCGTGCAGCGGAAGCTGAAGGAGGCGTGCCTCGCGACCAAGCTCGACAACGCCTGGACGAAGCACCGGATCCTGACCACGTACCTGAACCAGGTGTACTACGGCAGTCAGGCGTACGGGATCGAGGCCGCCGCGCAGACGTTCTTCTCCCGCCCCGCGCTGGAGCTGACCCTCTCGCAGTCCGCGCTTCTCGCTGGGCTCACCCAGGCACCCTCGATCTACAATCCGTTCACCGCGCCGGCGCGCGCCCGTGCCCGCCGAGCGACCGTCCTCAACGCGATGCTCGAGACGCGGGTCATCACGAGGCAGCAGCACGCGCGTGCTGCGAAGTCGGATCTCGGGCTCGATCCCGGGAGGCTCTACAGCAGGATCCGCGAGCCGTACTTCTTCGGCTATGTGCGCGATCGGCTGATCGAGGAGTACGGCGCCGCGACGGTTCGCTCCGGCGGCCTCCGTGTGTACACGACGATCAAGCCGCGCTACCAGCGCCTCGCGGAGGAGGCGATCCGTGACACCCTGACCGAGCCGACCGATCCCGCGGGCGCGCTCATCTCCATCAGCCCGCGGACGGGCGCCATCCGAGCGATGGCGGCGGTTATCCCGAATCGCCCGAAGAACGAGTTCAACCTTCTCTCGCAGGCGCGACGCCAGCCGGGCTCGACGTTCAAGACCTTCGTGCTCGCGGCGGCGGTCGAGATGGGGATCAATCCGGACTCGACGTACTACGTCTCGGCACCATTCACCTATCGCGCACACCCGGCGGGGAGCTGCGAAGACAAGAGCTGGTGGTGCGTCTCGACCTACGCCAACGACTACTACGGATGGAGCTCGATCCGGAGCGCGACGCTGCGGTCGGACAACACGGTCTACGCCCAGCTCACGCTCGACGTCACCCCGCAGCGTGTAGCCGAGACGGCCCGGAGGATGGGGGTCCGGTCGGCGCTCGACGTGGGGGGCGCGTACGTACCTTCGATCGGCCTCGGCTCGATCGCGGTCTCCCCGCTCGATCTCGCATCCGCATACGCGACCCTCGCCGCCGGCGGAATCTATGCCGAGCCCATGGCCATCCGCCGCGTCGTGCTTCCGAATGGCAAGGAGGACAAGGACGCCGGCTGGGGCGTCCCGAGACGCCACCGTGCCGTCTCCGAGGGAACGGCGGCGGTCGTCACCCGGATCCTCGAACAGAACGTCCAGTCCGGGACGGGAACGCGTGCGGCCTTCGGCCGTCCGGCCGCAGGCAAGACGGGCACGGCCGAGGGATACGTCGACGCCTGGTTCGCCGGCTACACGCCAGATCTCGCGACCACGGTCTGGATCGGTTACACGAAGGCCGAGATCCCGATGGAGAACGTGCACGGGATAGTTGTGAGCGGAGGAAGCTTCCCGGCCGAGATCTGGCGGCTGTTCATGGAGCCGTCGCTGGACGCGATCGAGCCGCGCGCCTTCCCGGAGCCGTCCGTGTGGCCCGAGTGGCAGACCTTCACGCGTGGGAAGTACGCGCTCACCTACGACCCGAGCTACACACCCACGTACACGACCGAATCCGAGGAGACGGAGACGGCGGAGACGGAGCCCGCAGAGCCGACGATCGCGCCGAGCCGGCTGCCCTAGCATCCACACCCGTGCGTGACCTGCTGACGTTCGAGGAAGCGCTTGCCTGCGTCCTCGAGCGGGCGAGACCTCTAGCCTCGGAAGTCGTACCGCTCGAGCATGCCGTCGGGAGAGTCGTCGCCGAGCCTGCACGCGCTCGTGCCGATCTTCCCCCGTTTCCGAGCTCGGCGATGGACGGATTCGCCGTGCGAGGAGCCGAGACGCCCGGCACGCTGCGGATCTCCGTGAGAGTGGCCGCAGGAAGCCCGGCGCCGGCTCCGCTCGAGCCGAGATCGGCCGCGGCGATCGCCACCGGCGGCGCCGTCCCTGAGGGAGCGGACACGATCGTGCCGGTCGAGCAGGCGACCGAGGAAGACGGGCGCGTCCGAATCCCGGAGCCTGCCCGACCGGCAGCCCACATCCGGCCCCGAGGTGGTGACGTGCGTGAGGGCGAGGTGGTCATAACAGCGGGAGCGCGTCTCGGGCCGGCCCAGATCGGCGCACTCGCGGCGTCGGGGATTGCCGAGGTCAGATGCGCTCGGCGGCCTCGTGTTTCGGTGCTCGCGACGGGCAGTGAGCTCCGTGCGCCAGGCGACACGCTCGAGCCCGGACAGATCTTCGAGTCGAACCGCCCCATGATCGCCGCCGTGCTCGCGGCGAGTGGAGCCGCGGTCGAGTCGCTGCCGGTCGTTCGAGACGACGAGACCGCCCACCGAAGCGCGCTCGAGCGGGGACTCACGGCTGACGTGCTCGTCTCTTCGGGGGGCGTCTCGATGGGACCCCACGATCTGGTGAGGCGCATCGCGGCGGAGCTAGGCGTGGAGGAGGTGTTCTGGGGGGTGGCCGTCAAGCCGGGGAAGCCTCTTTCGTTCGGGGTGCGCGGCGAAACCCTCGTCTTCGGCCTGCCCGGAAACCCGGTCTCCTCGCTCGTCGGCGCGCTCGTCTTCGTTCGCCCGGTGCTCAACGCCTTGCAGGGTGCTATCGACCCCGGGCCGAGCTTTCAGGTCGGGCGGACGAAGATCCCACTTCGCCGCAACCACCATCGCGACGAGTTCGTCCGAGCTCGGCGTGAGGCGACCGAGGAGGGGGTCGTTGTCGAGCCCGTGACGGGTCAGGAGTCGCACATGATCGTTCGTGCCGCATCCGCCGAAGCGCTCGTCCACGTGCCACGCGGAGCTGGAGAGATCGCCGCAGGGGAAACGGTGCGATACCTCGACCTCGCCTAGCCGGCGCTCCTGTCGTCGATCCTTTGCCGAAGACCGTCAGCCGCCGTGCGCACCGGCCCGGGTGGAGGCGGCTCGGCTCCGCCGGCGTACGGAGCGTAGCGGCCGAAAGCGAGTGCCCCCAGCTGTGCAGCTGCCGTCAGCCACGCGAGCGCCAGCAGCACGGAGAAGAGCGAGATGTAGCCCACGGTCGCAAGTCCGGCGACGTAGAGAATCGTATCCGCCGGCCCGAGCCCGAGCTCCCGTCCGAGCAGCAGAATCCCGCCGATCGGGCCGACGAGTCCCATCCCATAGATGCCGACGCGTTGCCAGAGTTGCGCTTGCAACGGAAGCGAGAGCCACGCGTACAGGGACGGAAGAACGAACGCGAGCGCGAACGGCTTCGTGAGGGCCACGACGAGAGCCACTACGCCGAGCCACGCAAGCGCGCAGGTGTAGCCGGCGAGCCGCTCTTCCGCGGCAGGCTGCTCGAGCGGGACGAGCGGGCGGCGGAGAGCCAGCCAGCCGAGAACGAACGCCACGGCCAGCAAGGCGATTCCCGTAACGTTCGAATCCACGATGAACGCCGAGCTCGGCGGCAAGGGGAGCGCAGCCCCGGTCGGAAGGACGCCTGTGAGGCCGCCGGCCCAGAGAAGAGCACCTGCCCACGACCAGAAGAGGAGCCGCGTTCGCAGGGCTCGTACGGCCGGCCGAAACGGAAGACGTCTTCGGCGTCCTCTCGCGAGCAGGTCGAGAATGCCGAGAGCGAACGGCACGATTGCCACGACGAACGCGAGCCTCACGGTCCACCCGCTCGCGGCGCGGTCTTCCAGGAAGACGCTGTCAGGTGTTCGAAACGCTGCTCCGACGCTCGCGTCGATCGAGCCCACGAGCGCTTCGGTCGCGCGGCCGAGCTCGCCCAGGCGCTGCTCGGAGAGCCCACCGGCCAGATCCCGGGCATTCGCGCGTGCCGACTCCCGGGTCGTGAGCGAGATCGCGGCGACCCCTTTCGCGACGAACGGCCCGTGCTCGGCAGCGGCGAAGGGAATGCCGAGATCCACGAGCTGTGTGAGGACGGAGGGAATGGACGGTGCCTGCCCGGTCTGTTCCGAGATGCGAGCGGAAGCCGTCCTGACGAGGGTCCGGGCGGGCGAGCGTGATCCATTCCCCGCAAGCGCGATGCGAGGGCGCCCGTCGGCTCCGACATCATCGAGGACGATTGCGGCGAGCGCCTCCCGGACATACGCAGACGTTCGTGCGAAGTGGACCGCTCCGGCACCACCGTAGGCTCCTGCATCGGTCGAGACGAGAACCAGCGTCCGATTCGGGAGCGGCGAGGCCAATGCTTCTTGTGGAGCGAAACCGCGAGCCAGCTCGATCAGTGCTGCCGTTCCGGAGGCGTTGTCCCCGTACTCTTTGTCCGTGCCGGTGTTGTCTCGATGGGCGACGAGAACGATGGCCTCCTCTGAACGTCCGGGTATCACAGTCACGATGTTCCGAAGCTCGACCCCGCCCAGGTCGACGAGGTCAGCGCTCCACACCTCCTCCTCCGTGTCGAGCCCGAGTCCCGCCATGGTCTCCGAGTACCAGCGTGCCGCGTTCGCGGCGTCCCCGGTGCCGGGCACCCGAGAGGGAAACTCCGTCGAGAGCTCCTCCGCGACCGCGACTGCGGAAGACGCGTCGAACACGGGCTCGAGGGGAGGGCGGGGCAATGCCCCAGTTGCCGAAAGAGAGAACAGGAGGGCGAGCGCAACCGGGGCGAGCACGAGCGAGCTGACTCGTACGAGGCGCGTGTTGAGAGGTCTGTCGACGGTGCCGCGGCGCGGCCGCCGCCTCCGCCCACGGGGACGAGCCGCTTCCATCGGGGGGCTAGTGTAAGCGGGCACGTCGCGACCCGGCCAAAGTGCTCGTAACGCGATCAGCGGCTGCGCTGGGGCGAGCTTGTGTTAGAAGCTCAAGCGAGCGCTCCGATGCCGAATCCCTCGACCATCCTGCTCGTCGACGACGAGGAGTCAATCCAGACGCTTCTCACGTTCCCGCTGGAACGCGACGGGTACCGCGTCGTCCAGTCCCGCGACGGTGAGGACGCGCTGCGCCGCTTCGACGAGGAGGACATCGATCTCGTCGTCCTCGACGTGATGCTCCCACGCCTCGACGGACTCGAGGTCTGCAAGAGGCTTCGCAGCCAGAGCAGCGTCCCGATCATCATGCTGACGGCCCGCGGCGAGGAGCTCGACAAGGTGCTCGGGCTGGAGCTCGGCGCCGACGACTACATCACCAAGCCGTTCTCGATCAGGGAGTTTCGCAGCCGTGTGCGGGCTTTGCTGCGCCGCGCTGCCGCGCCGCACGTCGGACGCGATCGCATCGAGGTGATCGAGCGGGGCGAGCTCCGGATCGACCTGCCACGCCGGACGGTCGATGTTCGCGGCGAGGCGGTACAGCTCACGTTCATCGAGTTCGAGATGCTCGTGCTGCTGGCATCGAGCCCCGGTGTCGTGTTCTCGCGACGCGAGCTGCTGGAACGGCTCCGAGGCGGCGCGGACTATCGCGAGCCGCGCACCATCGACGTCCACATTCGGCACCTGCGCGAGAAGATCGAGGCCGATCCGAGCAACCCGGAGCTGATCCTGACGATTCGCGGAGCGGGGTACCGCTTCAGATCCTGAAGATGCCCGATCGGGACCTCGCGGCGGGCCGAATCGCGACCACGACACGGTGCCGGATCGCCACCCTTTCTCGCCGTCCAGGCTTACCAGCCTGCACGACGAGTGAGTGCGTCGCCCCGCTTGGTCGTGACCGCCCCCGGCTGCGCGTCAAATCCCGGTCAGGCATCTGGTGAGGGTTCCAGGCGGGATCAGGGTCCGCCTCGCACTCTGGCTCGTCGCGATCGTCGCCGGAGCACTGGGCACCGCCTACCTCATCGTCGTTCCGTCGCTGGAGAAGCAGCTCGTGGATGCGCGGCTCGACGAGCTGGAGAAGCAAGCTCGCCCGCTCGCCGACGAGCTGCCGGCGGACACCCTCCTGTGGAACGACAGGGTCGAGGAGTTCGGGGTGACTGCGAATGCCCGCGTCGTGGCCTTTCGCGTTCTCGGGGCCAACCCGCCTGCGCTTGCGGTCGTGGCCGACTCCCGCCGGGGAGAGAGCTCCCGGGACGTCGCGAGGAATGCGACGGCGCTCCGCGCGGCGGAGACCCGAAGTCTCGAGCGCGGCCGTGTCATGGATGTGTCCGGCGACTACGCCGAGGTGGCAGTCCCGCGCGCCGAGGATGCGGTGGTGTTGTTTCGCGCGTCGCTCGCCGACTCGCTCGCAACCGTGCGGCTCGTCGAGCGCCGTCTGCTGGTCGCCACTGGGTTCGCCCTGGTCTTCGCGTTGGTGCTCGGCCTCACGGCGGCAGGGATGTTCGCTCACCGCCTCCGGCGGCTGGAGACCGCCGCAGAGCGGATAGCCGCGGGCGACTTCGACGCGCCGATCGTCGACCGCGGCGACGACGAGATCGGCCAGCTGGCGGTCACGTTCGACCGGATGCGCGTTCAGCTCGCGCAGCTCGACAACGCGCGAAAGGAGTTCGTGGCCAATGCGTCGCACGAGCTACGCACGCCGCTGTTCTCGATCGGCGGCTTTCTCGAGCTGTTGACGGAGGAGGAGCTGGACGAGGAGACCCGCCACGAGTTTCTTTCGACCATGCGGAGCCAGGTGGAGAGATTGACGAAGCTCTCGACGGATCTCCTCGATCTTTCGCGGATGGACGCGGGTCAGCTTCGCGTCGAGCACGAGCCCGTCGATCTCTCGTCGGTCGTCGCGACGCTCTCCCGTGAGTTCGAGCACGTCGCGGAAGGCTCCGGCCACGTGCTCGACACCGAGGTCGACGGGAGCGCGTGGTGCACGGCGGACGAGGAACGTGTGCTGCAGATCGGGCGCGCGCTCGTGGTCAACGGGCTCGTTCACACGCGTGCCGGCACGCGGCTCGTCGTGCAGGCCCGCCGTCGCGGGAGTCGTGCCGAGCTCGAGGTGGCCGACAACGGGCCGGGCATACCTCCGGGACAGCGGGAGGCGGTGTTCGAGCGCTTCTACCGCGTCGAGGGCGGTGTCGCTTCGGGAAGCGGGCTCGGTCTGGCAATCGCGCGCGAGGTCGCCCGGCTGATGAACGGCGGCGTGCGACTCGAGTCCGAGCCCGGCAGGACGGTGGTCACGCTCGATCTGCCGGGGGCGGAGCCGGCCGAGCCGACGACGATCGGCGCTTCACCGTTTTCACGTGAAAACGCGTAGCGTTTTGTCCGCGGAAGCGGACCAGTGGAGGGGGTCTGGGGGAACCGGGAGGTTCCTCCAGCAAGCGCCGCGGCGCTGCGGTCTACGATTCACGGCGATGAGCGGACTGTCGCACGTGGGAGACGCGGGTGAGGTGAGGATGGTGGACGTCGGCGAGAAACCGATTTCCCGACGCCGTGCCGTTGCCTCGGCGAGCGTGCACATGGCGCCGGCGACCGCGGAGACCATCCGCGAGCTTCCGAAGGGCGACGCGCTCGTGACCGCGCAACTCGCGGGAATCATGGCCGCGAAGCGCACCGCCGAGCTCATCCCCCTGTGCCATCCGCTTCCGCTCACCCACCTGGACGTCCGGCTCGCTGTCGGGGAGGGGACGGTCGAGATCGAGGCCGTCGCCGAGACGACAGCACAGACAGGGGTCGAGATGGAGGCTCTGGTCGCCGCGACGGTGGCCGCGCTGACCGTGTACGACATGGCGAAGGCGATCGACAAGACGATGCTGATCGGCGGCGTGCAGCTCGTGGAGAAGACGAAGGAGCCGATCTGAAGGCAGCCGTGCTCACCGTCTCGGACGGCGTGCACGCGGGCGAGCGCGACGATGCGAGCGGCGTGCTGCTGCAGGAGTTGCTGGAGGAGGAGGGCTTCGACGTCGTGCGGCATGTTGTTCCGGACGAGCGCGAGCTGATCACGGCCGCGATCGCAGACCTGGCCTCGAGTGCGTTGCTCGTACTGACAACGGGAGGTACCGGCTTCGCGCCGCGCGACGTGACTCCCGAGGCGACGCAGACCCTGCTGGAGAGGCCCGCGCCAGGGATCGCCGAGGCGATCCGCGCCGACGCGCTCACCCGGACTCCGCACGCGCTTCTGTCACGCGGCGCCGCAGGGCTTCGGGGCGAGACGTTGATCGTGAACCTGCCTGGCTCGCCGGGGGGATGCCGGGACGGCTTCGCGATCCTTCGGCCTGCCTTGCGGCACGGGCTCGAGCTCGCCGGCGGCAATCGCGAAACCCCGCATCGACAGACGTGACGACTTCGGCTGTCCCCCTTCCGCGGCGCCTGGCGTCGCTCGTTCGCATCGAGCACACCGTCTTCGCGCTGCCATTCGCCTACGCGGGCGTCTTTCTCGCCGCGGGCGAGTGGCCCGGGTGGGACGACCTCATCTGGGTGACGATCGCCATGGCCGGCGCCCGCACGCTCGCGATGGCGCTGAACCGGCTGATCGACGCAGAGCTCGACGCGCAGAACCCTCGCACCGCAAGCCGCGAGCTTCCGAGCGGGGCGCTGACGCGCGCGCAGGTGCTCGGGTTGAGCGCCGCCGCATTTGCGTTGTTCCTCTTCGCGGTCTTCCAGCTCGCTCCGATCGTCCGCTGGCTGTGGCCGATCCCGGTGGCGCTGTTCGTCGTCTACCCGTACCTCAAGCGGTACACGTGGCTCTGCCATTTCTGGCTCGGCGCCTGCCTCGGGCTCGCGCCGGTCGGCGCCTGGCTCGCCGTTTCCGGCGACGCTCCCTGGGAGGCATGGGCGCTCGGCGCAGCCGTGGTGCTGTGGGTTGCCGGCTTCGACCTGTTCTATTCGCTCTACGATCTCGACAACGACCGTCGAGAAGGGCTGCATTCATGGGCCACGCGGTTCGGCGAGCGTGGAGTCTTCTACGGTGCCCGTGGGCTTCACGCTGGGACGATCCTCTTGCTCGCATTCGTCGGGGCGGGACTCGAGCTGGGACTGTGGTACTGGGTCGGAGTCGCCGCGGTCGCAGGGCTCCTCGCATACGAGCACCTAATCGTCAGCCCGGGCAACCTCGGACGGCTGGACGCGGCGTTCTTCACGGTGAACAGCGTGATCAGCATCGTCTTCTTCGCCTTCGTCGCGGCGGACGTGCTGGTCCCGTGATCAGCGTTCGGAACCTCGAGAAACGCTATGGCCGGAGCCGGGTGCTCGCAGGGATCGACTTCGAGCTCCCGCGCGACGGATTTCTCCTCGTGACGGGAGCGAATGGCTCCGGGAAGACGACACTTCTGCGCGTCCTCACCGGTCTCGTTGCCCCCACGCGGGGAACGGTCGAAGTCGAGGTCGATCGCGGGCGACTCGGCTTCCTCGCGCACGAGCCCCTCGTGTATCGAGAGCTCACCGCGCTCGAGAACCTCGATCTCTTCGGCCGGCTCTACCGCGTGCCGGAGCGGCGGGAGCGGATCGGCATGTTGCTCGAGCGCTTCGGGCTCTGGGAGGCTCGGTCGGTGCGTGTCGCCGCGTACTCGCGAGGCATGGGGCAACGCCTCGCCCTGTGCCGTGCCCTGCTCCACGATCCCGAGCTGCTCGTGCTCGACGAGCCCTACGCCTCTCTGGACGAGCAGGGCGGAGCTTTGCTTGACCGTGAGCTCGAGGAGCTGGCCGGCACCCGCACGCTGGTCGTGTCGACGCACGATCCCGCGCGCGTCGAGCGGCTGGCGACTCAGAGGCTGGCGCTCGCTTGACCTACCTCGCCGACGTTGCGGCTCTGACGCGGAAAGATCTGCGGGTCGAGCTCCGCGCCCAGGACACGCTTCCCGCGATGCTCCTCTTCGTCCTCTCGACGCTGGTCGTCTTCCACTTCGCTCTGCCGGAGGGCACGGGCGACGACGCTGCGTACGGGCTGCTCTGGGTGGCGATCGTCTTCACGGCGCTGCTCGGCCTCGCGCGCGCGTGGGTGCCGGAGCAGGAGCACGCGGTCTTCGACGGCCTCGTCCTCGCGCCGTGCGACCGCAGTGCGATCTGGGTCGGAAAGACCCTGGCGACGCTCGCGTTCTTGCTCGCCGCCCAGGTCGTCGCACTACCGGCGTTCGCTCTCTTCTTCGCTCCGCTCGACGCTGCGGCGTTGGCGGGGGTGCTGCTGGCCGACATCGGGATCTGTGCGGTCGGCTCGCTGCTGGCGGCGATGGCGGCAGCCGGCCGCGCGCGGGAGCTGCTTCTGCCACTGCTCGTGCTCCCGCTCTCGATCCCGCTCATCGTCGGAGGCGTCGGCGCCGCCATCTCGCCCGAGCCCGTGCGTTATCTCCTGCTCCTCGCGCTGTACGACGGGATCTTCGCGGTACTCTCGTGGGCGTCTTTCGAGTACGTCGTCACCGAGTCATGACCGGCGCTCTTTCCTGGATACGAGGCCTTCCCGGGCTCGCCGCGCTCGCAGCGGGGCTGATGGGGCTCGCACTCCTGTTCTCCTTCTTCATCGCGCCGGAGGACGCCGACCAGGGCATCTCGCAGCGGATCTTCTACATCCACGTGCCGATCGCGCTGACCGCGTACTTCTGCTTCGGCCTCGGGGCCTGGAAGGCGTTGCTGCTCCTCTGGCGGGGGGACGAGCGCTACGACCTGGAGAGCTACGTCGCGATCCACCAGGGCACGATCTTCGGCTCGCTGACGCTGATCACGGGCGCCATCTGGGCCAAGGCGTCGTGGGGAGTCTGGTGGACGTGGGACTCGAACCAGCTCGTGCTCTTCCTCACCCTCTTTCTCTTCTACTGCGCGTACTTCATGCTCCGCTTCTCGCTCCCGGAAGGGCCGAGGCGCGCGCGCTCGTCCGCGGTCTATGCCCTCTTCGGGGTCGCGCTCATCCCGGTGAGCTTCCTTGCGATTCGCCTCGCGGAGGACTTCATCCACCCGACGACGTTCACCCGCGACGGCCCGCAGATGACCGGAACGATGTTCACTGCATTCTGCGTCTCCTGGGCGGCGGTGACCCTTCTTGCCTACGTTCTGTATCGCGTCGAGCTCGCCGGCAAGCGGCTTCACACCGATCTGCGAGAGCTGCGCGAGGTCCTCGAGTGACCGGCGGGGAGTACCTCGCCGCGGCCTACGGGGTCGTGTTCGTCTTCCTGCTCGTGTACGTGGCGATCATCGCGGCCAAGCTCGTGCGCCTCCAGCGGGACACTGCGGAGCTGCTCGAGCTCGCGCGAAGACGCGCGCCCGGCGCGTGATCGACCGGTCACCCCACTATCCTGCGCGCGTGCCGACGATCGACAGGCTTCAGGTGTGGGCGTAAAGCCTGCGTTGGTCGGAAGACCGCTTCCCTTGCAGGTTCCGACCGCGTTCGTCCGCATTCGCCGACGTGGCCTCCGTGCCTGTGGCGAGGCGTGCACCGAGCGGCTTCGCCGCTGCTCACCCGCGCAAGCACGCCGCCGCTGACGCACTCCTCCCCTGCGGCGTTACGCTCCGCGTGTGTTCATCACGTTCCTGAGCGACTTCGGCCTCAAGGACGATTTCGTGGGCACGTGCCATGGAGTCATGAAGAGCATCGCTCCGGACGCGCAGATCATCGACATCACCCACGGCATTCCTGCCCAGGCGGTGCTCGAAGGGGCGCTCGTGCTTGCGAACACGATCGCGTACATGCCGGTCGGCGTACACCTTGCGGTCGTCGACCCGGGCGTCGGCGGCCCTCGCCGCCCGCTGGCGCTCCGCGACGAAGCAGGTCGCACGTTCGTCGGCCCTGACAACGGTCTCTTGCTGCCGGCGGCCAGTCGGGCGGGGATCGCGGAGGCCCACGAGCTCGCCAACCCGGAGTACGCGCTGCAGGCGGTCTCGCGCACGTTTCACGGACGGGATCTCTTCAGCCCGGCCGCGGCTCACCTCGCGAACGGCGTCCCACTCGGCGAGCTCGGTCCTCCGCTGCACCCGGAGGCACTCGTCAGCCTCGATGTCCCCAAGCCGTCGTCGGACAACGGGGTGCTTCTCGCAACGCTGCTCTATGTCGACAGCTTCGGGAACATCGCTCTCAACCTGACCCGGGAGGACGTCGACGGGCTGGGGATCGCCTCGGGGACGAAGCTCGAGCTCGAACACGCGGGAGAGCGCTACTACGCGGTCATGGCGAGGACGTTCGCCGACGCACGCCCCGGGGACGTGATCCTGTACGAGGACAGCTACGGAAACATGTCGGTCGCCATCTCACGTGGAAACGCGGGTCGCATGCTGCACGCAGCCCCTGGTCAGCCGATCCGGATCGCACTTCGTCACTGAGAGCGCTCAGGAGAGGGGCGGACGCTTCCCTGCCCACGGCTGAGCCTCCTCCAGCTGTGCCGCCAGGCGCAGGAGAAGCGCCTCGCCGGCAGGCGGCCCGATCGCCTGGACGCCGATGGGAAGACCCTCTGCCGACCAGTGCAGCGGGAGCGACATCGCCGGCAGCCCGGTGAGGTTCGCGATCGCGGTGAACGGCGTGAACAGGGTGTTCCGTCGGAGCTGCCCGATCGCATCGTCGAGGCCTTCCTCCTGCCAGCCGATCGGAACCGGGGGAAGCGCGAGCGTGGGGGTGAGCACGACATCGGCCTGCTGCCAGAACTGGACGATGCGGCGTGCTGCGGTCTGAAGGTGGAACGCCGCTTGCGCGTAGTCGACGGCGGAGCTCTCGCGAGCGGACTGCGCAAGGCCGCGGTTCAACGGGGTCAGCAGCTCGGAGTCGACGGGGTAGAGCGCGGGGCTGACCTGCCAGACGGCGATGAAGGCGTCGAGCAACCCCGGGCCGGTCCACGGAGGCGTCGCCTCGAAGACCTCGTGGCCAAGGTTCGAGAGCAGGTCTGCGGCGGCTCCCAGCGCAGCGGTGCAATCAGCGTGCACGGGCGCCTCGATCGGCGGCTCCGCCGTCACCGCGATCCGCAGGCGGTCGGACGGAGCGCCGGGTTCGTCCGCGAACGGTCGCTCGGGCGGAGGCGCCCACCAGGGATCGCCGGGCTCGTAGCCGGACAGGACGTCGAGCAGCGCGGCGGCGTCTGCGACCGAGCGGGTGAGCGGGCCCGAAGTGGAGAGGCCCTCAAGCGACGGGAAGGGCGCAGTGGACACGCGACCGCGCGCTGGCTTGAGGCCGAAGACTCCGCAGCAGGAGGCGGGAATCCGGATCGAGCCGCCACCGTCGGTCCCGTGCGCCAGCGGAACGAGGCCGGCTGCGAGGGCCGCCGCGGCGCCACCGCTCGAGCCGCCGGGCGTGCGCTCGGGATTCCAAGGCTTCCGCGTGGCCCCGTTCAGCTCCGACTCCGTGAATGCGACCGTCCCGAACTCCGGGGTGTTCGTCTTGCCCAGGATCACGAAACCGGCTTCGCGTACCCGCCGGACGACGGCGGTGTCGAAGTTCGGGACGTTGTCGGCGAATGCGCGGCTCGAGTACGTCGTGCGGATTCCTTTCGTCGCCGTCAGGTCCTTGACCGCGATCGGGACGCCGTGAAACGGGCCGCTGCTCTCAGAGGCGTCAGCGGCTCTCGCGTCCTCGAGCGCCTCCTCGCCGCAGACGGTGACGAACGAGTTGAGCTCGGGATCGATCCGTTCGATCCGCTCGAGGTAGAGCTCTGCGAGCTCGAGCGCGGAGACCTCCTTGTCCCGAACGAGCCGCGCCTGCTCGGTCGCCGCGAGGAACGCCTCAGTGTCAGCGGGCACGAATGCTGTCGTCGACCGACTCGGAGTGGGAAGCAGGGACGAGGCGCACGTTGCGCGCGACCACTGGCGGCGCATGGAGGGCGAGGCAAGCCTCGCCCCTACGGGGGGTTCGGGCGGAACGCTCCGAGCGACTCCCAAGATCCAGACACAGAGGAGTGGCGAGGGCCGGACTTGAACCGGCGACACCACGGTTTTCAGCCGTGTGCTCTACCAGCTGAGCTACCTCGCCGCGGCGTCTCAGTCTACCCCTGGCTTCACGGCTTGACCGCGTGGAGGAAAACGCTGGCCATACGCCAAGTGCCGCGACCCTGCTCGACGAGTGGGCGGAGGTGGCTCGTGAGCTGCTCGCGTTCATCTTCGTAGAGCGCCTGTTCCATCACACGAGCGATGGTCGGAATCCGGGGGTTTCCGGCCCTCGCGATGAATGTCTCCCATGTCATCGGCTCTGACGGGCGAATCTCGGCGTCGAGCTGCAAGTGGATGGGATGGAAACCCGCTTGCTCGGCGAACGCGATCAGGTCGCGCTCGTCGAAATCGAGCATCGGGTCGCTGTCGGGAGGCTGGATGGAGTCGTAGACCTCTCGAATCTTCTTGGCGATGACCGGTAGTGGGCTCAGGTCGTATCCCGCCCACGTGTCAGCGGTCGTGCGGGCGAAGCGGTTGATCGGCTCGAAGAGCGAGATGCGTCCGCCCGGACGCAGTACGCGCGAGAACTCACCGAACGCCGACCGCTTGTCTCCAACGTAGATCAGAACCGAGCGTATCGTCACGACGTCGACGGACGCGGTCTCGATCGCGGACAGATCGTGAGCGGAGGCTCGGAGGAAGCGAGATCGATCGAGAACGCCGAGGTTCGTGGCGAGCTCGTGGCAGAAATCGAGCAGATCCTGCGAGATGTCGCTGAAAACGACCGTTCCGGCGTCGCGCTCCAGAGCGCCGAAGCCGATCAGGCCTTCTCCGCAGCCAACGTCGAGCAGCGTCTCCCCTTCGGCGAGCCCGGCATTGTCGAGAATCCGCTCCCGCCAGCGAGCATGGATTTCGACTCCTTTCCTGCATACCTCGGGATCCGCGTCGGAGCGCATCTTGGCGACCCAGTCGGCCCAGCAGTCCTTTGTCTTCGCCATCTCCGCCGGCGAGGATCGCATAGCTTTCAGTCCCGTGGAGGCTGGGAGGGCACGGAAGGTCGCGATCATCGGCGCCGCGCTTGACCTCGGCCAGGGTCGCCGCGGGGTCGACATGGGGCCGTCGGCGATGCGGGCTGCCGGGCTCGAGGAGCGGCTCCGGAGCCTCGGGTACGAGGTGCGGGATCTGGGCAACGTCGAGAGCCCGGAGCCGGAGGCGACGGCCCTCGGTGACGAGAGCGCGCGCTTTCTTCCTGCGATCAAAGAGACGTGCGCGCGGCTCGCGGTGCTGGTGGCTGAGGCTTCGACATCAGGTGAGACGCCGCTTGTCCTCGGCGGAGATCACTCCGTCGCCATCGGAACTCTCGGCGGGCTGGCGTCGGCGCATGGTCCTGGCGGTGTCCTTTGGATCGACGCGCA
>Ga0208612_1000396_pt1 | contig 19492 bp, 17 predicted proteins | sample AntDryMetagUQ889_FD_188089 | JGI IMG/M metagenome (GOLD analysis project Ga0208612, IMG submission 188089) | Polar desert microbial communities from Antarctic Dry Valleys - UQ889 (SPAdes) | ecosystem: Environmental > Terrestrial > Soil > Desert | place: Antarctic Dry Valleys | collected 2008-12-31 | reverse complement strand
TGGCCGTGGCATGCCACCTCGTGTCCCGCGTCACGGATCTCGACTACGACCTTTGGGTGGCGCTCGGCGAACAGGCCGAGCACGAAGAAGGTGGCGCGGCATCGGGCGGCGCGCTTGCGAGGAGGTGCCACGGTCCGTCGCGCGTCCGAGCCGATGACGTGCTCGTCGGTCGTGCGCGTTCGGAAACTAAGGTGGAAATAGGCCCGTGCTTTTCCTCGCGTGCGACAACTCCGCGATGGCACGCAGCCCTGAACGCGTCAGATCGCGAGGGTCTCCTCGCCTCGTCGCTCCGGTGTACATGAGACCGGGCGTAAAGTTCCGCCAAGACGTTTGCTGGGGCGCAGGATCACAGGTGAAAGCTCCAGTGGAAACACCGATGCGGGCTGGCAGGTGTCTCTACGCGGTTGGCCACGGCGTGCGAGGCGAATGCGGTCGATCCGGAACTCGGTTCGGGCGGAGTTGTGAGCAAACGTCGGTAAGCGGCACGACCCGTTCGCAGGGCCGGTATCCTGACTTGGAGCTTGCTGTATCGAAAGCTCGGGGTACCAGCGTCGAGGGCAATGATCCGCACGGTTTGGTGGGCGTCGCTCTCCGCTTCAGCTTGCTCTCGGAACCATGGCGCGCGTCGCCGTTCACGGATCAGTCTGCATCTCGTCGCCGCTGTAGCGGTTGTGGCTGTCGTGTCGTCAGGTTTGCACGGCCCCGCCGACCGTTCAGTCCACGCCATGACTGGCGGTCACGCTCTCCAGGAAGACGTGGCGGCAGCCCGAACATTCATCGCGATTGCCGACTCCTACGTGAGATCAGATGAGCCCACCACGGGTTTTGGTCGCTCGCGGGAGATGATCGTCGAGGGACGCCCGTCGTCGCGTGCGTTCATCCGTTTCCACCCTCGCGGCGTGGGGTCGATCGTGCAGGCCCGACTCCGCATGTTCGTCCTGAGAAAGCCGGGGAAGCTCTTCGTTCACCGGACGAACGGGCGAGTTTGGTCGGAGCGGAAACTCACGTTTCGCAACGCCCCGAAACCGGGTCCGCTGGCCGGGTTCCCCGAGGCAACAGGTACGGGCTGGCTCGAATTCGACGTGACGGGGCTCGTTCGACTCAATCAGCCCGTCACGATCGCGCTCACGCGTTCGAGCACGCAGAAGCTCGCTATCGCCAGCAGGGAGTCAGGGGGCCGCGCCCCTCGTCTGGTGATCGAAAGCGAGCAACGGAGCGCGCCCGTCATCGCCGCTGCGGGAGACATCGCTTGCGAAAGGGCCAACCCCCGCTTCAACAAGGGACTCGGAACCGAACGCCATTGCCACATGCAGGCGACCTACGAAGTCTTGCGGTCACTCGAGCCCGACGCGATCCTCGGGCTGGGCGACAACATAAACGACATGGCCCCACACGATGAGTTCCTGGGTGCGTTCGACCCCTCGTGGGGTAAGCTGAAGCCACTGATTCGCCCTATTCCCGGGGACGCCGAATACCAGGTTCCGGGTGCAGCAGGGTACTTCCAGTACTTCGGCTCGGCGGCCGGAGACCCGGCCAAGGGCTACTACTCGTTCAACGTCGGGAGCTGGCATGTCGTCGCACTCAACTCGAACTGTCGGAAGATCGACGGATGCGGACCCCGCTCGCCGCAAGCCGAGTGGCTTCGGGCCGATCTCGCCGCCAGCCAAGCGCGCTGTACGCTCGCGTACACTCACAACCCGCGCGTCTCGTCCGCCTCCGGCGGCGACTTCGCACAGATCGACGCTCTGTGGAGGGTGCTCGCGGACAACGGCGTCGAGTTGTTGCTGAGTGGTCACCACCATAACTATGAGCGGTTCGCCCCCCTCAACGCAGACTTGGCGCTTGACGAACAGCGCGGGGTGCAACAGTTCGTGGTCGGCACCGGGGGCCACAGCACAGGAGTGCCCGGATCCCCGAGACAGATGAGCGTGGTACGGAATGGGGACACGTTCGGAGTGCTCCGATTGAGTCTCCGGGCCGACGGCTTCGATTGGAGATTCATTCCCGAGGTCGGTCGGTCGTTCTCGGATCGCGGTTCTGCCTCGTGCCATTAGCATGATTCACTCCTCGGCACGCGCGCCACAGGTCGCACCGGCATCGCCCTACGCTGGGTGGCTGCTGGTCTCGCGCCGCTGAGGACAGCTCACCTCGTCAACGGAGCGCTGATCGAGGGCTCCGCACGTACCCGTTCGACGCATTTCGGACGTGCGCAACGGCCACAAGTGCATCATGGTTCGCTGAGTGTCTGTCCTCGGCCTTCCGGACGCCTTTCGTCAGCGACATGAACCATGCGACGCGTGATAGTCGCCCCGCGCACCTTCTTCCGCTTCTTGGGTGCCACGTTCGTCGCCCTGGGCGCTCTGGCGTTCGTCTGGGGATTCGTCACCTGGCAGTGGGGAGACCCCCTCACGGGCGCGTACACGCGCTGGCAGCAGCGGAGCCTAACGGCCGAGTACGAGCGGTTGGCTTCGGTGTACCGCGCTCCGCCCGCGACGCCAGCCGGCAGACCGAAGCCGGATCTGCGGCGCACCGCCAGTCGCATGCGACAACAAGTGCGCGTCGGCCAGCCCATCGGCCGGATCAAGGTCGATCGCCTCGGGCTCGACATGGTGGTCGTGAACGGAACGGACTCGGACACGCTCAGGAAGGGCCCCGGCCACGACCCGCGCACGTTCTTCCCTGGTGAGAGAGAGCTCGTCTACATCGCCGGGCACAGGACGACCTTCGGCGCGCCGTTCGCACATATCGATCGGCTCCGACCAGGTGACCGCGTCGTGCTCGAGATGCCCTACGGCCGCTTCGTCTACCGAGTGCGGAACTCGGTCATCGTTCCGGCGGACGATATCGGGCGCCTCCGCTCGCGGGGGAGGGAGGAGATCGCCCTGCAGGCATGCCACCCGCGCTTCTCGGCCCGCGAGCGTTACATCGTCTATGCCCGCCCGGTCGGCCCGGAGTCGTGATGGACGAGCCGACTTCGCTCTCTCCACCCCGCCCCGCACCGCCCGAGGGACGGCTGGGCAGAGCGCTGCAGTGGGCGGGGGTCGGCCTCGCCGACGCCACGTCGGCAGTCGCCGGGCTCGCATGTGTCGCGATCTTTCTGATCTGGTTTCAGAAGGGCGCAGGATATGACGTGGTCATCTGGATCCCCGGCGCCCTGCTCATCCTCTTCCTGCTCGCGACGGTCGTCGTCGCCTCCGGGGGCGTCCTTGCGCTGAGTCGCGCCCAGGCGGTGGCGCTGATCGCCTTCGCTTGCTTCGTCGCCTGGTCGTACGCCTCGATCTCCTGGGCGAACGTCGAGGGAGACGCATGGGAGGGTGCGAATCGGAATCTCCTCTACTTCACGATCTTCGCGCTCTTTCTGCTCCTTCCGTGGACGCCGAAGGCTGCGAATCTCGTCCTCACGACCTATGCCGGCGGCGTGACCGTCCTCACGGCAGCAGCGATCGCTCACGTCAGCACGACCGTCGACGACGCGCTGTTCGTCCGCGGGCGTCTCTCCTATCCGACCGGCTATGGGAACGCAAACGTGGCGGTGTTCCTCATTGCCTTCTGGATCGCCGTGATCATCGGGACGCGGCGCCACCAGCCCGTTGTGGTGCGCGGCCTCGCCCTGGGAGCGGCTGCATTCCTGGCCCAGGCAGCCCTGCTCGCCCAGACGAGAGTCGCCCTTGTCGCGGTGCCGCTGGTCGGGCTCGTCCTAATCGCGGTCGGGCCCGACAGGCTGAGGACGGCCGTGGGCCTCGCGCTCAGCCTCGTCCCAATCATTCCCACATGGGACATCCATCTCAGGGTCTACCGGGACGCGGAGGACGAGCCCCGCTTTCTCGAGAACGCAATGCAGCCCTCGGGACGGGCGATGGCCGCCACGGCGGTGGCCGTCGCACTCGTCGGCGTTGCCTGGGCGGTCATCGACCGTCGCCTCGTGCCGTCTCGGAGAGTCGGCCGTGTCCTCAGTTTGGCGGCGGCTTGCGTGGCCGTCGCAGTGGCAGGCATCGCGGTCGTCGCGATAGCGAACGCGGACCCGCGAAAGGCCCTCAGAGGCGCATGGTACGGCGACGAGGCAATACCGACGACCGAAACGCGGTTCCGAAGCCTCCGCAGCGAACGGTACGACATCTGGCGGGTCGCCCTCGACCGCTGGCGCGACGAGCCGGTTCACGGAATCGGAGTGGACAACTTCGCCGTGGACTATCTCCGCCAGAGAACCACCGGCGTTTCCGCCAAGTACCCGCATAGCCTCGAGCTCGGAATACTGTCGCAGCTCGGCATCGTCGGCATGCTGCTCTTCGGCGTGTTCGCAGCGACCGCGGGTGTCCTCGCGGTGCCTCGAGGCTCCGATCCTCCCTGGACACGGGCGGTTCGTACTGCGGCCCTCGCGGTCTGGCTCTATTGGGTAGTGCACGCCTCCTTCGATTGGTTCCTGGAGATCCCAGGAGTCAGCGCACCGGCATTCGCATTCCTGGGCGCTGCGGTCGCCCTCGGCAGGAGGCCGTTCGTCCGTACGCCTGCGAGCGGTCCGGCATCCGCTGCGGCGGTGACCACGACTCTCATGATCGCTGTCTCTGCTGTCATCGCCCTCGGCGCCCCCTGGCTCGCAGCCCGCCACGTCGACAATGCGGTCGAGCGCTGGTCCTCCGACCCGGCCGGAGCATATGAGCTACTCGAGCGCGCACGCACGCTGAACCCGCTGAGCAGCGAGGCGGACCTCTTCGCCGGAGCCATCGCCGCGCGGCTCGACAATCGTGACCGTATGCACCGTTCCTTCTCCCGCGTCCTCGAACGCGATCCGAGCAACTGGTACGCACATCTCGAGCTCGGCCTCACACATTCCGTGAACGGACGCAGACGGGCAGCGGTCCGCGAGGTCAGACACGCGCTCGCGCTCAATCCACGGGAAGATATCCTCCACGACGTCCTCGAGGAGCTCCAGGCCGGGAGAACGATCGCTCCACGATCACTCGACAAGGGGTTCGTCGAGGCAATTCGCGAGCGGAACCGCTGACGGCCTAGCCAATGGTACGGAGTTTCGGTAGACGATTGACACGCCCGACTGTTGCGTGCATCCTGAGACCCAGGGAAGAACGTCCGCATGGACATACATGGGGGAGGCGAACGGGAATGAGGCGACGAGCGGCAGCAGTGGTACTGGCCCTGGCGGCGGTGTTCGTTGCTGCGCCTGCGGCGTTGGCCGAGAACGGCACGGCTCAGCAAGGCTACGGAGGAGTGCCGGTCGTCCAGGTGCCCCTCGAGGAGAGTGCCCAGGAAAGCGCTGAGGAGAGCGCCGTTGCCGAGGAGACCGCGGCGGAGCAGTCCGCGAGCCCGGAGGAGGCGTTTCGCCCTCCAGTCGCAAAATCCGCAGGCACGCAAGCCGCGTCCACGACCACGGCCCGGCCTGCGAGCACGCAGGCGGAAGCCGCGGCGACGCTGCCCGTTACGGGTGCCGAGCTCGCTTTCGTTTTCGTCGCCGGCGCCCTTCTCGTGCTGGTCGGTTTCGGAATGCATCGGCTCGCACGACCACGGCGCATCGTACGCTGAGCTCGCGCGCCTGAACTTGCGGCGCCGATCGAGGGTCGGCGCCGAGCCAGCCGTGGCATCTACGCGTGTCCGGAGTGGACGGCTACGCTCCCGGCGTGCTGAGCCCGGCGGTCGAGAACCTCGTCACCCAGCTGGCGAAGCTCCCGGGCATCGGACGGAGAACCGCCCAGCGGCTCGCCTTCCATCTGCTCTCCGCACGCGCCGAGGACGCCGCCGAGCTTGCTCGCGCGATCGAGGAGGTGAGGGCCCGAGTCCGCTTCTGCCGCGAGTGCGGGAATCTCACCGAGGAGGAGCTCTGTGAGGTGTGCTCGGATCCACGACGTGACCGCACGGTCATCTGCGTGGTCGAGCAGCCGGTCGACGTCGTGTCTCTCGAGCGCACGCACGAGTACCGAGGCCTCTACCACGTCCTCGGGGGCGCCCTCTCGCCGCTGGACGGGGTCGAGCCGTCCGATCTCCGGATCGGCGGCCTCTCGGCACGGATCGAGCGAGGCGGCGTGGACGAGATCGTGCTCGCCACGAATCCGACGATGACCGGCGAGGCGACGGCGGCGTATTTGGCAGACCGCCTGCGTGGAACCGTGCGTGTCACGCGGCTTGCCAGTGGGCTCCCGGTAGGCGGTGATCTGGAGTACGCCGACGAGGTGACTCTGGGCAGGGCGCTCGCCGGCCGGCGCGAGATGTGAGCTCGACGATTTTTGTCGCAATTTGCGCTTTTCTGTCCTCGACCGACTTGCATCTCGAGACGCCCCTTCGTAGGGTGCACCTACTGAACCGGCGGGCCTTCGGGTCAGCCGGTTCAGTGTTTTGTAGGGGTCGTTTTCGCGAACGCAGCACGTCCCACCTCTACACTCCCCTCCGTGTCTGTAGCCGAGCGTGAGGACGTGCGGATCGGCGTCGTCGGCGCCACCGGGGCGGTCGGGCGGATCACGCTCGAGCTCCTGGGCAATCGCGGCCACCGCGCCGTTCGTGCGTTTGCATCGTCACGGTCGGCCGGACTGCGCCTCGGCGACCTCGTGGTCGAGGAAGCTACTCCGGAGGCCCTCGGTGCCGGAGATCTCGATGTCTGCCTCTTCTCGGTCGGCGCCGCTGCGAGTCGTGAGCTCGTCCCCCATGCGACCCGCGGAGGAGCGCTCTGTATCGACAAGTCGGAGGCGTTTCGCCTACAAGAAGGTGTCCCGCTCGTCGTGCCCGAGGTGAACGGCGAACGGGCCGCCGACCACTCCGGGATCGTGGCCAACCCGAACTGCTGCTCGATTCCGCTGAGCATGGTTCTCGCCCCGCTGCGAGACGCCGCGGGGCTGCACTCCGTCCGAGTGGCCACGTATCAGTCGGCTGCCGGAGCGGGTTCGCAGGCGATGCAGCGGCTGCTCGAGGAGCCGGTCGAGGATCACGACCTCCGCATGGACTGGGACTTCGATGGGAGCGAGCTCGACGAGGAGTCGAAGATCCGCGCGGAGACGCGAAAGATCCTGGAGCTGCCCGATCTTCCCGTGAGCGCCACGTGTGTCCGGGTGCCGGTCATGGTCGGGCACGCCGAGGCCGTCTGGGTGGAGACGGTGGACCCGCTCCCGCCGGGAGAGGCTGAGCTGCTTCTAGCTGGTGCCCCGGGCCTACGCCTGGAGCAGTTCCCCACCCCGCTCGGCGCCACCGGCCTGGACGAGGTGCTCGTCGGCCGGATACGGCGCGATTCCGTTGCCGCGAACGGGCTCGTCCTCTTCCTCGCCTGCGACAACCTGCGCAAGGGAGCGGCACTGAACGCGATCCAGATCGTCGAGCTGCTGCTACCGACTCGCGCTGCGGTCTAGGCTAGCCCGGAGGCGCCGGTGCGGGCGCCGGCTGGAACGCGTCCTTGACGACCTGGAGCACCTTCTCCCTGGTGCCTTCCTCGACGGGCTGGAGCCCCCCGAGATCGAGCCGCGCCAGCTCGATCCTGCCAGCGGAGCGGACGGTCCGGAACCCGAAGTCGGCCAGGAAATCGCGGGGAAAGACCGTTCGGTGCACCAGAAACCGCTCGGCCGCAGGTGTGCCCTCCCGATAGCGGTACGCGAACGCCTCGAGCGCGCGGGCGCCCTTGTCTCGGGTCTCTCCGATCGCTGCGAGGAAGAGAGACTGCTCGACCCAGGGCTGCGAGTCGGAGAGGAGATATGCGCAGGTGACCAGTACTGCATCGTCAGAGGCCGGCCCTGCCGGGAGATCGGCCGCCCGCGGGAAGAGCTGCGAGGGTCCGTACTGCATCGAGCCGAGCACCCGTCCGTCGTCGTCGCGGTAGATCGTGCCCCATGCGCCCCACTCCGACTCGGCACGCTCGACCCACTTTCGCTTCTCCGGCTCGCGGTTTCCGCGCGTCTGCCACCACACGCACGACTGGCACACGACGGGCGTCGTCTCGAGTGTCGCCCCCGTGAGCCCGGCGAGCCGCGAGGTCATCCCCGGGGAGGCGGCGGGCTGACGGCGCCGACGATGACCTCGACCGACGCCGGGGACATGTTCGCCATCCGCTCGAGGTACTCCGAGACGCGCCGCTGCACCTCCTTGCCGACGTCGGCAGAGCTCTGCCCCCACTCGAGCTCGAGGTTGAGCTCGATCGCGAGCGTGTCCTCGTCGCCCGACACGGAGACGGACTTTCCGCGGTTGAGCGGCCCGTTGGCAAGCCCGGCGACTCCGCTGACTCCCAGGGCTGCGTCGGCCGCGTAGCGCGCGAGCACGTCCGCCGCGATGAGTGACCGCCGCTCCATGTTAGGACGATCGTACAACCAGCTCGGTGACCTCGGGCCGGGCGAAGAAGCGAAACGGGACGAACGTGGTGCCGAGGCCGGGAGACACGTGCAGCGCACTAGGGCCAAAGCGAAAGAGGCCCTGGACGTCACGGATCCGCGGGTGCGCGAGGTTGAAACTCCCGCCCGGGAGCGGCACGACGATCTGCCCCGCGTGGTAGTGCCCGGCGAGCGTGAGGTGAAACGCGCCGGCGGGGAGTCGGCGAGCGATGCCCGGGAAGTGGCAGAGAAGGATGCGGAGCGCCGCGTCGTCATCGGCGAGCAGCTGGGGCTCGGCTCGCCGCGCGGCATACGTCCTCGGATCGACGCCGACGACCTGCACGTGCTTCCCGCGCAGCTCGAGCTCGAGCGCCTCGTCCTCGAGAACGACCACTCCGTCGAGCGCGGCGAGCACCTCCGGATCGATGCGCTGCGAGAACGGGTCGCGGCTGCTCGCGAAGTCGTGGTTCCCGAGGACGACGAGACAGGGTCCGAGCTCGCGGAGCAGCCGCTCCAGCTCGGGACGGCCCGCGTTCCGCGAGAGCAGGTCACCGGTCACGACGACGAGGTCCGGAGCGCGGCCCCTGACCCACAGCACCGCTTCCTCGACCGCGCGGCGCCCTCGTGACGGCACCCCGAGGTGGAAGTCGGAGAGGTGAGCGATACGCAGGCCGTCGAGCTCCGCCGGGATGCCCTCCAGCTCGACCTCGAGCACACGCCTTCTGAGCCACCCAGCTTCGAACCAGCCCCAGGCGAGTGCCGTTACCACGAACAGCGCGAGGGCAGCGGCAATCCAGAGGAGGGTCACGCGACGCGGACGAAAACCAAGTTACAACTTGTAACTTGGCGCTCCTCGAGACCCTGTCTCAGACGGAGAGCTTCTCGACGACGGGCGCGACGGAGACGACGTGGCGCTTGAACTTCAGGTCGGCGCCGTCCAGCCCCGCCGCGACCCCGATCAGCTGCGAGAGATGCAGGATCGGCATCTGGAAGTCCTTTCCCGTCTGCTCACGCAGCTTGAGCTGCCAGGCGTCGAGCGAGAGATGGCAGAGCGGGCAAGGCGTCACCATCGCGTCCGCCCCGGCCTCCCTCGCCTGCTCGATCGGCTGGATGAGCTCGGCGAGCGCGACCTCTTCACGGGCCTGGATGATCGGGAACCCGCAACACTTGATCTTGGCCGGATAGTCGATCGGCTCGCCGCCGCAGGCCTCGATGATCCGCTCGAGCGACGACGGCTTGTCCGGGTCCTCGAAACCGAGGAGCTTCGACGGGCGGAGGATCTGGCAGCCGTAGAAGGGTGCGATCTTCAACCCCTTGAGACCCTTGTGTGCAGCTTCCTGGAGAAGCTCGTAGCCTTCGCCGGCCGCGACCAGCCAGAGGAGATGCAGGACCTCGACTCCACCCGAGTACGCGGGCGCGCCGACCGACTCGAGGTTCTCGTTCACGCGGTCGAGAAGCGCGGCATCGCCCTTCAGCGCATGGTTCGCCTGGCGCAGGTTGAGCGTGCAGACGTTGCAGACCGTCATCAGCGTGTCCGCGCCGGTCTCCTCCGCGTACGCGAGGATGCGCGCGTTCAGGTGCAAGTAGAAATCGGGCTCGGCCTCGTGGATGTCGCCGGCGCCGCAGCAGGTGACGGACTCGAGCTCGACCAGCTCCAGGCCCACCTTGGGCGCGAGCGCCTGCGTCGAGATGTCGAGCTCCTTTGCCGAGAGCGACGCGAGACAGCCCTTGTAGTACGCGACGGTCCTCATGGCTGAGCCTCCTCCCCGGTGTCGGCGCTGTCACCAGGAAGCGGCTGCGGCCGCGGGAAAGAGCCTTCGCCGTACGGCTCCTGGCCCTCCTGCTCGTGCTCGAATTCGACCCGGGAGAGCGCATGTTCGACCTGCACGATCCCGGCCGCGCCGTCTCGTCCCTGCTGCTTGACCAGGTCGTAGAGCGCGCGAGCCTCGCCCACGTTCTCCGCAACGTGCGGGGGAACCGGCGGCGGCACCTTGCCGCGCTTGAAGAGCTGCATGGCGAACCCGATCTCCGTGATCGCGCTGACGACCCCTTGAGTCTTCGGCACGAGCTCTGTCTCACGCAGCCAGCCGGTCGTCTTCGCGGACGTGACGAACCACTTCGCGTGCTTCGCGCCCATGTCCGAGTCGATGCCCTTCTCCATCGCCTGCGCGCCGAGCTTGGCGATCGCGTCGCGCGGATCGACGCCCTTGGGGCAGCGCTCCTGGCAGAAGTAGCAGCGCGTGCAGTCCCAGATTCCGTGCTCCTCGGAGTACGACTGCAGCCGCTCGACGTCAGCCTTGTCGCGGGCGTCGCCGACGAACCGCATGCCCTTGGCGAGCGCCGCCGGGCCGAGGAAGTCGGGGTCGGCTTCCATGGAGTTGCACTCCGAGACGCAGCAGCCGCACATGATGCAGAGCGACTCCTTGTGGATCACGTCCATCTGCTGCTGCGAGACGATGTGCTCCTTCTCGCCCGGATCCGCGTAACCGGGGTCGAGCCACGGAGAGACCGCGCGGATCTTGCCCCAGAAGGGCTCCATGTCGACGACGAGGTCCTTCACGACCGGGAGGTTCCCCATCGCGGAGATCACCGGGACGTGGCCCGACTGGACGATGTCGTACATGCGGGTCTTGCAGGCGAGGACGGCGGCCCCGTCCATGCGCATCCCGCACGAGCCGCAGATCATCATCCGGCAGCTCTTGCGGTACGCCAGCGTCCCGTCGACCTTGTCCTTGATCAGGTCGAGGACGTCCAGGAGCGTCACCCACTCGGGAGCGTCGACCTCGTACTCGACGAGCTTCTTCTGACCGGCGACCGGGTCGTAGCGCCAGATCTTGAGGGGGACTTTCATCAACTCAGTACTTCCTCTCCTCGGGCTCCCACTTCGTCATCGTCACCGGCTTCCAGTCGAGCTTCGGGGCATCGTCCTCCCAGGTGACGAGGGTGTGCCTCAGGTAGCTCACGTCGTCCCGGTCCGGGTAATCGTAAGGGCGCGCGTGGGCGCCGCGGCTTTCCTTCCGCGCGAGGCCCGAGACGATCATGCACTCGGCGAGCTCGAGCAGGAAGCCGAGCTCCAGCGCCTGGGTGAGGTCGGTGTTGAAGACGTCGCCTTTGTCGTCCACCACCACACGCTCGTAGCGCTCGCGCAGACGCTGTACGAGCTCGCCCTGCGCGAGCATCTGCTCCTCGCGCCTGAAGACGCCGAAGTTCACGTGCATCGTCTCCGCCAGCTCGTCGCGGATCTGCCAGGGGCGCTCGCCCTCGGTGCGGTCGAGGAGCGTCTTCAGCTCGCGCTCGGCATCTTGCTCCACGGACGGCGGCACGGTGATCGTCGTGTTGGAGAGCGCCCAGTCCGCGGCGTGGGCTCCCGTGCGCTTTCCGTACGTGATCGTCTCCATCAGCGCGTTGCCTCCGAGCCGGTTCGCTCCGTGCACCGAGACACACGCGACTTCGCCTGCTGCATAGAGGCCTTCGAGGCTCGTTCGTCCCCAGACGTCGGTGTCCACCCCACCCATGTGATAGTGGGCGCCCGGCCGGACCGGGATCGGCTCGAAGATCGGATCCACCCCGGCGAAGGTCATCGAGAGCTCGCGGGTCCCGTGCAGACGCTCGAGGATCCTCTCCGCACCGAGGTGGCGCAGGTCGAGCATGACGTTGCCGTCGATGCCGCGACCCTCGTCGATCTCCGTCTGCTCGGCTCGGGAGATGACGTCGCGCGACGCGAGCTCCATCGCGTTCGGCGCATAGCGGATCAAGAAGCGCTCGCTCTGCGCGTTCAGGAGATATGCGCCCTCGCCGCGACACCCTTCCGTGATCAGCACTCCGGTCGGAGCCAGCGTCGTCGGGTGGAACTGCATCATCTCCATGTCCTTCAGCGCGACCCCGGCCCGTAGCGCCATGGTCATCCCGTCCCCGGTGCAGGCATAGGCGTTGGTCGTGCCCGTGTAGAGCCGCCCCGCGCCGCCGGTCGCGAGGATTACCGTCTTCGCTCCGATCGACTTCAGGCCGCCGTCGAGCAGATCCCAGGCAATGACGCCCTGGCAGCGGTCCTCGTCGATGACGAGCTTCCAGGCGAAGAACTCCTCGTACGTCTTGATGTCGCGCTTCATCACCTGCTCGTAGAGCACGTGGATGAGGACGTGCCCCGTGATATCCGCCGCGTAGGCGGTGCGCGGCTCGCCCGCTGCGCCGAACGGGCGCTGTGCGATCCGTCCGTCGGGCGTGCGCGAGAAGACCGCTCCCCAGTGCTCGAGCTGGTAGACGTCATCCGGAGCCTCCTGGCAGAGGATCTCGATCGCGTCCTGGTCACCGAGGTAGTCGGAGCCCTTGACGGTGTCGAAGGCGTGCTTCTCGGGGTCGTCCTCCGAGGCGTTCCCGAGCGCGGCGTTGATCCCGCCCTCGGCCGCGCCGGAGTGGCTCCGAACCGGATGAATCTTGGTGATCATCGCCACGTCCGCGCCTGCGTCGAAGGCCTCGATTGCCGCGCGCATTCCGGCGCAGCCGGCTCCGACGACGAGCACGTCGTGCTGGGCTTCCACGCTTGTGACGCTACCTGATCGCCCGCCGGCGTCAGGAGAGGAACTACCTACGTGCGAAGACCGCGCGAACCCTTGTCGCAGCCGTCATCGGCACCGTGCAGCGGGGCCTCGTTCCGCGGCACGCCCCGCTCCAGGAGCGGAAGCGCCAGCCCTTCGCCGGCGTCGCCGTCAGCCCTACGGGGACGAACGAGGGGAACGCCGCCGAGCACCGCGGCCGGCAGGTGAGCCCCGCGCGGGAGCTCCGCACAGCTCCTCGGCCGGAGACGGCAACGGTGAGCCGGTAGACCGACGGGGCGAAGAGCGCCGACACGGCGACACCAGGGGCGACCGTGGCCAGGCAGGTGGAGGCGCCGGCGCACGCACCGCCCCACCGAACGAATTTCGAACCTGCGCGAGGAACAGCTCTCAAGGTGAGGCGCGTCGACGCGTTCCACGTGGTCGTGCAGGTCTGTGCGCAATCGAGGCCGGGCACGTCGGCCGTCACTCCACCCTGCCCGGAGATCGTCGCCGTGAACGGCTGCTGGCGATCGAGCTGCACCAGCCAGGGGGAGTCCTGAGAGTCGGTGAAGGTGCCGGAATGCCCGTAGTAGTCGTCCCTACCGGGATCGAGCAGCTTCGCTTCGAGCGGCGACGTGTCCAGGAACGGGTGCATCAGATCGGCCATCGAGTCGCACGTGTGAGCGCCGCTGGGGTCCGGGCACCGGCTAGGGGCACTGCGCGGGACCGCCCCGAGCGTGTGCAGGAGCTCGTGTGCGGCGACGACCGAGACCGGGGCCCCGGAGCACGCCTGGACGTACATGACGGCGAGCCCGAACCCGGTACCGTCGCTCGCGCCCTGGCCGCAGAGATCGGCCTCGGCGACCGGGCCGTCGAAATAGGCGAGGTACTTCGTGAACGGCGATCTGAAGCCGGCGGCGGGCAGTGCATTGAAGAGCGTCACGAAGCGCCCTGCCACCGGCGCGAGCTGCGCGCTCGTCTGCTGCAGGCGGAGAACCGTTAGGTCGAGCTGGGGCCCGCACGAGAGCTGGGTCAGATCGTTTCGCGGAACACGTGTCGGATCTTCCCTGCGCCACCAGGCGTCGATCGTCTCCGCGTCCGTCTGCATCCCGCTGGCGAACGTCGAGAACCGATCCGGCGCGTCCGACGGCAGGACGTAGATCCAGTGCACCGGGTTGCCGGACACCACGTTCGGGCGCAGGTCCACTTGGGCAGGAGTTCCACACCAGGTCGCGGCAATCCGAGCCGGTCCGCGGGAACTCCGACTCATCGCCTGGTCGAGCCTCACATCGCCGATGACGAGGGTAGGCTCGCGGCGTTCACCGGCCGAGCTGCCGGAGACGAGTACGACGGCCCCAAGGATCGCTGCGGATGCCAGGCACGCGCGCAGCGCCGCCCGCATCCTCAGGGTCTCGACACGCTCACGGTGACCTGGCCTGCGGCACCGCTCGGCGTGACGCGGACGAAGAGCGTGCGCTGTCCGCAGATCCCCGTTACCAGGCGCTTTCCGCGCTGCGACACCCACTGGGCGCGCCGCAAGACGGTGCTCCGGTTGGCCGAGACGAGCGCGATCTCGTGCAGCCCACCGCGCGGAAGCTTCGCGTTCAGCACGAGGTCGCCGTCCAGCGGCGTCGGCAACGGGATCAACCATGCCCTCTTCGCATCCTTCGCGAAGCTGCGCCGAAAGACCGACTTCCGGTTCACGGTCCAGGATGCGAGGACGTCGCGCTCGGCCGCCAGGAGAGCCGCCTCGTCGGGGAAGAAGCTCGGCGTGATGATCGGCCAGCTCGCAGTCGTGATCCCCGCCTTTCGCTCGTCCATCAGCCGATACACCTCTGCCCAAGCTTCGCCTGGGTTGCGTGCGTAGTTCGAGCTCTGGTTGCCGGGAAACGCCTCGCGCCGCGAGACACGCGAGCACACCGTCGCGGCGCTCGCCCAGTTCTTCGGTCCCCAATCGATCGCTCGCCAAGGGGTGTTCAGCCGGTACCAGGCGACGTGGTGGCCGTACTCGTGGCGCACGACCTCCTCTGGCGTGGTGCCGTCGGGCGCCGGTTCTCCGAGGAAGACCATCTCGTCACGGGAGTAGCAACCGAGCGCACGAGGGCCGCAGAGCTCCTGCACCTCGGCGAGAGAGGCGATGTTGGAGGTGAGCCGCGCGAGCTCCGGGCCGTGCGTCAGCGTCGCGAGGAACTCCGCCCACTTCTCCGGCGTCTCGGCGGGCAGCGAGTCGGAGACGAATATCTCCACGATCTCGCCCGTCGACGCCGTGATCGGCCCGCCTCGCCAGGTGAGAGCGCTGCGCGCCGCGCGGTCTATCCTCGCGGTTCCGGTCGGCCCCTCGAACGACCGTGCGTGGGCCGACGTTCGCAGGACGGTGGAAGCGCTTTGGCTCGGAGCCGCCGCTCCTGGCGCAAAGAGAGCGAGCAGTGATCCCGCCAGCAGGGCGACGAGTGAGCGGGACGCCACCCGGCTCTTATAGCCAGGTCTGCGTGAAGAACGAGTAAGAATCGCCAATTCGCTCATCAGCAGGCGAACCTTTCCCAAGTTACAACTTGTAACTTGGCTCAGACGCAGGGGCCGGCAGCGGCGACTCCGGGCGAGACGTCCCGGAAGCGCTCGAAGTTCTCGAGGAACATCTGCGCGAGCTCGCGCGCCTTCTCGTCGTAAGCCGCCGGGTCGGCCCAGGTCAGGCGAGGGTCGAGGAGGCTCGACTGCACACCCGGCACGGCGACCGGGACGTCGAATCCGAAGACGGGATCCGCCCGGTACTCGACCCCGGCCAGCTCACCGGAGAGTGCCGCGTGCAGCAGTGCGCGCGTCGCCGCGATCGGCATCCGATGCCCCTCGCCGTACGGGCCGCCCGTCCACCCGGTCGACACGAGCCAGACGTTCGCGCCGTGCCGGTCGAGCCGCTCGCCGAGCAGCTCCGCGTACACCGAGGGCGACTGCGGGAGGAAGGGCGCCCCGAAACACGCGGAGAACGTCGGCTGCGGCTCCTTGACCCCGATCTCGGTACCGGCGAGCTTCGCGGTGAAGCCCGAGAGGAACCAGTACAGCGCCTGGTCGCGCGACAGCCGCGCGATCGGAGGCAGGATCCCGTAGGCGTCCGCGGTGAGGAAGAAGACCGAGCTCGGATGCCCGGCGCGCTTGGCCGGAAGCGCGTTCGCGATCTGCTCGAGCTTGTACGCCGCCCGTGTGTTCTCGGTCTTCGAGTCGTCGTCCAGGTCGAGAATCCCGAGCCGGTCCACGACGACGTTCTCGAGAACGGTGCCGAAGGCGCGAGTCGTCGAGAAGATCTCGGGCTCGGCCACGGGAGAGAGGCGGATCACCTTCGCGTAGCAGCCTCCCTCGAAGTTGAAGACGCCGTCATCGGCCCAGCCGTGCTCGTCGTCCCCGATCAGCTGGCGCTCCGGGTCGGCGGACAGCGTCGTCTTGCCGGTTCCCGAGAGGCCGAAGAAGATCGCGACCGAGCCGTCCTCTCCCAGGTTCGCCGAGCAGTGCATCGGGAAGACCCCCGCGAGCGGGAGTCGGTCGTTCAGGAGCGTGAAGATGGACTTCTTGATCTCGCCGGCGTAGTACGTGCCTCCGATCACCACCTCGGCACGCGACGGATGGAGGACGACGAAGGTGCCGCTCCGCGTCCCGTCCTCCTCGGGGTCCGCCTCTACTGCCGGTGCGTGCAGGACGAGCGCGTCGATCGTCATCTGCTCGAGCTCGTCTGGCAAAGGGTCGATGAACAGCGTCTTCGCGAAGAGCGCGTGCCAGGGGCTGCCGGTGAGCACGCGCACGGCGATGCGGTGCGCCGGATCGGCGCCTGCGAACGCATCCACGACGTAGACGTCGCCGCTTCCGAGGTCCGCCCTCACCTTGTCTCGAAGTCGCTCGAAGGACTCCTCCGATATCTCGGCGTTCACGTCGCCCCACCAGATCCGTTCCTCCGAGCCGGGCTCGCGGACGATGAACTTGTCCTTTGGCGAGCGGCCGGTGTGGACACCGGTGTCGACGACGAGCGGCCCGCCTTCGGCAAGCGTGGCGTCGCCTCGCGTGAGCGCATGCGCGTACAGCTGTGACGTGGTCGGATGCCAGTAGATCTGCCCGCGCACGTCGATGCCGTGCTCGGCGAGCGAGCCGCGTTCCGGGACCGTCGCGATCATCGGAGTTCCCCTGTCGTCATCATCGATCCGAGATCATCGTATTCGCGCCGAGCTTCCAACGTAATGATCGCCCGACATGGCCGTTCATTGCGTTAGGAACTCTCGAACCGTTCGATGGCAGCGCAGATCGGATCGAGCCAGGCTTTGGCGCGCGGCAACGTGACGAGCGAGCCGCCGCCCGTTCGCAACGCCACGCCGTGGAGGCCCCGCGGAATGAGGGTGTAGGTGCCTTGCGCGCCCGCGGCCAGCGCTCGCTCGAATCCGCCTCGGGAGTGCTTGGCACTGACACCCGGAACCAACGGAAGCCAGCGGTCCCAGGCGCCGTGCACGACGTCGAAGCGCTTTCCCCGGAGCGGATGGAGATCGAGCTGCGTCGGAATCCACGGAGCCAGGCCGAGGACGGCTTCCACGCGCTCGTGGCCGGCGACGCCGATGGCGACCGCGCCACCCATCGAGAAGCCGACGAGGATCGAGGGCCGGGCGGCTGCGTCCAGCGCGTCGGCCGCGTCTTCCCTGCACGAGCCGAGCTCGTTCCAGCTCTTCGTCCGGTACCGGACCTCGACGAAGGCGACCGACGGAAAGCGCTTTGCGAGCCGCGCGGCGAGCCACTCGCTGGTCGCGCTCCAGGTTCCGGGGACGCGCCTTGCGGTGCCACCATTGACGAGCACCGCCGCGCACGGCGCATCGGGGTTCTGGACGCGCGCTTCAGCGCCGTGGGCGAGAGAGAGGCCGAGCATGCGCGGATTCTCGGGTCTAGGCCTCGTCCGCTGCGGTTGCAGCAGTCACGGGCGTAACACCGTCGTCACGCGCAGCGAGCTCGGCGAAGCGTCCTTCCAGGCCGATGAGCTCGTCGAAGGTCCCGATCTGGACGACGCGACCGCGATCGAGCACCACGATCTGATCAGCGTCGCGCACGGTGGAGAGGCGGTGAGCGATCGCGATCGTCGTCCGACCTTCCGAGAGACGCTCGAGCGCCTCCTGCACGAGCCGCTCCGTCTGAGTGTCCAGGGACGACGTTGCCTCGTCCAGGACGAGCACCGGCGGATTTCGCAGGACGGTGCGGGCGATCGCGATCCGCTGCTTCTCACCGCCCGAGAAGCGGTATCCGCGCTCGCCGACCATCGTGTCGTACCCGTCCGGGAGCGTCGCGATCAGCTCGTGGATCTGGGCCGCCTGCGCCGCGTCCTCGATCTCGTCGTCGGTTGCCTCCGGGCGCGCGAAGCGGAGGTTCTCCCGCACGGTGGCGTGGAAGAGGTACGTCTCCTGCGAGACGACGCCGACCGTCGCGGCGAGCGACTCGAACGTCAGGCTCCGAACGTCGGCGCCGTCGATGGAGACCGTCCCCTCGGTCGCGTCGTAGAGCCGGGCGACGAGGTAGGCACACGTCGTCTTGCCGGAGCCGGTCTCACCGACGAGGGCCGTCTTCGTCCCCGGCGGCACCTCGAAGGAGACGTCCTGGAGCGTCCACGCCGCGTCGTCGTAGCGAAACCACACGGACTCGAGCTTCACCTCGCCGCGTGCGGTCGGGAGCGCCTCGGTGCCCTCCACGATGTCGACCCGCTGGTCGAGGTACTCGAAGATGCGGTCGAAGAGCGCGAGCGAGCTCTGCACCTCGACCTGCACTCCGAGCAGGCTTCCGATCGGGAAGAAGAGCCTCGTCTGGAGGGTCGTGAAGGCGACGAGTGTCCCGATCGTGATCGTGGCGGATCCCTGGGCGATGGTGAACCCGGCGAACCAGTAGACGAGCGCCGGCATGACCGCAAACGTCGTCTGGATCGCGGCCATCATCCAGCGTCCCGTCATGCGGCTCCGCACCTCGAGCTCGGCGAGGCGCCCCGACTCGGTCTCGAACCGCCGTGCGAGGTCCTCCGTGCGGCCCATCGTCTTCCCGAGCAGGATCCCGGAGACCGAAAGCGACTCCTGCACGATGGAGGAGACGTCGGCGAGGGACGCCTGCCGCTCCGCCGTGACCTTCTTCCGCTGATCTCCGACCCGCTTGGTCAGCCAGACGAAGAGCGGCAAGAGCGCGAGCGAGAAGACGGCGAGCCGCCAGTCGAGGAGCGCCATCGCTACGACGGTGGCAAGCACCGTCGTGACGTTCGCGAGCACGGAGGTCGCGGTCGAGGTGACTACGGTCTCGATGCCGCCGATGTCATTGGCGATCCGGCTCTGCACCTCGCCGGTCCGGGTGCGCGTGAAGAAGGCGAGCGAGAGCCTCTGGAGATGCCTGTAGACCTGCGTTCGCAAATCGTGCATAACGCTCTGCCCGATGCGGTTGGACAGCAGCGTCTGCCAGACGCCGAGCGCGCCGGTGACGATCGGGATCACGACCATCCCCGCGACGAGGACGGTCAGCAGGCCGACTCGCTCCTCGGGAATGGCGACGTCGAGCACCTCGCGGAGCAGAAACGGTGAGACGACGCCGAGGCTCGCCGAGACGAGAATCAGTCCGGATACCGCTGTCAGGCGAGCGCGGTACGTGCGGAAGAGCCGGACGATCCGCCGGAAGTTC
>Ga0208612_1000395_pt1 | contig 19503 bp, 22 predicted proteins | sample AntDryMetagUQ889_FD_188089 | JGI IMG/M metagenome (GOLD analysis project Ga0208612, IMG submission 188089) | Polar desert microbial communities from Antarctic Dry Valleys - UQ889 (SPAdes) | ecosystem: Environmental > Terrestrial > Soil > Desert | place: Antarctic Dry Valleys | collected 2008-12-31 | reverse complement strand
TCTCTTCGCTCTTCATCGTCTCCTCCAGTGTAATCCCTGAAAGATCTGATCGATGAAAGCGAAAATAGTTCACTCATTATGCAAGGCTCAATAGATCCTATGGCGCATAACCATCTCAGCCCGGTTTCTTATCTTGCGATTATGGTGGTGCTGTTTTTCGCACCCCAAGCGCATGCCGATATCTATAAATACGTCGATAAATACGGCCGCGTCTACCTCACCGACCGGCCAAGCCATACTGGCTATAAACGCACTGTCCGGACCTGGAAGGGTTGGACCATACCCTCGGGCAAGGGATATGCCGATAGCGGGAAGAATGTAGACTCTATGCCCCCGCCATCGCCCAGGCGGCACTCAGGTATAAGCTACCTCACGCCTTGTTGCATGCCGTGATCAAGGCCGAATCGGCTTACAATCCAATAGCGGTCTCACGCCGGCGCGGTAGGGCTCATGCAGCTCATGCCCGGTACCGCGTTACGCTACGGCGTCAGCAACCGTAAAGATCCGATCGCGAATTTGAGCGGCGGGTCGCGTTACCTGCGCCATCTCATGGGCATGTTTAAGAATAACCTGGTGCTCGCGCTCGCGGCCTATAACGCGGGTGAAAACGCCGTGCTCCGCTATGGTCGCAAGATCCCGCCCTATCCAGAGACCCAGACCTACGTGCGGCGCGTGCTGCAATACTATAAGCAATACCAGCTTTCGATGAGCGGATGATCGGATCGTAAAAGTCAGCGGTTGTGAATAAATCGCAGCGAGCAGCCGGAGCGCAGCAGGTTTTTTCACAACTCTCACTCGTCGGTCACACAGCCTTCGGATGCCGATCTCACGTTCTTAATATACTCGTAGAGCGTTCCGCGCGCCCCTGCCGACCCGTTCGGTAGTTGATGATGGCCATCGGCTTACGATCCGGAGGGAGTGATGAGCAGGATCGGTTCGCGCCTGTGCTTCGGTAGATGGCGAAGTCCGAATCCAGGGTGCATACCGCGTGATCGTCGAAGGTCTCCGCCATCCGCACCAGACACGCGTCGGCTAGGGACATCGGTATGGCACGGTATTTTTCCCGCAGTAGTCGCAGTTGGCCGATCTCGCCAGTGAGCGCGAACTCCACTTTCAGAAGCCCGCTCTCGACCATCTCCAGCATCGCGTCCTGAGCGCGTGGCAGACTGCGCAGCAGGTGCCAGGACTCGGCCAGGACCGCTTCGCATAGCAGCCAGGGCAGGGGGAGTGTCTTTGCTTGTTCGGCTATCCAGGCGTGGTGGGCTTCCCGGCGGTCTAGAAATGCGACCAGTGGCCCCGAGTCAACGATGACCCGTCGAGCCATGGCCGAAATCCGCCAAGTATTCGGGATTTGTGGCCAGGTCCGTCACCCCCGAATCAATCATGCCGCAGTAGTTCTGCATCCGATCGTGCAACGAAGGCGGCTGGGTGGCCGCTTGCTCTAAAGGATCCCCCACCCAGGTTCGAAGTAACTCAACGGCTACCGCGCGTACCGGCCGTCCCTCCAAGGCACTCTTGGCCTTGACCCTGCGGTAGAAGTCGTCGGGAATCTCAATTGTGGCTTTCATGAAGCAGCCTAGCCGTATTCCTGTATTGCTGTCAAACCGGCAATTCATGCTGAGTCGGGACGGAGCGGCTTGGTCCCGCGCTAGGCGTGTGATCTCCGGCCAGCTCGCGACGATTTATTCCCAACCTCTCACTCGTCCGTGACACACCCTTCGGATGCCGATTTCACGTTTTTAATATACTTGTAGAGAGTTCCGCGCACTGCCTTGTAGGGCGGAGGTGTCCATCGGGCTCTACGGCGGGCGAGTTCTTCATCCTCTACCTCGACGCTCAAACAACGTTCGCTTGCATCGATGATGATCCGATCGCCATCGTGAATGAGCGCGATCGGTCCGCCTTCCTGAGCTTCGGGGACCACGTGCCCGACAATGAAGCCGTGGGACCCGCCTGAAAACCGCCCATCCGTGATCAAGGCCACGTCCGCGCCGAGCCCCGCGCCCATGATCGCCGAGGTTGGGGTCAACATCTCCGGCATTCCCGGTCCGCCTTTCGGACCCTCGTAGCGGATCACGACGACATCGCCTTTTTGGATCTGGTTTTTTTCCAGCGCGGCGAGCATGGCTTCCTCGGAATCGTAGACCCGGGTCGGCCCGCAAAAGCGCAAGCCTTCCTTCCCCGTGATCTTGGCCACGGCGCCGCCGGGCGCCAGATTCCCTTTGAGGATTTGTATATGACCGCTCGGTTTGATCGGGCGCGCGAGCGGCCGCACCAGATCCTGGCCCGGCGCGAGCCCCGCGACGGTAGCTAGATTCTGCGCCACGGTTTTCCCGGTTACCGTCATGCAATCCCCCCGCAGCAGCCCGTTTTCCAAGAGATATTTCATCACCGCCGGTGTTCCGCCGACCTGATGCAGATCCTCCATGACGTAGCTGCCGCTCGGTTTGAGATCGCCGAGGTAGGGGGTGCGATCGCTGACCGCTTGAAAATCCGCGAGATCGAGTTTGACCCCGACCGCGCGCGCCATGGCGATGAGGTGCAGCACGGCGTTGGTCGAGCCTCCCAGCACCGTGACCAGGACCATGGCGTTTTCAAACGCCTCGCGGGTCATGATGTCGCACGGTTTGATGTCCTGCTCGAGTAAATAGCGGATCGCCGCGCCCGCCCGCAGGCATTCGTCGAGCTTCGCCGGATCGACCGCCGGCGTCGATGAGCTGTAGGGCAACGACATCCCGAGCGCTTCGATCGCGACCGCCATCGTGTTGGCGGTGTACATGCCGCCGCAGGCGCCCGCACCCGGACAGGATTTTTTTACGATGTCGATGCGTGTCGCCTCGTCGATGGCGCCCGCGAGATACTCACCGTAGCTTTGAAACGCCGAGATGATGTCGAGCTTTTTATCGCCACGGTGGCCGGGCCGGATGGTGCCCCCGTAGATCATGAGCGCTGGCCGGTTCAGGCGGCCCATGGCCATGAGGCAACCGGGCATGTTTTTATCGCACCCCGGGATCGAAATATTGGCGTCATACCATTGAGCGCACATCACGGTCTCGATGGAATCGGCGATGAGATCGCGCGATTGCAGCGAATAACTCATGCCTTCCGTGCCCATCGAGATCCCGTCGCTCACTCCGATGGTGTTGAAACGCATTCCCACCAAACCCGCGGCGGCCACCCCCTCCTTGATCTTGTCCGCGAGCCGCAAGAGATGCATGTTGCAGGTATTACCCTCGTACCAGACGCTGGCGATCCCGACTTGCGGTTTGTGCATGTCCGCCTCGGTGAGTCCGGCGCCGTAGAGCATCGCTTGCGATGCGCCCTGAGATTTCGGTTGGGTGATGCGTGCACTGTAGCGGTTAGCGAGATGGGTCATGGGACTCTCGGAACGGTTCTCAATCGTGCAGCGGATATTACACGGCCCGGCGCTTTAATCACAACGGCCATTCAGCCGGCCCGGATACTGGCCGAATCACTCACGTCGATTTGCAGAAACGAGGCTCTACCGCCGCTCTTCTGAATCTCCGCAACAGCCTACTGCCCAGGTTTTTCATCGGCTCTAATGAAGACATGGAAGCCGCGTTCGGCCAATTGTCGAGTTGCCTCAAAACCGATGCCACGATTAGCGCCGGTGATGAAAACGACAGGTCTGTTCATGAACTCACGGCGTTCGGGTGCTATCAGGTATCCCAGTTGCCGCTGCCGCCTTCACTGGCCATGATCAGTCAAAATGCGCTATGCTTCTCGCGGCGCATTCGCCCGACGGGCAACGTATGCAAACCAATCGACCAACCATACTTCGACAAATGATGGACTGGCGCGCCGCGATCATCGCCGGCATCGTTGCCGGCGTCGTATTCATGCTGTTGAACATGTGGCTCGCCAGTTACTACCTGGGTAACGCCAATTTGCCGCTGCAACTTTCCGCCGCGGTCGTTCTGGGGCCGAGCGTGCTGCCGCCTGCCGCAGGCGTGGGCGGGAGCGTCTACGCGGCCGGCTTTATTCTGCACATGCTGCTGGCCATCGTGTTCGCGTGCTTGATCGCATTCTGTCTGCATCGCTGGGGAATTCTGGTCGGCATTGTCGGCGGCGCGTTATTTGGTCTGGCGCTTTATGCGATCAACTACTATTCGGTAGCGGACGCGCTTTCGTGGCTCGCGCCCCTGCGCGGCTGGATCATGGCGCTGTCGCACGTCATCTTCGGTGCGATCGCCGGCGGTGTTTACGAGGCGCTGGAGCGCGACCGCTTCGAGCATGTTCACGTCTAAGCAAGGCTCAGTAGGAATCGCGACATGTGGAAAATGCGCCTGATCATCATGTTGGTGATCGCGGGTTTTTCCGTTCTTTCGTTCTTCAGCAAGACTTCGGTCAATCCGATCACCGGCGAATCGCAGCGCATTAGCCTGACCCAGGATCAAGAAATCGCCATGGGATTGCAGGCCGCGCCGGAGATGGCAGCGCAGTTCGGCGGCGTATATAGCAATGAACGCGTACAACGCAGCGTGAAAGCGCTAGGTAAGAGAATCGTCACGCAGAGCATCGCGGCGCAGAGCGGCTATCCGTTCGATTTTCATGTGCTCGCGGACGACAAAACCGTGAATGCGTTCGCGTTTCCCGGCGGGCAGATTTTCATCACCGTTGCACTGCACTCGCGCTTGAAGACTGAAGATCAATTGGCGGGTGTGCTAGGCCACGAGATCGGCCATGTGATCGGCCGCCATTCCGCCGAGCACATCGCCAAACAAGAATTGACGCAAGGACTCACCGGTGCAGTGGTGATGGGCTCGGGCTCGTACGAAATGGCTCAAGTCGCGCGCATGGTCGGCGGCCTGATCAACATGAAATATGGTCGCGAGGATGAGCTCGAAGCGGACAAGTTCGGCGTGTGCTTCATTGAACGCGCCGGTTACGATCCGGCCGCGCTGGTCGATGTGATGAAAATTCTCGCTGAAGCAAGCGGCGGCGCATCGCGCGCGCCCGAATTCGCCAGCACTCATCCGGCGCCCGAGAATCGCATGCAGCAGATTGAAGCGCACTTGCGCAATCTGGGGCAAGTCTGCGCCTTTCAACCCGTCCCGCAGCAGTAAACAGCTCACGCTTCGGGGTTCGGCCCCTCGCTGGAGCCGCGACGCGCGGCGCGTTTGCGGCGGATCTGCAACAGCGTAATCACCGGACCCGTGGAGGCGTAGATGAGGAAGGCTACAAACAGCGAAATGGGCGGCGACAGGGACACGAGCACGAAGATCGGAACCACGAGGAGGCCCCGCACGAAGGGGACGCGGCCTCGGAAATCGATGGTCTTCAAACTATGGTAGCGAACATTGCTGACCATGAGGCCCGCCGCCACCACCGTCAATACCAGCGTCAGAGGCGCCAGGAATCTACCGTCGGTCAATCCACTATCCGCGCCGACCCACACCAAACCAGCCAATAAGGCCGCCGCCGAAGGGCTGGGCAGACCCTGAAAGTATTGTTTGTCGGCCGTGCCCACCTGGGTGTTAAAGCGCGCCAGCCGGAGCGCGGCGGCCGAGGTGTAAACGAATGCCGCGAGCCACCCCAGTTTGTCCAAGGCGAGCAGAGACCATTGATACATGACGAGCGCCGGGGCCACCCCAAAGGAAACCATGTCCGACAAGCTATCGTATTCCGCCCCGAAATCGGTTTCCGTGTTGGTGAGGCGCGCCACGCGGCCATCGAGTCCATCGAGCAGCATGGCGATGAAGACCGACACCGCCGCCTCGTGAAAGCTGCCCTTGATGGCGGCGACGATGGCGTAGAAGCCGGCGAACAGCGCCGCGGTGGTGAAGAGGTTCGGCAGCAGATACAGGCCGCGGCGGCGCGGGGTCTTCGCATTGTGTCCGATGTTAAGCACGATCAAACCCCTCTAAACAGTCGGCATCGAGCCGGCCATCCGTACACCCCGGCGCCTCCTCAATGGCCTAGTTCCGGCTGCGATCGACCAAGCGATTTGCTTGGATCCAGGGCATCATCTCGCGGAGTTTCGCGCCGACCACCTCGATGGGGTGTTCGCGGCTCAGGCGCCGCATCGCCTTCAGCATCGGTGCGCCGCTCTGGTTCTCGAGAATGAATTCCCGCGCGAACTGTCCGCTTTGGATTTCCTGCAAGATCTCCTTCATCGCTTTACGCGCTTCCTCGCCCACGACGCGCGGCCCGCGGGTGAAATCGCCGTATTCCGCAGTGTTGGATATGGAATAGCGCATGTTCGCGAGGCCCCCCTCGTAGATCAGATCCACGATGAGCTTGGTCTCATGGAGGCACTCGAAATAGGCCATCTCCGGCGAGTAGCCCGCCTCGACCAGGGTCTCGAACCCGGCTTGGATAAGGGCCGTGATCCCGCCGCACAGCACGGTTTGCTCCCCGAATAGATCGGTCTCCGTTTCCTCGCGAAAATTGGTCTCGATGATCCCCGCCCGGCCGCCCCCGATGGCCGTCGCATAAGCGAGTGCGATCTCTCTGGCTTGACCGGTGGCATCCTGGTGGATCGCGACGAGGCAAGGCACCCCCCCGCCCTGGGTGTAGGTGGAGCGCACCAAATGCCCGGGTCCCTTGGGCGCGATCATGATGACATCAAGGTCGGAGCGCGGCTCGATTTGGCGGAAATGGATGTTGAACCCGTGGGCGAAGGCCAAAGCTCTTCCCGGTTTGATGTTGCGTTCGATATGCTCGCGATAGAGGACGGCATGGTGCTCATCGGGCGCGAGCACCATGACCACATCGGCCGCGCTGACCGCTTGCTCGATCGAGGCGGTGGCCAGTCCCGCCGCGGACACTTTCGCCGCGGTGCCGGATCCCTCGCGCAAGCCGACGGCCACCTGTACACCCGACTCCTTCAAATTGTTGGCATGCGCGTGACCTTGGGAGCCGTAGCCGATGATGGCGACGCGCTTGCCCTGGATTAAGGAGAGATCGGAGTCTTTATCGTAATAGATTTTCATAAGAATGCCTTGCCTCGATGACTCTTGGAGAAATTATATGCGCAGAGATTTTTCGCCGCGCGCGATGCCGGAAACCCCCGAACGCACGACTTCGACAATGAGCTTCCTGTCGAGGCCGTTGACAAAGGCGTCCAGCTTCTCGCTGGTGCCGGTCAGCTCGATGACGTAGATGGTGTTGGTTACGTCGATGATCCGCCCGCGGAAGATATCGACCAGGCGCTTGAGCTCTTCGCGCGCCGTGCCAGCGGCGCTGACTTTGACTAGCATCAACTCGCGCTCGATATGCTGGCTTTCGCTCAGATCCATGAGCTTGATGACGTCGACGAGCTTGTTCAGTTGCTTGGTGATTTGTTCGATGATCTCGTCGGAACCGCCGGTGACCAGTGTTAAGCGCGAGACGCTTGGATCCTCCGTCGGGGCTACGGTCAAGGACTCGATGTTATAGGCGCGCGCCGAAAAAAGACCAGCCACCCGGCATAGCGCGCCGGCCTCATTTTCGAGCAGAATAGAGATGATCCGGCGCACCTCTAAGCCAGTTCCCTTTCCGGCGACAGATGCATTTCATGGTGACCCTTGCCCGCAGCAATCATGGGGTAGACGTTTTCGGTCTGATCGGTAATGAAATCCATCAGCACCAGGCGCTCTTTCATCCCCAGCGCTTCCTTAAGGGCCGGCCGTACGCTACCGGTCTTTTCAATCCGCATCCCGACGTGCCCGAAGCTCTCCGCCAGTTTGATGAAATCGGGCAAGGCATCCATATACGAATGCGAGTAGCGCCGATCGTAGAAGAATTCTTGCCACTGCCGGACCATTCCCATGTAGCGATTGTTAAGATTGATGATTTTAATGGGCAGCCCGTACTGTAGGCAGGTCGAGAGCTCCTGGATGCACATCACCAAGCTGGCCTCTCCCGTGATGCAGGCCACGAGATGATCGGGGAACGCCACCTGCACGCCCAAGGCCGCTGGCAAGCCGAACCCCATGGTGCCGAGTCCTCCCGAATTGATCCACCGCCGGGGTTGGTCGAACTTATAAAACTGCGCCGCCCACATCTGGTGTTGGCCGACATCGGAAGTGATATACGCATCGCCGCCGGAGAGTTCATAGAGCTGCTCGATGACATACTGGGGCTTGATGACCTCGGTGGTTCGGTCGTAACGCAGGCAATCGACGGACTGCCATTCTTTGATTTGTCCCCACCACGCGGCCAGCACGCCCTGATCCGGTTTCGCGCCGCTTTCGTGTAGCGCCTTAATCAAATCGCGCAAGACGCTGCCCGCGCCGCCGACGATCGGTACAGCCACCGGTACGTTCTTCGCGATCGACGAGGGATCGACGTCGATATGGACAATCTTGGCCTCCGGGCAAAAGTGTTTGAGATCGCCCGTGACGCGGTCATCAAAACGCGCGCCGATGGCGATGAGCACGTCGCAGTGGTGCATCGCCATGTTGGCCTCGTAGGTGCCGTGCATCCCGAGCATGCCGATGAACTGCGGATCCGTTCCCGGATAGGCGCCAAGCCCCATCAAGGTGTTGGTGATCGGATAGCCGAGATGGCGCGTAAACTCGATGAGCTCCCCGGCGGCGTTGTCGAGCACGATACCGCCCCCGGTGTAAATCATCGCACGCTTGGCCGCGAGGATGAGCGCCACGGCCTTCTTGATCTGGCCCGGATGGCCCTTAGTGACCGGTTTATAGGAACGCATTTCGACCGTTTCCGGGTAATGGTACTCGGCCAGGTCGGCGGTGACGTCTTTTGGAATATCCACGACCACCGGACCGGGGCGGCCCGTGGTGGCGATGTAAAACGCCTTCTTGATTACGCTCGCGAGGTCGTTGACGTTTTCGACCAGGAAATTGTGCTTGACGCAGGGGCGCGTGATACCGATCGCATCGACTTCTTGAAAAGCGTCATTGCCGATGAGATGGGTCGGCACCTGACCGGTGAATACGACCAGCGGGATCGAGTCCATGTAGGCCGTGGCGATCCCGGTTATGGTGTTGGTCACGCCGGGACCCGAGGTCACCAAGACCACGCCCGGCCTGCCGGTAGCCCGCGCATAACCGTCCGCGGCGTGAGTGGCGCCTTGTTCGTGCCGCACGAGGATGTGCTTGACGGCGTCCTGCTTATACAAGGCGTCATAGATATGCAGCACGGCCCCGCCCGGATAGCCGAAAATGTAATCGACCCCTTCGTCTTTGAGGCAGCGTACGAAGATCTCCGCCCCGCGAAATTTTTCTGTCACCTCTAACACCTTTTGGGACCTTGAAATATGAGAAGCTACTGGCATTTCCGGATCAGGTCAAGCCGCTGCAATGGTGTAGAATGCGCGGCTCAAAGGGCGTCGCCGATCCGGCCGAAACCGGCAACGCCAGGAGGGCACCGCAATGCGGATCTCGCAGTTTTTACTCCCAACCGTGAGGGAATCCCCCGCCGCCGCCGAGGTTATCAGCCACCATCTCATGCTGAGAGCGGGTATGGTGCGCCGGCTCGCGGCGGGGATTTATACTTGGCTTCCACTCGGATTGCGCGTTCTGCGCAAGGTGGAACGCATCATCCGCGAAGAGATGGATCGCACCGGTGCCCAAGAGGTCTTGTTACCGGGCGTGCAACCGGCGGAGCTGTGGGAGGAATCGCACCGCTGGCAGCACTATGGCCCGGAGCTTTTGCGCTTCCGTGATCGGCATGAACGCGAGTTTTGTCTCGGTCCCACCCATGAAGAAGTCATCACGGATCTGGTGCGCCGGGAGATCCGTAGCTACAAGCAACTGCCCGCGAACTTCTACCAGATCCAGACCAAGTTTCGCGACGAGGTGCGGCCGCGTTTCGGCATCATGCGGGCGCGCGAGTTTTTGATGAAGGACGCCTATTCCTTTCATTTCGATCAGGCCTCGTTACAAGAAACGTATGACCGGATGTACGAGACCTACACCCGAATCTTCACCCGCATGGGGCTTAGATTTCGCGCCGTGCTTGCGGATACTGGCAATATCGGCGGGAACCTGTCTCATGAGTTTCACGTCCTGGCCGAAGCCGGCGAGGATGCGATCGCCTTCTGCCCGACCTCCGGCTACGCCGCCAACGTGGAGCTTGCGGAGGCATTGGCATCTGCCGATACCCCCACGCCCCCCAATGGGGCGATGCAAAAGGTCGCCACGCCGGGCAGTAAGAGCATCGCCGAAGTTAGCGACTATCTGGGCGTGCCGCCGGCAAAGATACTGAAGACCATCGCCGTGATGGTCAATTCCGGTCAAGGCGAAGAATTTTGTCTCCTGTTGCTGCGCGGCGACCACGACCTCAACGAGGCCAAGGCACGCAAGCGGATCGGCGACTTCCGTTTCGCCAGCGACGAGGAGATCGAAGGCCATCTAAGCGGCCGCGCCGGTTACATCGGCCCGATGAACCTGCAACACACATCACCGGACATGGGCATCATCGCCGACCGCTCGGTCGCCTGCATGAGCGATTTCGTCTGCGGCGCCAACGAACCCGGCTATCATCTCATCGGCGTCAACTGGGGTCGCGACCTGCCGTTGCCGCCACACGTCGACGACCTCCGCAAAGTAGTCGAAGGCGATCCCAGCCCGGACGGCCAGGGGACTCTGACCATTGCGCGCGGCATCGAGATCGGTCACATCTTTCAGCTAGGCGACAAGTACAGTAGGACGATGAAGGCCACTTGCCTCGACGAAAACGGCGAGGCGGTGACTCTGATCATGGGGTGCTATGGCATTGGTGTATCGCGGATCGTGGCCGCGGCAATCGAGCAGAATCACGATGAACGCGGCATCATCTGGCCGGGGGCGATCGCACCTTTCCAGGTGGCGCTGGCGCCCGTCAATATGCAGCGCTCGGGACGCTTGGGTGAGGTGGTCGAGCGGCTGTATGCCGAGCTGCTGGCGGCCGGTATCGAGGTCCTGTACTACGATCGCAAAGAACGGCCGGGGGTGATGTTCAACGATTTGGAGTTGGTGGGGATCCCGCATCGTTTGGTGCCTAGCGAACGCGGGTTGGACAACGATACACTTGAATACCAAGGCCGGCGGGACGTACACGCGCAGCATATCAACCTCGACGAGGCCGTGCCGTTTATCAAGGCCCGTCTCGCCGGTTGATTAGGGAAGCTCTGCAAAAGTTACTGCGCAGCCCCTATGCTTTGGCGCGTGCTCGCTCCTCGCTCGCCTATCTACCTGATATGTCTCGCGATTCGCTCCGCGGCTTCGCGCATCTGGGCTTGCTCGCGACACTTTTGCAGACCTTCCTTAGCGGATCACGAAGCCTGCCGGGGCCGGTGTCGGTGTGGATACCGCTTCGCACCGAACGTCGGCTACGCGGGCCTCTGCCGGTCCCTGCCAAAGCCACGCTATGAGCTTCTCGACCTCCACCGTGGGACCGCACGCCAGAACCTCGACCTGTCCGCTGGGCACGTTCCGTACCCAGCCCCTGAGTCCGAACTGCAACGCCTGGTGGCGGGTATGGGCCCGAAAAGAGACGCCTTGCACGCGGCCGCTGATCAGGCACTTAACACAGGTGTTCACCTAAGCTCGATTTTACGCTAGCTTAACGGGCGAAAAGTATAAGGGGCGACCGTGTACCGAACCCGTGCGACCCGCTTTCGAGGCGCGATAATACCCACAACGCGAAACGTCAGGAGATCGGACCATGCAGGTAACCATCTATCACAACCCACGCTGCTCCAAGTCCCGGCAAGCCCTCGAGCTACTTAAGGAACGCGGAATCGAGCCGAAAATCGTTGAATATCTTAAGACCCCCCCCGATCGGGAGACCCTAAAGCGGCTGCTAAAACTTCTACACCTTCGGCCACGGGATCTGATGCGCAAACATGAGCCCGAATATAAAGACGCGGGGCTCGATGACCCTGGCTTAGGTGACGAGGATCTGATTTCCGTACTTATTCAACATCCGATCTTGCTTGAACGTCCGATCGTCGTCAGCGGCGCCAAAGCGGTCGTCGGCCGTCCGCCCGAACGAGTGTTCGAAATTCTGTGAGTTTTGCCCGGTGATCGAGGTCCTGGTGCTTTTTTACAGCCGCCACGGCAACGTTGCCGAGATGGCCCGCCTCGTCGCGCGGGGTATCGACGGGGTCCCGAATTGCCAAGCCCGCCTGCGTACGGTTCCTGCGGTCTCGACCGTCTGCGAGGCGAGCGAGGATCTGATTCCCGAAAATGGACCCCCCTACGCCACCCGCGCCGATCTGGTCGAGTGCGGCGCGCTCGCGCTCGGGAGTCCAACGCGCTTCGGCAACATGGCCGCTCCCCTCAAGTATTTTCTCGACGCGACATCGGACCTGTGGGTGTCGGGCGCGTTGATCGGCAAACCGGCGGCCGTCTTTACTTCCACGTCCAGCCAGCACGGCGGGCAAGAAAGCACCTTGCTTTCGATGATGCTTCCCTTATTGCACCACGGAATGCTGGTGCTGGGCTTACCCTATGACGAGCCCGCGCTCATGCGCAGCGCGAGCGGGGGCACACCCTACGGCGCAAGCCATGTCGCGGGTACCGATAGCGATCGCCCGATCACCGGCGATGAGCACGAGCTTTGTGTCGCCCTCGGCCGGCGCCTCGCTCAGACGGCCCTCCGCCTACGACAGGCCCTGGACTCATAGATTATTAATTAAACGCATACCCCGCGGTCTTGCCGCGGGTTCCTTAGCGATGGGGTTTCCAAAGGGGAGAAGTGCAGCTCTCCCTTTTGGTCAAGGGCGGGGTTCATATCCCGCCCGCGAAGTATATTCATTAATCGGGTGCGTTCGCGTCGGGCTGCGCTGAACCGCACAGCGTTTGAAAGCTGGCATACGCGGCGCAGGAGGTGACCGGTATCAGCACCAAAAGCCCAAGTCCCATGGGAATCATCGCCGCGATGGCCAGTCCGATGAAGATGCCCATGAAGGCCGCAAACGCGCGCCAGTGACGCGCGCAGGTCTCAAAGCTGTTCATCATGGCGTCAAACCCATCGCTACCGGCAAACATGATCGCGGGACAGGAGTACAGCAAGGCCATCGTCGCCAAGGTAAGGATCATGAGTGAGAGCACGAAGCGCAAGCATAGATTGATCACGATCGCCACGATCCCGCTGCTCGCATCGGCCCGCAATAGCGACTCAATCGTTGAATACAGGCTCGGATCCACCATCGTCACGACACTAAAAAAAACGTATGCGGCTAAGGTGATGACGCCCAGCGTGAGCAGCGGCAGGCGCGTGGTTTTGTTGGTAAGGCCGATGAAGAAACGGTTCACGGCAAGCGGTCGTCCCTGTTCCATCTCGGCGGCTTGGTATAGAAACCCGGCGTAAAGCGCGGGATTGATCATCCACCAAGCAACGCGGCCGAGGATCGGGATCTGCCAAAGAAGAATCGCCAATAGCACCCACAGGAACGTGTACGAGATCCACGTCGAAGGGTTGATTAAGAACAGCCGCCAGCCCGCTTTATACCAAGACCACGCTTGTTTGCCTGGCCCCATCGTTGTTGTTGTCATAGCCTGCCTCCGTGATCATCGACGATCTAACACAGCGCGCATTAACGGTAGCGTGAGCCTACGCTGCATGGCCAGCGATGACTCATCCAACTCATCGAGCACGCGGCATAACTCCGCCATTGCGCGCGAATTGCGCCGCAATAGATACTTCGCCACCTCGTCGGAAAGATCTGCGCCGCGAAGCTTTGCCCGCCACTGCAGGGCGCGGATTTTATCACACTCGTCGAGTTGCCGGAGGTGGAATACCAAACCCCACGCGAGCCGCGATTTGAGATCGGGCAGATCGATGTTGATGAATCCGGGGCTTTCCAGACTGGCGAGGACAAAGCAGCGCCCGAAATCGCGCAACCGCTCGTACAAATGAAGTAACGCACGCTCCCACTCGCGGTTCCCGGCGACGCTGTGTAACTCGTCGATGCAGACCAAGTCCAGATCCTCAAGTCCCTCCAAGATCGTTGGGGATAGCTCCGCGTTTTGCGCGAGTGCGAGGTAGCAGGCCCGGCGCCCTAAGGCGGTAAACTCATGACCCGCGGCCTGCAGAAGATGGGTCTTTCCGGTACCGCTAGGCCCCCACAAATAGAGGCTCGCCGGCGCCTCGCCGAGCCGCCGAACGTGCTCGAAAACCTCGCGATTGGGCCCCGGATAGTAAAGCTCGAAGCTCGGGATCCGGCCCTCGGGGAATACGAACGGGAGTTGTCTAAACTGCGTCACGGAGATGCCAATCCCAGGCTTTACTGCAAGCGTAGTTGGTAATGCCCGGGCGCCGGGTCCCCACTCATCGGCTCCAGGTACTTGCCGAGGGCGATGGCGCGGCCGAGCGCGCTTTCGCCGCCACGGGCGATCACGACAAATTCCACGCTATCCGGTTGCACCCGAACCACGCTGCTATGGGTGACCGCTTCGAGCGATTCCAAGTAATGCTGTAATTGCGCGTAGTGGTCGAGCGCCGCCACGCCGTGTACGGTGAGACTGACGATATCCTCCGACAACTGGTCGGAGGGCGCGTTCAATAGCGCGACCAAAGCGTCGGTGCCCTGGTCGACGCCTTCCTCCAAGACCGTCTCCGCGCTATCGCCTTGGGACGGCCAGCGTTGAACTTCTCCGCCATAGAATAGGCTCCACTTGGCCTCCCATAAACCGCTCGGCACGTCGTCGAGATGACCCGTCAGGATCGCATCGGCTCCGTAGGGGTTCGATACCTCGCCGGTGGCCGTTGCTGGCAGCGTTTGTAGATCGGACAGCCATGCCCGGTCGCGCTCATCCATGATCGGTATCACGATGGGTAGACCGCGCTGGCGGGCTTGATGCTCGATGGCATGCGTGTAGCCCGAAGCGTCGTCGCGGCTGACCATAGCGCGTTTTCCGCCGGAGCCGAGCGAGACGCCGACCAGCACCAGCGGGCGCTCGCGTCCCCAAAGATTCAAACCCGCGCGACGGAGAGCGCCGCTGAGGGCCTTCGCGTCGAATTTCACCGCCAACACGCGCCCACCGCCGCCCGCGTTCCCCTGCCCGCCCTCGGAAGTTTGATATCCGTATTGCTGTATGTAGACCTGCGGCTCCTTAAATAGTCCCGCGACGCCTTCGCGCTGCGCGGCATTGCGATCGCCCGTGAGCTTGACGAGCACGACTCGGAGCGCCATTTCCATCGCCTCGGCCTTGGCAGCCGGCTCGCCGCCCGCGGTCGGGATCTCCGCCTCGTAAAGCCCACGGACCTGAGCCCCTTCACTCGCTAAGGCGAGGACCGATCCCGCGACCAGCAGAAGATATCGCACCCAGCGCATGCGCGGAACGTATGCTAAGATGGCGGCCGTCGTCAAGGTTTGCCGCGCGAATCCCGCGCCGCTACCATAAGCCGATGCGAAACGGCCAAGAAAAGGGAGCGACTTACCGGGACGCGGGCGTCGACATCGAGCGTGGCAACGAGTTCGTGCGGCGCATAAAACCTTATGCGCACGCGACCCACCGGCCAGGGGTGGTGGGCGGAATCGGCGGCTTCGGGGCGCTTTTCAGCCTCGCTGGCTTGAACTATCGCAAACCGCTGTTGGTCTCCTCGACCGATGGCGTGGGTACCAAGCTCAAGCTCGCAATCGACCTTAACCGGCACCGGACGATCGGCATCGATCTCGTCGCCATGTGCGCGAATGACGTGGTCGTGCAAGGCGCGGAACCGCTGTTCTTCCTCGATTATTTCGCCACGGGGCGACTAAACCTCGACACGGCCGAGCAAGTGGTCGCCGGAATCGCCCAAGGCTGCGAGCTAGCCGGGATGGCGCTCATCGGCGGCGAGACAGCCGAGATGCCTGGCTTGTATCAAAGAGCCGACTACGATCTTGCCGGATTCTGTGTCGGCATCGTGGAGGAAGATCGGCTTGTCGACGGACGTGGGGTGATCCCGAGCGATGCCATCATCGGCATCGCCTCGAGCGGCCCGCACGCCAACGGCTATTCATTGATCCGAAAATTGATCACCGACTCGGGCGCGGATTTGACGATGGATCTCGGCGGCCGTAGCCTCGCGGATACCTTGATCGAACCGACCCGCATCTACGTGAAGACGATCCTCGCCTTGCTCCGCAGCGTCCGCCTCCGGGCCATCGCCCACATCACCGGAGGAGGCTTTATCGACAATTTGCCGCGCGTCATGCCTCCGGGTGCCCGTGCGGTGATTACAACCACGGCGTGGCCGCGGGCGCCGATTTTCGAATGGATTCGGGATGCCGGCGACATCGAAACGCGGGAGATGTACCGGACATTTAACTGCGGTATCGGCATGGTCGTGATCGTGAGCCTAGACGATGCCGGCGCGGCGCTCGAACACCTCCGGCACAACGGCGAGGCCGCTTGGCGGATCGGTTGGGTGGAAGCAGCGCGAGAGGGCGATGCGCGCGTGGTCATCGATGCCGGCTAGCGCTCAAGATCACCAGGAACCTTAGTTTTTATCTTGGCCTGCGCCGCTGCGAGAAACCCGCGCAGGATGTTTAGCTCGTTCTGATCGAGGCTAACGCGATTAAACAATCGCCGCATGCGCCGCATGAGCCGGCGCGGTTTCTCCGGATCCAGGAACCCGGCATCGATCATGGTCTCTTCGAGGTGCAGGTAAAGCCGTGCCATCTCGTCGGCGGTCGCGGCGCGTTCGATAGCGAGATCCGCGGTCGCATCGTGAGGGATCGCGGCTTGGCGCAATTCGTAGGCGATGATCTGAACCGCGGCCGCGAGATTGAGTGAGGAATACTCCGGAGCGGCCGGCACCTTGACCAAAAGCTGGCAAAGCTCGACCTCGGTATTGCTAAGGCCGGAATGCTCCGGCCCGAAGAGCAGAGCAACCTCCCCGCGCCCGGTCGCCTCGATGATTCGTGACGCGCCTTCGCGGGCCGAGACAGTCGGCCAGGGGATGCTGCGGTCCCGAGCGCTGGCACCGACCACCAGACCGCATCCGCGCACGGCCTCGGCGGGCGATCCACAGATCACTGTCTCCCGCAGCACATCGGCGGCTCCGGCGGCCATCGCTGTGGCGTCGGCCGAAGGATAGCGATTAGGCGCCACGAGGAAGAGACGCCTGAGTCCCATGGTCTTCAACGCGCGCGCACTGGCGCCGATATTGCCGGGATGCGTCGGCCGCACCAGCACAAAGCGCAGTTTCGCCAAAGCGCCACTATTCATCCGGGATTCAAGACTGTTTCGCTTAAACGCTCATTGTTGGATAGAATTTCGCGCTCGATTCGTAACTACGCAACCACCGAGGCAACCCACCGATGCACCCCATGCTTAATATCGCGATTCGCGGCGCGCGCAAAGGGGGTGACATTATCGTCAGGCACCTCGACCGCGTTCAAGGCTTGAGAATCGATACCAAACAACAGAACGACTTTGTCACGGAGGTTGATCGACTAGCCGAGGGTGCGATCATCGACATCCTCCTCAAGGCCTATCCAAACCATGCCATCCTGGCCGAGGAGAGCGGCACTCACGGGAGCGACGAGTACCAATGGGTCGTCGATCCCTTGGATGGCACGACCAACTTCATACACGGGTTTCCGCAATTCGCCGTATCCATCGCCCTGAAGCATAGGGGGCGGCTGGATCAGGCCGTGGTTTACGACCCGCTGCGGCAGGAGCTGTTCACGGCGAGCCGCGGGGAGGGGGCGCTCCTGAACGATCGCCGCATCCGCGTCACTCAACACCCCAACTTGCCGGGGGCCTTGTTGGGTACCGGGTTCCCCTTCCGGGAATTGCAGCACCTCGACCGCTACCTCGCGATGCTCAAGGCTCTGATCGAAGTGACCTCTGGAATACGCCGGGCCGGATCGGCGGCGCTCGACCTCGCCTACGTGGCTTGCGGGCGCTTGGATGGCTTTTGGGAATTCGGATTGAAACAATGGGACATCGCCGCGGGCGCGCTTTTGATCCTCGAAGCCGGCGGTATCGTTAGCGATCTGGAAGGAGGCCCCGGCTATCTCCGTTCCGGAAACGTCGTCACCGGCGGGCCTAAGGTGCACAAGGAGATCCTCAAGACCCTCGAACCCTTCATCGCGCCCAACCCGAATTTTTCCGCCGTTTGACATTTACTACCCGCGGCGCCCGCCCGTTTGTCACCGACGGAGCTGCGGGCGCTACCACGCCGGATGCGCCCCAGTCAACGCGCCCGCGCCCGGGCTGAAACAGCGTTCACAGTTATTGTCACGACCGTCCCGGCATGGGCCAGGGGTTAAAGATCGCCGCCGACGGTCCGATAAGGTAATGCATGCTAGGAGCCCCGGAACGGCATTGCCGGAAGCCTGCATGCGGCGCACGGATGCGGATGAGGTCCAAGGACGGACCACCTCCTTTGCGCCATGCCCGTCCTTTCAACGCGAAATTGCTATCATGACCAAGCCCCACCATCCATTTGATCACGTCCAACCTGAGCTCGGCGAGGTCCGTATTGGTCGCTAACTGCGTGGCGACCGATTCCGAAAGCGCCTCTTGTTGCGCCTCCGTCATTGCCTTGGCCTGGGCCTCGGGAACGCCAGCGGCCTTGAGCCTTTCGACGAACTTGAGGGTATCAAAAGTGACGGTTGCCATAGCTGCAGTGTAGCACGCGCAAAGAGTCCCTCGCGGGGGTTGCGTGGGACGCACCTACACAGGATCACACCCACGGGTCGATGGGCAATACCTTGAGCACCTCGCCGGTCTTGCGGTCGATGATGGCGGTGAGATCTTGTTTGCGGGCGCGCACGGGGAGGAAACCGAGGTCTTTCGCGCGCCCGGCCTTCAAGGCCGCGAGTTGCGGTTCAGCCTCTGCGCGCTTTTGCGCGAGATCGGCCAAGGGTCGGGAGCGCGCGATCACCTGTCCGGTCTGCTCCGCATACGGCACATAGTGTTGCGGGAAGTTCGGCAAATCGTAGCCCGCGCCCACGGCGGCAAACAGGATCCGCTCGCGTTCCTTGGGATCGGCGGGCATCACCGCGGCGACGATCCGCGGTCCCGTGAGCGGTAAGGATTGATATTCGGGGCGCGTTACTTTCTTGCGTTCTTCCGGATCAAGCTCGTTCGCCGCCACCACATCGAAGCGATCGACGTTGAAGACCACGTAGACGGGGCGGGCTTCATAGACCACGTATACGCCATAGACTAGGGCGCTCAATTGCAGGAGCGCCACAACGGCCAGATCAAACCGCAGGCTTTTCTTGAGGGGATTGTAAATGATCAGCGTGATGAGCGGGCCGATCACCACGTCCACCCCGATGATAATCATCGACAGCTTTCCGGCGCCCAGACCCTCGAAATAAGGCGCGGGATACCAGACCAGCAGCATCCAGGCAAGCACCGAGAGCCCGATGATGGCGCAGATGGAGAGATGGATGGCGGATGCCTTCCAGCGCGTCATGGGTTTAGCCGTGAGACGGCTGGATGGTTCCGCACTCCCCGAAGTCAAAACGTATTGAGACATTTGGTCGGCCCTCTATGAAACAGAGCTAGTGTAGTGCTTCGTAATTGATGGAACTAAAGGCCTTACGGTCGATCTGATCTGGGAGATCGAACGAGGAGGCACCATGCGAACAGCCAGTGT
>Ga0208612_1000394_pt1 | contig 19526 bp, 19 predicted proteins | sample AntDryMetagUQ889_FD_188089 | JGI IMG/M metagenome (GOLD analysis project Ga0208612, IMG submission 188089) | Polar desert microbial communities from Antarctic Dry Valleys - UQ889 (SPAdes) | ecosystem: Environmental > Terrestrial > Soil > Desert | place: Antarctic Dry Valleys | collected 2008-12-31 | reverse complement strand
CGGTGGCTCGAGCCACCGGTCGGCGGGTGGGTCGCTCAAGAACAGCTCCCGTATGAATTGGACCGCACGAGCAACTCGGCGGCGCGCCTGCCGACGTTCACTCTTTCTCTTGAGCCTTCTTCCTATGACAACAGCGTATCCCAGCATCGTCCGGACGCATCGCTAGTTTTTTGTTCCGGTGTCGGAATTGACAACGGACCAGAAAGGTGCGGTTGCCGAATCTGCGATCGTGCATGCTGCGATCAAGCTTGGGATCGGCGTCTATCGCCCTCTTCATGAGGGCGGACGATACGACCTGATATTCGAAGTCGGATCAAGGCTCTTGCGTATCCAGTGCAAATGGGCGCCGCGCCACAACGACGTAGTCGTCCTTCGGTGCTACTCGGCGCGACGAGCACGGGAGGGACTGAGGCGGCGCGCATATACAGCCGCAGAAGTCGATGTGATAGCCGCCTACTGCCCGGAGCTTGATCGCTGCTATTTCGTTCCGGCGGCGCGTTTCGATGGTCGTCTGCAACTCTTCCTCCGCTTGGTTCCCAGTCGAAACAACCAGAAGATGGGGGTCAACTGGGCGAAGGATTTCGAGTTCACGGCTAGACTGGAGGCTCTCTTGGGGCCATAGCTCAGCTGGGAGAGCGCCGCCATGGCATGGCGGAGGTCGCCGGTTCGATCCCGGCTGGCTCCATGACATGAACGCGTTCATCCGCGTGACGTGCGCGACCCGCTCGCGAGATCGAGCGCATGCGCGGAGTCCTCGAGACGCTCGAGTTCGATCGTGTCCACGGCGCGTGATGGGATCGCGTCATCGCGAGGACGCCAAGGCAAGCGTCCTTCGCCCGGCCGACCGGTACGTGTCCGCGCTCGCCTGACATCCCAGCCGTCTCGTGCCAATGTCTCAGAACCGCCCGATGCAACGCACCCGGATCGCGTCCGCGGACCTCCGGACAGCATGGGACGAGCAGGCCGCGAGCTGGGTCGCCTGGGCGCAGACACCCGATCACGACAGTTACTGGCACTTTCATCGAGATCAGTTTCTCGAGCTGGTCCCGCCGCCGGGCCGGCGCACCCTCGATCTCGGCTGCGGCGAGGGGAGGCTCTCCCGCGATCTGAAGAAACTCGGCCATGACATGGTGGCCGTCGATCTGTCCCCCACCATGCTCGCCGCAGCGCAGCAAGCTGATCCCGACCTCGAGACGCATCGCGCCGATGCCGCAGCACTGCCCTTCTTCGACGGCACGTTCGACTGCGTCGTCGCTTTCATGTCGCTCCAGGATGTCGATGATCTCGACGGCGCGATACGAGAGGCAGCTCGCGTTCTCGAGCCCGGTGGCAAGTTGTGCATCGCCGTGGTACACCCGTTGAACTCGGCCGGAGAGTTTGGTGGCGACGAGGCGGACAGCCCGTTCACGATCGGTGGCTCGTACCTCGCGCCCTCGTTCTACGCTGACGAAATCGCCCGTGACGGGCTCGAGATGACCTTCGTCAGCGCTCACAGGCCGCTGAATGCGTACACGGAGGCACTCTTCGAGGCCCGCCTCGTCATGGAGCGGCTGCGCGAGCCGGCGATCCCCGATGTCGCGATCTCCAGACCACGCAGCCGACGGTGGCAGCGCATTCCGCTCTTCCTGCACGTCAGGGCGCTCAAGCTTGGTACGTAAGGGGCCGCGGACGTTGTCGACCGAACGGCCATCCGTTCGTCGTATCGATAACGCCGATGACATTCGGCCCACCCTGCGGTCTCAGTGAGTACCGCCTCGACCGCAAACGACGAAAGGAGCGACATGGCAGGACAGATGGTTCACCTGGAGATTCCGGCCGGCGACACGGCGAAGGCACGCGAGTTCTGGGGAGGGCTCTTCGGGTGGCAGTGGCAGGCGTACGAAGGGTCGCCTTCCGAGTACCACATGACGCGCTTCTCCGACACGACCGGCGGCGCGATCTACGAGGCCGACGGTTCGAAGCGCGGCGCGCGCGTCTACTTCGACGTCGACGACATCAACGACGGTGCGGCCCGCGTGAAGGAGCTCGGCGGCGAAGCCGGGGAGTCCATGCCGGTCCCGAGCATGGGCTGGTTCGCGATCTGCAAGGACTCGGAGGGCAACGAGTTCGGTCTGTGGCAGAACGACGAGAGCGCCGCTCTTCCGACCGCGTAACGGGCCCGCTGAGAACGGCAAGCGGCGCCGCGTCGACCGGCGCCGCTTGCCACGACCTTCCCGTACCCTCGCGGAAGCTACCGACCAAACGAGACGAAAGGGACGGCCATGCCTTTCTACCAACGTCGCGGCGACGTTCCCCGCAAGCGACACATCGTCTTCAGGGAGAACGGAACCCTGCTCACCGAGGAGGTGATGGGGCTCGAGGGGTTCACGGGCAACGAGTCGATCCTCTATCACCTGCAGTCGCCCTGCCGGGTGAAGGAACTCGGCGGGTTCACGCCCATCGAGCGTGAGGAGTGGGTCCCGGACACCCACGCGCACCGCCTCATGACGACCTATGAGGTCGATCCCGGAGGTGACGAGATCTCGGGTCGCCGAACGCTGATGTGGAACCAGGACGTCGAGATCTCACTTTGCCGGCCGGACTCGTCCATGGACTACTTCTTCCGAAACGGCGAAGGCGACGAGGTGATCTTCGTCCACGAGGGTCAGGGGACGCTGGAGACGACCTTCGGCGACGTGCACTACAAGGACGGTGACTACCTCGTCATCCCACGTGGGACGACGTACCGGTTCGTTCCCGCCGGCCCGCAGCGCCATCTCGTCTTCGAGACGCCTGGCCTGATCGAGATCCCGAGGCGCTACCGGAACCAGTACGGACAGATTCTCGAAGGCGCTCCCTACTACCACCGCGACATTCATCCGCCGTCGGAGCTGAAGACGTACCGGGAGCGGGGAGATTTCCTCGTGAAGGTACGGGTCCGCGGTGGGTACCAGCAGTACATTCTGGACTACCACCCCTTTGACGTCGTGGGCTGGGACGGCTACCTGTATCCGTGGACGTTCTCGATCCACGACTTCGAGCCGATCACGGGGCGGATCCACCAGCCACCGCCCTCGCACCAGACCTTCCAGGGCCCCAACTTCGTCATCTGCTCGTTCTGCCCGCGCAAGCTCGACTTCGACCCGGACGCGGTGCCGCTTCCCTACCACCACTCGAACCTGCAGTCGGAGGAGATGATCTATTACGTCTCCGGGAACTTCGGCTCCCGCAAGGGGATCTCCGTGGGTGCGATCACGCTGCATCCCTCGGGCCTGCCGCACGGGCCGCAGCCGGGCCTGGCAGAGAAGGCCCTCGGCGTCACCGAGACGACGGAGCTCGCCGTCATGTGCGACACGTTCCGGCCGCTCAGGCTGTCGGCGCTCGCACGCGACCTGGACGATGGGAAGTACGCGCTGTCATGGTACGAGCCACCCACGGAGGACCAGAGCCTGGCCGGCGTCACCAGCCACCTGTAGATCGAAGTGGACGCCGACCGCTTCCTCCGCGAGCTCCCTGCGCTCTTCGAGGACTTTCCGGACTCGGAGCATCCGCGTGACCGCCGCTTCGCCCCGATCGCAGACGAGATCGAGAACCTCGCGCGCGAGAACAACTTCGCGCTTCTCAATCGCGCAGCCTCCTGTCTCGGGCCGGACGAAGCCTACGTCGAAGTCGGCGTCTTCCACGGCGCGAGCCTGATCTCGGCCATGCTCGGCAACGAGGGCCGTCTCTTCGTCGGCATCGACAGCTTCGACTTCCGTGATGCGAGCCTCGAGCTCGTCGAAGCGAATCTGGGGCGCTTCGGGCTTCCGCGACCGGAGCTGCTGGTCGGCGACGTCTTCGAGCTCGCGCGTGGTGGGACGCTGGACGGGATCTCCGTCGGTGCGTGGTACTACGACGCCCTCCATACGTACGAGGCGCAGCTGGAGGGGCTGCGCATCGCCGAGCCGTTTCTCGCTCCGGGCGCGCTCCTGATCGTGGACGACACCGACTGGGAGCAGGTGGGTCGTGCGATGGACGACTATCTCGCAGCGGAGCCGCGCGCGCGCCGAATTCTCACGGTCGAGGGCAAGGACCGCGGCTCTCCCCAGTGGTGGGAGGGGATGCAGGTCCTCGAGTGGAATCCGTAGGGGCCGGGCATGCCCGGCCCCCTCGTTACGTACCCCGGAGCGTCAGGCGGCGGCTGAGGAAGACGCCGTTCTTGTCGTTCAGGGCGAACGTCGCCGTATAGGTGACACCCTTCGCCATGGGCGCACGGAAGCGAAGTCGGGCCCTGATCGTGCAGTCGACTCGCAGCGCGGCAGTCTGCTGGCCGACGGCGATCAATCGTCCTGCGCGGAAGATGCGCCAGGTCATCCCGATCGCCTCACCCGTCGTGTCGCCCACGCAGTAGCGACGGGTGTAGAGCGTGACGAGCGGCGTCGTGGTCCCCGCGCGGAAGCTGTAGACCCCATTTCGCGCATCGAGTGGTCGCGCGCTGGCACCGAACCGAGCAGGGGAGGATCCCTTCGGCGCCCCTCCGGCCCGATACAGGCCCGACTCCCAGGGCTGTCCCTGATCGTCCTGGTAGACGAACCAGATGAACATTCCGACGAACGGGAACTTCTTGGCCATCGCAATCGACTGCTGGATGTACGCAGCCTGCGTGGGATAGGCGACCCCGAACGTGTCCTCGGGCTTGGTCTGATGTCCGTACTCGGTGATCCAGATCGGCGCAGCCTTGCGCTTGAACCACACCTTCAGGCTCGCGTTGAACCGAGGCAGAGACGCGAGCGAGACGTTCGGCCACTTCACGACCTGACTAGGCCTCGAGTTGGGATTGAACGGATAGGGGTGATGTGACCACGCGTTGAACTTGAGCCTCGGGTTGGCCTTGGCGACGAGCTCGGCAAACTTGCCCGGAGAGTGCGTGTCGGAGACGCCGGGCACCCGCCGGTCACGTCCGCGTGCTGAGGTCTCCCCGATGGCCACCTGCGCCATCGGGCTCCCGGCCTTCAGTCCCGTGTACGCCGCTGCGTACAGCTTCGCGTAGTTCGCCGGAGCCACCGACTTGCCGGCCGCGTTGAACTGCGGGGTCAGGAAGAGGTTGAGGTTCGGCTCGTTCCAGACGGAGAAGAAGCGAACGTACGGGTAGCCGTCGAAGCGTCCGGAGTAGCGCGTCGCGATCGCGCGGGCGAAGGCAGTGAAGTCGGCAAGCCTCCGCGGCATGGCGTTGGGATTCCTGCCGCCGTTTGCCCAGCGCGGGCTGCCGGAGATCGTGAGCATGACCTCCATGTCCGTCTCCTGCGCGGTTCGGAGCGCCTCGTCGACGTCGTCGAAGACGTAGGCCGGATCGAACGGATTCGCGGCATTCGAGGGCCGTTGGGGCGCAGCAAGGTTCCACTGCACTAGGAGTCGCATGATGGTCGCGCCTTCCCGCGAAGAGCCCTGAATGCGGCCAGCGCGGTCGTTGACCCAGCGAAAGCTCGGATCGTCGTGGAACCCGATCCACATTCGCTCCGCGGCCAGGCTGGCCGGGGCAGCGAAGGCTGCGATTGCGCACAGGGCAATGACGAGGCGGACGATGCGTCTCACGGAATCTCCTTTACCTTCCGGCGGGGCGAGTACGACAGTTCTGCGGCACGAAGGCTTGCCGCACGGTAGCGGGACGAGTGTGAGGACCGTGTAAGGACCTGTCGCAGAGGGACTGGAGGACGTGGCGTAAACTCTGTTGCATCGTGTCCGTTTCTGCATGGGAAGCTGTCTTCATGCTCGTCGTGCTCAAGATCCCGATGGTCTATCTCGCCGTCGTAGTGTGGTGGGCGATTCGGTCGGAGCCGAGGCCGGAGCACGAACCGGGGCAGGGAGACGCGTTCGCTCCGCTCGCGCCGTGCGCCTGGGACGACCGGCGTGACCGTCGCGCTCGGCGACCGGCCGGGCTGCGACCGAGCCCGCGGCCCTCACGCAGGCCGCGTGTGGGAGTCTCCTCATGAGCAACGCTCGGCTTACGCTCGCGTTCGCGGGGGGAACCATGTTTCCGCTGCGAACCACCTCCCTGAGAATGTGGGGAAATTCCCGGTTCCCCACACCCCTCCACGCTCATAGACCCGAGTGCGGCCCGTGAGCAACGACTCCGTGCACCAGCATCGTGCCGACAATGTCGCCGGGCTCTTCTGCGCGTTTTCGTTCGCGCTATCGGGCCTCGCGATCGCCCGCCAGCCCGGACTCCTCGCGCCGGTCGCCATTCTCCTCGCGCTCGTCGCCGCGCGCATGACCGTGGCGCATCGCACGCTCGCCGGCGTCGCGGTCATCGTGGCCTCCCTCGCCTTCTTCGTGGGGATGATCGTCTCGATCACGACCGACAACGCGTTGTTCTAGAACGGTGTCTGGCGATCTGAACGCCGGCTACGTCGGGACGCTCCTCGAGCAGTACCTGGAGAACCCGGAAGCCGTCGATCCCGCCTGGCGCCGGCTTTTCGAAAGCGCGGACAACGGCATCCTCTCGGCTCTGCCCGGGCTCTCCAGACTGATCGAGATGCGCTCCGAGGAGGGAAACGGGGACGTACCGGTAGGTGGGGCGCTTTCCGTTCCGCTCGAGCCGGTCGCAGAGGCCGGGATGCCCGAAGCGTCGCTTGCTCCGTCCGAGGCACCTCGAGACGGGCAGCTGCTGGCCGCGGTTGCGGCCGCGATGGCGCTCGTCAAGGCGATTCGCATGCACGGTCATCTGGCAGCGCATCTCGACCCGCTCGGCTCGGAGCCGCCCGGCGATCCTGCACTCGAGGCCGAGAGCCTCAACCCTCCGCTGACCCCTGAGGTCCAGGCGAAGATTCCCGCTCGGCTCCTCCGGCTCTCGGTCGAAGGAGAGACCCTGCACGACGCGTTGCCGCGGCTGCAAGGGGTCTACATGGGGACGATCGCGTACGAGATCGAGCACATCTCGGATCACGCTGAGCGCGTCTGGCTGCGCCGCGCGATCGAGTCGGGTCGCTTCCGCCAGCAGCTCCCGGCAGAGGACCGCGTTGCCCTGCTCGGACGGCTGGCACAGGTCGAGGCCTTCGAGACGTTCCTGCGGCGCGCGTTCATCGGGCAGAAGCAGTTCTCGATCGAGGGGCTCGACGCGCTCGTGCCCATGCTGGACGAGGCGATCGAGCTGGCCGCCGCCGCCGGGGCCCACGAAGTCGTGGTCGGGATCGCCCATCGAGGTCGTCTCAACGTGCTTGCCCATACCGTCGGACGCTCGTACGCGTCGATCCTGCGCGAATTCGAAGGTGAGCGAACGTTCGACGCGCTGGTCTCGGACCCGGAGGGCGGGACGGGCGACGTCAAGTATCACCTCGCCGCATCCGAGTCACGCCCGACGCGGTCAGGCGACGTTCAGGTGACCCTCGCCGCCAACCCGAGCCATCTCGAGGCCGTCGATCCCGTGATCGAGGGCCTCGCACGGGCCGAGCAGACCGATCGCTCGGGCGGCGCCGGCATTCACGATCCTTCGGTCGCACTTCCGATCCTGATCCACGGGGACGCCTCGTTCGCGGGACAAGGGGTCGTCGCGGAGACCTTCAACCTCCACTCGATCGACGGCTATTCGACGGGTGGAACGCTCCACGTCATCGCCAACAACCAGGTCGGCTTCACGACCGATCCGGCCGAGGGGCGCTCGACGCGCTATTCAAGCGACCTGGCGAAGGGATTCGACGTTCCTATCGTCCATGTCAACGCGGACGATCCCGAGGCAGCGCTTTCGGCGGTGCGGCTCGCTCTCGCCTACCGCGAGGAGTTCGGTCACGACATGGTGATCGACCTCGTCGGCTACCGCCGCTTCGGTCACAACGAGCAGGACGAGCCCGCGTACACGCAGCCGTTGATGGCCGACCGGATCGAACGCCAGCCGCCGGTCCGCGAGATGTACGCGGCACGGCTCGTCGAAGAGGGAATCCTCACGGCTGAACACGCGGCGCAACTCCTCGCGCAACCCCTTCAGACGCTGCGCGAGACGCACGACCAGCTTCGTGCGTCCTTCGCCGATCCCGAGCCGCCACGCGAGCCGCGCATACCACGGGATACAGGAGACACCGTGGTCACTGCGGTGCCGGTCGAGCGGCTGCACGCGCTGAACGAGCAACTTCTGCTCGTTCCCCCCGGCTTCCAGGTGAACCCCAAGCTTGCGAAGCAACTCGAGCGTCGGCGCGAGTCCTTCACCGAGGGAGGGATCGACTGGGGTCAGGCGGAGGCCCTGGCGTTCGCCTCTCTCCTCGAGGAGGGCATCCCGATCCGGCTCTCGGGACAGGACACGGAGCGCGGGACCTTCTCGCACAGACACGCGGTTCTGCACGATCCGGTCACCGGAGAGACCTTCACGCCACTGCAGGCGCTGCCCAACGCGGACGCCGCCTTCGAGATCTACAACTCGCCACTCTCCGAGTACGCCGCGCTCGCGTTCGAGCACGGCTACTCCATCGCAGCCCCGGACGCCCTGGTGCTTTGGGAGGCGCAGTTCGGCGACTTCGTCAACGGCGCCCAGATCGTCGTCGACCAGTTCATCGTGTCCGGACGCTCGAAGTGGGGACAGACGTCGAGGCTCGGGCTCCTGCTCCCGCACGGCTACGAGGGCAACGGCCCCGAGCACTCGAGCGCCCGTCTAGAGCGCTTCCTGCAACTCGCAGCGCAGGAGAACATCCGTGTCGCGAACTGCACGACTGCTGCGCAGTTCTTCCACCTGCTCCGTCGCCAGGCGCTCGATGCGACCGCCCGCCCGCTCGTCGTCATGACGCCGAAGGGCCTTCTTCGCCTGCGTCAGGCGACCTCGACGGCGGAGGACCTGTCCGCAGGATCATTCCAGTCCGTGATCGACGACCCGATGCCCGACGAGCGCGCGACGATTCGTCGCCTCGTCCTCTGCAGCGGGAAGATCTACTACGACCTCGCGGCGCACGAGGCTCGCGCTCTTGCTTCGACCGTCGCGCTTGCGCGTATCGAGCTGCTCTACCCGTTCCCGGTGAAGGCCCTTGCTCGCGTAGTCGAGTCGTACCCGGAGCTTCGTGAGATCGTCTGGGCGCAGGAGGAGCCCCAGAACATGGGAGCGTGGCGTTCGATCCGCCACCGCCTCGAGGAAGCGGCGGCCCACTCGTCAGCCGTGGAGCACGTCACCTACGTGGGTCGTTCTTGGCGTGCGAGCCCGAGCGAGGGCTATCCGACGCTCCACCAGCGCGAGCAGGACCGGATCGTGCGAGAGGCGCTCGGCGTCAGCGTCTAGGGGCGCGGGCGCACGCGCCGTTTCGCCTCTGATGCGACGCGCGGACCGTAGCGCTCGACCGCGTCCAGCAGCTGACGCCGCTGCGACCTCGGGAGTCGGCGATAGAGCCTGTACAGCAACAGGACGAACGTGAAGAGACGGACGATCGGCACACGCGCACCATACCCCGAAGAGGGTCGCTCGAAGCGTCCCGCGGAAGGTCTTCGGTAGACTCCGACCCTTCAGAAGGAGCCCCATGTCGGATCTCGAAGAATCAGTCGTCGAGACGGAATCCCTTTTCGCCGCGGCGATTCGGGAGCATCTCGACCTCAAGGAACGTAACTCCGGACTCGACGGAGCCATGCCGATCGACTCGTACCTGAACGGCGATCCGCTCGAGAACCATCCCCTCTTCAAGAGCGAGGAGCAGGCTCGCATCGAAGAGGGGATGGATGGTGAGCCCGCCGCCCACATGAGCTCCGAGCGACTCCCGTGGCCCGGTGAGGAGACGGCCGAGAACGTCGAGGGCGCGGCACTCGACGAGACGCTCTGGACCGGGGGCCCGCGCGACTTCGACTGGGGCGACTAGGACTCTGACACCAGAGGATCGTTTGCGGCGGTATGCGGAGCTCGCCGTCCGCGTCGGGGCGAATGTCCAGGAAGGTCAGGACGTGATCGTCACGGGCTACGTCGAGCACGCCGAGATCGCGCGGGCGATCGCTCGCGAGTCGTATCGCGCGGGGGCGAAGCACGTCATCGTCCTCTACGGGGACCTCCATGTCCGCCACGCGGCCATCGACCTGGGCCCGGAGGAGGAGATCGGCTGGTCGGCGCCACATCTTCTCGACCTCTACCGGCGGGCGTACGAGGAGCGGCCTGCGCTCATCTCGCTCACGGGGAATCCCGATCCCGACCTGCTCGGAAACCTCGATCCCGCTCTCGTCGGGCGATCCGAGCCGAAAGAGCTCAGGGAGGCCTCTCTGAAGCTGATCACCGCACGCCGGATCAACTGGACCGTCGTCTCCGCCCCCAATCCCGGCTGGGCGACCCAGGTCTTCGGCGAGCCCGACGTCGAGCGGCTGTGGAGCGCGGTCGCGACCGCGACGCGTCTGGACCAGGACGATCCGGTCGCGGCGTGGAACGACCACGCCTCGCAGCTCCAGGCGAGAGCGGACGGCCTGAACGAGCGTTCCTTCGACGCCGTTCGCTTCCGAGGACCCGGAACAGATCTCACGGTCGGTCTCGTTCCCGGCGCACGTTGGACGTGCGCGCGGATGCAGACCGAGGCGGGAATCGAGCACATCCCGAACATGCCCACGGAGGAGGTCTTCACGAGCCCCGACTGGCGCCGCGCAGAGGGCGTCGTCCGCTCGACCGCGCCTCTCCTCGCGGCCGGCACGCGCGTCGACGATCTCGAGTTGCGCTTCGAGGGCGGGAAGATCGTCGACGCGAAGGCATCCGCAGGCGCCGACATCATCCGCCATCAGCTCGGGGTCGACGAGCAAGCTCCGTTCCTCGGCGAGGTCGCGCTCGTCGACGGGTCCTCTGCCGTCAAGAACACGGGACTCATCTTCCACGACACGCTCTTCGACGAGAACGCAACCTGCCACATCGCCTTCGGCGCCGGATTTCCGAAAGCGCTGAGCGGGGCCGAGGAGCTCTCATCCGAAGAGCTTCTGGCGCGCGGGATCAACGTCTCGGGTGTGCACACGGACTTCATGATCGGCGGGCCGGACGTCGAAGTGTCCGGGCTCGACGCGGCCGGCGCGGAGACGCCGATCATCCGCGGGGACGCCTGGCAACTGGCCTGAGCGGCGAGCTTCGGATCGAGCTTCGAGCCGGACGCTGCTCGCGCTTCGATAGGCCCTCACGGGTCAGCTTGTGGGACATTGGGTCGCCCCTACAGCGCCAGGCACTCAAAAGAAACCGCACAGCCACGCGGATTATCGCTGTGATGCAAATTCGCACTTGACAGACAGCACCGGCGATGTCACCATGATGTCATCATGCAGCTGGACGGTCACATCCAGGCGATCCAGGAAGACCTCGCCGCCACCGCCGGGCTCGGCGACGAGGCGACCGCGCGGGCCGCGCAACGATTGAGCGAGGCCCTGGCCTCGACGCTGCACCTTCGGCTCCTCGACCTCCTCGGCGAAGCCGCGCTAGAGATCGGCGGCCAGCTCGGCACGGGCCGGGTCGAAGTCCGGCTTGCCGGCCGCGAGCCCGAGCTCGTCGTCGTGATGGAGGACTCCTCCGACTCCGCGCACATGGCTTCGGGGGAGGAGCTCAGCGGCCGCATCTCGCTGCGGCTCCCCGAATCGCTGAAGAACCGCATCGAGGAGGCCGCTGCCCAGGAAGGCGTCTCGACCAACGCATGGCTCGTCCGTGCGATCGCGCGCGTGCTCGACTCGCGCTCACACCATCGACGCGGCAGAAACCGCATCCAGGGCTACGCCCAGGGTTGAAAGGAGAATCATGTTTCTTGCCCCGATCCCGTTCGACTACGCAACCCTTCTCGACTCCGGCGACCGCATCCGCAAGGCGAGGAAGCGCACCACCGGCACCCGCCTGCGCCGAACGCCCAACAGCGCCGCAACCCAGGGCTAGGCGACGATGCCCGAATTCGACACTCCCGGCAGCGTCTCGCTTCAGGTTCGACTGCCGAGTGGACGCGTCCGTGTCACGACGGTCGATGAGCCCCGCACCGTGGTGGAGCTGATCGCAAAGGGTCGTCGTGGCGCGGACGCGCTCGAAGATCTCGTCATCCGCGCCGACGAGCAGCCCGGCGGGCACGTCATCACGATCGAGCAGAAGGACAAGTTCCGCTGGGGGCCGATCCAGATCAGCTGGGGCGGCGACTTCGAAGTCCGCATCACGTGCCCACCCGGCGCCGACCTCGACCTCGCCGGAGGCTCGACCGACCTCGAGGTCGACGGCGAGCTCGGCGAGGTCACGGCGAAGAGCGCTTCAGGCGACTTGAGCCTCCACGATGTGACGAAGAAGCTCGAGCTCAAGACTGCGAGCGGAGACATCTCCGTCGGAACGATCCATTCGGAAGGCACGATCGTGACCGTGTCCGGCGATCTCGAGATTCGGCGCATCCTGGCCCCGCTCAACGCCCGGTCCGTCTCCGGTGACGCGCGGATCGGCGCGATCGAGGCGGGTGAGCTCAATCTTCAGACGGTCTCGGGCGACGCGCGCATCGGCGTGGCCCGCGGTACGCGCGTCTGGATCGACGCCGTCTCGGTGTCCGGAGACCTCGAATCCGAGCTCGGGCTCGCTGATCAGGCGCCCGGTGCCGGTTCCGCGGAGCAGGAGCCCGTAGGAGCCGTCGTCCCGCTCCACGTCAAGACGGTCAGCGGCGACGTGAACATCGTGCGTGCGGCCGAAGCGCTCTCTGCCTAAGCGCAGACCGGGATCCGCTAGCGCGGATCCCGGTCGCGCGAACCAAAAGACCCCTTCATGTTGAGGCGGGACTGGAAGTCTCGGGGTGTGAAGTCGTCTGCGGGTACATCTTTCCTAGCGCAGGCCGGTATCCGCTAGCGCGTATTTCCGCCGCGCGAGCCAAGACCCCTTCATGTTGAGGCGGGACTGGAAGTCTCGGGGGTGTGAAGTCGTCTGCGGGTTCATCTTTCCTAGCGCAGGCCGGTATCCGCTAGCGCGTATTCCGGTCGCGCGGTACCGCAATCGTGGTTCGCGACCCTACCCTGCCCGCACGAGCTCGACGACCTCGTCCTCGCGTCCCTCGAGCAGAAGCTCGTACACGCGCCGTTCGCCGCCGAGCCCGAGCGGTGCGGTGAGAATCGTGTACAGACGAGCTTCGTCGAGCCCTTTCTCGCGCGCGGCCCGCACGATTCGGGCTACGACGGGACGCGGCTCTCGGCCGTCGAACTGCCAGCCCGGATAGAGCCACTCCGTCGAGCCGGGCTCGCGGATGGCGACCAGCTCCCCGTCGCGCCGCATCGCGTCGATCACAAACGGGTCGATCGCGAGACGGGCCGCGAGCCAGGTGCCGGCAAGGCAATCCTCGTATGCGGTCGCGCTCATGTGCGAGAGCTTACGGAAGCTGCGCGGCGAGCGACTCCCAGGTCTCGGCGTCTCCACGGCCCTCGTAGCTCGCGACGATCCGGCCCTGCGCGTCGATCACGAAGACGTGCGGCTGGTAGGTCGCCCCGAGGCTCCGCGCAAGGGTGCGGTCGGGATCGGAGATCGACGGCCACGACCACTCGTACCGTTCGACGAAGTCGCGGCCTTCGTCAGGCGTGTCCGCGACATCGAGGCCGAGAAAGGCGAGCTCAGCGTGATCGCGTTGGAACTCGGCGTAGGCGACCGCCTCGCTCTGGCACGTGCTTCACCACGACGACCAGACGTTCACGAAGACCTGCCGACCGCGAAGGTCGGCGAGGGAGGCCTCCTCGCCGTCGAGGGTCGTTCCCGCGATCGGCGGCGCCTTCGGGCGCGCGGCGTTCTCGGAAGGAGCGGTCTCCGTGGTCGTGGAGACCGGGGCTGCTACGTCATCACCGGAGCCTCCCCCGCAGCCCACGGCGAAGAGCGCACACAGGGCCACGAGAAGCGAGAGCGCCCGCATCGAGTCAGCGTAGCCACCGACGAGGACTCATGGACCGCGGTTGAGGATTTCGTAAGGGGGTCTTGACCTCGTTCGGGCGGGCCGATACCTCGTATGCATGCGCCGCGTAGCCGTCCTGACCGTTCTCGCCCTGCTCGCAGTCGTGGGCACCGCGGGCGCGCAGCCGACGCCCTCTCCTCGCTCCTGGGCAGCACAACAGATCCAAGAGGTCGTCGGTGCTGGGCTGATGGCGACAAGCGTCGCCGGCTTCCGCCCTGATGACCCACTCACGTCTGTCGAGCTCGCCACGGTGCTCGCCTCCCTCGGCGCCGATGTCACCGAGCTGGACGCCGATCGTTCGGTCAGCGTGCGGGAGCTCGACGCGAAGCTGGTCACCGCGCTCGGGCTGCGTCCGCAGGCGCGTGCGCTCCGGCTCGGCGCGGATGCCGCCGGGCTCATGCCGAAATCCTGGCTGGGCACCGAGACCGTCGCCCGCCTGCTCGGGCTCCGGTTCAACCACCTGAGGACGCAGGAGGAGCTCGAGCTCCAGCTCACCCAACCGGCTACGCGGGCCGAGGCCGCGTACTCGATCGCCCGCGTGCTGAATCTCCAGGACTACGAGCTCGCTGCCACCCGCGAAGCGCTCGAGAGCTTCAGCTTCCCACAGCTTTCCGCCTGGCACCAGAACGTGCTTCGACGGGCGCTACGTCTCGTCGGCTCGCCCTACATCTGGGCGGGGACGTCGGAGCTGCCACAACAGCTCTTCGGACGGGTCCTTCCGGGCGGCTTCGACTGCAGCGGCTTCGTGTGGCGCGTGTACAAGCTCGAGCCGTTCGCGGGAGCTCCAGGTCTCGGAGCAACCCTGAGAGGAAGGACGAGCTACGACATGAGCGGAGAGGCGCCGCGATCTACCCGCATCGCCCGGTCGAGCCTGCAACCTGGCGACCTCGTCTTCTTCGGTACGAACGGCATTCGCTCGAGGCCGGCAGAAGTCGGCCACATGGGCATCTACGTCGGAAGCGGCTGGATGGTCCACTCGTCCGACCAGGGCACCACGCTCACGCCCATGTCCGGGTGGTACGAGACGCGATTCGCGTGGGGACGCCGCCCGCTCGCAGAGGCGGGGCTCGAGTAGTTTTCGACGGCCGAATGCGGCCACCGGCGCCACGTGAACGGGCGTGCAGTATGCAGGTTGTCAGTTCGAGCCCCAGAGAGGGGCATTTCCCGTCCGCGAGTAGCGATCGTCGATGCGGGGTATCGACGAGGAGACCGAAAAAGGAGTGGTGTGATGCACGCACGCATGGCGCGATACACGTTCATCGGTGATCCCCAAGATCTCGCGCGGAAGGCCGAGGAGGGCATGCTGCCGCTCTTCGAGGCAGAGTCCGGGTTCAAGGGCTACTCGATCACGTCGAGCCAAGGCGAGATTATCTCGTTCTCGATCTGGGACACCGCCGAGCAGGCCGAGGCGGCCAATGTGGTCTCCCGAGATTGGGTCGCGGACAACGTGGAGTTCGGCCAGATCGAGTTGAAGGAGACGCGCGTCGGAGAGATCCTGCTCAGCACAGCGCTCGGCGTCGCAGCCGGCTCAGTGGCCTGAAAGACACTACGCTCCGCGCAGGCTAGCCTCTGTCCATGCCCGACTGGGAAACGGTTCGCGAGCTGGGGCTTGCCTATCCGGAGGTCGAGGAGTCCAGGTCGTACGGACAACCGGGGCTTCGTGTCCGCCGGAGGCTGTTCGCCTGGATGAGCCCGAGCGAAGCCGGCGCGCTCTGCGTCCGAGTCGACCCGGACGAGAAAGCGCTGCTGCTCGAGTCGAATCCGGACGCATACTTCACCACCCCGCACTACGCGAACTATCCGGCGGTGCTGATCCGCTTCGAGCACATCGGGCGTGAGGAGCTCGCGGAGCGGATCGAGGATGCATGGCTGCTCCGCGCGCCGAAGCGCGTCGTCGACGAGTTCCTTGAAAGCGTCGAGCCCCCAAGCCGCTAACGGCGCCATCACATAGGGCCGCTACGGTCACGCGCCCATGCACGGGCCTGCTCCTACTCGGGCTACGAACGTCTGGCGCTCGGCGTCGCGGCGCTCGCCGACGAGGCAACCATGAGCAAGCCTTGGCTCGGACTCTGGCTCGCTTTCGTGCTCTCGGCGGCGGTTGTCAGCGCAGGAAGCGCGGGCGCGGGCACGTCTCCTCGCGGCGCGGCTGACCCTGCACCGGTCGCGTCGCTCGAGCCGGGCGAGACGACTGAGCTCTGGCAGCGGCTCGTCGCCAGGCAGTCGCGCAGGGCGGGAATCGAGGCCGAATGCCGGCCCCTTCGCGCGGTGTTCTATGCGGCCACGGACTTTCTCCGCCTCGCGACGAAGCTCGCAGCGACCCCCTCTTCCTGCGCCGAGTACTACGTCTCGATTCCCCCACTCGTCTCCGACAAGACGTTGCCGCGTCCCAACCAAGCGTGGCGGATCCGAGCTCTTGGGCCGAACTTCCACGCGATGGCCGAGATCCACTTCGCCACCTGGACCAGGTGGGTCGCGAGCACCGGCTCGAGCTGGCACACCGCGGGAGTCACCGCTCGCGAGCGAATGGCTGCGGCGGGCTACGACGTCGCGCTGGGCGACACCTGGGTGCTCAACGAGCTGACCACGGCGGTCCGACGCGGCACCGGGAACGCGCGGGCCAACGTACGCGAGTTCATTCGGGGCCTCTACGAGGGCAACGGTACGCGGCCGACCCGCGGAGCCGTCTTCGTCATCGGCTTCGGCCAGCGCTCCGGCGACGTCTCTCTCTACCAGACGAATCTTCAGAACTGGCTCGCCGACACCGCCTTCTGGACGGACATGACCGCCTACGTCAGCGACTGGGTCCAGGAGGTGTACGGCGACGTCCGCAGCTACGCCGTGCCAGGGGTTCCGGCGTCCGTCCGCCGCGACTACCTGAACGACTACCTCCAGCACAAGCTCGTGCTCGCGGGAGTCGGCCCGCCGCAGATCGAGACGGCACGCTCGTACCTCCGGAGCGCGCACAGTCCGCTCGCGAACGCGGCGTGGCAGCGGGACACTGGTTACGGCTGGACGATGGTGTCACCCGAGCTGATGGCGGCGTACGTCTCCGCCCAGGTCCACGCCCTCCGCTACTTCAGCGCTACGTCCGGGCAGTCTCAGGACCACTGGGGGTTTGCCTGGGCGCCGAGGAACGCCACGGGCATTTCCGCAGCCGACTTCGCCGCGCAGACGGGTCTCGTCCTCGACCGGCTCTCCGCCGGCGTGCGCGACTCAGGCCAGACGCCCGATCCGGCCGATCCCGGAAGCGCAGCATGTGGACCGCCGGGTCAGAACCTGTGGTGCGTGGGCGACCTCGCGGGTGCCGGTCTGGTCGAGTCCTGGAAGTCGTTCGGGAGCTGGACGCAGCCCGTGCTCGCGTTCGGCACCCCTGCGCAGAGCATTGCCGCGGGGACGGCCTCGGCAGCGATGAGCGTGACGCTCGGTACCAGCTCGGGGCTTCCGCTGACCGCTCTCTCGCCGCTCGCAGTCACGCTGAGCTCGAGCTCGCCCCAGGGCACGTTCGCGACGACCCCGGCCGGTCCCTGGTCCAGCGCGCTGTCGGTGACGATCGCCGCGGGCACGGGTACTACTCCCGGTTTCCACTACCGAGACACACGTGCGGGCAGCTACGTACTGACGGCGTCAGCAGCCGGAGCGACGAGCGGTACGCAGTCGGTGGTGGTCACTCCCGGCCCGGTCGCCGCTCTCACGATCACGCCGCGATCCGCGACGGTTCGCGCGCGCGCCACGCAACGATTCGCAGTCGCAGGCGGCGACGCCCACGGAAACAGCGTCCCGGTGTCCGCCACGTGGTCGGTGACGCCGTCGATCCTCGGCACGGTCGCGCCGAGAGCCAGCGCCGCGACGACTCTCACCGCCCGCCGGACGCTCGGAATGGGCACGATCCTCGCCTCCGTCGGGACCGAGGCGGGGCCGATCTCGGCCGGTGCCGGCCTGCGCGTGCTACCCAGCCGGCTCCGGATCGAGTCGGTCCGGTACAGGAGCCGCCAGGACGCCGCGCTCGTCACGGCAACCGCCGTCGACGTAGCGGGCAGGCCAGTCTCTCGCGCGGTCCTCTCGGTCGCCGTTCGGCGAAACGGTCGCACCGTCTTCTCCGCACGCGCGGTCACGGGCGCTGCCGGCCGCGCCGTCTACAGCGTGCCTACGCGTCGTGGCGGCTGCTTCACCACGATGTTCAGGCGGGTCTCCGCGCCCGGCTTCGCATGGGACCGCCGCACACCTCGCAACCGCTACTGCCGGCCGACACGAGCGTGACGTTGGCTGTCCTGAGTGATCAGCTTGGGGCGAACGAGACGCTGATGGAGCAGGGCGCGGCCGAGGAGCGAAGGGTAGTAGCTTGGACAGCGACATGACCAGATTCGTCGTCGACTCCGGCGTCGTCCTCCACCTGGCGAGTGAGGAGATCGAGGTCCGGGCTGAGCACGAACTTCTCGCGCCGACGCTCCTGCGCTCGCAGACGCTGTCGGCCCTGCACGAGGCAGTGCACGGGGGCGAGATCCCGTCGAATGTCGCCCTCGAACGGCTCGCCCGCATCCGGGCTCTGCCGATCCGCCTCCTCGGCGACGCCGTGCTCCGGCGTCGGGCCTGGGACCTCGCCGAGCAGCTCGGGTGGGCCGAGACCTACGACGCCGAGTACGTTGCACTCACTCAGCTACAGGCAGACGCGTTCGTAACCCTGGACGCGGACCTGGCGCGCCGGATAGAAGGGATCGTCCCCACGGCGACGATCGAGGCGCTGCGAAGGGCCTGAGTTTTCCCAGGCATCCATGCATGTATGGAGCGTGCCGGGATCGAACCGGCGACCTCCGGCTTGCAAAGCGAGCCCGTGCAGTCGCCGTGACCCGCCGTCGATCGCCGAGGTCGCAAGAGCCAGCGAAAATCGAAGGCGCCAACAGAGCTTGAGTCGCCGCGAGTCGTCCCGACCTGTTTCCATTGCGTTTCCATGCTTGTCGGCCCGGTAGGCCCCCAATGATGCGCCGACACGGGGGCGAAAAATTGAAGGGTAGATCTGTTACAGGCCGAAGCAATGATCGTCAAGCGATCCGCACTCATTCTTGTCCTCGTTGCTGTCCTGGCAGTCGCATCGGATGCTCCCGCAGGTGGCATCTCCGACGAGACGTGTCCGAATGTCGCGGGCGAGTACACGAACACCTGCCCCTCAGGAACCGTCGGTGTGCCGTACTCGGTCAGATTCAGCGAGAGCGAGGGCTCGGGCTGTGGACCAGGCAGACAGACGTTCCATCTCGACTCGGGCGACCTCCCGCCGGGGCTGGCTCTCGCGCCAGACGGCAACCTGAGCGGCACGTCATTCCAGCCCGGGAGCTTTCAGTTCTACGTGGAGATGCGCGAGCCCCGGGACGACCCGGCGAACTGCGCGGGGAAGACAACTCAGAAGAAGTTCACGCTCAAGGTCCGACGGCAGCCCTGGATTGTCTCCACTCCCGCTATGCCGCCTCACTCGGAAGTGGGAATCCCTTTCCGAATGACTCTGCGGGCTCGGGGGGGATCCGGGATCTTCGTTTGGAAGGTCGCTGGTGGACGACTCCCTCCGGGTGTCAGGGTCGGCGTCCACGGAACAATTGCCGGAATTCCTTGGACACCTGGCACTTACCGCTTCGTCGCAAGTGCGAAAGACACTGAAGCGCGCTCGCTGATCCGGCAGATGAAGATCAGCGTGGCCCCGCGACTCCGCATTCGGACTCAGAGGCT
>Ga0208612_1000393_pt1 | contig 19545 bp, 21 predicted proteins | sample AntDryMetagUQ889_FD_188089 | JGI IMG/M metagenome (GOLD analysis project Ga0208612, IMG submission 188089) | Polar desert microbial communities from Antarctic Dry Valleys - UQ889 (SPAdes) | ecosystem: Environmental > Terrestrial > Soil > Desert | place: Antarctic Dry Valleys | collected 2008-12-31 | reverse complement strand
GGCGGGCGAGACGAGGAAGCTTCCGCCCTCGTCCTCGGTTGCCGCGACCGGCAACAGCGAGGCTATATCTGCGAACAGCTCCACGGCCTAGAGGAAGAAGGCGATCAGACCGAAGATGAAGGTGTAGAAGGCGACGGCCTCGGTGAGCGCGAAGCCGAGCCAGCGGATCGACTGCAGCTCGTCCTTCATCTCGGGCTGACGGGCGACCGACTCGATCTCCTTGCCGAAGATGATGCCGATGCCGATGCCGGCGCCGATCGACCCGAGCCCGGCACCGACGCCGAGCGCGATCGCCTTGCCCGCATCGGTGACGTCGCCGGTCACCTCGGCGAGGGGGAGGATGAGGTCAACTGCCATGGTTCGTTGCTCCTTTTCTGGTGCCGTTTAGTGGCTTTCGGCGGTTGCGCCGCCGATGTAGATGGCTGTCAAGGTGGAGAAGATGAAGGCCTGAAGGGTCGCCACCAGTCCGATCTCGAAGACGAAGAAGGCGAACGCCATCGGGAAGGTGAGGGCCCCGAGGGCGGCGAGCCCGAGTAGGACGGCGAGGCCACCGGCCATGAACAGGATCAGCAGGTGGCCGGCGAGGATGTTGGCGAACAACCGTACCGAGAGCGAGATCGGTCGGACCAGGTGAGAGATCGCCTCGATCGAGAAGATCGCTGCCTTGCCGAACGGGTTCATGCTCTCGAGGCCCGGGGGCAGCCAAGACTTGAAGTAGCCGAAGAAGCCCTTGGCGCGAATGCCCTCGACGTGGTACACGGCCGTCGAGATCAACGCCAGCACGAGCGGGATCGAGATGTTCGCGGTCGCCGCGTAGATCGCGAATGTCGGCAGCTCGAGCCCGAAGATGTCGACCTTGTGCTCGGTGTTGGTCGGCAGCGGCAGGTAGCCGAGCATGTTCGAGAACCAGATGAAGAAGAAGAGCCCGGCCAGATAGGGGAAGTAGCGGCGGGCGAGCTTCTCGTCGGGGATGTTGCCCTTGGTGATGTTGTCGCGGGTCAGGTCGTAGGCGAGCTCGACCGCCATCTGCACCTTGTTGGGCTCCCGGGTCATTCGGCGGGCGATGAAGGTCATCACCCCGATCGTCAGCGCGCTGGCGAGCGCGAGGTAGAGCACCGCCTTGGTGATCGAGAAGTCGATGCCCCCGATCGACAGCGCGATCCAGGGCTCGAGCAGGAACTCGTTCTGTGGCTGGAACTCCTCGTTCTCGCCGGCGCTTCCCGCGACCACCAGCAGGATCGCGGTGATCCCGAAGTAGATCCCGAGGGCGATGAAGACCTTGGCCTTGCGGCTCACTTGCCCGCCCCCTGCGCCTCGAACAGCTTGCTCAGCGCCAGGCAGGCGAGGTGAGCCGTGACCAGGACAAGCGTGAGCACGGCGGCGGCGAGGCCGTCCTCGCGGGCGCCGAGCAGGCCGACAAGCAGGATCGCCAGGGTGACCAGCCAGACCCGCCCCAAGGTGGCGGCTCCGATCGCTCCCAGGGCACGGCGGCGATCGCCGCCGGCGAGCGCGGTCTTGGCGGCGCGCTCGGCCAGGGCGAGGACCAGATGCTGGGCGAGCCAGGCGACCGCGGCGGCGGCGTAACCGAGCAGCGGCAGGTCGGCGAGCACGAAGACCGGCAGGGCGAGGGCGAGCAGGGCGAGGTCCGCGTAGCGCAGGGCCACGCTGGGTCGCGCCGCGACCTCAGAGCCTTCTAAAGCGAGCGTAGACAAGAGCTAGACCGCCGAACAGGCCGGCGAACAGGCCGATCAGACCGAGCGGGACCGCAAGGCCCAGAAGCGAGCCGATCCCGTACCCGGCAACTGCGCCAAACACCATCGCCGCGACCAGGCTGAGGCCTGCCGTGGCGGCATCCGCCCTCATCGGAGGGTTCTTCGTCATCAGAGAAGCTGAAGCTGTGGCCAGACATTCGAGGTCGCCGGTTTCCGATCGATCCCAGGGACGTGACAGCCGCCCCCTCCGGCACGTTGCCCCGGAGCCGAGCGGCCCAGCGACTATAGCCGAATAACGTGGCGACCCGGGTAGCGCTTGTAACACGCTTGTAACACCCGGCTCGAGGTTCGATTCGGGCTCGGACGCGATGCCCTAGGGCTCGCCGGCGGGTCCCTCCTCGGGCGGCGGATCGATCGCCGAAAAGCTGCCCGTCTCGAGCTCGCGGGCGACCTCCTCGTCGACCTCCGCGGTGGCCGGCCGGGCGCCGCGCGCGACGGTGAGCTCGCGCGAGCGCGTCCGCCGCAGCTTGACGATCTCGAGAGTGACCACGAGGTAGAAGCTGGCCGCAACCGTGACCAGCAGGCACCCGACCATGACCGCGATCCAGAACGAGTCGAAGTTGCCCTGGTCGTCGGAGTAGGGCACGAAACGGAGCGCCAGCGCCAGGCCCGCCATCACCAGGGTCCAGCCGTAGAGGTAGGCGAGCGTGCGCCGCTGGGAGAAGCCGACGTTCGCCATCCGGTGATGGAAGTGCCAACGGTCCGCCCGGTGGATCGGCCGCCGGTACTTGATCCGCTTGGCGACGACGAATCCCGTGTCGAGGATCGGAACCGCGAGGATCACCAGGGGAAAGAACAAGGCGACCACGGCATTGGCCTTCAACGCCCCCTGGACGGCGATCGCGCCCAGCAGGTAGCCGAGCAGGTTCGATCCCGTGTCGCCCATGAAGCTCGACGCCGGCGGAAAGCCGTGGCGTAGAAAGCCTAGGGCTCCTCCGGCGGTGAGAGCGGCGAGGACGCCGGCGCTGGTGCGCGACAGCGACAAGGCCACCACGGCCAGGGCCGTGGCGGAGATCACGCAGACCCCGGCGGCGAGGCCGTCGACGCCGTCGATCAGGTTGATCATGTTGATCACGGCGACGATGCCCACGATCGTGAGCACGTGACCGAGCTGCACGTTCCCCACCAGCGGCGGGCTGAGCAGATCCACGGAGGCGAGATCGAGGCGGCCGAGGAACGGCACCGAGAAGCTCGCGACCTGGACCCCGTTGAAAACGGGGATCGCGGCAGCGGCCGCCTGCCCGAGCAGCTTCGCCGCCGCCGGCAGGTCCCAGAGGTCATCGGCGACGCCGACGAGCGCGATCACGATCGCGCCGGCGAGCAGAGCGTGCGTCAGCGCGACCCAGGGAAGGAATAGCGCTCCAGCGACCACGACCGCGAGCAGGATCGCCAGCCCGCTCAGCTTCGGCGTTGGAAGCGTGTGCAGGCTGCGCTCGTTCGGGTGGTCAATGGCGCCGATTCGACGCGCGATCCCCTCCGCGGCCGGGACCAGCAGCCAGGCCAGCGCCGCCGCCACGACGAACGCAATCAAGGCGAGGATTGGCTCCGGTCGCCCTTCTACGAACATCGCCGCGGCGCAGGCTACCGCAGGGCCCCGAGGATCCCTTCGACGAGAATCCGCGGGTCTCGGCGGTCGCGAACCCCGGGGTCGGTGGGGCGCTTCCGCAACTCGAGACGCGCCGGGTCGGAGAGCCGCCTCAGGCGGCCCGAGGCGATCAGGCGTTCGTCCACGGCGCCCATACGGCCACTGAAGATCGTGTATGCGGGCGTCCCCAAAGCAGCCGCCTCGCGATTCATCGTGCCGCCGCCGCTGATCACGAGGTCCGCGTAGGCAACCAGGCTTTGGGCGTCGATCACGCGATCGGGAACGACGAGCGAGTCGGCGGCGCGCGCGCCCGCGGCGTGGCGCTGATCCTCGCTGCGCGGGAGGACCACCGCGATCACCCGTGGATCCACCGCCAGACGATCGAGTACCGCCTCGTAGAGCAGGTTTCGGGAGCGGTACTCGGCCGTTTCGTCGGGTGGCCGGACGATCGTCAGGATCCGCTCAGGGTCGATCCCCAGCTCCTCGAGCACCGACGGGTCCGGCTCGAAGTCGAAGAGGTAGTAGTCCTCCTTGAGGCCGGGATAGCGACAGAGCTTTGACGGGGACGCTCCGATCCGGCGCAGCCGATCCAGAGGGATCGCGTCCGGGACCAGCACCCGGCGCGCCGCTCTGAAGCTGATCTGGCGCTGCAGCCCGGCGAACTCGTAGTCCTGCATCTGCACGCTGGGCACGCGGAGGATCGCGCAGACGACGGCGAGGTCGACGGAGCCGTGGGCGAGTCCGAGATCGAAGCGTCGCCGGCGCGCCCACCGGTGGAGATGGGCGCTGCGCCGCGCCAGCGCGCCCGCCTTGCCGGCGACCCGGCCACCGCCATGAGCGCCGACAACCTCGTAGGGGATGCCGAGCCGATCGAGGACGCCCTCGGTCTGGCCGAACTCGCGCGCGGTCACGGTCACCTCGTGCCCCGAGGCCCGCAGGCGCACGATCATCGGGCGCAGCACGAGCGGATGCGGCGCGGACGTCATGTCCACCCAGATGCGCATCGCTTCTGTGCCCCCCGCTCTAGCGGTGGGTGGTAAGCGCCCGCTGGAGCGCCTCCTCCTCGTCCTCCTCCCGCTCGGGTCCGCCGTCGACTGCGGGTACGAAGCGGCCGAGGCCGATGGCGTGCAGGTGACGCGCCTTGATGATCTCCAGCGTGTAGACCATCCACACGGTAATCGCGAGGACGGCCGCCCCGGCCGCGGCTGCGATCAGAGCATTCGAAACGTCAACCTCGCCCCCGGGCCGCGGCGGCAAGAATCGGAGCAGCAGCGCATACGAGGCCATCAGCCCCGCCCAGAGGTGCAGGTAGGCAGCAGTCCGGCGCTGCGAGTAACCGATCCGCATGAAGCGGTGGTAGAAGTGGTTGTGGTCCGCCCCCCAGGGGGCGCGCCGGTACTTGAGCCGCTTCAAGACGACGAACGACGTGTCCAGGATCGGGACGGCGATCACCAGCAGTGGCGCCACCAGGGCGACCGTCGCGGCCGTCTTGAGGACGCCCTGGACGGAGACGGTGGCGAGCAGGAAGCCGAGCGCCAGCGCACCCGAGTCACCCATGAAGATCTTCGCCGGGTGGTAGTTATGCCACAAGAAGGCGAGGGTCGCCCCGCAGACAATCGCGGCCAGGGCAGCGGTGTCGGCACGGCCGAAGGAGGCCGCAAGCAGGGCGAAGGAGGCCGAGGCGATCGCGACGATGCCGGCGGCGAGCGAGTCCATGCCGTCGATCAGGTTGATCAGGTTGGCGAGGAAGGCAATCCAGAGGACCGTCAGCGGGTAACCGACCCAGCCGATGTCGTGGTCCCCGATCAGCGGCAGGGTGATGTGGTTGAACTTGAGGCCCGATCCGATCACCGGAATCAGCGCGATCGCCACTACGGCGAGCAGCTTGGTTCGCGGGCTGAGCCCGCGGATGTCGTCGATCAGGCCGACGATCGCGATCAACGCGGTCCCGATCAGGATCGCCCGGTAGCGATCGCTGAGATCGATCAGGGCTATCGCGGGCACGAGGATCCCGAGCACGATCGCGATCCCACCGATTCGGGGAATCGGGAGGGCATGCACGCGGGGCCGGTCGCCGCCCTCGTCGAGCCCGCCGATCCTCGGGGCGAGCCGACCTACCAGCGGCGTCAGGACGGCCACGATCGCGACGGCGCAGACGAAGCCCCAGATCACGGCAGACTCGCTCGTCAGCGCGTCCACGGAATCCGCGAACGACATGATGGCGGTTATACAGCACCCAGGAGACCGCCTCGGCCGGATGCGACGGCACGGCGCTAGGATCCGCGCCGTGGCCCAGGTGTTGCGCTCCGTCGCGGCCTTCGAGGATCGCATTCAAACCCGCGAGGCAACCGTCGGGGTGGTCGGCCTCGGGTATGCGGGGCTGCCGCTCGCAGTCACCTTCGCCGAGGCCGGCTTCGAGGTCGTCGGCATCGACCTCGACGAGGCCCGGGTGCAGGCGGTCAACGAAGGGCGTTCGTATCTGGTCGACGTTCCCGCGCAACGCTACGACGAGCTGGAGGGGCGCTTGCGCGCGACCAGCGACTACTCGGCCCTCGCCGAACTCGACGCGCTGACGATCTGCGTTCCGACACCGCTATCGAAGACCCGCACGCCCGACATCTCCTATGTGGTCTCCGCCGCGGAGGCGGTGGCGGAGAGCCTCCGCCCGGATCAGCTCGTCGTGCTGCAGTCGACCACCTACCCGGGCACGACCGAGGAGATCGTGCTGCCGATCCTCGAGCGCTCGGGAAAACAGGTCGGCAAGGACATCTTCCTCGGCTATGCGCCGGAGCGGGTCGATCCCGGCAACGCCACGTACACGCTTGGAAACACGCCGAAGCTGGTCGCCGGGGTGACTGATGAATGCCTCGAACGCACCGAGCTTCTCTACCGCCAGATCGTCGAGACGGTGGTCCCGGTGACCAGCCCGATGGTCGCAGAGACCGCAAAGCTCCACGAGAACACCTTCCGCTCGGTCAACATCGCCTTGGCCAACGAGCTGGCGCTGATGTGCGACCGGCTCGGGATCTCGGTCTGGGAGGTGATCGAGGCCGCGGCGACCAAGCCGTTCGGATTCCTGCCTCATTACCCCGGCCCCGGCCTCGGCGGGGACTGCATCCCGGTGGTTCCCCAGTTCCTCGCTTGGCGCCTGCGCGAGTACGGGTACTCGGCGAAGCTGATCGACGCCGCGCATGAGATCAACGCGCAGATGCCCGTCTTCGTCGTGCAGAAGATCGCCGATGCGCTCAACGAGATCGGCCTGCCGATCAAGGGCTCGCGGCTTCTCTTGCTGGGGATGGCCTACAAGCCCGACGTCCACGACACGCGCGAGTCGCCGAGCCTCGAGGTGATGCTTCAGCTCATCGCCCGTGGCGGCGACGTCCACTATTGCGATCCCTGGGTCGAGGAGGTCGAGCTGGGGGGCGACCGCCACCGCGGCCTCGAGTGGTCCGCGGCGGCCGTCGCCGACGCCGATTGCGTCGTCGTCCTCACCGCTCACAGCCGCTTCCTCGACCAGCCGCACTGGCGCGAGGCGAAGCTGATCGTCGACACGCGCAACGTGGCGCCGCCGGCGCCCAACGTCATTCAGCTCTAGCTTTTGGCGTCGCTGCTCGTCCTCGGTGCCGGTTACATCGGCTCGGCGCTCGCCGATCTGGCCCTCGGCGAAGGCGACCGAGTGACGCTGGCCGACAACTGGTACGCGACCGAACGCGCCCAGCTGGCGCCGCTCGAGCGTCGCGGCGCCCTGGTCGAGACCGCGGACATCCGCGCCCGCGAGGACCTGCGCAGGCTGCTCGCCCGCGGGCCCGACCGCGTATACCTGCTGGCGGCCCAGGCGAGCCGCCCGCTCTCGTTCTCCGACCCGGAATACACCGAACAGACGAACCTCGTCGGGCCACGCCTGGTCACCGAGGAGATCGCGGTCGCCGGCAACCCGGCGCTCGTCTACGCCAGCTCGCTGCGCGTGTACGGCCCCGCCCCCGCCGGGGACGTCGAACCCGACAACGCCTTCGGGCCCCAGGGCGACCTCGCCCATCTCTCGAAGCTCTACGCGGAGATGCTGCTCCGCATGGAGGCCGAGCGATCCGGGTTCGACCTCGCGATCCTGCGCCTGGGGATCGTCTACGGCCCGAGCCCGGTGGAGCACTCGCGGCCCGAGTCGCAGACGGTAGTCGACAAGTTCCGCGGTCTGGCTGCATCAGGATCGTCCCTGCCGATCGACGACGGGAGCGCGACGCTAGGCGTCGTCCACATCGATGACGCCGCCCGCATCCTCCACGCGGCGCCCGCGGAATCTGGAACCTCGGTCGCGAACCTGACGGCCGAGTCGACGACGGTCGCCGCCGTGGCGGCCCTGGCCGAGGGACGCCAGCCCCCCGATCCCCCGGGATGCCGCTTCGTCACCCCTTTCCGCTACAGCCACAGGCTCGCGGGGTACCTCGGGTGAGAAGGACGCTTGACCCTGCACGGCGGTGTCGATGAGGATCATCGTCACCGGCGCGACCGGCTTCTTGGGCTGGCGCGCCGCGACCCTGCTTACCGAAGCGGGACACGACGTCCTCGCCGTCTCCAGGCCGCACGGCGCCCGGCGCGCGCACTCCAGCGACCTGGTGACGACCGAGGCCGATGCCGGGGGCGCCGCGGCAAGGGATCTGATCCGCGGCCGCGACGCCGTCCTTCACTTCGCCGGTGTTCCCGACCCCGCTCGCGCCCTCACCGATCCCGCGCGGGCGGTGCGCGAGAACGTCGGCACCACGCTGAACCTGCTCACCGGCTGCGCCGAACACAGCGCCGCACTGATCTACCCGTCCACGGTGCGCGCGGCCGCCGAGCCGCCGCCAGATCCCTACGCGCTCTCCAAGTGGCTCGGGGAGCAGGCCTGTCTCCGGCATCCGGCCCCGGCTACGGTGGTCCGCATCAGCTCCGCGTACGGCCCCGGTCAGGTTGCCTGGGAGGGGGCCACCGGCGCAATCGCGGCCTTCGCCGCCCGGGCCCTCGATGGCGCCCCGATCGTGATCGCGGGCGAATCACGCCGAACCCGCGACTTCGTCTACGCCGACGATGTCATCGACGCACTGGATGCGATCATCACCCAGGGTCGATGGAACGAGACGATCACCCTGGCGAGCGGCGTCGCGACCCCGCTGCAAGAGGCGGCCGAGCTGGTCCGCGAGGCCACCGGCTCCGACTCGGTGATTCAGACGCCGGGCGGTGAGCTACCCGATGGGGAGAACGAAAGCTACGTGGCGGCACCCACGCCGCCGGAGCTAGGCTGTCCGCGCCCGCTCGCCGAGGGGGTTGCCTCGTATGTCGCCTGGATCAATCGCCATCCCGCTGCTCAAGGCCGCGCCTGAACCTGAGCAGATCGCCGACCGCCTGGCCGAACCCCAGCCGCGGGGCCTGGAGCTCTGCCTGGCGCCCACCCACGTCGCCGATACGGACTCCCTGCGCCGTGCAATCAAGGCATGTGAAGGCCTGACCTCCCGAGGCCTCGAGCTCACTGCCGAGGCGCCGGTGAGCTGGCCGAGCGGCGCCTTCGTGCGCGTCGATCGCCTCGATGCGGAGGCGAGGTCGGGGATCGAGCGCAGCGCCGAGTTCGCGCAGGCAATCGGCTCGCCGGTCCTCACGATCCACCTGTTCATCCCGCTCGCCCCGGCGGAGTTTCGAGCCGCCGGGCGACTGGATGAAGAGTCGGTGGAGCGTTTCCTGACCTTCTACGCGGATGCCTGCTCGAGCCGCGGCATCGAGCCACTGATCGAGAACGTCCCACCGGTGCTTCGGATGCGCACCGGCGGGATCTACCTCTCCCAGGTGGGCGGCCACTGGCGTGACCTCTGCGAATGGCGGCGGCGGGTTCGGCAGCTCGGCTTCACCCTCGATACCTCGCACGCCGCGCTCTTTCGCTCGTTCGCCAGCGCCTATCCCGCGCTCTTCGAGGTCGACAGCCCGGAGGAGCTCCTGCTCGAGCGTTACGTCGCCGAGCTCGGCGAGGCGACCCGGGTGGCACACGTCTCGAATGCCCGTGGCCTGCTCGGCGAGGGCTTGCCCTACCGGGCAGGCGAGCTCGATCTCGACCCGATCGTGCGGCAGCTCGGTGAGCTCGTGCCTTACCTCGTCGCCGAGATCAACGAGCCCGACCCGGCTCGCTCGGAGGCGATGCGGAGTGGGTACACGGCCATCGAGTCCGCCCTGGCAGCCGACCGCGACCCGGCGCCGCCAACTTGGCGACCGGCGCTCCCCGCCCCGGACCGCTTCGACTGGCAGGCGGTGCTCGGACGCCGGGATCCGGTGCCGTCGATGCTCGAGCTCGAGCAGCTCTTCGGCGGGCGGCGAGTCCTGCTGACTGGAGGCGGCGGGTCGATCGGCAGAGCGCTCGCCACGTTCTTGCTCGGCTTCCGACCTGAACGGGTCGTACTGCTGGACTCGCATGAGCCGTCGCTTGCCTCCGACCGCCGAGCCCGCGACGCAGCCGAGCTCGAGCGTGTCTCGCACCTGCTCGCCGACGTGCGCGACGGCGAGCGACTCGAGGCCACGCTTTCCGCCGAGCGGCCGGATGTCGTGTTTCACCTTGCCGCCTACAAGCACGTCGACTGGGCCGAGCGCTTCCCCGCGGAGTTCGCCGACACCAATCTGCGCGGTAGCTGGAACGTGCTCCGAGCCGCCGAGTCGGCGGGCGTGGAGACGGTGGTTGTCGCCTCCACCGACAAGGCGGCGCTCGCGACCAGCCTCTACGCGCGTACAAAACGCATGATGGAGCAGCTCACCGCTCACGCCGCCGCCAGCGGCGGCAGGCGGGTCGCGGTGCGTTTCGTCAACGTGCTCGGCAGCGCCGGCAGCGCCTCGGAGCTGTTCTTGCGCCAGACCCGTGGCGGGGTCCCGCTGACGATCACTGACTCGGGCATGGTCCGCTACTGGATCACGATCGGTCATGCGAGCTGCCTCGCAGCCCATGGGGCGCTCTTGGCGGCCGCCGGCACGACGCTCGCCACCGCTGCCGACCCCGCGACGCTCACCGTGGGCGAACTGGCCTCGCGGATCTGGCGCGGGTGCGAGCGCGAGGGTGAGCCCGAGATCAGCGCGATCGGCATTCGCGGCGGCGAGACGATGACCGAGGTCCTGACCGGTCCCGGCGAGAAGCTGGCTGACGAGACGCACCAGGGCGTCGCGGCGATCCGGGGTGGACCCGGTGAGTCGTGTGCGGCCTGGGTCACGGAGCGCCTCGCCGAACGAAGCAACGCTGACGACACCAGCGCCGTGTGGCTCGAGGCGCTGCGCCGCCCTGACCTCGTTGAGGCCGGGCCTGCGTCGCGACCGGCCAGCCATTAGGCGACACTCGGCCCGCATGCGCATTCTGCTTGTAACCCAGATGTGGCCGAGCCCGGCCCATCCGGACCTGGGAAGCTTCTTGGTGCCTGTGAGCCGCGAGCTCGAGGCCCTCGGTCACCAGGTCGAGGTTGCTGCGATCAGCCGCCGCGGCGGGCCCCGCTCCGACTACGCCCGCCTGGCCGGCGACGCCGTCGCGAAGGCGCGCCGCGGGCGCCCAGACGTGGTCTTCTCCCACTTTCTCTTTCCGACCGGCGTCGCCGGGGCACTGGCGGCGATGGCGGCTCGGGCGCCGTTGGTGGTCATGGCCCATGGGCAGGACGTCGCCAACCTCGGTCGCATCCCCGGCGTCACCTCTGCAACCCGTTTGGTCCTGCGTCGCGCCACAGTGGTGATCGCCAACTCGCGCTGGCTCGCCGACCGCCTGGCCCAGCGGATCCCTTCCGTCCAGTCAAAGCTCGAGATCGCGAATTGCGGGGTCGACCTCGAGGCGTTCGCCCCTCAGCCCGCCGCTGCTGCGCGCCGCGAGCTCGACTGGGACGGCGACGGCCCGGCCTTCTTGTGCGTCGGCTCCCTGATCGAGCGGAAGAACGTGGTCCGCCTCGCCGACGCGTTCGAGCGCCTCGGCCGCGGTCGACTGGCCTTCGTCGGCGACGGACCGCTGCGAAGCGCGCTCGAAGGCCGGCCGAACGTGCGTGTCAGCGGCCGCCTCCCCCAAGCCGAGGTCCCGCGCTGGATTGCGGCCTGTGACGTTCTCTGCCAGCCATCGTTGGTCGAGCCGTTCGGCCAGGCTACGCTCGAGGGAATGGCGATGGCGCGAAGCGTGCTCGCGACCACGGTCGGCGGCCCGCCCGATTTCGTCCCCCCGGAGGCGGGCGTGCTCGCCAACCCGCACGACACCGAGGGCCTGGTCGCCGCGCTGGCGACGGCGGCGGAGCTGCCATCGCCCAACGCAGCGGGACGCGACGCAGCGGCCGAGCACGACGTCCGCCGGCAGGCGGCGTCGATGGCGGCCATGCTGGAGCGGGCGGCCGGCCGGGCCTGACCAGCTGCGACTCCTTCAGACCCTGATCGGGCTCCGAAACTTACGGCCCCGGTCGGGGGTTTGAATTGCGGGGAAAGCAATCCAGACTTGGGAGGAAACAGAATGAAGAGCACCCGTAGGCGACTGCCGTCGCCGGCAATGCTGGTCGCAATCGTCGCCCTGATCGCCGCGCTCACCGGCTCGGCCGTTGCGCTTCAGGGCAAGAACTCGGTCAAGTCCAACGACATCGCGGCCAACGCGGTCAAGAGCAAGGACATCGCCGCCCAGGCGGTCAAGCCCGCCGACCTCGACCTGATCGAGGTGGACGGAGAGACCGGCCCGCTGAGCACCACCAGTGGGCCCGCGATCGATCTCGGCGGCCCCTCGGTGACGGTGCAGGTGCCGGAGACCGGGCTGGTCGCGATCTACGCCCGCGGCACCGGTCAGGTCGTCGGTGGCAACAGCAACGCCCGGGCTCAGATCCACCTGTTCGAGCCGACCCTGCTGCCGCTGGCGCCGCGGGTTCTCGAGTTCGCCGGACCCGATCCGCAGCTGCGGATCACGACCCCGGGGCCGGGTGAGGTCGACGGGACCCCGACCCTGACCCGCGGCGGCTGGATCGTATTCCCGGCCGACAAGGGCACCTACACCTTCTCGCTGCGTTACAGCAGCGGTGGCGGCGGCTCCGCGATCTTCTCGAACACCGGCCTCTGGGCCGGTGTCGTCGGCTAGGAAACGAGTCCCGCCGCCTCCCGACTTCGCGTCTCGGGGGCGGCGGGTGACCGCGCGCGCCGTGGCTCCGTCACGGCACGGCGAGGTTCTTCCGGCGGCAGTGCGAGGTACGCTCTCTGCCGTGGCCGACCTTGCCCCGATGACCGACTGGTTTACCGCGCTCGACCCGCCCCTCAGCGAAGCTGACCCCGCAATTGCCGAGCTGGTCGAGGCCGAGGCTCGCCGCCAGGCCGAGAAGATCCGGCTGATCGCGAGCGAGAACTACGTGTCTCGGGCGGTGCTCGAGGCCACGGCGACCTTGCTCACGAACAAGTACTCCGAGGGCTATCCCGGCAAGCGCTACTACGAGGGGCAGCAGATCATCGATCAGGTGGAGAGCCTGGCGATCGAGCGAGCGAAGGCTCTCTTCGGGGTCGAGCACGCAAACGTCCAGCCCTACTCGGGCTCGCCGGCGAACCTCGCGGTGTTCCTGGCCTTCCTAGAGCCGGGCGACGCCGTGATGGGCATGGCGCTGCCGATGGGTGGCCACCTCACCCACGGCTGGAGCGTCTCGATCACCGGCAAGTGGTTTCGCCCGGTCCAGTACGAAGTGCGCCGCGACACGGGTCGCGTCGACCTCGACCAGGTGCGAGATCTGGCAATCGCCGAGCGGCCGAAGCTGATCTTCTGTGGCGGCACGGCAATCCCGCGCCTGATCGACTTCGAGGGCTTCGCAGCGATCGCACGCGAGGTGGACGCGATCATGTGCGCCGACATCGCACACATCGCCGGCCTCGTCGCGGGTGGGGCGCATCCTGACCCGGCGCCACACGCTGACGTCATCTCCACCACCACGCACAAGACCCTGCGCGGGCCGAGGGGCGCGATGCTGATGTCGCGTGAGGAGCACGCTTCCGCGCTCGATCGGGCTGTCTTCCCGGGCCTGCAGGGCGGCCCCCACAACCATACGACCGCCGCGATCGCCGTCGCGCTGAAGGAAGCCGCGAGCGAGGAGTTCCGGGCTTACGCCAACCAGATCGTCGAGAACGCCCAAGCGCTCGCCGACGGCCTCCTCGAACGCGACTTCGACCTCGTCTCGGGGGGAACCGACAACCACCTGATCCTTGTCGACCTGACCAGCAAGGGAATCGGTGGCAAGCCGGCGGCACAGGCGCTCGACCGGGCCGGGATCGAGCTCAACTACAACACCGTCCCCTACGACCCTCGCAAGCCCTTCGATCCCTCGGGAATCCGGCTCGGCACGCCGGCCGTGACGACGCGCGGCATGTCCGCCGAGCACATGGCGCCAATCGCTGCCTGGATGGACCGTGTCGTGGAAGCGGCCAAGGGTGAGGACGAGGCGACGATCGATGCGATCGCGGCCGAGGTGCGCGACTTCACGACGGCCTTCCCGACTCCGGGCGCGGGCTGAGCTCGCTCAGGGCTGCTCGCCGCGCTCCACGGCCGAGATCTGCTTCACCCGGCGCTCGTGCCGACCCCCTTCGAACTCGGTTTCGAGGAAGCGCTCGACGATGATCCCGGCGTTCGCGTGATCCAGCCGGCGACCGCCGAGCGCGAGCACGTTGGCGTCGTTGTGGCGACGGCTCATCTCCGCCTCCTCGGCGTCGTGGGCGTTGACCGCGCGGACGCCGTCGACCTTGTTGGCGACGATCGCGACGCCGACGCCCGAGCCGCAGACGATCACCGCCCGATCGGCGTCGCCGGAGGCGACCAGGCGCGCGGCATCGGCGGCGTGACCCGGGTAGTCGGTGGACTCCTCGGAGTCGGTGCCGACGTCGACCACCTGGTGCCCGGCGTCGTCGAGCAGGGGGCGGACGAGCTCCTTGAGCTCGAAGCCCGCGTGGTCAGATCCGACGGCGATCCTCATTGCGCTTGCGACCATAGCGAGGCCAGCAGACCCGACACCGCGGCCGCCGTCAGCGCGCCTTCACGGAGCACCGTCGGCGCCTCGCCCCGCTCGATCTGAGTGATGTCGATCACGGTCGAGGGCGAGCCGGTGAGCTCGCCACCGTCGATCGCGAGGTCGGCGCCCGCGACGATCCGCGCGTCGATCTCGTCGAAGCGAGCCGGCGCCGGCTCCCCCGCCCGGTTCGCCGAGGTCTGGAGCACGGCGCAGGCCGCGCCGGCGAGCGGGCCGCCCTCGATCAGGCGGACACCGAGCCGCTCGGGATCCTCGCGACAGGCGAGCGGATAGCGGTGCTCGGGGTTGGCGACGACGAGCGTCACCGGGCCCGGGAGCAGCGCGCCGAGCACCTCGCGGGTGCGGGGGCCGAGCGCCGAGACCAGCTCGCGAATCGCCAGCGGCGAGAAGTACATGACCGCCGAGGGCTTGGCGTCGTCGCGCCCCTTGAGGGCGTGGATGCGCTCGATCGCGTCGGCTCGCGCCGGGTCGCAGGCGAGCCCGTAGAGGCCGTCGGCGGGGAAGATCGCAACGCCGCCGCCGAGCACCGTGCGCTCGAACGCCACACGGGCGGCGAGCGGGCCGTCGCGCTCCGCCGAGACAATCTCCGTCATTGGCGAGTTACCGCCGGTATGCGGCGATAAGTCGGCCACTAGCGGCCGACCACCACGCGGTCGATGCCGGCGAGGTCGCGACGGACCTCGACCGTCTCCCACCCAGCCCGCCGCACGAGCTCGGCGACGGTCGGCGCCTGGCCCTGACCGACCTCCAGAGCGACGGCGGCCGGCAGGGGATCGGCGACCGCGAGCTCGGCGACCACCGCCTCGATCGTCTCGAGCCCCGTCGGCCCCGAGACGAGCGCCTCGCGCGGCTCGAAGTCCCTGATCTCCGGAGCCAGGCGCGCCCATTCCGCGTCGCTGACGTAGGGCAGATTCGCGAGCACGAGGTCGAACTCGCGGCGCTCCGGCGGCGAGCCGTAGACCAGCTCGACGCGCCCGCCGAGCCCGAGCCGGTCGCGGTTGGCCTTGGCGACGGCGAGGGCCTCGAGCGAGGTGTCGGTGGCGACGACCGTGGCGGCGGGCAGCTCGTCGGCCAGCGCCAGCGCCACTGCGCCGGAGCCGGTACCGATGTCGAGCACGGTGCGTGGCTCGAGCTCGAGGGCCACCTCGACCAGCAGCTCGGTCTCGGGTCGCGGGACCAGCACCCGCGAGTCGACGGCCAGCTCGATCCGCCGAAAGCCCTTGCGGCCGAGGATCTGGGCGACCGGCTCGCGCACGAGTCGTCGCCGCACCATTCCCCCGAATCCGCGCGCCGCCGAGGCCTCCACCCCAGCCTCGGGCGCCGCCACCAGGGTCGCGCGGCTGCGCCCGGTCGCCTCCGCGAGCAGCAGCTCGGCATCCAGCCGCGGGCTCTCGACCCCGGCCGCGGCGAGCGCCTCCGCAGCTGAAGAGAGAGCCTCGCCGACCGATGCGGCGATCGCCGGGCTCATCCGCCGTCCTCGGTCTGGGCCTGGAGTCGAGCCCGCTTCTCCTCGGCCGCCAGGGCGCTGGTGAACTCGCCGAGGTCGCCGGCGAGGATCTCGTCGAGGTTGTGGGCGGTGAGCTTGATCCGGTGATCGGTGACCCTGCCCTGGGGGAAGTTGTAGGTGCGCACCTTCTCCGAGCGCTCCCCGGTGCCGACCTGCAGGCGGCGCTCGGCGGCGATCTCGGCGTTCTGCGCGGCGAGAGCCTGCTCGTAGATGCGCGCCCGCAGCACCCGCATCGCCTTCTCGCGGTTCTGCAGCTGTGACTTCTCGTCCTGCATCGAGACGACGATCCCGGTAGGCGCGTGGGTAATCCGTACCGCCGAGTCGGTGGTGTTGACCGACTGGCCGCCCGGGCCCGAGGACCTGTAGACGTCGATGTTGAGGTCGTTGGCGTTGATCTCGACGTCAACCTCCTCCGCCTCCGGCAGCACCGCCACCGTCGCCGTCGAGGTGTGGATCCGGCCCTGCGATTCGGTCTTCGGCACCCGCTGGACGCGATGGGTACCGCCCTCGAACTTGAACACGGAGTAGGCGCCGTCGCCGCGGATCTCGAAGGTGACCTCCTTGAAGCCGCCGACCTCGGCCGCCGACTGCGAGAGCACCTCGACGATGAACCCGCGCTCGTCGGCGTAGCGGGTCAGCATCTTGAACAGGTCGCCGGCGAACAGGGCGGCTTCGTCGCCGCCGGCCCCGGCCCGGATCTCGATGATCACGTTCTTGTCATCGTTGGGATCGCGCTCGACCATCGCCAAGCGGATCTCCTCCTCGAGCTCGTGCAGGCGCCCCGGCGCCTCCGATACGACGCGGCGCAGCTCCTCGTCGTCGCCGTCCTCGGCAAGCATCTCGCGGGCACCCTCGAGGTCGCCGCGCAGGCGGCGCCACTCCGCGACCAGCTCGTGGGCGTGCTCGAGCTCGCTGTACTCGCGCCCGACCTCGGCGTAGCGCACGCGATCGGTGATCACGTCGGCATCCGACATCTGCCGCTGGAGCTCGGCGAAGCGCTCCTCGACCTGGACTGCGAGCTTCTCGATCACGGGCTTGAGGCTATCGCCGGGTCACGCCTGCACGGCAGTGAGGACACCCCTCCGCCACAGCCGCGTGGATCGCGCCGTCCGCGTGTGCGGCGTCGCTACCGGGTGCTGCGAGCGGCGCGGCGCTTGAAGCGCTCGACGCGGCCGCCGGTGTCGACCAGCTTCTGCTTGCCGGTGTAGAACGGGTGGCAGGCAGAGCAGATCTCGACTCGAAGATCCGCCTTGGTCGAGCGGGTATCGAACTCGTTGCCGCAGGAGCAATGCACGTGGGCGAGCTGGTACTCCGGATGTATTCCCGTCTTCATCGGATTCGATTCTAGCGAGGCCGGGCGTAGACTCCCAGAGAAGAAATCCCCCAAGGAGGGAACTGATGACAGCCAACGGGAAGGCGACCGCCGCTCTGATCTTCTGGCTTCTGGCGCTCGGCTATATCGGCTTGTACATCTACTGCGCGGCGATCGGCTTCTTCTCGTTCGACGAGATGGTCGGCTTCGGGATCGTCGCGGCCGTGCTCGCCGTGCTGTTCATGATCCGGACGGCGTGGGTGGTCCACACGATCCGCAATCGCGACGCCCCGGGCCACGAGGCGATCATGCGGGGCGTACACCGCCAGCGCGAGCAGCGCGGCTTCTGAGCCCCGGCGAGGACCGAGCTCAGGCTCGAAGCCCGGCGAGCAGGCCGGCCAGGGTCTGACTCGCCTCGGCTCGGACCGCCGCCGGATCGTCGGCGCGGCCGACCAGCATCGCGATCTCGTCGATCGCCCCGAGCAGGGCGTGGGCAAGCGGCTTCAGCGGCTGGCGCGCGATCTCGCCCGCGTCCATCCCGGCCACCAGCAGCGCCTCGATCAGCCCGAGGCCGTAGCGGGCCCCGATCTCGCGCCAGCGCTCCCAGCCGAGCACCGCCGGGGCATCGAGCAGGGCGATCTGCTGAACCTCCGGCTCGAGGCAGAGGTCGAGGAAGAGCTCGGCACCGGCGCTCAGGGTCTCGAGCGCCCCGGCTCCCGGCCTCGCCGAGGCCCCCAGCCGCGCGGCGATCTCCTCCTCCATCTGCTCGTAGACGGCCGCCAGCAGCTCGCTCTTGCCGCCGAAGTGGTGGTAGAGCGCGCCCCGGGTGACGCCGGCCTCGCGGACGATCTCCTCGGTCGCGACCGACGCGTAGCCACGCTCGGCGAACAGCCCCCGGGCGGCCGCGACAAGCGCCATGCGGGTGGCCTGGGAGCGCTCGGACTGGGTTCTAGTTGACATTCATACTGCCTGTATGTTACAAACGTACTGGCTGTATGTTACGTCCACGACCGGAGGTTCACCGATGACCGTTGCCGAACACGTCGCCGAGATCCCGCAGGGATCGATCGCCTACCGCGACCTCGGCCAGGGTGAGCCGCTGCTCTTCGTCCATGGCCTGCTGGTCGACGGCCGCCTCTGGGACGGGGTCGCGGAGCGCCTGCGAGGGGACTTTCGCTGCATCGTCCCCGACTGGCCGATGGGCTCGCACCGGACCCCGATGAGGCCCGACGCCGACCTCACCCCTCCGGGCATGGCCGAGTTGGTGATCGCATTCATGGACGCCCTCGGCCTCGAGCGTGCGACGATCGTCGGCAACGACAGCGGCGGCGCCGTCTCGCAGATCCTGGCGGCCGCCCACCCCGAGCGGGTCGAGCGGCTGGTGCTGACCAACTGCGACAGCTTCGAGCACTTCCCACCGTTTCCGTTCAGCCTGATGCCACCGCTGGCGCGGCTGCCGGGCGGGATGACCGCGCTGGCGCTGCCGTTTCGAATCGGTGCGATCAGGCGAGCGACCTACGGCCTACTGGCCAAGCATCCGATCGCGCCCGAGCTGGTCGACTCCTGGCTGCGGCCGATTGCCGACGACGGCATCCGGCGCGATACCCGCAAGTTCACCGCAGCCGCTAACAAGCGCTACACCCTGGAGGCGGCTGAGCGCCTGCGCACATTCGAGCGACCGCTGCGCTTCGCCTGGGGCTCCGAAGACCGCTTCTTCAAGCCCGACCACGCCGAGCGCCTCGCCGCGATCGTCCCCGACGCGCGGATCGAGTGGGTCGCCGACGCCGGCACCTTCGTCCCGCTCGATCAGCCGGCCCGAGTGGCGGAGCTGATCGCCGGCTTCGTCCGCGAGGGCTCCGGGGTCGCCGCGGACCGCGCGGCCTAGCGCCCGCTAGGAGTCGGCACGGCGGATGCCCCAGGGCGGGGTCGCGAGCTCGACCGTGCCGCCGGCGACCACCCGCAGCACGCCGGCCATGTGATCGCCGATCCCGGCCTCGGGGATCGCGACCTCGACCTCGACCGTGCCGGCGACGCGGGAGAGCACCTTCGCCGGCCCCAGCGAGGCGAGCACGTCGTGCATCTGCTCGTTGCTGGCCAGCAGCAGCGCCGTGAACCGGTCGATCCCCTCCTCGCGGGCGCGCTCGGCGAGCAGGTTGCAGATCGCGGTCCCCAGCCCCTTGCCCTGCCAGTCGTCGACCACGGTGACCGCGGCCTCGGCGCTGTGGCCGTCGGCAAGGCGAACGAAGCGGGCGACGGCGACCCCCTCCTCCCCCTCGGCGTCGAAGGCGACCAAGGCCTCGTGGTCGTGGTGGTCGACCTCGGTCAGGTAGCGCAGCTGCGAACCGGAGAGCTCCGAGATCGGGGTCAGG
>Ga0208612_1000392_pt1 | contig 19577 bp, 16 predicted proteins | sample AntDryMetagUQ889_FD_188089 | JGI IMG/M metagenome (GOLD analysis project Ga0208612, IMG submission 188089) | Polar desert microbial communities from Antarctic Dry Valleys - UQ889 (SPAdes) | ecosystem: Environmental > Terrestrial > Soil > Desert | place: Antarctic Dry Valleys | collected 2008-12-31 | reverse complement strand
GCACCGGTCATCAGCACGCAGGCGCTGACCAAGCGCTATGGCTCCGTGCCCGCGCTCACCGACCTCAGCATCGACGTCGCGGCGGGCGAGATCTTCGGCTTCCTGGGGCCGAACGGCGCGGGCAAGTCGACCACCATCCGAACGCTGCTCGGCTTCCTGCATCCGACGTCGGGCTCGGCGAGCGTGCTGGGCCGGGACGTGGAGGCGGATTCGGTCGAGATCAGGCGCCTGACCGGCTACCTGCCGGGTGGGATCGCCCTGTACGACTCGCTCACCGGCGAGCAGGCGCTCGACTACCTCGGCGACCTCCAGGGACGCGAGCCGCATCGGCGCGCCGAGCTGTGTGACCGGCTGGAGCTGCCCACAGCCGTCCTCAAGCGCCGCGTCCGCGACTACTCGCGCGGCATGCGCCAGAAGATCGGTGTCGTCCAGGCGCTCCAGCACGATCCCGAGCTCGCGATCCTGGACGAGCCCACCGAGGGCCTCGATCCGCTCATGCAGCAGGCCTTCTACCGCATCCTCGACGATCTCCGCGCGGAGGGGCGCACGGTTTTCTTCAGCTCGCACGTCCTGTCGGAGGTCGAGCGCCTCTGCGACCGGGTGGCCATCATCCGCGCCGGTCACCTGATGGCGGTGCACGACGTGAGCGAGCTGCTGGCGCGGCGTCGGCGGCGGGTCATGATCCGCTGGCGCGGCGGGGCCCCGGAACCCGACTCTCTACCCGGCCTCGAGGACGTGCAGGTCCATGGCAGCCGAGTCCACGGAACCCTCACGGGAGAGGTCGCCGAGTTCGTGCGGGCCATCGCCTCACCCAGCCTGGAGGACCTGACGATCGAGCCCGCGAGCCTCGAGGAGGCATTCCTCGAGTACTACGCCGAACCCGACGACATGCCGACCGCGGCCGGTCCAGTGGAGGCAGAGCAATGAACGGCAGACTGTTCCGCCAGACGCTCCGCTGGCAGCGAGCCCGACTGCTGATCGTGCTGCTCGCAGCCATCGGCTGGGGCGTGCTGATCCCGGTGGTCTACACCGCGTTCAGCGACGTCATGCGGGACCTTGCAAACTCGGGCGCCATCCCGAGCGAGCTGCTGAACGTCGGCTCCGGGTCCCTCTTCACGCTGCCGGGAGCCATCACCCTTGGCCTCCAGCACCCGCTGGCCATCGCGATGATCGGCATCTTCGCGGTCGGTACCTCGTCTACGGCCATCGCCGGCGAGCGTGCCCGCGGCACCCTGGAGGTGCTGCTCGCCCGCCCGATCTCGCGCAACACCCTCTACACCAGCATCCTGGTGGCCCTGCTGCTCGCCGTGCTGCTGGTCCTCTCCGCGATCGTGGGAGCCATGGTCGGGACCTCCATCGGCCTCGGGGTCGCGGAGGAGCTCGACCTGGGGCGGCTGCCACTGGTCGTCCTCAACGGCTTCGGGCTGTGGGCGGCCTTCACGACCTTCGGGCTCGCGGCATCGGTCTCGTTCGACCGTCCCGGTCCGGCCATCGGCCTCACGCTGGCCTGGCTCCTCATCCACTACTTCCTGGAGATCCTGGGCTCGCTGTGGACCGATGCGGCCTGGACGCAGGACTACTCGCTGCTCCACCACTTCGATCCGGGAGCCATCCTCGCGGGGGACGTCAGGCCGCTCGACTTCGTGATCGTCTTCGCCGCCGCCATCATCCCGATCGTCTACGCGCTCTTCGTCTTTCCGCGCCGGGATCTGGCCGCGCCGGCCTAGGCCTGGGGCGGACCGGCGGCGGCGAGATCGAGGAGCCCGTCCAACTCCATCGCGCGGCCTTCGTCCCACGCCGCGGCCAGCTCAGGATCGCTTAGCAGGCGCTCGGGGTAGAAGCCCGCCCACTCCCGGTTGCGCCGTGCGAGATGGGCGCCTCCCTGCCGCTGAATCGCATCGGCGCCGCCAGCGACCCGCATCGCGTGTGGATGGTGTCCCTCGTCGAAGGCCACGGCCGCAAGCCCGTCGAGAACCAATGCGTACCCGGAGAGGTCACCGGAAGCTCGAAACGACTCGAGCGCTCGCACGTAGTGCTGTCGGCCGGTCGAGCGCTCGCCGCGAAGGTTGTCGTTCAGTCCGAGCATGAACTCGGTCCACGCGAGCATGTAGCGGTCGCCGGCCTCCGTGAAGATGCGAAGGCACTCCTCACCGAGCCGGACTGCGGCATCGCTGTTGAGCTGGAGGACCTCCATGTCGAGGAGCGCCCACAGGGCCCTGCCTTCGCCGGGGCGGTCACCGATGCGCCGGTAGATGCTCACCGCCTCCTGTGCGCTGCTGAGGATGTCGGGCGGGATCCGCAGCGGCACCGTGTCCTCCCCGATCCTGAAGCTCATGCTCAGGTTGTAGAGGGCATTGGCGACGGCAGCGTCGCCGCCGATCTCGCGCTGTATGGCCAAGGCACGCTGGTAGCGCTCCCGGGCCAGTTCCATGTCGCCGCGCCAGTAGGCCAGCCCGCCGGCGGCCTCGAGCGCGACCGCGAGCTGCGCGGGGTGTTCGTCCAGTCCGGAAGTGGCAAGGACGCGGGAGGCTCGGTCCTCGCCTTCCGCGAGGAAGCCGCGCATCTGCCACATCCGCCACGAGGCGGCCAACATCCGTACCGCCAGCACAGCCTCGCCCTCCATCGTGGCCCAGCTCAGGGCCGCGCGGAGGTTGTCGTGCTCCCGCTCGGCACCGTCCAGTGCCGCCTTCTGGTCGTCGGTGAAGATGCGAGCGGCCGCCTCCTCGGAGCGCGCGGCAAAGTGCTCGGCGTGGGCGCCCTGAAGCGCTCGCTGCTCGTCCGCCCGCTCGGCGAGCCGTTCCGCGGCGAACTCGCGGATTGTCTCGAGCATCCGGATCCGAGGCGTCCCGTCGAGAAGGTCCTCCTGCCGCAGTAGGCTCTTGTCGACGAGAGCGCTGAGGGTGTCGACGACATCTCCCGCGTAGCCGCCGAGGATAGCCTCTACCGCCTCGAGGTCCGCCCCGCCCGCGAAGACGGCGAAGGCGCTGAAAGAAGCGCCTCTCGTCCTCGCCGAGGATGTCGTAGCTCCAGGCGATCGCTCCGCGCAGCGTCTGCTGGCGCGCTGGAAGGTCACGCGAGCCGCCCGAGCCCAGGTCGAGCCGTCGGCCGAGGCGCTCGACCATCGCCTGCGGCGAGAGGATCCGGATGCGTGCTGCGGCCAGCTCGATCGCCAGCGGCAGACCGTCGAGCCGCCAGCAGATCTCCGCCACCGCAGGCGCGTTGTCGTCGGTGATCTCGAAGTCCGGCTTGACCCGCCGCGCACGCTCCTGAAACAGCGCGGCCGCGGCGTACCTTGCGATATTGGCGTCCGCGGGCACCTCGCGCGGGTCGGGCATCGGCAGGGGTGGCACGGGGTACTCCTGCTCCCCGTACACCCGCAGCGCGCTGCGGCTCGTCGCGAGGAGAGAGAGGCCGCCCGCGCGCTGAAGCAGCTCTCCGATGTCCGTCGCCGCCTCGACGACCTGCTCGAGGTTGTCGAGGACGAGAAGGAGGCGCTTGCCCGCAAGATGCTCGACCAGCCGCTGGACCGGCTGCGGGCCAGGGTCCGCGATCCCGACCGCCTTCGCGATCGAGGGCAGCACGAGCTCGGGCTCGCGGATGGGCGCAAGCTCCACGAAGAAGACCCCATCGGGGAAGACGTCCGCCTCCTCCGCCGCCACCTGGAGCGAAAGTCGAGTCTTCCCCGTCCCTCCGGGCCCGGTGAGGGTGACCAGCCTGTTTGAGCGCATCAACTCGCGAACGCGGGCGACCTCTTCTTCTCGGCCGATGAACGTGGTCGCCTGTGCCGGCAGGCTCGTGCGCCCAGCGTCCAGCGAGCGGAGCGCGGGAAACTCCGTCGGCAGGCCGCCGACGCACACCTGCGCGAGCGCCTCGGGGTCGGGGAGGTCCTTCAGCCGATGCTCGCCGAGGTCGAGGAGCCTGAGGTTGCCGGGGAGCGCATGCTCGATCAGCGTCCGCGTCGAGCCTGAGACGAGGATCTGCCCGCCATGGCCCGCGCTCATTATCCGCGCGGCGCGGTGCACATCTAAGCCCGCGTAGGTCCCATCGACGATCCGCGCGCCGTCGGTCGTGTGAATCCCCATGCGGACGCGCAGCTCGACGTCCGCCGGCCAAGAATGCGCCGCGAGCGATAGCTGACCGGCCGCGGCCGCGCCCATCGCCCCGACGGCCGTGGGGAAGGCGACGAAGAACGAATCGCCCTCGGTGCTGACCTCAACACCGCCGTTGGCAGCGAAGGCCTCGCGCAGCAGCGCTCGGTGTTCGATGAGGACGTCCGACCAGGCCTCGCCCAGGGTCTGGGCGAGCCGCGTCGACCCCTCGATGTCGGTGAACAGGAATGTGACCGTGCCGGTCGGCAGGCTGGTGGTCATCGGCGACCGCAGTGTACGGCGGCGGTCATCCGCACAAGGGCGGGCGGGCCGTTAGGCTTCCGCAGGTGACCGTCCTCGCCCGCGCCGCTGCCCGGCGCCTCGCCCGGCGACCGGTCCTCACCGCGGTGCTCGGCGCGCTGACGATCGCGTCCTCTGCCATCCTCGTGCGGCTGGCCGACGTGTCGCCCGCGACCGCGGCCATCTTCCGTTGTGCCTACGCCCTGCCGCCGCTCGCGCTGCTCGCGTGGTACGAGCAGCGCCGATACGGGCCCCGCGCACCGGGCCAGGCACGCCTGGCGTGGGTCGCGGGCGCGTTCTTCGCCGCGGACCTCGTGCTGTGGCATCACGCCATCGAGGAGGTGGGCGCCGGCCTCGCGACGGTACTCGGCAACACGCAGGTCGTCGTCGTCCCGATCGCGGCCTGGCTCGTGCTGGGCGAGCGCCCCGGCTGGCGCGTCGCCGCGTCGGTCCCGGTGGTCCTCATGGGCGTCGTGCTGATCAGCGGGGTCATGGGCGGTGGCGAGGCCTACGGGCGCAACCCGCTGCTCGGCGTGCTCTTCGGCCTCGGGACTGGCGTGGCGTATGCCGGCTTCCTCCTGGTCCAGCGACGGGCCAACGCGGACCATCGGCGTCCGGCAGGCCCCCTCTTCGACGCCACGGCGTCGGCGGCGGTCTGCTCTCTGCTCATCGGCCTGCCGCTCGGGGAGGTCGACCTCGTTCCATCGTGGCCGGCCCACGGCTGGCTCGTGGTCCTCGCCCTCGGCATTCAGGTGGTGGGCTGGCTGCTCATCAGCATCAGCCTGCCGCGACTGCCCGCCGCGATCACGTCGGTCGTGCTGACCCTCCAGCCGGTCGGCTCCGTGTTCCTCGGGATCTGGATCCTGTCCGAGGCGCCGTCCACCTTCCAGCTGCTCGGCGTTCTGTTCATCCTCGCCGGGCTCCTGCTCACCACCCTCCGGATACGGGCCCGGCGCGCCTCGCGGAGCGCTCGCCCCGCCGGCTGAGGTCAGAGTCAGGCTACCGGCGGGCGTCCCGGCAGCGTGACGATGAAGCAGGTGCGGCTCGGCCGCGATTCCACCTCGATCCGTCCGCCGTGGCGCTCGACGACCGAGTGACTGATGTGCAGGCCAAGTCCGGTGCCCGAGCCGGGCGGCTTCGTAGTCGCGAAGGGCTCGAACAGCCGCTCACGGATCGATTCCGCGATGCCGGAGCCGGTGTCGCAGACCCACACTCGCACCCCATCACCCTCGCGCTCGGCACGCAGGGTCAGGGTGCCGCTGCCTCCCATCGCGTCGACGGCGTTGTCCATGAGGTTCGTCCACACCTGGTTCAGCTCGGAGCCCGCCGCCTCGATCTCCGGCAGGTCGTCCGCGAACTCGCGACGGACCTCGACCCCCTCCTTCAGCCGATGCCGCAGGATGACGAGGGTTTGCTCGAGGCCGATGCGAACGTCCACGCGCTGCACCCGCGCCCGATCGAGATACGCGTAGCCCTTCACGGCGTCGACGATCTCGCTGATCCGCCCTGAGGCGAGTCGCAACTCGCCCAGGAGCTCGGAGACCGGTGCGTCCGCCGCGAGCCACGCGACGGTCTCCGCCGGGAGTGTGCGCAGCGCCTGGGCGGTCCACCCGGCGTCCACGAGCGCCGCGGCCCCCCCGGGATCGGGCACGACTCCGGCCAGGGCATCGACGGTGTCGGCCCGCTCGAGGGCGCTGAGCGTCCGCCGCGCCGGCGGGGGTGGGATGTCCTCGGGCTTCGTCATTGCGTCGCGAGCCGCGAGCGCGTCGCGGAGGGCGTCGGCCGACCTGCGGACCGCCGCCGCGGGATTGTTGAGCTCGTGCGCGAGCCCGGCAGACAGTGTCCCCAGGGCGGCGAGCTTCTCGCGCTCGCGCAGCAGTCCCTCGGTCGAGCGCAGCCGCGCCATGACGGTGCGGAGGATCGCGAGCGCGGTGTCCGGCCGGTCGAGCACGCTGGTCAGGGCGTCGCTCGGCACGCGCAGCACCGTCACGTCCGTCCGCGCCGTCACCGACGCGTTTCGCGCCCGGCCCTCGATGACCGCCATCTCGCCGACGATCCCGCCTGGGCCGACGACCGCGATCGGCACCTCTCCCTCTCCGCTGCGCTTCGTCACGCTCACCTCGCCCTCGACGATCACGAAGAACTCGTGAGCCTCGGTCCCTTCGGTCATCAGCCGCTCGCCTTCGCGAAGCCGCATCGGCTCGCTCATGTCAACGAGCCTCGCGAGCTCGTCGTCCGGAAGATGAGCGAACAGCTGGCTCGCGCGCAGCGCCTCGGCCGGAGTCAACGCCCTTGTCTCACAGCGAGGCGAGATACTGGTGGACGAACTGCACGGCCATGGCGCCCTCGCCGACCGCGCTTGCGATCCGCTTCACCGAGCGGTGGCGAACGTCGCCCGCGGCGAACACGCCGGGCATGCTCGACTCCAGTAGGAACGCGTCGCGGTCGAGCCTCCAGCCCTGCTCGGCGGTGACGTCCGGTCCGGTGAGGACAAATCCCTGGTCGTCGCGGTCAAGGGCGCCCTCGAGCCAGCCGGTGCGCGGCTGCTGGCCGATGAAGATGAACAGCGCTTCGAGATCGAGTGACATGTCGCCGTCGGGCAGGCGGAAGTCCGCGCGCTCGAGGTGTCGCTCGCCGTGGATCGCGACCGTCTCGGCGTGCGTGAAGACGCGGACATTCTCCAGCGCACCGAGCTGCTCGGCGAGATAGGCGCTCATTGACGAGAACTCGGGGCCCTTGACCATGAGGTTGACGCGGCGAGCGTACCGGGCAAGGTGGACGGCGGCCTGGCCCGCCGAGTTGCCCGAGCCGATGACGCCGACCTCCGCGTCGCGGTACAGCAGGGCCTCGGTCGTGGCCGCGCCGTAGTACAGCCCCGCACCGGCGAGCTCCGCGGCTCCCGGGACGTCGAGCTGCCGGTACGTCACGCCGGTCGCCACGATCATCGCCTGGCACGAAAGCTCGGACCCGTCGTCCAGGACGATCGTGCGATACGGATCGGCGCGGGCGATGCTGCTGGCCTCCTGCGAAGAGACGATCTCTGCGCCCAGGCGGCGCGCCTGCGCGAGCGCGCGCCGCGCGAGATCGGCGCCGGTGAGGCCCGCCGGGAACCCGAGATAGTTCTCGATGCGGCTCGTGGTCCCAGCCTGCCCTCCCGGCGCCTCGCGCTCGATGAGGAGCGTCTTGAGCCCTTCGCTCGCCCCGTAGACGGCGGCCGCCAGCCCGGCCGGACCTGCGCCGACGATCAGGAGGTCGTAGAAGGGCAGGGTGGCGCGTGTCGCGAGGCCGATCGCATCGGCCAGCTCGCGGTTGGTCGGGTTGCGGAGCGCGCTACCTTCGGCGAAGAGGACGACCGGCTCACCCGGCTTGATGGGCGCTTCGAGCGAGTCCGCAATTCGTTGCCCCGCCTCGTCCGTGTCCGGATCGAGCCAGGCGTACGGGATCTGGTTGCGTGCGAGGAAGTCGCGAATCTCGTGGCCTCGGGGCGCCCAGCGAGGGGCTATGAGGCGCAGGCCCTCGAACGGGGGGCGGAAGCCTGCCGCCCAGTCGGCGAGAAGGTCGTCGAGGACCGGATAGAGCCGCTCCTCGGGCGGATCCCACGGCTTGAGCAGGTAGTGGTCGAGGCGGATCTCGTTGATCGCGCGGATCGCGACCTCGGTATCTGCGTAGGCGGTGAGCAGGACCGACTTCGCCTCCGGCTGGCGTGGCAGCGCCTCGCGCAGGAGCTCGATTCCGGTCATCACCGGCATTCGCTGGTCGGCAATGAAGAGGGCCACCGCGTCGCCGCGTCGCGTCAGTTCGATGACCAGCTCGAGCGCCTCCGGGCCCGACCCCGAGGCCAGGATCCGGTAGTCGGCGGCGTACCGCGCGCGGAGGTCGCGCTCGACGGCGCGCAGCACCGGGGGGTCGTCGTCGACGATGAGGATCGCGGGCTTGGCCTCCATGGCGGCGAGTGTACGGCCGGCCGCGAGTCCACGCGGTACCCTCGCTCGCGTGGTTCGCTCCCATTCGTCGCATCCCGTGCTTCTCACCGGCAGCGGCCGCCTGGCCCCGCTCCGCCTCTCGCCGTGGGGGCTGCTGGTGGTGGACGGTCGGATCGCCTGGGTCGGAGCACCTGCCGACGCCCCGCGATCGGATGCCGAGCGGGTCGACCTCGGCTCAGCCCTCGTCACGCCGGGACTGGTTGACAGCCACACGCATCCGGTCTTCGCCGGCGACCGAGCCGATGAGGCCGCTGCGCGGCTCGAGGGCGCCCCGTACAGCGGCGGGGGGATCCTCCGCACCGTCGCCGCGACGCGGGAGGCGGACGATGCCACCCTCGAGCGGCTGGTCGAGGTGCGGCTGCGCGCGGCGCTCGCCGCAGGCACGACGACGGTCGAGTGCAAATCGGGCTATGGCCTCTCCCTCGACGCGGAGCTGCGCCACCTGCGCCTGATCGGCCGCGTGGCAGAGCGACTGCCGATGCGCGTGGTCCGGACGCTGCTCGCGGCGCACGCCGTTCCACCAGAGGCGAGCTCGATGTCCGACTACGCGGCCCACGTCGCCGATGAGATCGTCCCGGCGGCCGCCGCGGAGGGAGTCGCCGAGTTCGTGGACGTGTTCTGCGACGAAGGGTTCTTCGACCTGGCCGCCGCGGAGCGCATCGGGCTCGCGGCGCGAGCCGCCGGGCTGGGACTGCGCCTCCACGCCGACCAGCTGGCGGACACCGAAGCGGCCGCGCTCGGCGCGCGGCTGGGTGCGGCGTCCGTCGACCACCTGGAGCAGCTCGACGACGCCGGTATCCGCGCAATCGCGGAGTCGACGACCGTGGCGACCGTCCTCCCCGGACCTGCACTCGTGCTGCGCTCCCGCATGCCTCCGGCGCGCGCGCTCATCGACGCTGGGGCAACCGTGGCGCTCGCCAGCGACGCCAATGCCGGGACCTTCCAGAACTTCGGCGCGATGCCGCTGGTCGTCGGACTCGGGGCGACGGTGCTCGGAATGACGGTCACCGAGGCGCTTACGGCGGCCACCGCGGGGGCCGCCGCCGCGTTGGGCCTATCCGACGAGACCGGGGCGCTCCGCGAGGGGGTGGCCGCCGACATCGTCGCGTGGGACGCCGAGCACGAAGGCGCATTCGCCCTCAACCTGGGATCGGTGCGGCCCCACCGCGTCTGGATCGCCGGCCGCGAGGTGCACGTATGATGCCGGCCATGGATCGCTTCGATCTCGTCATCATCGGCGCCGGCACCGCGGGCGAGGCGGCCGCCAACTACGCCCGGTCGCGCGACGCATCGGTGGCGATCGTTGACCGTGCCCTCTTCGGCGGATCGTGTCCGTTCTGGGCCTGCATGCCATCCAAGGCGCTCCTCCATGCGGCGGACGTGCACCACGCGGGCGGCGACTACCCGTGGTCGAAGGCATCCGACTTCCGGGACTACATGATCAACCGCACGAAGACCGATGAGCCCGATGACTCGGGCCACGTGACCTCGCTCGAGAAGGCTGGTGCGACCGCCATCCGCGGCTCGGCCGCCCTCGACGGACCCGGCCGGGTCCGTATCGGCGATCGGGTCCTCGAGGCAGGCGCCGTCATCCTCGCCGTGGGATCCGTCAGCCGGACGCCGACCGACGTTCCGGGCCTTGCCGATGCCAAGCCGTGGTCGAACGTCGAAGGCACCGCGACCCGGAAGCTGCCGCGTTCGCTCGTGATCCTGGGCGGTGGGCCGACGGGCGTGGAGCTCGCGCAGGTCTATGCCCGCTACGACGTGCCGACCACGCTCGTCCATCCGCACAACCGCGTACACGACCGTGAGCATCCACGCTCGTCCGCGCTGCTCGCCGAGGGCCTCGAGCGGGACGGTGTCACGCTGCGGCTCGGGGCGCGTGCCACCGCCGTACGCGCCGCGAGCCGGGGCGGGGCCCACGTCGTCAAGCTCTCGCAGGGCAAGCCGGTGGAGGGTCACGAGATACTGGTCGCGGTCGGCCGGGATGTGCCGCTCGACGGCCTGGGCCTGGAGTCCGTCGGCGTCACGCCGAAGGATGGGCGGCTGGCACCCGACGATCGGCTCCGCGTCGCCGAGAACGTCTACGTCGCGGGCGACGCGGCCGGCCCGGAGATGCATACCCACCTCGGCCACTACACCGGCGAGGCGGCCGCCCGCATCGCCCTCGGCGACAAGGGCTATCGGCCATTCCTCGACGCGATCCCTCGGGCGACCTACACCGATCCCGAGACCGCGTCGGTCGGCCTGCTCCTGGAGCAGGCGAAGGAGCGCGGCGTCGACGCGGCCGAGTTCACCGAGGACGTGGCCACCTCCGCGAGGGGCTACACGCTGGAGGCGGGCGGCCATACCACCATCGTCGTCGACCGCCGGAAACGCATCCTGGTCGGCGCGTTCATGGCCGGACCGGCCGTCTCGGAGGCGATCCACGAATGCGTGCTCGCCATCCGCGCCCAGATCCCGCTCGAGACCCTCGCCGACACGATCCACGCCTTCCCCACCGTCGCCCGGGTGCTCGGCACCACCTTCATCACCGCATCACGCGAGCTCGATACATGAGCGACTTCATCGGCGAGGCGACCTCGGTACTGCGACGAACTCCCGAGGTGCTCCGGGCCCTGCTGCATGACGTGCCTGAGTCATGGACCGATACCGCCGACGTTCCCGACGGCTGGCGGCCACATGACGTCGTGGGCCACCTCATCACCGGCGAGCTGACGGACTGGATCACCCGCACGGAGCGCATCCTGGCCGACGGCACGAGCGTGCCATTCGACCGCTTCGATCGGACCGCTCATTTCGACCGTGATGCGGACGCGAGCCTGGACGAGCTCATCGAGCGCTTCGCGACGCTGCGCGCCGAGAACCTCGCGCGCCTTGCCGCGCTGGTCACCGAAGCGGACCTCGATCGACGCGGGCTGCATCCCTCGCTCGGCGAAGTCACGCTGCGCGAGCTGCTCGCAACGTGGGCGGTCCACGACCTCGACCACACCTCGCAGATCTTCGCCGGCATGGCGGGGTCCCACGACGCTGAGGTTGGTCCGTGGCGCGCCTACCTCGGAATCCTCCTTCGCCGCGAGGACCCCGCCGCCGTCGCCGGCTGATTTGCCCCGAGGTGAGCGTCGACACAATCGCGATCCTCGCAGGACTCTTCTTCGCGGCCGCGGTGCTCTACTCGAGCGTGGGGCACGCGGGTGCATCCGCCTATCTCGCCGCCATGGCGCTGGTCGGGATGGCGCCCGAATCGATGCGGCCCACGGCCCTGGCGCTCAACGTGTTCGTGGCGAGCATCGTGATCGTCCGCTTCGCGCGCGCCGGTCATCTGCCGTGGCGACAGCTCGTGCCGCTGGTGATCGGCTCGATACCCATGGCCTTCCTAGGGGGGACCGTGGACGTGCCCGACTACGTCTACCGGCCGATCGTCGCGGCGGTGCTGCTGGTCGGGGCGTGGCGCCTCGCCACCTCTGGCTCGAGCGACGTCGCGGAGGGAGAGGCGGCCGGCGTGCCGCCGCTGCCCGGAGTCGCGAGCGGTGCGGGCATCGGACTGCTCGCGGGCCTGACGGGCACGGGAGGCGGGATCTTCCTGACGCCGCTCCTGGTGCTGATGCGCTGGACCGGGACGCGCGAGGCGGCCGGACTGTCGGGTGCCTTCATCCTGGTCAACTCGGTGAGCGGCCTCATCGGCCTTGCCACCGGTGATGCCACCCTCCCCGCCGCGATTCCCCTGTGGATCGGCGCTGTCGCCGTCGGCGGGATCATCGGCTCATGGATAGGCGCGGAGCGATTCAGCATCCTGAACCTGCGCCGAGTGCTCGCCGTGGTGCTCGTCCTCGCAGCCGCCAAGCTGGTCTTTGTGCCTTGAGCCCCGGAGTAGGATGGCGCGCATGACCGGCCCGCCCGCCGAATCGGTGCACGGCAGCGACCTCCTGCGCCTGGTGGGCGCCGATACCGAGGTGCCGCTCGTCACCGGCGGCACGCGCCGCTACGTCAACCTCGACTACGCGGCTTCCGCCCCGGCGCTCGTTCGCGTCGCCGATGCGGTCAACGAGCTCCTCGAGTGGTACTCGAGCGTCCACCGCGGCGCCGGCTTCAAGTCTCGCGCCGCCACCGCCGCCTACGAGGGAGCGCGGGAGTCGATCCGCAGCTTCGTCAACGCGCGTGACGACGACGCGGTGATCATCACCCGCAATACCACCGACTCGATCAACCTGCTCGCCGGCACCCTGCCGGAGGGCACGCACGTCATCGCCTTCGCCGGCGAGCATCACGCCAATCTCCTGCCGTGGAAGCGCTGCGCCGTGCGTTACCTCCCCGTTCCCGAGACGCCGGCCGAGATGCTCGAGCAGCTGGAGGCCACGCTCAGCGACCTGCCGCGCTGCGACGACCCGCACCTCGTGGCGGCCACGGGCGCGTCAAACGTGACGGGAGAGCGCTGGCCGGTGGCCGAGATGGCGCGCGTGGCACACGAGAACGGCGCTCGGCTGCTGGTGGACGCGGCCCAGCTCGCGCCGCACGCGCCGATCGACATGGCCGGCGACGGCATCGACTACCTGGCGATGTCCGGGCACAAGCTCTATGCACCGTACGGCGCCGGGGCGCTCATCGGCGAGCGGGACTGGCTCATCGCCGGCGACCCGTTCCTGCGCGGCGGCGGCGCGGTGAAGCTGGTGACGGTGGATGAGACGCTCTGGGCCGACCTCCCCGATCGCCAGGAGGCGGGCTCGCCAAACGTCATCGGAGCCGTGGCGCTCGGCGTCGCGTGCGACACGCTGGCGGAGGCGGGCATGGACCGCGTTGCCGCCGAAGAGCAGGCGCTGCTCGCCTACGCTCGGGAGCGGCTCGCGTCGGTGGCGGGCTTCCAGCCGCTGCGGGTGTGGCCCGCGGATCACCCGCGGCTCGGGCTGCTGACATTCAACCTGGGCGAGACGCCGTACGACCTGCTCGCGGCAGTGCTGTCGGCCGAGCACGGCATCGGCATCCGCCATGGCTGCTTCTGCGCCCACCCGCTGATGATGCGGCTGCTGCGGGTGGACGACGCCGAGGCGCATCGGCTGATCGACGCCACACGTGCCGGGAGCCACGAACGCCTGCCGGGCGCGGCGCGCATGAGCTTCGGCCTGGGCACCACGCGGGCCGATATCGACGCCGTCGCCGATGCGCTGCGCGCCATCGGCACCGAGGGGCCGCAGTGGACGTACGCGGTCAACCCCGCGACCGACGAGTACGAGCCCGATCCGGACCCTCGACCCCTTCCGTCGCTGCCGATGCGGCTGGTGGAGCATCCGCACGGCCACGGCGAGTCCGCCTGACCCGCCGGCGTACGCATCGGTCACTCACACCGTATGAACTGACATGAGGATGCCCGCAGCGCTCACCGGAGGAGCTCGCGCCCGGATCGCCTTCTGGGCGCTGGCCGGCGTCGCGCTGCTCGTGAGCCACGATGCTGTCTTCCTGGCGCAGCTGGGGCCGGGAGAGCCGCTCGTTCGCACGTTGCGCAATGCGGGGCACGACTACTGGGGCGTCGCCAGCCTTGGGCTCACCGTCGTCGGCGTCGCATCTGCCCTCGTCGTCGCTGTCCACATCCTGAGGCTGCGACGGAAGGCCAGGGCGCTCGGGACCCAGGCGCTCCCGCTTGATCGCCGGACGTACCAACGACGAGCCATTTCGAGCTGGCTCGCGCTGTTCGCCGTGGTGGCGATCGGCTTCCTCGTCCAGGAGAACCTCGAGCACATCAAGGGACACACCCACCTGCTCGGCGTGGGCGCGCTCATCGGGCCGGAGTACCCGCTCGCCCTCCCGGTCATCGGGCTCATCACCCTCGGGGCAGCGCTCGTCACAGCGGCCGTCGGCGGCGCCGAGCAGGCGCTCCTCGCCGCGATCGGCGGGATGCTGCGCTCCCTGGTCCTGCGGCCACCATCGCGGCTGGCGCGAGCCCCTCTCCGCGTGGGGACGCCTCGCCGATCCCCCCTCGCCGGCAGCTGGGCCGGCCGCGCTCCGCCTCCTCGGCTCGTCTCGGTCAGCTGAAAACGAGCCAAGTACTGGGCGCTCGCGCGCCCCTGAGGAGCAAAAACATGTTCCAGCGCATTGAACTAGGTGCCGTCCTCGTCGCCCTGCTGACGACGGCCATCGGCACGGGTGTCATTCTTGCCCACGAGTCTCGCGAGGTCGGCGAGCTCACGTTCACCGTCGGATTCCTCGATGAGCCGGTCTTCAGCGGACAGAAGAGCGGCCTCGAGCTGCGCGTCTCGCGCGGCGAGGAGCCCGTCGAGGGGCTCGAGGAGAGCCTCGAGGCCGAGGTGACCTTCGGAACCGACACGCGGGAGCTTCCGATCTCCGCGCAGTTCGGAGAGCCCGGCGCCTACCGCTCCATCTTCTTCCCGACGGCGGCAGGTCCGTACACGTTCCGCATCTTCGGGGAGATCGACGGCCAACCCATCGACGAGTCGTTCACCTCCGGCCCGGACACGTTCAGCGAGGTCCGGGACGTTGCGGGCGGCCAGTTCCCCGTGGTCTTCCCGGCAACCGGCGACATCGTCCGTGACGCCGAGGCGGGGGCGGGCGCTGCGACGACCGCCACGGTCGCGCTTGTCCTGGGCGCGGCCGGCCTGCTCGCCGGCCTCGTGGCCCTGAGCCTCACGCTTGCGCGACGCCGATCGTGATTCGCGTCACGCGGTGGTGGCGCCTCGCCGGCACCATCGCCGCAGTCCTCCTTCTCGCCGGCCCGGCACTGCCGTGGACGGTCGGCGGGCGCGTGGCCGCCCACGCCCAGCTCGTGGCGAGCTCCCCCGGTGCGGGCGCCATCGTGCCGAGCTCTCCGGGGGAGGTGCGCCTCGTCTTCAGCGAGCCGCTCGAGACGCAGTTCACTTCGCTCGACCTTACCGGCGAGGACGGCACGCTCATCCTGTCGCAGGCAGGCGAGATCGATCCGCACGATCCGTACGCGCTGGTGGTGATCGCTCCCGACCTCGCCGATGGGATCTACCAGGTCACCTGGCGCACGCTGTCCGCCGCGGATGGGCACACCGGCGAGGGCACCTTCAGCTTCGGTGTGGGATCCGGGACCGCACCGCCAAGCGCCGCGGACAGCCGGATGACCCACACGCAGACCGATCCGGCGCGCGCTGCCGGCCGCTGGCTCACCTACATCGGTCTCCTGCTCGCGATCGGGGTTCCCGTCTTCCACCGCGTGGTCGTCCGGAGCGGACCGATGCCGCGGGCGCTGGTCCGGCTGCTGGCCGCGGGCCTCGCCATCTCGGCGCTCGCGGCGCTCGGCACGGCAACCGTGGCGGCGCTCGAGGCAGGATCGGTCCTCGACTACCTGCTCGGGAGCCGCAACGGCGCCCTCCAGCTCGCTCGCGCGGCCGTCGCCGGACTGGGCGCCGCCGCCCTCCTGCTCGTCGCTCCCCGCTTCTCGGGCGCCGCGGCCGCCGCCACCGGTCTGGCCGGGGTCGGTCTGCTCGTCGGCGCCGGCCACGCGGCCGCCCTTCCGAGCCCGGTGCCCATCCTCGGGCAGCTCGTCCATGTCGTCGGGGCGGCGGTCTGGATCGGTGGCATCGTCGGGCTCGTCGCGCTCCTGATCCGGCCGCGGATCCTGACCGGAAGCGACGCACGTCCTGCGATGCGCACGTTCGTGCCGCGCTTCTCGGCGCTGGCGCTCGTATCGATCGGCCTCGTGGCCATGACCGGCGTGTACGCCGCGTGGGTCCAGACCGGCGCGCTCGTGACGCTCGAGACCGAGTACGGGCGCACGCTCGTCCTCAAGTCCGGCTTTGCGCTGGGCGCGCTCGCGCTGGGCGGCCTGAACTTCCTGGACGGAGGCCGCATGCGCGGCTGGCTGGATGGGATGCGACCGAGGCTCACGCTCGAGCTGATGCTGGTCGGCGTGGTGCTGGTCCTGACCGCCGCCCTGGCGATCACACCGCCGGTTGAGGAAGCGAGCGGAGTCGCGATCGAGCCGATTCCCGATGCCTTCGGCGAAGTGCTACCGGGAATGAGCATGCAGGTGGTTCCCGGACGCCCCGGGGTCAACCGCGTGGTCGTGGGCGCGACCGACGCGCTCGCGACCGGCTCCTCCAGCCTCGAGCTCGTGATCGACCGTCTCGACACCGGCGGCACCACCCGCGTTCCGCTGGTCATCCCCGGGATGGACGCCACCGAGCACATGGCGGGCATGGGGCACACGGCGACGGACGAGCTCCCCGATTGGACCGCCGATGCGATCGTCCTCCCCGCTGACGGCGACTGGGACACGAGCGTCCGGATCGTCTCGCCTGCGGGGACGGAGCTGGCGCGCCAGCGCTTTGCCTTCACCATGGACGCCGAGACGATCGACGAAGGTCGGGCGGGCTCGCTCCTCGATCCGGCCGCGGGTATTGCCCTGGTGCTCTTCATCGGTGGCGCGGTCGGGCTTGGGCTCGGGATCGGCGGCATGGCCCTCCCGCGTTGCGAGCCCCTCGCTTCGCGGCTCGCGCTCATCGGAGGCGGAGCGGTCGCGGTCACTCTCGGGGCCGCCATCGGCGCGAGCCGCCTTATCGGCTGACCCGACTTGGCAGCACAACGCGCGGCTGCCACGATGGGACCTCATGACAGCTCCACTCACCGTCCTCGACACGCTGCGCCGCCCAATGCGGGACCTGCGCGTGAGCGTGACGGACCGATGCAACTTCCGCTGCGGCTACTGCATGCCGAAGGAGGTATTCGGGCCTGATCACGCGTTTCTGGCACGGCCGGAGGTCATGCGGTTCGATGAGATCGAGCGAATCGTGCGCGCGGCCGTGTCGCTCGGCGTCCGCAAGGTGCGCCTGACCGGCGGCGAGCCGCTCGTGCGCCGCAACCTCGAGGAGCTGGTGGCCGCGCTGGCCGCAATCGACGGTATCGACGACCTGACCCTCACCACCAACGCATCGCTGCTGGCACCGAAGGCCCGGGCGCTCGCCGACGCCGGGCTGCATCGGATCACCGTCAGCCTCGACGCGCTCGACGACGCCACGTTCATGCGCATGAACGACGTCGGCTTCCCCGTGTCGCGCGTCCTAAATGGCATCGCCGCGGCGGAGGCCGCCGGCATCGGTCCGGTGAAGGTCAACTCGGTCATCCGGAGGGGCGTCAACGAGCATGCCGTCAAGGACCTGGCCGAGCGTTTCCGTGGCACGGGCACCACGGTCAGGTTCATCGAGTACATGGACGTCGGGACCACCAACGGCTGGCGCCTGGAGGAGGTCGTTCCGGCCGCCGAGATCGTCTCGACAATCAGTGCGCGATGGCCGCTGGAAGCGGTGCCGTCGGACTACCGAGGGGAAGTGGCGCGCCGCTACCGGTACCTGGATGGGGCCGGCGAGATCGGGGTGATCAGCAGCGTCAGCGACCCGTTCTGCGGCGACTGCACCCGAGCCCGGCTCTCCGCCGATGGGCAGCTCTTCACCTGCCTCTTCGCGAGCTCCGGGCACGACCTGCGCGGGCTTCTGCGCGGCGGAGCGACCGATGCAGACCTGGCCGCTGCGCTCGGGACCATCTGGACGGGCCGCGACGACCGCTACTCCGAGCTGCGTGCCCTCGAGACCGTAGACCAGCCCCGCGTGGAGATGAGCTTCATCGGCGGCTAGGGCGGTCCCTTCCCGCGCCGTCCCACGTTTCAGTACTCCAGCTACCGGTACGCAGCCTGGCGGGCGCGATTCCCACGTCTCAGTAATCGAGTTACTGGTACGCAGCCTTTCGGGCGCGATTCCCACGTCTCAGTAACCCAGCTGCTACCGCGTGGCGAATCGGGCCGATTTGAGGCTCGCGGCGGCCCGCGGTCTCGCGTTTGAGTAATCCAGCTTCTAAACGGTGGAATCCGCGTGGATCCGACCGGGCCGATTCCGCAGCGGGCCTCCGCCATGCCCGTGGAGGGTGGCCACGATCTCCGCGACGATGGCGATCGCCACCTCCTCAGGTCCATCGGCGCCGATGTCGAGCCCGGCGGGCGCATGCAGGGCATCGTCCGCGGTCGCGCCGGCCTCAGCGAGCAGGCGATCGGTCCGCTCGCGTGGTCCCAGCACACCCAGGTAGGCCGCGACGCGGTCTCGGAACGCGCCCAGGTACGCGGCATCCCTCGTGTAGTCGTGGCTCATGATCACCACCGCGGTCCGAGGGGTGACGCCGATCCGATCCGGGGCCTCCGACGGATCCGCATCGCAGCGCACAACGTCGCCGAAGCTTTCGTTCGCGAGGAGCGGGCGCCGCGGATCGGCCATCGTGACCCGCCAGTCGAGGCGCCGCGCCGCGCGTGCGAGGGCTACGGCATCCGGGCCTGCTCCGCAGATGACGAGGTGGATCGGCGAGAGAATCGGGTCGAGGACCGCGTCGGCGAGCAGCAGCGTGCGATCCGGCTGGGCGCCATCGGCCAGGGTGGCGGCCTCGTCCGCGGACACGGATCGTCGGGAGCCGTCCAGTCCGGTGAGCAGGTAGACCGCGGGATGACCGTCGCGCACGAACCGGATCGTCTCGAGCGTCTCGCGGGCGAGCGGCGGCGACTCGGCGAACAGGTGCACGACGCCGCGACAGCCGAGGCCGAGGCCCCACAGCTCATCCCCCTCGGCGGAGTGATCGATCCTCAGCAGCATCGGCCGGTCGTCGTCGATCGCGGCGCGGGTCAGCCGCGCGGCCTCCTCCTCCAGGCATCCACCGCTGATGAGCCCGACCGGCCGGCCGTCTCGCGGGACGAGCAGCCGGGCACCCGGGCGCCGATACGAGGAGCCGTCGACACGAACGACCGTGGCCAGCGAGTACGACTCGCCCCGGGAGTCGAGCGTTGCCGCCGCCGCGAGGATCTCCTCCATTTCGCCCATCGGCCTATCCGCGGTTCGCGTCGAGGAACTCGCGCAGGAGGCGGTTGAATCGGTCCGGATGCTCCAGGTTCACCATGTGCGCCGTATCCTCGAAGACCTCGAGCCGGGAGCCCGTCACGTTCTCGGCGAGGTAGTGCATCGCGGCCTGCGTGCTTGCCTCGTCCATCTTGCCGATGACCACCAGCAGCGGCGTTCTCAGCTCACCCAGGCGGCCCGCTGCCGGCGGATCGAGGACCAGTGGCTGGCCCGTCGTCTTCTCTGCCCGGTAGTTGGTGAGGATCCACTCGTGGACGCGGTCGCGGACGGCATGGTCCGCGCGGCCCGCGGGCTGGCCCTCACCGTTGACCCAGAAGTCGGCCTCCCATGCCGCGAGCCTCTCC
>Ga0208612_1000391_pt1 | contig 19580 bp, 17 predicted proteins | sample AntDryMetagUQ889_FD_188089 | JGI IMG/M metagenome (GOLD analysis project Ga0208612, IMG submission 188089) | Polar desert microbial communities from Antarctic Dry Valleys - UQ889 (SPAdes) | ecosystem: Environmental > Terrestrial > Soil > Desert | place: Antarctic Dry Valleys | collected 2008-12-31 | reverse complement strand
CCGGAGATCAACGAGGGCGAGGTCGTCCACGGCACGGTCGTGCGTGTCGACAAGGACGAGGTGCTCGTCGACATCGGGTACAAGTCCGAAGGGGTCATCCCGGTCGCGGAACTCACCATTCGCCGCTCGGTCAATCCGGCGGACGAGGTCGCGCTCGGCGAGGAGATCGACGCGCTCGTGCTGACCAAGGAGGACGCGGAAGGCCGGCTCATCCTCTCCAAGAAGCGCGCCCGCTTCGAGCTCGCCTGGAAGAGGATCGAGGCTGCGGCCGAGTCCGGAGAGGCGGTCGTCGGGAAGGTCATCGAAGTCGTCAAGGGCGGCTTGATCCTCGACCTCGGCGTACGAGGCTTCCTTCCGGCGTCGCTCGTCGACATTCGCCGCGTGCAGGACCTCGACGAGTTCATGGCGCGCGAGTTGCGCTGCAAGGTCATCGAGCTGAACCGGTCGCGCAACAACGTCGTCCTCTCCCGTCGCGCCGTCCTCGAGGACGAGCGCAAGGAGATGCGCCAGGCAATTCTCGACCGGCTGAGCCCCGGCGACGTGATCGAAGGCCAGATCTCCAACATCGTCGACTTCGGGGCGTTCGTGGATCTGGATGGAATGGACGGGCTGATCCACATCTCCGAGCTGTCCTGGAGCCACGTCAACCATCCGTCCGAGGTGCTCGACATCGGGCAGACGGTCCAGGTCAAGGTGCTCGACATCGACCGCGACCGCCAGCGGATCTCGCTCGGGCTGAAGCAGACGCAGAGCGATCCCTGGCAGCAGGTGCTCGACTCGTACCGTGAGGACGACGTCGTCGAAGGCCGCGTGGCGAAGGTGGTCACGTTCGGAGCCTTCGTCGAGATCCTTCCCGGCGTCGAAGGTCTCGTGCACATCTCCGAGCTTGCTGCGCATCACGTCGAGAACCCCCGCGAGGTCGTGGCGCAGGGCCAGGCCGTCAACGTCCGCATCCTCGAGATCGACGGCGACCGGCGCAGGCTCTCCCTCTCGCTGAAGCGCGTCGAGGAGGGCGACCAGCCCGTGCCTCGCGCGGACGGCGCCGAGTCGGTTCACGAGACGCCGAACCTGGTGCTCTCGGAGGAGGCCTTCCCGGCGGGTGGAGCGACCGCCATGGAAGACGAGGAGAGCGATGCCGCGGAGCCGGAAGGCGACGCGGGAGACGCTGCCGGGATCGAGATCGCGTCCGAGTCCGTCGCCGAGCCCGAGATCGGGACTGGAGCCGACGCCGAGCCCGAGCCCGAGATCGGGATCGAGCCCGAGGCCGACGTCGCGCCCGAGATCGAGGGCGAGATCGAGCCCGAGGCTTCGGCCGAGCTGCTCGACGAGGTCGAAGCTGCCGGCGAGCCGGGCCCGACCCAGGACGAGGAGCCCGAGCTCGCGGCCGGGCCCGAGCTCGACGAAGAGCCGACCACCTAGCTCCTTGCAGCCTCCGATCGCGGTTGCGATCACCGGCGGCATCGGCGCCGGGAAGAGCTCTGCGCTCCAGAGCTTCCGCGGTCACGGCGCGGCGACCGTGTCGAGCGACGAGATCGTCCATCACCTCCTTGCCACCGACCCCGAGGTCGAGCGCGCGCTCGTAGAGCGGCTCGGCGAGGAGATCCTCGGAGACGACGGGTTCCCCGACCGCGAGCGCATCGCGCTTCGCGTGTTCAAGGATCGAGCCGCGCTCGACTTTCTGGAGGGGCTGCTGCATCCGCTCGTGTCGCGCGAATACCTCGCCTGGCGGGAACAGCTCGCCGCGTTGCCCACTCCGCCTCGGGTCTGCGTGACGGAAGTGCCGCTCCTCTACGAGGTTGGAGCCGAGACCCGGTTCGACAAGGTGGTCGTCATCACGGCGCCCGCGAAGCTCCGTGAGGCCCGTCGTGGCGGCCGCAAGGACGATCGCGAAGCCAGGCTTCTGCCGGACTCGGAGAAGGCGAAGCGCGGCGACTTCGTCTACGTCAACACCGGCACTCCCGAGGAGCTCGATGCCTGGGTCGCAGATGTGATGGCTACCCTGACCTCTGCGGAGGCGGGATAGCCAAGTGACACAGTGTCACATGGCTGTCTGTTCGATTCTCGCGCACCTGCCGTGCGGTTCCTGACCCTCATAGCTATCGCTGTTCTGGGTGTAGCCGCGACATCGGCCTGGGTCGTGAAGACCGAGCCGGACGCCTACATGCGTGTCCGCTACCCGCTCGAGTTCGAGCACATCCTGCGCGGGCATGCGTCCAACCACACCCTCGATCCCGCGCTTCTGGCCGCCGTCATTTACGTCGAGAGCAGATTCGATCCGCAGGCGGAGTCCGCCGCAGGGGCAGTCGGACTGATGCAGCTCCTCCCGGATACCGCGAAGGGAATCGCCCTCCGGACCGGCGGCGAGCGTTTCGTCGTGGCCGACCTCCGCGATCCCGAGATCAACGTCCGCTACGGCTCCTGGTACCTCGACCACCTCCGAGACCGATACGACGACACCAGGCTCATGCTCGCCGCGTATCACGCAGGCCAGGGCAATGTCGATCGCTGGCGCGCAGACGGAGCGGGGATCGCGTTCCCGGAGACGAGGAGCTACGTGGCGGACGTGCTGCGCATCAGGGACGTGTACGCCGACGCGTACCCGTCGGAGCTCGGCCTGTGACGGGCCGAGCGGCGAGCTCGATCAGGGCATCGCTAGACCCTACGAGCGAACGAAGACGGCCCGAGCGCTGGTCGCGCTCGTCATCGGAACGGAGCAGGCGCCCTTCCCGCGGCATGCGCCACTCCACTGCTTGAAGCGCCAGCCCTTGGCCGCCGCCGGCGTGAGCCGAATCGCCTCGTGCGAGGGAACGAGCGACGAGCAGCGCGGGGGGCAGGCAATGCCGGGCCGCGAGCTGCGTACGGATCCTCGACCGGTGACGGCAACCGTTAGCCGGAACGTCGCCGGAGCGAAGACCGCCGACACGCTCTTCCCGGACTCGACGACCACCTTGCACGTCGATCGTCCGGAGCAGCCCGCGCCGCCCCAGCCGACGAGCTTCGTTCCTGGCGCCGGCGTCGCGCTCAGCTCGAGCGCCGTGCCCGCGCTCCAGGTGGTCGTGCAGGTCTCGCTGCACGTCAGCCCCGGGACGTCCGCGGCGACGGAGCCCGATCCCGAGACGGTGAGTGCGAAAGGCACCTGGCGGTCGAGCTGGACCAGCCACGGGGAATCCTGCGTGTCGAACCAGGCTCCCGCGTGCCCGTAGTAGTCGTCGCGCCCCGAATCGAGGACGAGGCCGCCGATCGGCGTCTGGTCTCCGAACGGATACATCATGTCGTACGGGTTGTCGCAGGTATGCCCGCCGTCCGGTGCGGGGCAGTTCTGCGGAGCGCTGTTCGAGACGGCCCCGAGCGTGTGCAGGAGCTCGTGCGCGGCGGTGGTGTTCCACGGGACCCCGGGACATGCCTGCACGTAGACGACCGCGAACCCGAGGCCGGACGAGTTGCTTCCCCCCTGTCCGCAGATGTCGGGCTCCACCGGCCCGTCGTAGTACACGAGGTACTTCGTATGGCGCGAGGCGAATCCGCGCATCATCAGCGAGGACGTGATTGCACTGAAGCGGGCATCGACCGAGGACAGCTGCGCGCCCGGCTGCGTCAGGCGGAACAGGGTCAGGTCGAGCTGCGAGCCGCATGAGAACGGCGCGAGATCGTTACGCGGGGTCCGGAGTGGATCCTGCCCCCGCCACCAGGCGTCGATCGACTCCGCATCGGTCTGCATCTGGCTTCCGTAGGAGCCGAGCCGATCCGGCCCGTCCGACGGGATTGCATAGACCCAGTGCACGGGATTCCCGGCGACGGCGTTCGGCGCGAGGTCTGCCTGGGCAGGCGTGCCGCACCAGGTCGCAGCGATTCGCGCCGGCGTGTGAGCGGCGGGAGATGACGAGACGAGTGTCCTCGCCTGCTGACGCGTGAGATCGTGAACGATCCAGCGCCCGTCCCCATCGCGCGCGGCGCCGCCGGTTGCGGCGCAGACGACGACAACGACGACAGTCGCGAGCCGCAGCATGCTTTGCAGTCTCACGCCACTGGCGCCCGCGTCAACCCTCCTTCCGTCTAGTCGTCTCGTGGAACGGCCATCGCCTTGCGATTGCCACGCGTGGGCCGCGGCTACCCTAAATCCCCATGCAGGCATTTCGGGCAACCGACCAGTACGCGCCCATGGGCGACCAGCCGCGTGCGATCGGCGAGATCGCCGCGTCGGTCAACGAAGGCAACCGCTTCCAGACGCTGCTCGGCGCCACCGGGACGGGGAAGACGGCGACGATGGCGTGGACGATCGAGCAGATCCAGCGCCCCGCGCTCGTCATCGCACACAACAAGACGCTCGCTGCGCAGCTCTGCAACGAGTTCCGGGAGTTCTTCCCCGAGAACGCGGTCGAGTACTTCGTCTCCTACTACGACTACTACCAGCCGGAGGCGTACATCCCGCAGGCCGACCTCTACATCGAGAAGGACTCGTCGCAGAACGACGACATCGCACGGCTTCGGCTCTCGGCCACGTCCTCGCTCCTCACGCGCCGTGATGTCATCGTCGTCGCCTCCGTCTCCTGCATCTACGGGCTCGGCTCTCCCGAGGAGTGGCGCGAGCGCGTCCTCATCCTGGAGGTGGGGGAGGAGCACGACCGCGACGACGTGCTCAGGAAGCTGATCGAGAGCCAGTACGTCCGCAACGACACGGTGCTCGGACGTGGACGCTTCCGGGTGAAGGGCGACGTCATGGAGATCCAGCCTGCGAACCAGGAAACGGCATACCGGATCTCGTTCTTCGGCGACGACGTCGAGCAGATCACCCACTTCGACCCGCTCACCGGGGAGGTCTACGCGCGCCTCGACAACCTCGTCATCTGGCCCGCGACCGAGTACGTCACCTCCAAGCCGACGATCGATCGAGCCATCGACGACATCCGTGCCGAGCTCGAGCAGCAAGTCGCGAAGTTCGAGGCCGAAGATCGAATGCTCGAGGCTCACCGCATCCGGCAGCGGACGGAGTACGACATGGAGATGCTGAAGGAGCTCGGCTTCACGAGCGGCATCGAGAACTACTCGCGCATCCTCGAGGGACGAGCGCCCGGCACCCACCCGTTCACGTTGATCGACTACTTCCCCGACGACTTCGTCGTCTTCGTCGACGAGTCGCACCAGACCGTTCCTCAGCTCGGCGGGATGTACGAGGGCGACCGCTCGCGCAAGCAGACACTGATCGACTACGGCTTTCGGCTTCCGTCGGCACTCGACAACCGCCCTCTTCGCTTCGACGAGTTCCTGGGCAAGGTCAACCAGCTCGTCTTCGTCTCCGCGACCCCGGGACCGTTCGAGCTCTCACGTTCGCAGGTGATCTCCGAGCAGCTGATCAGGCCGACGGGGATCGTCGACCCCGAGGTCGAGCTGCGACCGACGAAGAACCAGATAGACGATCTCCTGAACGAGATCCGCCACCGGGAGGAAGCGGGCGAGCGCACGCTGGTTACCACGCTGACGAAGAAGATGGCCGAGGACCTGACCGACTACCTGCTCGAGGCAGGGGTCAAGGCGCGCTACCTCCACTCCGAGATCAACACGCTCGACCGGATTGCGATCATCCGCGAGCTCCGACTTGGCGAGTACGACGTCCTCGTCGGCGTCAATCTCCTGCGCGAGGGGCTCGACCTCCCGGAGGTGTCGCTCGTGGCCGTTCTCGACGCCGACAAGGAGGGCTTCCTGCGAGGTAAGACCGCGCTCATCCAGACGACCGGGCGTGCCGCGCGGAACACGGCAGGAAAGGTGCTCCTCTATGCGGACAAGCGCACGGAGGCGATCATCGGCGCGATGGAGGAGACGAACCGCCGGCGCGCCTACCAGGTCGCATACAACGAGGAGCACGGGATCACGCCGGTCACGATCGTCAAAGGCGTGTCCGACATCGCGGAGCTCCTCTCGCTCGAGTCCCCCCATGTCCCGTCGTCGCGCCGCCGGCGGGGGAAGTCCGAGGTGGAGGGGATGTCCGGCGAGGAGCTCGAGAAGCTCGCCATCACCCTCGAGGAGGAGATGTACCTCGCTGCGGAGGAGCTCCGCTTCGAGTACGCCGCGAAGCTCCGCGACGAGATCAAGGAGCTCCGCCGCGAGCTGATGGCGTTCGCAGAAGCAACGAAATAGGAGGACACGATGTGCCGGAACATCAAGACCTTGCACAACTTCGAGCCGCCCGCCACCGAGGTAGAAGTGCACGCCGCGGCGCTGCAGTACGTCCGCAAGGTGAGCGGAGCCACGAAGCCTGCGAAGGCCAACGAAGCGGCCTTCGCTCGGGCCGTCGACGAGGTCGCGGGCGTCACGCAGAGGCTCTTGGCAGAGCTCGTGACGCATGCAGCGCCGCGCGACCGCGAGGTCGAGGCTACGCGTGCTCGCGCACGGGCCGCGCAGCGCTTCGGCCGCGCCGCCTGAGCACTAAGAACTCGTTTCACAATGAAGCCTTGAGCCGCCGTGCCGCGCTGGGTGGTGCGATGCAGCGTCCTCAGTCGCGCCCATATGGCTCATATGGGCGCTCCCTGCGTCCTTGCCTCGCACCACCCAGGCGCACCCCGTCGACGAAGCGTCAATGTGAAACGAGTTCTAAGTTAACGCGGCACGCCCACACACCCGATATCTCTCGCATGAGTGTCGATCCCGCGACCCGGGCCGAGCGGGGCCTTGCAAGATCGCTTGCGGCGGCGGCCGAGATCGCGGCGTCTCGGGAGAGGATGCGCTCGCGCGTCCTCGGCCGCGAGCGGACCGTCACGCTCGCCCTTGCCGGCTCGTTCGCCCTCGCGGCCGTCGCCTGCGCAGCTGTGGTTCCCTCGGAGACACCCTTTTCGATCGGCGTTGCATCTCTCTTGATCGTCGTCTATGCCGTCGTTTCGCAGATCGAGTTCGAGATCGGGCCCGGGTCCGCGGTGCCGACCGAGCTCGTGCTCGTCCCGATGCTCTTCGTGCTCCCTCCGGGTGCGGTGCCGCTCTGCGTCGCCGCCGGGCTGATCCTCGGCGGCATCGTCGAACGTCTGCGCTCCCGGCGGCACGGCGAGCGCGTGACCATGCTTCTGTCCTCGGCGTGGCACAGCGTAGGCCCGGCGCTCGTGATCGGTCTGCTGGCTTCGGGGCAGCCGCGCTGGGAGGACATCCCCGTCTACGCTCTCGCGCTCCTGTCGCAGTTCGCTTTTGACACGAGTGCTGTCGTCGCTCGTCACCGCCTTGGGCGGGAGACACCGATTACGGAGCTCGTCTCACCCCTCGCCTGGGTCATGCTCGTCGACCTCGCGCTCGCTCCCGTGGCTCTGCTCGTTACCTTCGTGGCGGTCGACGAACCGCTCGCGGTCCTGTGCGTGGTTCCGCTAGCCGGTCTCCTGTACATCTTGGGGACGGAACGCCGGCGGCGCATCGACGAGAGCCTGGTGCTCGGACGGGCCGTAGAGGATGCGGCCCGTGAGGCACGATCGGACCCTTTAACGGGGGTCGGCAACAGGCTCGCCTGGCAGGAAGCCGTCGAGCTGTGCGAGCGGCGTCTCGCCGAGAACGGCGTGGGCTCGACGGTCGTGCTGGTCGACCTGAACCGCCTCAAGGAGACGAACGACACCCACGGACACGACGCCGGCGACCGCCTGATCCAGGCTCTCGCGGCCCAGCTCGTGAGGGAGGTCCCCAATGCCGACGTCCTCGCACGGATCGGAGGCGACGAGTTCGCGATCCTCGTGCCCGGCGGAGGGCAGCGCGGTCGAGCGGAGCTCGTCTTCCGGCTTCGCTCGCGACTCGCCGGTCTCGCGGTCGTGGACATTCCGGTCCTGGCATCGCTCGGCGCGGCAGCCTGCCCGCCGTGCTCGTCGCTCGCCGGCGCGATCCGTGCTGCGGACGAGGCGCTCTACGCCGAGAAGGCGGCTGCGCAGCGCAGTTTGAGCTAGCGGTCCTTGAACGGGTCGACGTAGATGTCGTCGACCTGCCACTTGCCGCCGAGGCCGAGCGCTGTGAAGCGGAAGTCGACCGTTGTCGTCCCGCCCAGCACCTGGTTGAGCGAGAGCTCGAACAGAACCGGCAAGGACGGCTGCCACGCCTGCTGTGTTCCGAGCACGACGCCGAGTGGAAGGGACGTCGTCGCGGTCACGCCGAGGACGGTCGTGTGGACACGGGCCTCGACGGCGAGCACCGAGAGCGGCGAGCCGGTGTTGCGGACGAAGAACCGCATCGTGGGCTCGTCCGAGTCGACGCAGATCGCCGAGGTGCGGGCCGATGCGCCCGAGGGGAGCAAGAGCGACCGCCGGTCGTTGGCGCTGTGGGCGTAGAAGGGCTCGTTGCCCTGCACGAGGCGCGCACCTTCCGAGAACGTCCAGCCCGCTCTCGACTCGAGGTCGCCGCCCGGCATGAGGAAGTAGTGCATCGGGTCGAGCCACGGGAGAAACGGCTGCGTGACGGTGCGCGGCTCGCACGTCGCCCCGGACGCACCTGCCTCCACGGGCGTGAGGAACAGAGAGGCCGCCGTGGCAACCATGGCAACCATGACGAAGAGACGAGCCGCAGAATTCATGGACGAGATCCTCTTTCTGATAGGAGCCGCAGTCCCCACACCGTCGTCGCCTGCTCTCGGCTTGTCATGACCCGATCGGGTATTCCGGGCAGCGGCTATGAAGCCGTCTCAACATCGGGGGCCACCTGCCGATACATGACGCGTGGCGAACCGCAAGGTTCCTGTGCTCGGCCTGGCGGCGTTTGCGGCGGCGGTCCCCGTCGCGCTGCTGCATTTCGTCGGCCGGGACACCGTCTCCGTCGATGGCTGGATCCATTTCGCCGTCGTTGCGGTCGGTGCAGGCGTAGCGACCGCCTCTGCGCTTGCACTGACGATCGCCGGCGCCCGGCAGCGCGACGGGCACGCTGTCCTGGTGGGCTGTGCGTTCTCCGTGATGGCCGCGCTTCTCTGTCTACACGGGCTCGCGACACCGGGTGTCTTGGTCGGGATGAACGGTGTCGTCGCGTTCACCGGCGGCTCGACGCTTCCCGTCGGTGCGGCCATACTCGCGCTCGGCGTCGTTCCGGCGCTCCGCCGCCCGACGGCCGTTCGCCCGCTGCTCGTCCTGCTCTCGGTCGGAGTCGTGTTCATCGTCGGCCTAGGCATTGCCGCATTGGTCGAGCCGAGACTCGTTCCCGCCGTCCCTGAGCCCGGCAGCCCGCTCGCGGTCGTCGTGCTCGTGGCCGGGATGACGTTCTTTGCGCTGCTCTTCTGGCGCGCGGTGCGCACCTACCGGCTTGCGCGTCGGCGGGGAGATCTCGCCGTCGCAGTCGGCATCGTCTGGCTCGCGAGCGCACTCCCGGCCGCGCTACTCCTCGGCTGGTGGAACCTCGGCTGGTGGCTCGGACACGGGTTCGAGATCGTGGGAATCGCGATCGTCGGTATTCCCGTCGCGCTCGACCTGCGCCGAGGTGCCGCCGGTTCGCGCCCCCTCCTCGGTAACCTTCGCGGCGCAGATCTCGTAGCCGAGGAGGAGGCGTTCCTCGGCTCTCACGTTCGAGCGCTGCTCGTCGATCTCGCGGAGAAGGACACCTACACGGAGGAGCACACCCGCCGTGTCGCCCTCCGCGCGGTGCAGGTCGGGGACGAGCTCGGCCTCGCCCCCGAACGGCTTCGCGATCTCGCGGTCGGCGGGCTCCTGCACGACATCGGCAAGCTGAGCATTCCTAACGACATCCTCAAGCGGCCAGGCCCGCTCTCGCAGCGGGAGTTCGACGTCGTGGAGGAGCATCCCGAGCGAGGGAGGCAGCTGCTGCGCGAGCTCGGAGGGTTCTCCGAGAACGTGCAACGCCTTGTTCGCGATCATCACGAGCGCCTCGACGGGAGCGGGTACCCACAGGGCCTCGGGCGCGACGAGCTCGGGCTGGACACGCGGATCCTGAACGTCTGCGACGTCTACGATGCGTTGATGTCCCGGCGCGTCTATCGGGCGGCGTGGACCCACGAAGAGGCGGTGCGCCTCCTCCGAGGAAGCGCCGGCACGATCTTCGACGCGCGCTGCGTCGACGCGCTCGAACGCGTTCTCGACGAGGAGCGCCGCGACGAGCTTGCCGTAGCGGTCTGAAACCGCTCGGCTACGCGGGTGACAGAGCGTTCAACTTGTCGCGCAGGTAGCGGAGATAAGGCTCGGGGTCGATCGGCCCGCCGACCACGCGCTCGATCGTCTCTGCGGGTGTGAACTTGCTGCCGAGCGCGTACAGGTTCTCGCGGAGCCACTCGTGCAGCTCCGCGAACTCGCCGCGCTCGATCTGCTCTTCGACGCCGGGAAGAGCGGCGCGCGCCTTCTCCCAGATCTGGACCGACAGAACGGTGCCCAGCAAGTACGTGGGGAAGTAGCCGAAGAGGCCGCTGGCCCAGTGCGAGTCCTGGAGGACCCCGACCGCGTCGTTCGGCACCTCGAGGCCGATGAGCTCCGTGAAGCGCGCGTTCCAGGCGTCCGGAAGGTCCTTCACCGCGAGCCGGCCCGAGAGGAGCTCCTGCTCGAGCTCGAAGCGGAGGATGACGTGCAGTCCGTAGCTCGTCTCGTCCGCGTCGACGCGGATGAACCCGCGACGCGGCCGGTTGACGGCGCGGTGGAATCGCTCCAGCGACACATCTGCGAGCGCTTCCGGGAACGCGGTCTGCACTCGAGGGTAGAACCAGCGCCAGAAGGGGAGCGAGCGCCCGACGACGTTCTCCCAGAGACGGCTCTGCGACTCGTGCAACGCGGACGAGGAGCAGCCCTGGAGGGGAGTGCGCTCGAGAGCGGCCGCCGAGCCAGTCTCGTAGAGGCCGTGGCCGCACTCGTGCATGGCCGTGAAGAGCGAGTTCAGGTCGTTCTCGCCGTAGCGGGTCGTCAGCCGGATATCGCGGAGTCCCACCGGTGCAGCGAACGGATGGACGGTGAGATCGAGCCGGAACGCGTCCCAGGTCGCACCGAAGCGTTCGATCAGCTCCCGGGACAGCGCCTCCTGCGGCGGAATCGCGAAGGGCCCACGGAGAAACACATCCTCATCCGCGTCGGTCGCGTGTTCCGCGACGAGCTCGGTGATCTCGGGCTGGAGAGCGGCGAAGGCGACGCGCACGTCGTCGGCCTTGGTTCCCTCCTCGTAGTCGTCGAGAACGACGTCGTACGGGTCGTCGTAGGGAGCGAAGCACTCGATCAGCCGAAGTTGGAGCTCGAGCACCCGCTCGAGCGACGGACGAAAGTCCGCGAAGCTGGCCTTGTCGCGAGCCTTCACCCACGCCTGATAGGACTCGACCTGGGCGCCCGCGATCTCGGCGGCGAGGTCGGTCGGAATCCGCCGCTTCTTCTCCCATCGCCGATGAGCGATGCGAACGAGGCAGGCGTCGTCGGCGTCGCGGGGAAGCGTCGAGACGTAGGGCTCGACGTCGGCGATGAGCTCGCCGATTCGATCGTCGATCTGCCGGTCGTGGACGATCGTCTCGAGCGTCGCGAGCTGTGCCGCACGCGAGCGTTCGCCCGCTGGGGGCATCCAGACCTCGGTATCCCAGGCAAGGAGGAGTTGCGTCCGCTGGAGATCGTCGATCTCCGCGAGACGGTGTTTGAGCTCGACGAGCGAGGATTCCATTGGCGCAGTTTCGGACTCTACGTACGCGCGAAAGTTCGTCGACCCACTTCGAGCAGCGCCCGGCCGTCCCAGGCGTAGGTCCTGACCGAGAGGGTTTCGGCGTCGGCCTCGTACACGTTCAGGCCTCGTGCCTCCTCCCGCCGCTTGGGTCGAGGACGACCGAGGGCGGGCGCAGTGGCCAGAACCAAGGCCCGGCGGGGCCCTCCCTCCAGCACCTTGAACTCCCTCCGCTCTGCGATCCCGCCCTGGTGCACATGTCCTCCGACGACGAGCTCCGTCCCCGCCGCGACGAACGTGCGCAGGACCTCGTCGCGGTGGCGCAGCGGCCTCTTCCGCGCGGCACGCCATGGCGGCGCCGCCAGATGATGATGCAGGGCGACCATTCGCAGCGCGTCAGGAGGGCCCTCCTGGAGCCTCGCCATCGCCTGCACCAGGCGTTCGTCGTCGAGAGCGCCGCCCTGCTGGCGCCAACGACGAACCGAGTTCAGGCCGGCGACGACGACACCCGCCGCTGCGTACACCGGCTCCGTCGTCCCGAAGACGTGCTCCCATTCGGTGAACGTCCGGGTGAAGCGGGCAGGGATGGTGTACGGGATGTCGTGGTTTCCGGGAACCGCCAGAAAGGGCAACCCGAGACCTCGAAGGAGCTCCGCGGCTGTTTCCAGCTCCGCCCGTCTTCCGCGGTGCGCAAGGTCTCCCGTGGCGACGAGCAGCGTCGGCCGCAGGTCGGCGATGAGCTCACCGAGCGCAGCGAGCGGCTCCCAGGCCTCCCCGTGGCCCATGTGCAGATCGGAGAGGTGGAGAACGCGCGTGGTCACGGCCGGGGGAGGCTATACGCTGAGACCCTGCGCAAGAGCGGCATCGGCGAACGCGGATTCCGCTCGCGCGAAACCTGAAAGGACCTAACGCGCGTCCGCTTCCAAGGACGCGGGTCGTCACATCATCCCGGTAGACTCGGGCCATGGCGAACGAGTCGCCGGAGCTCTTCGACGACGTCTATCTCGGCCTCCGGGCGGGAGGCGCGGTGCGCAAGCAGCGTCGCGGCGAACCGCTCTCCGCCGAGGAGCAGGAGGCGATCGGACGCTGGCGGCGACTGTCGCTCTGGCGGAAGTTCATCGCCATCGGCGCGTTCGCTCTCGGGACATTCGGGCTCGGCCTCACCGTCGGCGGCCTGATCTTCGGCCGCTGGCGCAAGGCCTGACCCACGACGATCTCGTTGCCGCGGGTTGGCCGCGGCCCGGAGCGGGTAGGAAGGTGCGGTGAAGGACACCGGAATCCAGGGTGCGGCGAAGAGTGCGCGCACAGCGTCCCAGGACGTCGCCAACAGCACGTCGGTCGAGCGGCTGGCGCGCTTCGGCCTCGTCGCCAAGGGCGTCTCCTACGGACTGGTCGGCGTCCTCGCCGGAGCACTGGCGGTGGGCGGCGCCGGCAAGGCGACCGATCGCGAGGGTGCGCTCGAGGTATTTGCCGACGAGGGCTACGGGAAGGTGATCCTCGTCGCGCTGGGGCTCGGCTTCGCCGCCTACGCACTCTGGCGTCTCGCCCAGGCGATCTTCGACCGCGACGACGAGGGAACCGGCGTCAAGGGCGTGGCCAAGCGCATCGGGTTCTTCGGTCGCGCGGCCCTCTACGGAGCCCTGACGTTCGGGACGTTCGCGCTCCTCGACGGAACGCGGGAGGGAGGCACGGAGACCCGCCAGGCTCGAGAGGCGACGGCTCGCGTGTTCGACTGGCCGGCCGGCAGATGGGTTGTCGGGCTCGCCGGGTTGACCCTGATAGGCGTCGGCGTCTTCAACGCGTATCGCGCGTTCACGCAGAAGTTCGAGGACAACTGGAACAGCGGGGAGATGAGCTCTGCCGAGCGACGGTGGGGCCCCCGCCTGAGCTCGGTCGGCTTGTTCGCGCGATTCGTCGTCTTCTCCCTGATCGGAGGCTTCCTCGTGAAGGCGGCCTACGAATACGACGTGCAGGAGGCGATCGGTCTCGACGGCGCACTGCGGAAGGTCGCGCAGGCGAGCTACGGGCCGGTGCTGCTCGGCATCGTCGCAATCGGCCTCCTCTGCTATGGGCTCTTCTGCCTGGTCGAAGCCCGCTATCGACGCGTCTGAGTTGTCGGGCGTTCTCTTCGTCAACCCGGGCTCGGGAAAGGGCGGGCCGACCGTCGAGGAGCTCCTGTCGGCCGCGCACGCGCTCGGCGTCGACGTGCGCGTGCTCGAGGAGGACGACGACCTTCGCGAGCTCGCGCGGCAGGCGAATGCAGACGTGCTGGGCATGGCCGGCGGCGACGGCTCGCTCGGCGCGGTCGCTCGGGTTGCCATAGAGCGTGACCTGCCGTTCGTCTGCGTTCCGTGGGGCACACGCAACCACTTCGCGAGCGATGTCGGGCTCGACACCGACGATCCGCTGGCGTCCCTCGCGGCATTTCGCGACGGAGTCGAGCGGCGCATCGACGTCGGCCGTGCGGGCGACCAGGTGTTCCTGAACAACGTCTCTCTGGGGGTCTACGCCCGGCTCGTCCACCGGCGCGAGCGGCGACGGCAACGGGGAGAGACCTTCGCCCGGTTGCGGGCACTCCTCATCTCCCTGAAGGACCGGCGCCGCACCGAGCGGTTCGTCGTCGACGGCTCGCCCCTGCGAGCCAGCGTTGTGCTCGTGGCCAACAACGAGTACCGGCTCGATCTCTTCGCGATCGGTGTGCGCGAGCGCGTGGACGAGGGCACGCTCGCGATCTACGCGGCACGCGGCCTCCGCGGTCTACGCTGGACCGAGCGCAAGGCTTCGTCCGTGCGGGTCGAGACGTCACGGAGCCCCACCAGGGCCGCCATCGACGGGGAGCCCGTTCTCCTCGAGTCGCCCGTAGAGCTACGAGTCGAGCCCGCGGCGTTGCGGTTGCTGCTTCCCCGCGAAGAGCTGGAGGCGGAGGCCGGGTCTCCGGCTTCGCTCGAGGACGAGTAACAGCGCGCTGACGAGGGCGACGCCACCGGCCATGCCGGCGAGGACGTCGAGCGCGTAGTGCCGTCCGAGGACCACGCGGCTTCCCCCGATCGCGAGGATCAGGGCCGTGGCGATCCCGAGCAGGCCCACGCGGTGCCGTCGCTCGGCGGCGACGGACGCGAGGACGAGTGCCAGTGCGCCGTACGTCGCAGCCGCGCTGAACGAGTGCCCGCTCGGGAAGGCGTAGGTGGTCAGCTGGACGAAGGGATCCTCGAGCTCCGGGCGTCCTCGCTGGAAGACCGCCTTGAGCGCCTGGCTGAGAATCAGGCTGCCCGCGAAGGCCGCCACCACGAAGATCGCCGCCCCGGTCCGGCCGCGCCGGACGAGGAGCAGGCCGCCGAGAGCCGCCAACGGGCCCAGGAAAACAGCGCTTCCCGCGTACGTGACGACCTGCATCACCTCGACGAGGAGGTCCGGAGCCGTCCGCCGTACCCAGCTAACGGCGCGGACGTCGAGTCGGTCCGCGCTCGACCAGAAGAGCACCGAGGCTGCGAGGGCCACGAACACGGCGCTCGAGACGGCGAGCACGGCCGCGTACAGGCGTGCCGGGTCTGGCCGAAGGGGTCTGGCTTCAGCCAGACCCCTTCGCGGGTGCCTCGACTCCTCGTGCGTCACGTGCGGACTATTCCCGTAAACGCGCGGCTCGATGCAGTTGTCTAGACGCAGTCGTCGGCCGAGAAGCCCTGGTGCCCCCGGTTCGGCTGGCACCGTTGCTCGCGGAGCGCGGTCGTCAGCCGGTAGGTCTCACCATCCGGCTCGAATGCCAGGCTCCAGCGCTCGGCGCGAACCGAGTCGTCCGCGAGCCCATCGAGCGTGACCGTCACGGTCTGTGGGCCTGCGCCCTCCGACGCGGCCTTGCCGTCGATCGTGGTCCGCGACACGCGGCGCTCGTCGAGGCGGAGGAACTCGGCTGCCGCCATCGCTGCCGAGCGCTCCCAGTGCTCGTCGACGTTCTCCTGGAACGAGGCGAAGCCAGCCGTCGAGACGATCCCCGCGGAGTTCGGCTCCGGGGGCCCGCCCCAGACGAGCTCGACGTCGACGTCGTTGCCGCAGGCGGCCATCGTCGTGGCCACCAGGACGCAGACGGCGTAGCCCAGCGAGCGCACTCCGCCTTTGTACCTGACGTTGATGAAGGTCCTGCTATCGAACGTCTGTTCGACTCGGTAGAATGACCCGCCTAATGGCTCCGGCAGACGAGCTCGTCGTCCACGGAGGGCGCGAGCACAACCTGAAGAACGTCACCGTCCGCATCCCGCGGAACGCGCTCGTCTGCGTCACCGGGCTCTCGGGCTCCGGGAAGTCGTCGCTCGCCTTCGACACGATCTACGCGGAGGGGCAGCGCCGCTACGTCGAGTCGCTCTCCGCGTACGCCCGCCAGTTCCTGCAGATGATGGAGAAACCGGACGTGGACTCGATCGACGGGCTCTCGCCGGCGATCTCGATCGACCAGAAGACGACGTCTCGGAACCCGCGTTCGACCGTCGGCACCGTCACCGAGATCTACGACTATCTCCGGCTCCTGTATGCGCGGATCGGCCGGCCGCACTGCCCGATCTGCGGGCGGACCATCACCGGCCAGTCCCTCGACCAGATCGTGGAGCAGGTGCTGCGCCTGCCGGAGGGCACGAAGTTCACCGTCAACGCGCCCGTCGCCCGCGACCGGAAGGGCGAGTTCAAGGACGTCCTCGAAGAGCTCAGGCGCGACGGGTTCACGAGGGTCAAGGTCGACGGCGAGCAGCGGCTGCTCGAGGAGGAGATCGAGCTCGACAAGAAGTACAAGCACACGATCGAGGTGGTCGTCGATCGACTCGCGATGAAGCCCGATCTGCGGCAGCGGCTGACGCAGTCGGTGGAGACCGCGACTTCGCTCGCGGAGGGGCTCGTGGTCGTGGATGTCTTGGACGGCGAGACACTCACGTTCTCGGAGAACCTCGCGTGCCCGGAGCACGGCGTCTCGCTGCCCGAGCTCGAGCCGCGCGCCTTCTCGTTCAACTCGCCGCACGGGGCGTGTCCACGCTGCACGGGGCTCGGGGCGCAGCTCGAGATCGACCCTGACCTGCTCGTGCCCGACAGCGCGTCTTCCATCAACGACGGCGCGCTCGTTCCGTGGACGATCGGCAGCCAGAGCTTCTACGACAGCGTCATCGAGGCGATCGCCGAGCGCTACGAGATCTCGCTCGACGCCCCCTGGCGCGACCTCGCGCGGGAGCAGCAGGACAAGTTCCTGTACGGGACGGACGGCGACAAGATCTTCGTCACCTACCGCAACCGCATGGGGCGCCGGCGCCAGTACACGATGGCGTTCGAAGGGCTCGTGAACAACCTCCAGCGGCGCTATCGCGAGACCGACTCCTCGCAGCAGCGGGACCGGATCGAGGAGTACATGAGCTTCCGGCCCTGCCCGGAGTGCGGCGGGGCCCGGCTGAAGCCGGAGATCCTGGCGGTCACGATCGGCGACAGGTCGATTCACGCGTTCACGCAGATGTCGGTGACGCGGGCGCTCGTCTTCCTCGACGAGCTCGCGCTGACGAAGACGGAGGAGCTCATCGGACGCAGGATCGTGAAAGAGATCCGCGAGCGGCTGACCTTCCTCGACAACGTCGGCGTCGGCTATCTCCAGCTCGACCGAGCGGCGAAGACGCTCTCCGGCGGCGAGGCCCAGCGGCTGCGGCTGGCGACGCAGATCGGGTCGCAGCTCGTCGGTGTGCTCTACATCCTCGACGAGCCCTCGATCGGCCTCCACCAGCGCGACAACGGCAAGCTGATCGCCACGCTCGAGCGCCTGCGCGACCTGGGGAACACCGTGCTCGTGGTCGAGCACGACGAGCAGATGATGCGCTCTGCCGACTGGATCGTCGATCTCGGGCCTGGCGCAGGGGAGCACGGGGGCGAGATCGTCGCAGAGGGCACCGCGGAGACGATCGCCGCCACCGAGGGCTCGATCACCGGCCAGTTCCTGAGCGGGGAGCGGCGCATCACGGTGCCGTTCCGGCGAGAGGAGAACGGTCGCGGCTGGTTCTCGATCCGGGGAGCGTCGATGCACAACCTGAAAGGGATCGACGTCGACTTCCCGGTCGGACGCTTCGTCGCGGTAACAGGAGTTTCGGGCTCGGGCAAGTCCACTCTGGTCAATGAGATCCTGTACAAGGCGCTCGCGAACCGCCTGAACCGGATGCGAACGAAGCCGGGCGAGCACGAGAGCGTCGAGGGCATCGAGGTCTTCGACAAGGTCATCGACATCGACCAGACGCCGATCGGGCGGACGCCGCGCTCCAACCCGGCGACCTACACCGATCTCTTCACACACGTGCGCGAGCTGTACTCGCTGACACCCGAGGCCAAGGTGCGCGGCTACAAGCCGGGACGCTTCTCCTTCAACGTCAAGGGCGGGCGCTGCGAGACGTGCAAGGGCGACGGGACGATCAAGATCGAGATGCACTTCCTCCCCGACGTGTACGTGCCCTGCGAGACGTGCCACGGGCGGCGCTACAACCGGGAGACGCTCGAGGTTCGCTTCAAGGGGAAGTCGATCGCGGACATCCTCGAGATGTCGGTGGAGGAGGCGCTCGACTTCTTCGCGAAGATCCCGAAGATCCGCCGCCGCCTGCAGACGCTGCACGACGTGGGTCTCGACTACGTGAAGCTCGGGCAGCCGGCGACGACGCTCTCCGGCGGGGAGGCGCAGCGAGTGAAGCTCGCGGCCGAGCTCTCGAAGGTGGCCACGGGCAAGACGCTCTACATCCTCGACGAGCCGACCACGGGTCTCCACTTCGCCGATATCGAGAAGCTGCTCGAGGTGTTGCAGCGGCTCGTGGACTCCGGGAACACGGTCCTCGTCATCGAGCACAACCTGGATGTGATCAAGCAGGCTGACTGGATCGTCGATCTCGGGCCCGAGGGCGGCGAGGCCGGCGGAGAGGTGATCGCGGTCGGCACGCCGGAAGAGATCGCCGAGGTCGAGGAGTCCTCGACCGGGCACTTCCTGCGCGGCGTGCTCGCGGAGCCCGCCGCCGCCGCTGCCGCCTAGGCATACTGGAACGCATGAAGACGTTATCGCTCGTCGCGGGGCTCTGCTTCCTTGCCGCCGCAGGCTCGGCCACTGGCGCGCTAACGCAGGAGCAGCGGCCGTCGCTCGCCGTGACGGACACGCGGCCGTTCGAGGTCCGGGGCGTTGGCTTCGAGCCTCGCGAGCGCGTGCAGGTCCTCCTCGCGGTGAACGGGACCCAGCACTGGCGCGGCGCGATCGCGAGCCAGGCGGGGGTGTTCACCGTAGAGTTCCGCGCTCCGCTGGGCGCGTGCTCCCGATTCACGGTCAGGGCGTACGGATCGAAGGGCTCGACTGCTCGCATCGTTCCGCGACGCGCGCAGATCGACTGCGCATCGCCGACGAGCGGCAGCTCGACCACATAGAACGTCGGTTTCCCGCCACGCGCGTTGTGACTGCGCCTGGCCGCGGGCGGGACTCGGAGCGATGCATCACCCGCTCCCGTCGTTTCGCCACCCGGGTGACTGTCACCGAAGGTGACTGTCACCTTGCTTTGTGGTCTCGCCACCGACGACGAGGGGAGCAGGAGGGCGAGGCAAGTCTCGCCCTGACGCGGAATGGGCGTGATCTTCGAGTACCCGTGAGAGAAAAGGCCCCCGGCGCCGCAGCGCCGAGGGCCCTTTCGTCGTGCGTGTCGAGTTGGTGTTACGAGGCGGGTCGAACGTCGATCAGCTCGGCCTCGGCCTCACCGCTCTTGTTGTCGTTCACGATCACCATCAGACCGCGGGCGGGAGTCGAGTTCCACTCCGTGCGGTTGATCGTGACGGTGGTGGTGTCGGACGCTCCCGGAGCGACCGTCAGGAAGTCGAACTCGTTGTCCGTGAAGATCGCGGGAGTCCACGGGTTGAACCTCGCCGAGAGAGGCATGTCGTCCTCTTCCTCCTCAACGAGGTCGAACCCGACCGCGTGGTACGTGAAGCGCGGATTCGCCTGGTTGAGACACGGCTCACCCGTCCTGCAGAACTGC
>Ga0208612_1000390_pt1 | contig 19583 bp, 16 predicted proteins | sample AntDryMetagUQ889_FD_188089 | JGI IMG/M metagenome (GOLD analysis project Ga0208612, IMG submission 188089) | Polar desert microbial communities from Antarctic Dry Valleys - UQ889 (SPAdes) | ecosystem: Environmental > Terrestrial > Soil > Desert | place: Antarctic Dry Valleys | collected 2008-12-31 | reverse complement strand
GAAGACCGCCGCGTTCTCGCGCCTCTGCTGATCGCCCCGGCCGTCATCTTCATCCTGCTCGTGGTCGGACTCCCGTTCGGCTGGGCGATCTATCTCAGCCTGACGGATGCCATCGGCGGGTCGCTGAAGGGCAACTGGGTCGGGTTCGACAACTTCACGAGCGCCTGGTCGGACGACAACTTCCGCAAGGCGCTGCGGAACACGCTCATGTTCACGCTCGCCTCGCAGGCGATCGTCCTCGTCGGTGCCGCGATCCTCTCCCACTATCTGATCCGCGAGTTCCGCGGGAAGTGGTTCATCCGCCTGCTGATCATCCTGCCGTGGGCGGCTCCCGTCGCACTGGGGACGCTCGGCTGGCTGTGGATCTTCGACTCGCTCTTCAGCGTGATCAACTGGACGCTGGGTCACGCCCTGGGTGTCGTCGACCCGGCCGACCCGCCCCAATGGCTCGGTCGCCCGAACCTCGCGCTCCTCGCCGTGATCGTGGTCCACGCGTGGCGCATCTTGCCCTTCGCGATCATCATCTTCCTCGCCGGCCTGGCCTCGATTCCGTCCGAGGTGGACGATGCGGCCAAGATCGACGGTGCGACCGGCGTCAAGAAGCTGTTCTACGTCACGCTGCCACTCCAACTCCCGATCGCGCTCGTCGCACTGCTCTTCGGCATCGTCTTCACGGCTTCCGACTTCGCCGTCGTCTACGTGCTCACGCAGGGCGGACCCTTCAACTCGACGCAGATGCTCACCACCTGGTCGTTCCAGATCGGAATCAATTCGGGCTCGCTCGGTGAAGGGGCGGCGATCTCCCTCTACCTCTTCCCGCTGCTCGCCGTGGTGAGCATCGCGATGCTGTTCTTCGCGAAGAGAGCGCAGGTCTCGTGATGGGAGGCCGGGCACGAGCGGCGCGACGCAGCCTCCCGACGTATCTCGTGCTGGGACCGTTCGCGATTCTGCTCGCGTTCCCGTTCTACTGGATGCTCGTGACGATGTTCAAGGAGGACCTCGACCTCTACAACGCCGAGAACGTCCCGTACGTCTACAACCCCGTCCAGTGGAAGTTCTGGGAGTCGGCGACCACGAAGCACGTCGAATTCCTCTTCACGGACACCAGGTACACCGACTGGCTCGTCAACACCGCGCTCGTGGGAGCGGTGGTGGTGGCCATCACGCTCGTGATCTCGCTGCCGGCCGGTTATGCGCTCGCACGACTGTCCGGCAGCTGGGGCCAGACCGCGGGGATCGGCATCTTCCTCGTCTACTTGATCCCTCCGACGCTGCTCTTCCTGCCCCTCTCACCACTGGTGGCGAGGCTCGGGCTCCAGAACTCGCTCCTCTCGCTGATCTTGGTCTACCCGTCCTTCACGATTCCGTTCTCCACGTGGTTGTTGATGGGGTTCTTCAAGACGATTCCCCAGGAGCTCGAGGACGCCGCCCTGGTCGACGGCTGCTCGCGGATCAAGGCGCTCCTCCGGATCGTCTTCCCGATCTCGCTCCCTGGGATCCTGACCGTCGTCATCTTCGCGTTCTCCCTCTGCGTCAATGAGTTCATCTACGCGTTCACCTTCATCTCGTCCTCTGAGAGTCGAACGATCTCGTCCGGCGTTCCCAGCGAGCTCATTCGTGGCGATGTCTTCTTCTGGCAGTCGTTGATGGCCGCGACGCTCATTCCGAGCATCGTGCTCGCCCTGCTCTACAACGCGTTCCTCGACCGCTTCATCAAAGGGTTTACAGGCGGGGCATTCAGGTAGAGAATCGATGCGAGCTACAAAGGAGGTACCCGTGGCACACGTCCCAGACGAGCGCGAGGCCAAGAGCTCAGCGCTGACCCGGGAAGACCTGCTGAAAAGGGCAGGTGCGGCTGCGTTCGCAGTCAGCATGTTCGGTGCCCTGCCGGACAAGGCCCTCGGCCTCTACGGACCGCTCAAGTATCAGCACAAGCAGCTCTCCGGTGAGCTGAAGATCCTGCAGTGGGCGCATTTCGTGCCGTCCTACGACCAGTGGCTCGACAACACCTACCTCAAGCAGTGGGGCGAGAAGAACGACGTCGACGTCAAGATCGACCACATCCTCAACACGCTCCTCTTCAGCACAGCGTCGTCCGAGGTCGCCGCCCAGAGCGGCCACGATCTTTACCAGTTCATCTCCCCGCCGTCGTCGTTCCAGAAGCAGGTCCTTCCGCTGAACGACATCGTCCAGGAGGTCTCGAAGAAGATCGGGCCGATGACGAAGGTGGGGCGACGGAGCACCTACAACCCAAGGACGAAGAAGTTCTTCGGCTTTCCCGACAACTACGCCCCGGACCCGGTGCAGTACCGGAGGAGCATCCTCGCCGAGGCGGGGGTGAGCCTGAACACCTGGGAGGACGTGCGCAAGGGCGCCCCCAAACTGAAGGCCGCGGGGCATCCGGTCGGCCTCGGCATGTCGAACGAGCTCGACTCGAACATGTTCTTGATGTCGCTCCTCTACTGCTACGGCGGCTTCATCCAGAACGAGGCCAACAAGATCGTCTTCAACACCGGGTCGAACCGCAAAGGCGCGATCGAAGCGCTCGAGCTGATGCGGGAAATCTTCCGAAACGGCATGTCGGACGAGGTCTTCGCCTGGACCCCGGCCTCCAACAACCAGGCCTTCCTCGCCGGCAGGCTGTCGATGTCACTGAACGCGATCTCCATCGCCCGCACGGCGGAGAAATCCGGCAACACCGCTCTCTCCGACGACACCTGGCTCGCATCCATTCCGCGCGGACCGGTGATGCGGCTCGGAAACGAGCACGTGATGGGCGTCTACGTGATCTGGAAGTTCGCCAAGAACAAGGAGGCGGCGAAGCAGTTCCTCGTCGACCAGCAGCTCGCGTACCGGCAGCACTTCCTGCAGAGCGAGTACTACAACTTCCCCGCCTGGACCGGTGCGATCAAGGGCGGCTTCAAGACCATGCGCGCGTTGACGAAGCAGGACACGCACAAGCCGCGCGGCAAGTACACGATCCTGACCACCATCGCGGAGAAGTACACGACGAACGTCGGACACCCCGGCAACTCGAACGCGGTGATCGACGAGATCTTCAACCGCTACCTGATTCCACAGATGTTCGCCGAGGTCGCCCAGGGCAAGTCGAGCCCGGCGAACGCGGTTCGAGACTTCACCAGGGAGGCTCAGAGCATCTATCGCAAGTGGCAGGCGCAAGGGCTGGTGTAGCAGCCCACACGCACGCGGTTCGCCGAGGGCCCCGTGACCGGGGCCCTCGGCTCGGGCTCTCCAGGCGGAAGACGATCATCGACCGACGGATGTCAGGAGGGCACGAGTCCGCCAAACCTCTCGATCGCCTCGAGCAGCAGCCACGGAGGGAGGCTCTCCGCGGCTTGCCGCAGGAGAGAAGCGGCTAGAGCCGGCAGTGCGTCTGCATCCTCCGCATCGTCGATCGCTCGCTCGAGCCCGTCGGAGACGGCGCGCTCGGCGTCGTCGCGATCGAGGTCGTGCTCGCGTGCGAAGGCATCGAGCGCTGCTTCGTCCCGCACAGCCAGAACGAGCTCCTCTCGCGACACGTCGAGCTCGCACGCGGCGCCGTCGAACGCGGACAGCACGATCTGCTCGAGCACCGCCGCGAGATCGTCGGGATCACGCCATTCGCGCGGCTCGCAGGGATCGGAGGCGGGAGTGGGCTCGTACGATGCGCCGCCGAGGGCGAGGTAGGGAACCAAGACTGCCGCCACCGCGGCGATCGCGGCGAAGAGGGGAAGCGCCCGCCTCATGTCGGCGCGTCCCGAATCAGCACGGCGGGCAGGAGCGCGCTGAGCGCGAGGGCGGCGGCGAGCAGGAAGGGGCCCGAGAACGCGTTCGTGATTGCCCGCTCGAGCTGGTCGCGAAGTCCCGAGAGCAGTGCGACGTACTCCTCGTCAGCGAGGCGCTCGTCGAACGCCGCGGCGACGTCCGGGAGCTCCCCCCGGTCTCCCGCGCTGCGGACTTCGTCGAGCACGTCCTGTGCCAGACGCAGCTTGTCGAGGGCCGGGATGCCGCTGTCGAGCACCTCTGCGGCGCCGGCCCGCACCGCCTCGTCCTCGTTGCGATCGAGGGCCGCCGTCAACACCGGCGTGAGCAGGAGCAGCCCCAGCACGACGCCCGCATGTCGCGCAGCCAACGTCCAGGCGCCGTGGACGACCGGCTCCTCGCGCGACGAGACCGCCCGTTCCGTGAGCACAGCAAGGGCGAGCCCGATCCCCGCGCCAACCAGGAGCTGCGGGGCGATCGTCCACGCCCAACCCGCGCGCGGGAGGAAGGCGAGGCCTGCGAGCCCTCCCCCGACCAGGACGATGCCGGCGGCGATCCAGGCGGTGAGCCCGCCCGAGCGCGGTGCGAAACGCGCTGCCAGGAGGGCTGCGAGCGGCATTGCGGTGACGACGAGACCCGCCGCGGCCGGGGACATCCCCCAGCCCTCGACGAGCAGGAGGACGAGCAGGAAGAGCGCGGCGACGAGGCCCCCGGAGAGCAGGAGCACCGCGGCATTCGCGGCAAAGGCCGGTCGGCCGGCTTCCCTCCTCTCCGTCACGACCTCCAAACCGCGAAGCGCCAGCAGCGGAACGAGCGCGAGCGGCACCTGCACGAGGAAGATGGACTCCCAGCCGATCGCCTCGGTCAGGATCCCGCCGGCCGCGGGGCCGAGCGCCGCCCCGAAGATTCCGGCCGCGACCCACACGCGGACAGCACGAACTCCGCTTGCGGCCGTCGCGGACAGGAGTCCGAGCGCTGCCGTGACGAGCAGTGCCGCGCCGACGGCCTGAGCCGATCGTGCGCCCACCAACACGGCGAAGGAGGGCGCCAAGCCACAGACGAGGGACGCGGCTGCGAAGACCAGCGTGCCCGTCGTGAAGACCGCCCGTGGCGATCGCCGTGCGACGAAGGCGGCCGGCAACGCAACGAGCGCGAGCGCGAGATTGAAGGACGTCAGAACCCAGGCCACGGTGGCGACGTCGACATCGAACTCGCGGAGCACGTCGGGAAGCGCGAGCGTGACGATCGACGAGTCGGCGAGCGCCAGCCCGATCGCGAGACCGATCAGGCCCGCCCGCATGAGACGAGTCTAGGAGGGTTTGGCGGAACGTTGCTCGGAGCAGTGCGGCCCTGCGGCTCAGACGACGTTTCGCCAAACCCTCCTGAGCGCGCCCGTGAGGGTCGAGCACAACGATCCAGTCAGCGACTCCGTGCGAAGTACGGGGTGTGGTTCACGCACGCGAGGGGTACGTCCTCGGGAGAATCCGTCCACTAGGAGGTTGTAGATGCGCAAGCTTTCACTACTGATCACGGTCTTGACGCTCGTGCTTGCCGTGTTCGCGCTTACCGGCTGCGGGAGCGACGATGACGACGACGCCGCCGGCGACTCGGTCACCGTCGAACTGTCCGAAGAGGCCGGATCGGGCCAGGCCGGCACGGCGACGCTCACCGGAGACGGCGAGCAGACAACGGTCTCCATCCAGATCGACGGCGACCCGGTCTCGGACTCGCAGCCCGCTCACATTCACGAGGGAAGCTGCGGCGACGACCTGAATCCGGAGCCCGCATTCGGTCTCCCGAACGTCACCGACGGCAGCTCCGAAGCGACCGTCGAGATCTCGCTCGAAGCGCTGCAGGAGACCGACTACGCGATCAACCTGCACATGTCCGACGACGATCTCCCGACTTACACCTCCTGCGGGAACATCGACTGAGTCACCCCTCGCGCAACGCCCTGAAAGGGCCACGCGCGGAGCCTGTAGGGGCCGGGCATGCCCGGCCCCTACAACAGCCGTAGGGCGCGACTACGCCGTAGCGCCTGCCTTGCGGAGGATCGACGCGATCTCCGCGTAACCATGCTCGCGCGCGTGGGCGAGAGGCGAGACCCCGTCTGCGTCGGCGAGATCGACGTCGACACCACCGTCCACGAGGGCGCGGACGACTTCCGTGTGCGCCTCATCGCCACCGCCGAGGATGATTGCTTCGAGGAGCGCCGTCCAGCCGAGCCTGTTGACGTGATCGATCTCGATCTCGGTCTCGAGCAGACGCCTGACGATCTCGACGTAGCCCCGATCCGCGGCGCGAATCAGCCCGGTGCCGTTGTAACTGTCTTTCGAGTTCACGTCTGCACCGGCGTCGAGCGTGAGCTCGAGAAGGGCGATGTCGTCACCCACTTCGCTGGTGGCGATCAGGTACGCGCTCTGCTCGGTCGAGTCCTTCACGTTGACGTCCGCCCCCACGTCGACGAGCAGGCGGGCGACCTCCACGTGGTTTCCGTACGCGGCAGCGACGAGTGCGGTCGCGCCCGCTGTGTCTCGGGCACCGACGCTTGCTCCCCGTTCGAGGAGCGAGCGCACCTTGTCGGCATCTCCGGCGCGTGCCGCCTCGATCAGCGCTTGGTCGCTCATCGGTTCAGCTTCCCGGGACGCCTCGCTGCCGCAGCCCGAGAGGACGACGGCGGCGACGAGGCATAGCGCACGCGTCTGGCCCGTCAGGCTGCCTCGAGCGCCACATCGCCGACGGGCTCTCCGACCGGCTGCAGGTCGCGCCCGCGAACGAGGAAAACCGAGACGAGAACGCCGATGAGCGCAACCACGGCGCCCGCCCAGAACGCAGCCTGGAACCCGTCCGTCAGCGCCTCCGACTGCCGACTGCCGTCGGTGATCGCACCCTCGGTCGTCGAGATCGCGATCGTCGAGAGGAGCGCGATGCCCACGGCGCCTCCGATCTGCTGCGACGTGTTGAAGAGCCCGGATGCGAGGCCCGCCTGGTCCCGGCCCGTGCCCGCGAGTGCCGCGATCGAGATCGGCACGAAGGCGAAGGGCATCCCGAGCCCGATGATCAGGAAGCCGGGGAGGAGATCGGTCCAGTACGAGCCGCCGACCGGAACCTGGGTGAAGTAGACGAGCCCGACGGTCAGGAGCGACATTCCGAACACGAGAGCGGGCTTCACACCGACCCGGTTCACCGCTGCAGCCGCCACGTTGGCCCAGATCACCGCCGTGCCCGCGACTGCGAGGTAGGCGACCCCGGTCTGCATCGGCGAGTACCCGAGCACCTGCTGCATGTACAGGGTCAGCATCAGGAACATGGCGAAGAGCACGGTGCCGAGGGTGAAGCCGGCGATGTTCGCAGCAGTGAGCGTCTGGATCCGGAAGATCGAGAACGGGACGAGCGGATCCTTCGCGCGTGACTCCCAGATGACGAACGCAGCGAGCAATCCCGCCGCGAGGGCGAAGACCGCGATCGTCGTCACCGAGGTCCAGCCCCAGCCTCGTCCCTCCGTGATCGCGTAGACGAGCGTCGTCAGCCCTCCGGTGACGAGCACCGCGCCGGGCGCGTCGAAGGTCTGGCCGTGCGCGTCGCGGCTCTCCGTCAACAGGATCGGGCTCAGCACCAGCGCGAGAGCCCCGACGGGCACGTTGATGAAGAAGATCCACTCCCAGGAGAGCGCCGAGGTCAGAACGCCTCCGAGCAGAACGCCCGCAGCGGCACCGACGCCACCGACCGCGCCCCATGCCCCGAGCGCGATGTTGCGCTCGCGGCCTTCCTGGAACGTCCGGACGAGGATGGCGAGCGCGGCGGGCGTGACGGTCGCGGCGCCGAGACCCTGGATCGCGCGGGCTCCGATCAGGGACGCCTCACTCCAGGCGAGGCCGCAGAGGAGCGAGCCGATGGTGAAGATGATCGTTCCCGCGATGAAGATGCGACGGCGGCCGAGCAGATCGGCCGTGCGCCCGCCGAGCAGCAGGAACCCCCCGAAAACGAGCGCGTAGGCGCTGATCACCCACTGCAGGTTCTCCTGCGAGAACCCGAGATCGGTCTGGATCGAGGGGAGGGCAACGTTCACGATCGCGATGTCGAGCACGACCATGAACTGCACAGCGCAGATGAGCGCAAGTGCGTACCACTTCCTGCGGCCTTCGGCAATCATGAGGTTCTCCTAGCGTCCGGGTTCACGAGGTCGAGGATGCTAGCTGAACTTACTTGCGATTTGCAAGTTACAACTTCCATTTCGCAACCTCACGCGCTACAATCACCGCGTGGCCAAGAGCTACAACCAGTACTGCCCCGTCGCGCACGCGCTCGACGTCATCGGTGAGCGCTGGTCGCTCTTGATCGTCCGCGAGCTGATCGAGCACGAGCAGCTCCGCTACTCCGACCTCCATTGCAGGCTCACTGGGTGCGGCACGAACATCCTCGCCGCCCGCCTGAAGGATCTCGAGCGGCACGGCGTCGTTCGGCGGCGGCGCCTCGACCCTCCCGCCGCCTCGACCGTCTACGAGCTGACCGAGTACGGCCAGGAGCTGCGGCCGGTCATGCGCGTCCTCGCCCACTGGGGAGCGCGCTCGCTCGGCCCGCCCGGGCCTGACGAGGATCTGGAGCCGGGCTGGCTCGCCGGTGCGCTGCGCATGGCGTTTCCCGTCGATGCGACCGATGCATGCATCGAGTTCCGGGTCGACGACGAAGTGGCGGCTTTCGTCGGCGGGGAATCGCGGAAAGGCCACGCGGAGAGCCCCGACACGGTCGTTCGATGCGACCGGGCAGGTTTCTTCCATCTCGTCGTCGACCGTGAGCTGAACGGCGTCAGCGTTAGCGGCGACGAGACGACGCTTCAGCCCTTGCTCACGACGCTCCCTCGCCTGGAGCGGGAATCAGTCCCGGCGGCCTAGCCTAGCCTCAGACCAAGCCGCCGCGATAGCGCCACGGCCCCGGCTCGAACCTGATCCCGCGCTTCCTGCAGAACTCGCGCACGGATTCGAGGACGTCGCCGCCTCCCGATCCGTGCACCTTTCGTTCGAGGAGATCGAGGACAGCCACGCCTTCGGAGGGCTCGCCGTTCACCTCGAGCGTGAGAACGACTGCCTCCGGGACCGCATCGCTGAAGGACGGGACGAAGAGCACCCGGACGCCGTCTACCTCGAAGCCATGGGCATCGTCGTCGCCGATCGCCGACACCGCGTGCCCGCGGAGAGCCAGGAGCTCGTGCAACTCGTCGACCATGCGCAGCGCGAGCTCGACTTGCCGCGTGCGGGACACCTTGTGGCTCGAGCTCCCGGTGACCTTGGCGGGGACACCGATGGCGAACGCCCCTGCCGGTATGTCGCCCGTGACGTACGAGTTCGAGGCGACGATCGCTTCGGCGCCGATACGGCAGCCGGCGTAGATCACCGCACCGAGACCGACCTGAGCGCGGTCCTCCAGGACGACCGGCGCGAACCGGTTCTCGAACCCCTCGAGCGGCGAGTGGCCGACGTTGTGCGTGACGATCAGCGAGCGCATGGTCAGGAAGACCTCGCGCCCTATGAGCACCGGCCGGCAGACGTTGACGAATGCCTCGTCTCCGACGAATGCGAGATCGCCGACCGTGAGGACCGCCCACGGATCCCGATGACCGCCTCCTCCGAACCGGATCGACCTGCCCGCCCAGATGCCCGCGCCGAGGAACGCGCGCCGACACAGAAGTTCGAGATCCGCGCCGAACTGGCTCGATTCCCCGATCGCGACCACTTCCTCGCAGCGGATCGTCGCGCGCGGCCCGATCTCCACGCCGTCCTCGATCACGATCTGCGGTGCGGCAACCAGCGACCCATCGCCGAGGAGGACACCCTCGCCGACCTGGGCGCCGTACTTCCGCAGGATCGCGACCTTCTCGTCGGGCGGCAGTAGGCGGAAGGAAAGCGAGTCCGAGCGAAGGCGCTCGAAGAAGCTGGGGTCGAGCGCGCCCGTGCTCTCGTCGAGATCGAACGAGGCGGGAAGGGTCACGTTCTCGGTCGAGAGCCCCGCGAGCGGCGACCCACGCCCCGGCGTGGCAGCGGCCTTCTCGCGCGCGATCAGCTCCTCGACGTCCTTCTCAGTGATGAAGCCCCGCTTCTCGATAGCCGCCAGGTCGACGCCGTGGCGCTCCGCCAGCTCGACCGCCTTTCGCGTCGCTTTGCGCTCCGTGGCCGAAGGCTTGGGTACGGGCTTCTCCCGCTCGGGATCCTTCTCGAGCGACGCGAGCTCGTCGGCGCTCTCGGCCACGTACGCCACCGTCTTTCCGAGCTCGACCTCGACCCCGTCCTCGAAGAGCTGCACGATCGTTCCGGCGCCCGGCGCCTCGATCTCGACCGTCGCCTTCGTGGTCTCGACAACGCACACCGGCTGCCCCTGCTGCACTTCCGCCCGGTCCTCGACGAGCCACTCCGCGAGGAGCGCGAACTCGGTATTCGCGTCCTCGCGCGTCAGGACGATCTCGAGCACGCGCCTAGCTTCTCACGGCTTCGAGCGCGACGATCGCCTCGACCACGTCGTGGGCACTGGGCAGCATCGCGTCCTCGAGCGCGCGTGCCGACGGGATGATCCCGTCCCGCGCCGCCACCCGCTGCACGGGCCCTCGCAGATCGCTCCAGGCCGCTTCCTGGACGCGCGCAGCGATCTCGGCGCCGAAGCCGCCGGTGAGCGTGCCTTCCTCGGCGGTCACCAGAGCGCCCGTGCGCGCGACGGATTCGAGCACGGGCTCGAGCTCGATCGGCAGGAGCTGCGAGAGCGCGACCACCTCGCAGAAGATCTCGTGCTCGAGGATCAGCTCCGTGACCGCGTCGAGCACGACGGGGACCATGCCGCCGTACGTGACGATCGTCGCCGTTCCCTCGCTGAAGTCGGTGCCCGAGAACGTGAGCGCGGGATAGAGGGCACCGCTTTCCCGCACCGCGAGCTCGCCGATGTGCCCGTGCTCCGGCCGGCGGTTCGGACGGCCGTACATGAGCTTGTTCTCGATCAGGAAGACCGGGCGCTCGTCCTCGACCACCGCAACCACCAGCTCCCGCAGGTCGTGGCACTCGCTCGCCGCGACGACGACGATGTTCGGCACGCCGAGCAGGAGCTTCTCGAGGGACTGGCTGTGCGTCGGCCCGTACCCGCGGCGACCGCCCATCGGCGTGCGGACGACGAGCGGGACAGTGACCTGGTCGTCGTACATCTCCCTGAACTTGGCGATGCCGTTGACGATCTGGTCGAGGCCGAGAGCGATGAAGTCTCCGAACATGATCTCGAGGATCGGACGCTGGCCGCGGAGCGCCATCCCCGCCGCGACGCCGAAAAGTGATGCCTCGGAGATCGGGGTCGTCAGCACGCGACCGGGATAGGCGTCGCTGAGCCCCTGGCTCACCTTGAAGGCGCCGCCGTAGGGATCGAGAATGTCCTCTCCGAGCAGGTAGACGTCGGCTCGCTCGGCGAAGACCTCGTGCAAGGCCTCGTTCAAGACCTGGACGCACCGCTTGTGTTGTCCGTTCATGCGGCCTCGGGCGTGGCCGCGGGCGCATCCTCGGCAGCCGCGATCGTCTCGGAGAGCCGCCGCTCGCACCCTTCCTCGATGTCGCGTCGCTCCTCCTCCCCCAGCCGTGCGCCTGCGACGGTGAGCGGATCGCGCTCACGGCGCTTCTCGATCTCGGCCGGGTCGCGGTTGTCGTCGCCCTTCGAGTGCGGGCTGTACCGATAGGTGTCGAGGACCAGGAAGTACGGCTCACCCGTCTCCCGGATTCGTGCGAGCGCGCGCCCTGCCGTGTCGTGAATCTCCTCGACGTCCGTCGTCGCGAGCTCGCCGGTCTCAACCCCGAAGGCTTCAGCCCGTGCCGTGATCGACCCTGCGAGCTCGAGCTCGATCGGGGTCGACTGCGCATAGTGGTTGTTCTCGACCACGAAGAAGACGGGCAGCTTCCAGAGCGAGGCGATGTTCAGCGACTCGTAGGTCACGCCCTCGCCGAGCGTGCCGTCACCGAGGAAGACCGTCGAGACCGCCCCCGTGCCCTTCTGCTTTTCCGCGAGCGCGATTCCGGTGGCCACGGGGACGATGCTTCCGAGAACGCCGTTGGAGTAGAAGTTGCCCTTGCACAGGTGCTGGCTGCCGCCTTTTCCACCGCAGACCCCAGGCGCCTTGCCCATCACCTCGCAGAGCAGACCGAAGTCGTCGTCGGTGAACGCGAGATAATGGCCATGGCAGCGGTGGTTCGAGAAGATGACGTCCCGCTCGGGCTCGAGGTGGTCGATGATCCCGACCGCGTTCGCCTCCTGGCCGATGTAGGTGTGCGTCGTGCCGACGAGCTTTCCCTGAGCGAAGAGGTCGAGCAGGGACTCCTCGAAGCGGCGGATGAAGAACATCCGCTCATAGAGCGTCGGCAACGAGGTCAGCGCTCGACCCCGCACGTTGGAAGGTCTGCCTGAAGCCAGACCCCAGGAGGGTACATCGCGCTGCTCACTACAGATAGCCGAGGTCGGCGAGCCGCCGAGCGACGGTCGCCTCCTCCTCCGCGGTCAGCTCGCGCCGCTCCGCGCTCTCGAGCTCCCGGAAAACGAGCTCTCTGAGCTCGGACGGCACGTCGGCCGGGCGGCTGGAGAGCTCACGCGGGTCGAGGTCGAGGTTGTACGCCTCCTCCTCCCCGCTCTCCACGTGCAGGATCAGCTTCCACGGAGGCATGCGGACGGCGAGCTTGGTCAGCGCGCCAGCGTCGGTCCCGGCGATCACGGCCGGGCGATCGCCCTCGATCTGCAACAGCGACTCGCCGTCGATCTCGCGCGCGGGAACACCGGCAAGCTCGAGCAGCGTCGGCATGAGGTCGATCGAGCGAACCTGCGACGCGACCACGGCCGGCTCGAGCCTCCCCGGAGCCGACAGGATGAGGGGGACGTTCACGATCTCGTCGTTCAACGTCGCGCCGTGCATGTGGTAGACGCCCTTGACGTCCTCCTTGTCCGAGAAGCGCTCGCCCCAGGACTCCCCGTGGTCCGACAGGAAGGCGAACACCGTGCTCTCGCGCAGGCCGAGGCTCTCGAGCTCCTCGAGCATTGACGCGACGAGCGTCTCCGACTGCCGTTCCACCGCTCTGCGATAGCCCTCGCGCATCGCCTCGAGCGCGGATGCGGAGTCCGACTGGATCCCTCCGATCACCTCCTGCTTCGCCGAGAGCCAGTCCTTGCGCTCGGAGTGGAGGATGTCGTAGGGCATGTGGGTCGCCCAGTTGTGGAAGAAAAGCAGGAAGGGCTTCTCGCGTCTCTCGCGCAGCCAGGCGATCGCCTCGTCGAGGGTCTCGCTCGTCCCTAGGACATTCGCCTCCGGCATCTCCTTGAACAGGTAGTTCCGGTCGAAGACGAACGTCCCGATCTCGTATCCGTGCGCGGAGAGCGCGCGGAAGAGCGTCTCCGTGGTGGGGTCGAGCTCGGCGTCCCAGTGCAGGTAGCCGTGGCGGTGCGGATAGAGCCCCGTGACCATCGATGTCATCGAGGGCGCCGTCCAGGGCGCGGCGCTGATGGCCTGGTCGAAGCGAATCCCGCCCGCCGCAAGCTCGTCGATCGTCTTGGTGTTGAGGAAGCGCGCGCCGTAGCAGCCGAGATGATCGGCGCGTAGCGCATCGGAGACGTAGACGACGACGTTCATGAGCGCGGCGGATTGTAGTGAGAGGCCTCGTACCGCCCGTCAGATGCTCTGCGCGTGACCCGCCGGTGTGCTCAGTCGGTCGGCAGCGGCAACCCCAGCGCTTTGCCGACGTCGTAGTCGATCAATGCGTAGCTGACGGAAAGTCGCCCGGTCGTGGTCGCTTGCGTGCTTGCAAAAAGCTTGCCGAGGCTGGGCCGAAGCATCAGTGCGGCGGGAACCGATCTCACCGGAGATCCAGCACAAGCGCGAGAGCGTCGTCGACGCTTCTCATCTCTTCGTGGCTGAGGTGGTCCACGCGGTCGCCCAGAGCCGCGGCATCGACCGCTCCCACCATCTCGCACATCACCTTCATCCGTTCCCCGTCCACGGTCACGTCGGGATGGAAGCTCGCGGCTGGCGTCGACTGCGAAGTGGGGCAGACGATCGCCGTCGACAGCGCGAGTAGATCGTCAGCCTGGACGATCACGCAAAAGCGGCGGCCGTGCTGCGCGTGCCCGCGAAGCCGGGGCAGCGAGATCGGGTGTACGTCACCGCGTACCACGGAGCTCGTCCATGAGCGTTGCAACTTCCCGAGCCTCCTGCACGTATGCGGGATCGTCCGAAAGCCGCCTGGCTTCAGCGGCAAGCCCGGCTCGCCGTCGATCTCGCTCGGCGACCTCCGCTATGGCCTGACGCGCGGCTTCTGCACGAGTGATCCCGCGTCTCCGCGCGATCTCGTCCAGAGACTCGAGACCGTGACGACCCAGCCGGAGGGAGATTGGATCGGGAGAGGCCATAAGCGGTAGCGTAGCGCAATATGCACTACAGAAGGCGACCTCTCTACGGCCTCTACGTCGCGGACTCGATCTCGCTCGTCGGCAACGCCGTCGCTCAGCTCGCGATCCCGTGGTACGTGCTCATCACGACCGGGAGCCCAGCCCTCACCGGCCTCGCGGTCTTCTTCAACTTCGTTCCCGCGGTCCTCGCTGCGTTCTTCGGCGGCGTGGTCGTCGACCGGCTCGGATTTCGGACGACGAGCGTCGCCGCCGACCTCGCGAGCGCCGCGGCGGTCGCGGCCATACCTCTGCTCGAGATGACCGTCGGAATCGAGATCTGGCAGCTGATGGCGCTCGTGTTCATCGGCGCCCTGCTGGACGCGCCCGGCGCGACCGCGAGGCAGGCCCTGTTCCCGGACGTCGTCGAGCTGGCCGGCGTGAGGATGGAACGGGCGAGCGGCATACGGGGCGCGATCCAGAACGGGTCGATACTCCTCGGCGGGCCGCTCGGCGGGATTCTCGTAGCCGGCGTCGGAGCGACGACGGCTCTCTGGCTGAACGCCGCAAGCTTCGTCGTCTCCGCCGCGATCGTCGCCGTCGCGGTCCCACGAGCACGACGCGAACCGGACGCCGAGCCACCCGGGCGCTTCTTCGCCGAGCTCGCCGAAGGGATGCGGTTCATCTGGAGCCACCGGCTCATCCGCGCGATCGTGTTCACGGTCTTGCTCACGAACTTCCTCGACGCGCCGTTCCCGGTCGTGATGCCGGTGCTCGCCCGCGAGGCGTACGGAAGCGCCACCGATCTCGGCCTCATGTACGGCGTTCTCGGAGGGGCCGGACTCGCCGGTGCGCTCGCCTACAGCGCTCTCGGTCACCGGCTGCCGAGACGGCTCGTCTTCGTGTGCTGCTTCTCGGTCTTGCCCCTCATGTACCTCGCCCTCGCGACGTTGCCACCGTTTCCCGCAGCGCTTGCCGCGCTCGCCATCGTCGGCCTCGCGGCCGGCCCACTCAATCCCCTTCTCTTCACGGTCTCCTCCGAGGTCGTTCCGACCCGGCTACGAGGACGCGTGTTCGGCGCGACGAAAGCGGGCGCGTGGGCGTCGATTCCGCTCGGGATCCTGCTCGGAGGGCTCGCCGTCGAGACGCTCGGTGTTGCCGCCACGCTCCTCGTCATCGGACTCTGCTACCTGGCAGTCACGAGCTTCGGGTTCTTCAACCCCGCGTTCCGCGAGATGGACCGTCGCCCGGAGGACGCTGCAGTTAGAGACGGATGATCGAAAGCAGGTATTCCTGGGGAAGGACGAAGCGCCCGTCGTCGGCCTCGTTGTTCTGCGCCCAGATTGCGATGATGTCCGCCCGCAGCTCCCCGAAGCGCTCGCCCAGCATCTGCCTCGCGGTCACCAATGGCCCGAAGCGATCCATGAAGAAGTCTGCGAAGCCTTCGATCGACTCCCATTCGATCGTTGCGGAGCGGCGCTCGAACTCGATGTCCGTCGCGGCCGAGCCGAACATGTCGCGAACGTGATCCTCCGTCCCCCAGAGAATCGGGGGCGAGGCGAAGTCCGGCGGCGGGGGCATGTACGACCCGCTCGTCCGGAAGACATCGCCAGCTGTTCCTTCCGGCGTCCAGCAGCAGATGGCGATCACCGCACCGTGGTCGCAAACGCGCACCATCTCGTCCGCCGTCTCTCGATGACGTGGCGCGAACATGTGCCCGAACGTGGAGAAGACGCGGTCGAAGCTTCCGTCCTCGAACGGCAGCTCCTCGGCATCGCCTTCCACCCAGTCGATGTCCACACCCACCTCGGCGGCCTTCGTACGCCCTCCTTCGAGCAGCTCGGGCACGAGATCGAGGCCCGTCACCTGCGCGCCGATACGGGCCGCCGGGAGAGCCGCGTTGCCAGTGCCACAGGCGACGTCGAGCACGCGCATGCCGGCCTCGACACCCGTGCGCGCCACCACGAGCTCTCCCACGTCCTTGATGTACTCGGCGAGCGTGCCGAAGTCGCCGGCCGCCCACATCGCGCGCTGCCGCTCCTTGAACTCCTCCATCGGCACTCCTTCGATCGCGGGGACGGCGGCGGGAGCCTAACGGTCCGGGGGCCTATTCGACGTCGTTCAGCGAGCCGCGAGCTGCGGAAGGAGGCTCTCGCCGCGCATCCTCCCCGGCTCGTCGATACCGAGAATTTCGAGGACGGTCGGCGCGATGTCGAGCAGATGCGCATCGGCGTGGCCCCGCGGCTCAACGCCCGGGCCGGCGACGATGTAGAGACCGTCCTGCGCGTGGTTCGCGTCGTCGGGGCCTGTGTCGTTCTCGAGCGTCTGGATTCCCTCGTCGCCGCCGATCGTGCCGACGGAGCGCCAGAGCAGGTCTCCGAAGACGACGATGAGGTCGGGCGCGACGCCCTTCGGCTCGCCGTATAGCTCCTCCGGCTTGTAAGCCCTGGTCGGGATCGGGTTTCCCGCGTCGTCCGGAATCTCGGCGATTCGGCGCGCGAGATCGTCGCGCACCGACTCGTACTCGTCCTGTGGGATCACGCCTTCCGGCTCGCGTCCCTCGACGTTGAGGAAAACGCGCGCGTAGTAGCCGCCTTCGCCCCAGGCCGTCGTCTTGGACCAGTCGACGCCCACGTCTCGAAGCGAGGAGAGGCCCTTCGGCTCGGCGAGCGTGGCAAGCAGGCCTTCGCGGCGGAGCCACTCGTTGATCCGGATCCCGCCGTCGAGGCGTTTCGCGCCGTGGTCGGAGACGATGAAGACGACGGTGTCCTCGTCCGCGTGCTCGAGGAGGCCGGCGATCAGCCCGTCGACGTGGCGGTGGTAGTCGAGGATCGCGTGCTCGTACCGGTTCCCCGGCTCGTGCTTTCGGTGCTCCGGATCCATGTACTTCCAGAACCCGTGGTGCATCCGGTCCGGGCCCATCTCGACCATGGCGAAGAACGTCCACGGCTTCGTCTCCGCGAGGTGCTCGGCGAGCTGGAAGCGCCGGTCGGTCATCTCGTAGACCTGGCCCAGCAGGTAGTCCTTGTCGTGGGTTCGGAAGTCCTTCGTGTCGAAGATGTACTCGCCCACGACCCCTTCGATCTCCTCGCGGAGCGAGGCCGGGTACGTGTACTTGCTCTCGAGCGACGGCGTGAGGAAGCAGCTGACCATCACGCCGTTGAGCGGTCTCGGTGGATACGTGCCGGGCACGCTGAGCACGACCGAGTACCCGCCGGCGCGCGTGACGAGATCCCAGAGCCGAGGCTCCCGGATTGCGTCGCTCATCGCGATGAAGCCGCCGTCGTAGGTGTGGTCCGACCGGTTGCGGAAGCCGTAGACGCCGAGGTCGCCGGGCGTCTTCGAGGACATCATGCAGGACCAGGCGGGCACGGTGATCGGCGGGATCACCGAGGTCAGGCGACCGTAGGAGCCGCGCTCCATGAGCCCGGAGAGCGTCGGCAGCTCGGCCCGCCAGCGCTCGAGAACGAGCGAGGGCTCGGCGCAGTCCAGCCCGATCAGCATCACCTTGCGCGGCATCGCAGGAGCGTAGCCTGGAGAGCTAGCCGCCCGAGAAGGCGGAGGCGAACTCACGGTCGCCAAGCTGCTCGCGGACCACCGCTTCGACCTCCCGCGGCAGGTCAGCGTCGAACATGCTCGCCGCGGATCCCGTTTCCTCGAGCAGCGCCGCGGCTCGGCCGAGAAGCCGGGCGGCCTCCCGGTAGCGCGCTTCGGCGGCTTCGGTCGCCGCCAATCCCTGCAGCGCGTGCGCCACGTGCTCTCGGAAGCCGATTGCCTCGAAGAGCGTCTCGGCTCTCGCGAAGCGCTCCCGAGCATCCTCCGTCTCGCCGAGCCGGTGCGCGGCAAGGCCGAGATTGAGGAGCGCGAGACCCTCCCCCTCGACATCTCCGCGCGCACGGTGATACTCGAGCACGTCGATCCAGAGCGGCACGGCGACGTCGTACTCCCCCGCGTCGAACGCGACCGACCCGAGGTTCATCTTCGCAACCAGTTCGTCGACTTCTCGACCCAGGCTCCTCGCGATGGCGCGGCTTTGCTCGAGGTGCCGGCGTGCGCGTGCGTAGTCCCGTTCCTTCGTTGCGATCAGGCCGAGCACCGTGTGGCAGGCGACGCTGATGTCCCCGTCACCGCTGGCGTCCGCGACCTCGACGCCGCGAGAAGCCAGCTCCAAAGCCCGCGCGAGGTCGCCCTGGGTCCAGGCGATCCCCGCGCCGGCGCGATAGGCGTCGGCCCGAAGTCGCGGCTCGACGTCGTCTGCGCGTGCGAGCGCGGCCTCGATCCGAGAACGCCCCTCGGCGAGGTGGCCACGCACCCACCAAAACCGCCAGAGCGCCACGACGAGCCGCAGGTCCGTCTGGACGTTGCCAGATGAGTGAGCGTGATCGAGCGCGGCCCGCAAGTTGTCTCGTTCCTCCTCCAGGACGTCCAGCCAGCGGCCCTGCTCGGGGCCGCGCAGCTCGGCCGCTTCGGCCAACTCCAGGAAATACGCAGCGTGCGCGTCGGCCGCCCGCGTCCGATCCGGCCCGAGCAGCTCGAGGGCGTACTCACGCACGGTCTCGAGCATCCGGAAGCGCGTGCGGTCCTTCGCGGAGTCCCGTCGCAGCATGCTGCCGTCGACCAAGCCGGCGAGCGTATCCACATCGCCGCCGGTGACAGCAAGGGCCGCTTCGAGCGATGCGCCGCCCGGGAACACTGAGAGGCGCGCCAGCAAGTCGCGCTCGCTGGCGCTCATCAGCGCGGCGCTCCAGTCGAGGGTGTCGCGGAGCGTTTGCTGGCGGGCTGGAAGGTCGTGAGGCCCGCCAGCCAGCAGGGTCAGGCGCTCGCCGAGCCGCTCATCGAGTTGCCTCGGAGTCAACGTGCGCGTCCGAGCTGCTGCGAGCTCGATCGCGAGCGGCAATCCGTCCAGGCGGCGGCAGATCTCGCGCACGTCGGGATCGCCGGCCGATACGGTCGACCTGGGTTCCAACGCCTGCGCCCGCGTGGCGAAGAGGTTCGCCGCAGCGACCTCTTCCAGCGGCTCGACCGGGAACACGTGCTCGCCCGACAGGTGCAGCAGGCGCCTGCTGGTCACGACGACTGTGAGACGAGCGGAGGCCTCGAGCAGGCGAAGCAGCTCCAGGCCGGCTTCCGTCACCTGCTCGAAGTTGTCGACGACAAGCAAGAGCTCACGTCCCCTGGCCCAGGCAGCAAGGGTCTCGGTGAGCGACTCTCCCGGTTGCTCACCGACCCGCACGGCCTGGGCGATGGCTGGTATCACGAGCGATGGCTCCCGCAAAGCCGACAGGTCCGCAAACGCGACTCCATTTCCGAAGAGCCCGCCGCTCTCGGCTGCAAGGGCGAGCGCCAGCCTCGTCTTCCCGCTTCCGCCCGCGCCCACGAGGGTCACCAACCGCACATCCGCGCGCAGGACGAGCTCACGCAACTCGCGGAGCTCACGC
>Ga0208612_1000389_pt1 | contig 19594 bp, 18 predicted proteins | sample AntDryMetagUQ889_FD_188089 | JGI IMG/M metagenome (GOLD analysis project Ga0208612, IMG submission 188089) | Polar desert microbial communities from Antarctic Dry Valleys - UQ889 (SPAdes) | ecosystem: Environmental > Terrestrial > Soil > Desert | place: Antarctic Dry Valleys | collected 2008-12-31 | reverse complement strand
CTGTCACGCACGATGCGGTCCCGCCATTGCTCCAGCTCCCAGAGACGGTCGCATTCGAGACGAGCACCTCCGCGCTGTCGTGCACGGACACCGTCACGGTCGCCTTCCAGGCGTTGCGGCTCTGCGAGCTCTTGGCGCCATCCAGGTCCCCGACGTGCATGGTGGTCGCTCCGCCACCGCCGCCCCCGCCCGCAACGGTGGCCGGGTTGAAGACGAGCTCGTCGCTGACGTCGAGAAGTGGCTCCTGGATGCCGTCGCCGGAGTCATCGGTCCAGCCGAAGTTGCCTTCGGCCAGGAGAAGCCTTCGGATGTCCGCCGGTGAGTAGGGGCCCGAGGCGGCGAGGACGGCCCCGGCGCCGGCGACGTGCGGCGACGCCATGCTCGTCCCGCTGATGGTGTTGTAGCCGCCGTCGAACCACGTCGACAGGATGCACACGCCGGGTGCCGCGATCTCGACCGTCGCGCCGAAGTTGCTGAAGTTCGCGAGCGTGTCGTCTCCATCGGCCCGGCATGTCGCCGCGCCCGTACCGCCGGGCACCCCGTCGAAGTCGGCCAGCGCCGAGACGGTGATGACGTCGGGATGGTTCGCCGGGCTGTGGGTGGCGGCGTTCGCGCCGCTGTTGCCGGCGGCCACCGCATACGTGACGCCCTCCGCGACCGATCGGCTGATGGCCGCGTCCAGCGCGGCACTGGTGCACTCGCAGCCGAGACTCATGTTCGCGACCTCGATGGTCGAAGCCCGCGCGGTGACCCAGTCGATGCCCGCCACGATCCAGCTCATGTAGCCGCTCCCGTCGGAGCGCAGCACCTTCACCGCGTGCAGGCGCGCGCCCGGGGCCACGCCAACGACCCCGACGCCGTTGTCGATTGCCGCAACGGTTCCGGCCACGTGCGTGCCGTGGCCGTTGTCGTCGTCCCCGCCGTTGCCGCAGCTCCCGACCAAGGGACTTCCTCCCGTGCAGTTTGTGCTCGCGACGACGTTGAGGTCCGCGTGCGTGAGGTCGATGCCGGTATCGATGATCGCAACGTCGACATCGACGCGCTCGTCATCGGTGCCATCGATGTCCAGGTTGGCGTTGTCGCCCGCGTCCGTGCCATTCCCGCCGGCGAAGATTCGCCGCACGCCGGTGGGGACGGTCTGCTCGTCGAGCAGGACCAGCTGGTCGGCCTCCACGTAGGCCACGCGGGGATCTCGCGAAAGCGCCGCGACGCGGCCTGCTGGGATCGCCGCCGCGAAGCCCCGGATGGCGTGCTCATAGACGCGCTCGACGCTGAAGCCGTGCTGCCCTGCCAGGTCGCTGGCCGCAGCCCTCGGGTTGTCGACCCCCGGGCCGAAGACCACGATGTAGCGGTCTGCGGCGACGCCGCCGGGCGGCTGCTGCGCGGCCACCGGAGTCGCCAACGTGCTGAGCAGGACAAGACAGATCAGGGCGGCAAGGCGCTGTGCGCGCATGAGATGAGTTCCCCTCCGACGAATCGGCGTCGACTCGGACGACGCTCTATGGTCGCCATCTTCCCATGGTCGTCAATGTCCTCAGCCGAGCATCGGGATGCGGATGCCACGATCGCGGGCCACCTCGATTGCTCGCTCGTAGCCCGCGTCTGCGTGGCGCATGACGCCGGTCCCCGGATCGGCGGTGAGGACCCGTTCGAGGCGCGCGGCTGCCTCGGGGGTGCCATCGGCGACGATGACCATTCCGGCATGCAGGCTATAACCGATGCCAACGCCGCCCCCATGGTGGAAGCTGACCCACGTCGCGCCCGCCGCGGTGTTGAGCAGTGCGTTCAGGATCGGCCAATCGGCGATCGCGTCAGAACCGTCGCGCATTTCCTCGGTCTCGCGGAACGGCGAGGCCACGCTGCCGGCGTCGAGGTGGTCGCGACCAATCACGATCGGCGCCGCCAGCTCTCCGGACGCGACCATCTCGTTGATCCGCAGGCCGGCGCGTGCCCGCTCCCCGTAGCCCAGCCAGCAGATCCGAGCGGGCAAGCCCTGGAACGGGACTCGCTCCTGGGCGAGTCGCAGCCAGCGGTGCAGGCTCTCGTTTTCCGGGAAGAGCTCCATCAGGGCGCGGTCGGTCTTGATGATGTCGTCGGGGTCGCCTGAGAGCGCGACCCAGCGGAAGGGGCCCTTGCCCTCGCAGAAGAGCGGCCGGATGAAGGCCGGCACGAAGCCGGGAATGGCAAAGGCGTCGATGACGCCCTCCTCGTCCGCATGGGCTCGAATGCCGTTTCCGTAATCGAAGACGACGCTGTCAAGGTCCATGAAATCCAGCATCGCGCGAACGTGGGCGGCCATGGATGCCTTCGAGCGCCGCACGTACTCATCGGGATCGTCCGCGCGCAGCCTCGTCGCCTCGGGCAGGCTGAGTCCGGCCGGCACGTACCCGCCCAGCGGATCGTGCGCGCTCGTCTGGTCGGTGACGACGTCAGGGTGCCAGTCCCGGCGTCGGAGCTCAGGCAGCGCCTCTGAGGCGTTGCCGATGAGCGCAATCGATCGCGCGGCTCCCTCGCTCCGCCATCGCCCCACCTTCGTCATCGCTTCGTCAAGGTCATGCGTCAGCTCGTCCACGTAGCCGGCCTGGAGACGCCGCTGGGCGCGCGCCTCGTCCATCTCCACGACGAGCGCGGCGCCTTCGTTCATGGTGATCGCCAGCGGCTGAGCGCCGCCCATGCCGCCGAGGCCCGCGGTCAGGACCGCACGCCCGCGGAGCGTCCCGCCGAAGTGCTGGCGGGCGAGCTCGGCGAAGGTCTCGTAGGTGCCCTGCACGATCCCCTGCGTCGCGATGTAGATCCACGAGCCGGCGGTCATCTGGCCGTACATCGTCAGCCCCGCCCGCTCGAGCTCCCGGAACCTCTCCCACGTCGCCCAGTGCGGCACGAGGTTGGCGTTGGCGATCAGGACGCGCGGCGCATCGGCCGTGGTGCGGAAGACGCCCACCGGCTTGCCGGACTGGACGAGCAGGGTCTCGTCGTCGGCCAGCCGCCGCAGCTCCGCGACGATGGCGTCGAAGGCCTCCCAGCTGCGTGCCGCGCGCCCGGTGCCGCCGTAGACGACGAGGTTGTCCGGGTCCTCGGCAACCTCGGGATCGAGGTTGTTCATGAGCATCCGGAGGGCCGCCTCCTGCTGCCACCCGCGGCAGGAAAGGTCGGTGCCGCGAGGCGCGCGGACTGCGCGAGGGGCGCTCTTCGGTGCGACGGCCGTCATGGGCGGTGATGATAGGGCGGGCCGAGCCCTCAGGGAACGGGCGTCACCGACTCCACGACGAACTCGGTCCGGCATCGAGCCACCATCTCATCCTCGGACGGGGCCGGCCGCGCACTTCAGTCATCGCCGAACGGGTTCGGGCGCATTGGCTTTTCAGGGAGGTGGAAGAGGTCGTCCTCGCTGGGTCCCTTGGGAAGCGGCAGCGGCCATTCGTCGGTCTCGTCGGGCTCGGCGGCGCGGAGCAGCCCGGACCACGCGTCCGCATCGGTCTCTCCGGTGAGCTCCCGCCGGTAGACCGGGAAGCGGTCCTCGCCGGCGACCCGCTCGAACCCGGCCTCCTCGTACACCGACGCGGGGCCGGGCGAGGGCAGCCACGCATCCGCGACGCCCTCGGGATACGCCTCGACGGCGGTGATGCCACGCCCGTCGAGCTCTTCGCATACCGCTTCGAGCATGGCCGTACCGATGTTCGAGCGTTCGGCGCCGCCGGCAGAGACCTGGAGGCAGGTGATCACCCACGGCGCGGGTGAGTCGGGGAGCTGCGGGTAGCGGTCGCGGATCGATTGGGCTCGCGGATAGGCGCTGATCGGCCCGAACTGCGCGTACCCGACCGGGGTTCGGTGCACGGTGTCCAGGCTGTAGGCGAGCATCGCGTACGACCCGGCGACCGCGCGCGCGGCGAGGAGCCGGTTTCGCTTGAGGTTGGCGCGAGCCGTAACGTGCGTGCCCTCCGCTGCCGCCTCGCGACCGCCGTCCAGCCGCTCCCAGTAGTCGCAGGTCTGGCAGCGCGCTCCGGGTTGGGCCGGCGCCGGAATGTCGTCGAAGCTCGCCTCGTCGAGGAGCGCAAACTCGAGATCAGCCATGCGCCCGCCCGGTGGCGCCGTTGGCGAGGAGCTCGCCGGACTGGACGAGCTCGCGCACGGCCACGATGTCGGGCGACGGCGGTCGATCGGCGTCGAGGTGCGGCACGCGGCCGCGCACCGCGGCGTGGGCGGCGGCGACCCCGTCTCCCGGGCGCAACGGCGCGCGGAAGTCGAGCCCCTGGGCCGCGCACAGCGCCTCGACGGCGAGCACCTGCTCCGCCCGATCGACCGCCTCGCGGAGGTGGAGCGCGCTCGTGGCCCCCATGCTCACATGGTCCTCCTGGTTGGCACTGGTCGGGATGGTGTCGACCGATGACGGATGTGACAGCGTCTGGAGCTCGTTGACGAGCGCCGCCGCGGTGTAGTGCGCGATCATCAGCCCGCTCTCGACGCCTGGCCGTTCGGCCAGAAAGGCGGGAAGCCCGGAGAGATGCGCGTCCACGAGGCGCGCCGTGCGTCGCTCGCTGATCGAGGCGAGCTCGGCAACGGCCATGGTCGCGTAGTCGAGGGCCAGGGCGAGCGGCTCGCCGTGGAAATTTCCACCGGAGATCACCTCGCCCGACGGGAAGACGAGCGGGTTGTCGGTGGCGGCATTGATCTCGACGCCCAGCACACGTGAAAGCTCGGCCAGGACATCGCGCGCCGCGCCGTGCACCTGCGGCATGCAGCGCAGGCTGTAGGCGTCCTGCACCCGGTGCTGGCTCTCGGCATGCGACGCGCCGATCTCGCTGCCCGCCAGCAGCTCGCGCAGGTGCCGCGCCGATGCGATCTGCCCGGGATGCGGCCGCGCCGCCACCAGCTCCTCGGAGAAGGCGGCGGCAGTTCCGAGCATTGCCTCCAGGCTCATGGCGCCGATGACGTCCGCGCTCAGGGCGAGCCGCAGCGCGTCGTGATGGGCGAGCGCGCCGATGCCGGCCATCAGCTGCGTCCCGTTCAACAGGGCGAGGCCCTCCTTGGCCGCGAGCGTCAGCGGTGCCAGCCCCGCGCGCTCCAGCGCCTCGAGACCCGGTCCGGGCCCGGCGCCGTCCACGGTCGCCTCTCCCTCGCCGATGAGGACGAGCGCGATGTGGGCCAGGGGAGCGAGGTCGCCGGAGGCCCCGAGGCTGCCGCGCGAAGGGACGACCGGGTGGATGGCGGCGTTGAGCATGGCGATGAGCAGATCGACGATCTCCACCCGTACCCCGGATAGGCCCACCGCCAGCGCGTTGACGCGAAGGAGGAGCATCGCCCGCACGACGTCGTCCGGAAGCGGCGTCCCGACACCCGCGGCGTGGGACCGAACGAGGTTTCGTTGGAGCTCGGCGGTCTGCGGGGGCTCGATGCGCACGTCGGCGAGATCGCCGAAGCCCGTGGTCACGCCGTAGACGGTGGCGCCGTCATCGACCAGGCGCTCGATGATCGAGCGCGATGCGCGCATCCGCCCCGCGGCGTCATCGGCGAGCTCGACCCGCCTCCGGCCGCGCGCGACCTCGACGACGTTGTCGATGGTCAGATCGCGGCCGGAGAGCAGAAGAGGGGGCATCGGTCCGTATACTACGCAGCGTGCGAGGGCTTCCCGATCCGATGAGGCGCCTCGTCGTGAGCGACGACGCGGCACACAGGCTCGGGGGTGCGGTTCCCAGCCCGGCGGCCGCCTTCCTGCTCGCCCTCATCACCCTGCCTGCCCTGTTCTGGCTGGTGATGCTCAAGCGCACGACGGTCTACACCGCTCCCGAAGAGTGGCTCATGGCGAACGTCGTGCCGGCGGTTCACGGCTGGGTGGAGACGAACCTGGCTCCGCTCGAGGTGCTGATCGTGGCGATCAGTGCGCTCGGCAGCGGCTGGTTCGTTGCCGGCGCCTTCGCGATCCTTGGCCTGCTGGCGCTGAGTCGCGGTCGTCGGGACCTGGCACTGCTGCTCGCGCTCGGCACCCTGTGCTTCCCGATCGAGTGGGCGCTCAAGTACTTCACCACCACCGATGCCCTGAGTCTCGGCGCGCTCTTCAGCGCCATGCTGAATGTCAACAACATCGGCCTTGACGACATCGCGGACTTCCCCGCCGGCCACGCACTGCGCGCCACTGCGCTCTACGGCCTTGCGGCCTTCTGCGTCGCGCGACTCGCCCACGATTACCGGCAGGGGCAGCTCGCCTATGGCGTCGCGCTCGCCCTCATCGCGGCCATCAGCTCCACTCGCATCTACCTCGGGGCCCACTACCCGATGGACGTGCTGGGCGGCTGGATGGCGGGCGGCTCGCTCGTCGCCATCCTCATCGCCGTCCACGTCCTGGGCGTGGACGAGCGCGCGCGGGCGCGCGAGCTGGCGGAGGCCGCCACGCGTGGCACGACCGCCGGCGTACGGCGAGTGGCCGTCCCGCGCCGCCGGGCCGAGGCAGCCGCCCCGCCGCCGACGCATCCGGTCGAGGGCTGATCGCTGCTCGACTTCATCGACCGGGAGGTGATCCCGTTCGTCCTCCAGATGTACGACGCCGTGGGCTATGTCGGCGTCGCGCTGGCGGTCGCCCTCGAGACGATCGTGGCGCCGATTCCGTCGGAGGTGATCCTGCCGATGGCGGGCTGGAAGGTGAGCCAGTCCGCCGCCGATGCGTCGGTGCTCGAGCCGCTCACCGGCCTTGCGTGGAACCTGCCCCTGGCCGTTGCCTTCGCCACCGCCGGCAGCATCGCCGGAGCGGTCGTGGGCTACGCCATCGGAGCGTGGGGCGGCCGCCCCATCCTCGACCGCTGGGGCCGGTACGTGGGTATCGGCGCCGTGGACCTCGACCGCGCCGACCGATGGTTCGAGCGCTGGGGAAATTGGGCGGTCTTCGTCGGCCGCATGGTCCCGCTGGTCCGGACCTTCGTGAGCTACCCCGCGGGGATCAGCCGCATGCCCATCGGCCGCTTCCTCCTCTTCAGCACCCTCGGGTCGCTGCCGTGGAACCTCGCCCTCATCTACGCGGGGTTCGTCGTCGGCGAGAACTACCCGGCCATCTCGGCTGCCATGAAGCCGTACGAGTACGTCATCTACGCGGTCGTCATCGCGCTGATCGTGCTGCTCGTGGTTCGCTGGCGGCGCGCGAAGCGACGAGCCGCGATTGACCGCGCGCCGGCCGCGTGACACGATCGGCGGCAATCGAATGATCATCGTCTTCGGGGCGGGGTGAGACTCCCCACCGGCGGTCGGCTCGACGCAACGCGAGCCAGCCCGCGAACCTCACCGGCAACGAGCCGATGAGGCCGACCTGACCCTCGGCTCTCGCCGGGGCAGACAGGGCCGACGGTCACAGTCCGGATGGGAGAGGACGACGACGTGACGCCTGGCGGCGCCCGTCACGCACGCGGCATGGCCGCGGAGCCCTGACGGTGGCCGTCGAAGGCGTGCGCCGGCGATGCCCCATGACGGCCAGCGCCATGGAGCACGTCACGACCATGTCATCGCCCTCCGGCCTTCCCGTTCGCCTCGCCGGCGTCGGCGTGCGGTTCGAGACGCCCAGCGGCACGATCCAGGCGCTCGAGAATTTCGACCTCGAGATCGCGCCGGGCTCTTTCACCGCGGGCATCGGCCCGAACGGCTGCGGCAAGAGCACGCTCCTGCGGATGGTTGCAGGGCTCCTCGCGCCGAGCACCGGGTCGGTGGAGGTGGGTGGCTCTCGGCCGCGCGCCGGCGACGGGCAGGTGGGCCTTGCCTTCCAGCAGCCCCGCCTGATTCCGTGGCGGTCGACGCTGGACAACGTCGCGATGGCGCTCGAGCTGTCGGGCGATCCGCCGGCGGATCGCCGGGACCGCGCGACGGCCGCCCTCGAGCGGGTGGGCCTCTCGGCCGCCGCTGCGCTGCGGCCGCGTGAGCTGTCCGGGGGCATGGCTCAACGGGCGGCACTGGCGCGAGCGCTCGCGCTCGACCCGCCGGTGCTGCTGCTGGACGAGCCATTCAGCGCCCTCGACGCGCTGACCCGCGAGTCGTTCAACGCCGAGCTCCAGCGGCTATGGCTGGAGCGGCGGCGGACCATCGTGCTCGTCACGCACAGCGTGAGCGAGGCGGTCGGGCTCGCCGATCGCGTGGTCGTCATGACGCCGCGTCCGGGCAAGGTTGCCCGCGTCGTCGACATCGACCTCGAGCGGCCCCGACCGGCCGATCTGACGGGCGACTCACGGGCGGCGGACCTCGCCGCCGAGGTGCGTGAGGCGCTCGCATCGGCGCATCCGCTCGAGCTGCGGGCATGGGCCGACCCGGAGGAGAGACCGTGAGGCGCTTCGGTGCGGCGGTGGTGAGCCTGGTCGTCTTCCTCCTGGCCTGGAAGGTCGTGGTGCTGCTGGGCGACTACCCCGACTACATCCTCCCGGCGCCCGAGGCGGTGGTCGAGCGCGGGATCCGCGCGGTGCAGAGCGGCGTGCTGTGGGAGCACACGGCCGCCACGCTCATCGAGGTGGTGCTCGGCTTCGGGCTGGGGGCTTCGGTGGCCATCGTGGTGGGCACGGCGCTCGGCAAGAGCATCCTCATCGAGCGGGCGCTCTCGCCGTACATCGTCGCCGCCCAGGCGGTGCCCATCCTGGCGCTCGCGCCGCTGCTCGACATCTGGTTCGGCGGCGGCCTGCTGGCGCGCGTGGCGATCTGCGCGCTCATCGTCTTCTTCCCGATCGCCATCGCCACCATGGTCGGCATCCGCTCGACGGATCCGTTGCTCGACGAGATGCTGCGCAGCCTGGGCGCGACCGCCCCGCAGCGCACGCGGCTGCTCGAGATTCCGTCGGCGCTGCCGGTCATCTTCGGCGGCCTGCGGGTCGGCGTGACCCTGGCGGTCATCGGCGCCGTGGTCGCCGAATGGGCCGGCGCCCGCACCGGCCTCGGGGTGCTGGTACTCATCGCCAACCAGGGGCTCTTCGATACCGAGCTCATGTTCGTCGCCCTCGCCACGCTCGCGATCATCGGCCTCGTCTTCTATGGCCTCGTGGTCCTTGTTGAGCGTCGGCTCGTCAGCCGCTGAAAGGAAACCGATGTCCCCGTCTCGTTTCGCCATCCTGCCGCTCGTCCTGATCCTGGCCGCGTGCGGCCCGGAGCCCGTGCCGTCGACGCTCGAGCTGCGTCCGGTGACCCTGCTGCTCGGGTACAGGCCGGACGTCCAGTTCGCGCCGTTCTACGTGGCCCAGCAGGAGGGCTTCTACGCCGATGCGGGACTGGACGTCACCATCGAGCACCGGCAGGCGCCCGATGTTCAGCGCCTGGTCGCCGATGGTCAGGCGGAGTTCGGCGTGGCCGATGCGACCGACGTGATGATCGCGCGTACCTCCGGCATCCCGATCAGGTACGTCTCGACGCTGTATCGGTCGTTCCCGGTCGCGCTCATCGGTCCCGGGGATGTGGTGCCGGCCGATCCGTCCGGGCTTGCCGGGCTGTCGATTGGCACCCCCGGGCGCTTCGGATCCTCCTGGCACGCGCTGCTGGCACTGCTCGATGCGGGCGGCCTGGCCGAGGCGGACGTCGAGATCCGCGAGTACCCGCAGTTCAACCAGGTTGACGGCCTCGCGAACGGCGACGTGGACCTCATCACCGGCTTCCGCAACAACGAGCCGCTGCGGCTCGAGGAGCGGATCGGTGCGGTGGGCATCCTGACCGTCGACGACGCGGCGCCGCTGCCGGGGCCCGGCGTGATCGCCGGGGACGAGCTGCTCGCCGGCGATCCCGACCTGGTACGCGCGTTCATCGCCGCAACCGCCGCGGCGCAGGCGGCCGTCATCGATGATCCGGCACTCGGCTTCGCGGCGGCCGAGGTTGCTGTCCCGACCATCGGCGAGGAGCCGGAGGTCGCCCGTGCCATCCTCGACGCGACCGTCGACCTGTGGGCCGGCGACGGCTTCGAGTCCGGGGCGATCGACGAGGCGCTGTGGCGCGCCGGCTACGAGACGATGCAGCGTCTCGGGTTCATCGACGGGTCGGTGCCGCTCGAGGAGATGATCGCCCCCCTTGAGCCCTAGGGTCGGGAGGCCGCGATGCGCTCGGCGGACTCGATCGTCTGGCGCAGCACCATCAACGGGGTGACCGGCCCGACGCCGCCGGGCACCGGCGTCATGGCCGCCGCCACCTCGGCCACTGCCGGGTCCACGTCACCCACGACCCCGGTTGGCGTGACGTTGATGCCGCAGTCGATTACGAGCGCCCCGGGGCCGACCATCTCGGGTTGCACGACGCCCGGGACGCCCGCCGCGGCCACCAGGATCTCGGCGCGCCGCGTCTCGGCTGCCAGGTCGGGGGTGGCGCGGTGGCAGATGACAACCGTCGCATCGCGGGCGAGGAGCAGTGAGGCAACGGGCCGGCCGACGACCGCCGAACGCCCGACGATGACTGCCCGACGGCCGGCGACCGTCACGCCGTGGGCCTCGATGAGCGCGATGACCGACAGGGCCGTGGCCGGCACGAAGGCGGGCTCCCCGCGCAGCAGGCGTCCCGCGTTCGTCGGCGTGGCGCCGTCCACGTCCTTGTCGGGGTCGATCGCCTCGATGAGGCGCTGTGCGAGCACAGGGTCAGCCAGTGGGTACGCCACGACGATGCCCGCCACGCCCGGGTCGCGGTTCGCCTCGGCGACCCACTCGATCAGGGCGCCGGTCGACTCCTCGACCAACGTCGTCTCGAGGCCGATGCCGCCGGCGATCCTCTCCAGCCCCGCGGCATACATCGCCGCTGAGGCGTCGTTGCCGTTCCGGAGGATCGCGAGGCGCGGGGCACCGCCTTCTCTCGTGGCCGCGAGGCGCGAGACGCGCTCGGCGAGATCACCCCGAAGCTGGGACGCGAGAGCCCGCCCGTCGAGCACGCGCGCGGTCACGCCATGCGTGCCTCGACCATCGCGCCGAGCGCGCGCTCTTGCTCCTCCAGCTCGGGGAGCAGCGTCTCGAGCATGACCGAAGCCTCGGTGCGCAGCTCATCGTCCCGCAGGTGAGGCAGGTTGATGCGCACGTTGAGCGCCGCTCCGCGCGCGGCGGCACTCGCCAGCGAGGCGCCCACGCCGACGTCGCTGATGGCGTGGCGGCTCCCGAGCGGCGCGAGCTGCGCGGCGAGCTCCAGCACCGCACTGGCGGCTCGGATGGTCTGGAGCGGCACGCGCGTCGCCTCTCGCATTGCGGCGGCCACCTGGACGTCGCGGGTCTGGGTCTCTAGCTCGGTGCCGTGCGGCAGGCGGCGCGCCTGGGCGACGGCAGCGTAGGCGTTGGCGTCGAGATCGGCGAGGTTGAGGAGCTCCGACTGCCAGGTCGCCGCGGCGCTGCCGATGTTGCCGACGACCTCGGCCGATTCGGATGTGGCTCGCCCGAGGGTCAGCTCCACGACCATGCGCACCAGGGCCGCGCCCATGGCGCCGGCCAAGGCAGCGGCACTCCCGCCGCCGGGCACGGGATCTTTGGTGGCGAGGTGCTCGACCAGCTCGCGCACGGTGAGTTCGGTGAGTCGTTCGTCCATCGGCGCCGCGCTCCTCAGCGATCTGTCGTCGCGCCGGACGAGGGGTCGGCCGAGCGTGGGCCGATTGTAGGTGAGCCGATCAGGCCGCCGGCTCGAGTGCCTCCAGGAACCAGCGGCGGCGCCGGCCGTCGAACACGATCGCGGCGCGGCCACCGTCACCGGTGCGCAGCACGAGCGTCAGCCGAGGGCCGGCCCCCGCGGGATACGCGGCGCGCTCGTCGCGCAGGCCGTCGAGCTCGGTGATGGTGAGCCGATGCCCTCGGCCGCGAAGCTCGGTCGGGCGCCGGGCGTGCCGGCTCCAGCGCACCTTGGTCTCCACCGGCTGAATGTGAACGAGTGCCATGGATCAACGCTCCTCTGGTGAGTCCTGCTCGGGCACTCGAACAGGTGTTCGGTTCCAATGGCCACCATACCGAACATCCGTTCTACCTGTCAACCCTCTATCTCATCGCCCGGATCGGGAGCGCCGGGCCGCTCGCCGAAGTCGAATCGCCGCGACGGACGCTCCACGAGAAGCCGGGCACGGGTGATCGCCCGCTCGCCGAATCGCTCTCTGACGGCGTCGATGGAGCGCGCCAGGCGATCGGTGCGTGCCGGCGCGTCGAACAGCGTGAGCTGCTGGACATCGGTCAGGCTGATGGCCGTCAGGCCGATGAGCCGCACGGCCCGGCCGTCCACCAGCGTGCGGCGCAGGAGCGCGACGCCGGCATCGTAGAGCGGCTTCGTCTCGTGAGCCTGCCGCGGCAGCGGCGCCTGGCGGGTGAGCGTCTCGAAGCCCTCGTAGCGCAGCTTGAGCTGCACGGCACCGGCGACGAGGTCATGGCGGCGCAGGCGGCTTGCGACCGACTCCGCGACGTCCAGCAACGTCGCCTCCAGCCGCCGCCGATCCGCGGTGTCCACGTCGAAGGTGTGCTCGTGACCGATGCTCTTCGGGGCGTGGAACGGCTCGACGGTGGATCGGTCCTCGCCGCGCGCACGAGCAGCGAGGTCGTCACCGTGCCGGCCGAAGCGCCGGTGCATGGTCGCGGGCGCCAGGGCGGCGAGCTGCCCGATGGTGGTTACGCCGTACTCGCCCAGCGCCGCCTGCGCCTGCGGCCCGACGCCCCACAGGCGTCTGATCGGCAGCGGTGCCAGGAACGCTGCCTCGTCGCCCGACGCGACGACCACCAGCGCATCGGGCTTGCGAAGGTCGCTGGCGACCTTCGCGATCAGCTTGTTGCCCGCGACGCCGACCGACACCACCAGGCCGATCTCGTCGAGGACGCGCTCCTTGATGCGGCGGCCGATGGTCTCCCCGTCGCCGAACGCGGCCACGCTGCCGGACACGTCGAGGAAGGCCTCGTCGAGGCTGATCGGCTCAACGAGCGGAGTGAAGCTCGCGAAGATGGCCATCACCCGCTCGGACAGCTCGCGGTAGCGATCCGGGCGTCCGGGCAGGAAGACGCCGTTCGGGCAGCGACGCCCCGCGGTCCGCAGTGGCATGGCGGAGTGGACACCGAATTCTCGCGCCTCGTATGACGCGGCGCTGACCACGCCCCGCTCGTCCGGCCTGCCACCGACGATGACAGGCCTGCCCCGCAGCGATGGGTCGTCGAGGGCCTCGACGCTCGCGTAGAACGCATCGAGATCGGCGTGGACGATGGTTCTGGTGAGCGGCGCCTCCGGCGCCATCGGTCTTCCTAGGAGAGGCGGCGGATGACGCCGACGACCTTGCCCTGGATCTGGACGTCGGTGGCGTAGATGGGCTCCATCTCGGCATTGGCCGGCTGGAGCCGGATGCGGTCCTTCTCGCGGAAGTACCGCTTGAGGGTCACGCCGTTGTCATCCAGCAAGGCGACGACGATGTCTCCGTCGCGCGCCGTGGCCTGGGGCTGAACGATGACGAAGTCGCCGTCGTCGATGAGAGCGTCGATCATGCTCTTGCCGCGCACCCGCAGCACGTAGGAGTCCGGACGCGCCTGCATTGACGCGGGGACCTCGAGCGTCTCGGCGCTGTCGGCGTAGGCCTCTATGGGCTGCCCGGCTGCGATCTCGCCCATCACCGGAAGGGTGAGCGTTTCCCGCTCGACCGGCATCCGGAACGGCGTCACCTTGGCCATGCCGGCGGGAGCCGCGACGGCGCGCGGCGCGATGAGCCGCAGCGCGCGCGACGAGTTGGTTGCGCGCTCCAGCAGGCCGTCGCGCTCGAGGGCGAGGAGATGGTGATGGACCGCGCTGGTGGATGCCAGTCCCACCCCGTCCGCGATCTCGCGTACTGACGGTGGATAGCCGCGCTCCTCAACCGTGCGTGCGATGCACTCGAGGATCCGCTGCCGCCGTTCGGCGTCATGCTTGGTCATCTCGTCCCTCCGTGCGGTCGCGCGAGCTGCGGTTCGCGCTGGGTATCGGGCACCACGCTAGCAGAACGCATGTTCTAATGTCAAACGGATGGGGTGTGCCGCCCTGCGCTATCATCCGCACCCCAGCCGCAGCCTAAGAGACCGCGTGAACCTGTCCGCCCGTTGGCGCTACCTCCGCCTGGCGCGTCTCGTCATCAAGCTTCCCACCTATGCCCGCATGGTCTGGGGCATCCTTCGCGACCCGAGGACGCCGCTCGGCCTCAAGGGCATCCTGGCGGCGGCCATGGCGTACGTGATCCTGCCGGTCGACCTCATTCCCGACGTCATCCCGATCCTCGGCCAGGCCGATGATCTGACGGTCGTCCTGCTCGTGCTCGACCTGTTCGTGCAGAACGCGCCCGCTGAGGTCCGTGCCGAGCACGCCGCGCGGGCCCGCAACGGGACAGCCGACCTCGACCGCGACCTCGCCAAGCTCAGGGAGCTCATGGGAGACCGATACGACCGCATCCGCGACAACCTTCCCGAGCTGCTCGATCGATACGGTGCGCTGCGGGATCCGGATTCAGTGAAGCAGACGATCGCCGCATGGGGACGCGACCGGAAGGCCCCCCGCAGAAGGCCAGCCGCCAGGAAGGGAACCGAATGAAGCTCATCCTCAAGCGCGATGTGAAGGGCCTTGGCCGCGAGGGCGACCTCAAGGACGTCAAGGACGGGTACGCGCGCAACTTCCTGCTTCCGACCGGCGCAGCGGTGGTGGCCGACAAGGGGGCCGTCACCAACTGGGAGCGGCACCGGGACCAGCGCGAGGAGCGTGACCGATCCGTTCGAGCGGACGCGGAGGCGACCGCGGAGCGGCTCCGCGAGCTCAAGCTCGAAATGCCGGTCAAGGCCGGCGAGAAGGGCCGCCTGTTCGGTGCCGTCACGGGCCACCAGGTGGCCGACGCGATCCGCGCCCAGGGCATCGAGCTCGACCGCCACGCGCTGCACCTGCGGGAGCCGATCAAGGCGCTCGGCGACCATCGGGTCGACGTCAAGCTGATGCCGGGCGTCGAGGCCGTGGTGGTCGTGTCCGTGGTCGCCGCCGAGGCCTGAGCCGCTCGCTGAACGACGCTCGTCGCGCGACACGCTAGCTGTCGCGAGGACGCCGGTGAATGGGCGCGAGGCCTCGCAGCAGAGGGCGCCGTGCTTATCCACAACCTCCCTCCTTATCAACAAAGCGGGAGGGTTTTCCCCGGCGTGGGGTGCCTGCGCGCCCGCCTGCGGCACCTGACTTCCGTACCCTCGGCAGTCGAATGAGCATCGACAAGCTGGCGCCACAATCCGTCGAGGCCGAGCAGAGCGTGCTCGGCTCGATGCTCATCGACGGCGACGCCATCCTGCGGGTCGGGGACTTCCTGCGGCCCGCCGACTTCTACCGCACGCAGCACGCGAGCATCTACGAGGCGATGCTCGCGCTCCACGCGCAGCGCGAGCCGATCGACCTCGTGACGCTGGGCGAGGAGCTGGCGCGGCGTGAGCATCTCGACGGCGTCGGCGGGCCTGCGTATCTCGCCACCCTCATGAACTCGGTGCCCACGGCGGTCCACGCGGAGCACTACGGCCGCATCGTCGAGCGCAAGGCGGTGCTGCGCAACCTCATCGGTGCCGCAGGCAAGATCGCCGCGGTTGGCTACGAGGAGGCGAACGACGCCGAGGTCGCCATCGACCGCGCCGAGTCGATCCTGTTCGAGATCAGCCAGCGCCGGACGGACGGCGGCTTCGAGTCCCTCTCCATCCTCCTCGGCCAGGCCTACGACCGGCTCGAGTACCTCCACGATCACCGTGGTCAGATCCTCGGCGTCCCGACCGGCCTCACACAGCTCGACGCGCTCCTCGGCGGGCTCCAGCCGTCGGACCTCATCATCCTCGCCGCCCGCCCCTCGGTGGGGAAGACGAGCCTCGCGCTCAACGTGGCGCAGCACGCCGCCATTCGGGAGAAGAAGAAGGTCGGGGTCTTCAGCCTCGAGATGAGCAAGGAGCAGCTTGCCCTGCGCCTGCTGTCGGCGGAGAGCGGGATCAACCCGCGTCCCCTCCAGACAGGCTTCGTTGACGAGACCGACTGGAGCAAGATCGCGCGGGTCATGAACGACATGGCCACGGCGTCGATGTGGATCGACGACTCGCCGGTCCTGTCCGTGATGGAGCTGCGCACGAAGGCCCGGCGGCTCGAGGCGGAGCAGCACGGCCTCGACCTCGTGATCGTGGACTACCTCCAGCTCATGCAGGCCTCGACGCCGAACAAGGACTCGAACCGCGTCCAGGAGGTCAGCGAGATCAGCCGTGGGCTCAAGCAGCTCGCGCGTGAGCTCAAGGTGCCGGTGCTGGCGCTCTCGCAGCTGTCACGAGGCGTGGAGCAGCGGGGCAGCGCCGAGCCGAGGCTCAGTGACCTGCGCGAATCGGGGAGCATCGAGCAGGACGCTGACGTGGTGATCTTCCTGTACCGCGAGGGCGAGCAGAACACCGAGGCGGAGGTCGATCTCGTGAAGGCCAAGGTCGCCAAGCACCGCAACGGGCCCATCGGCGAGGTTCCCCTTCAGTTCCGGAAGGCGAACACGCGCTTCTACACCGTTGCGGCGCGGGAGGAGATCGCCACCTACTGAGCGACCGAGCGCTCGGTGGCGGCGCTTGAGGCCGGGTGTATATTCGCCGCCGAGCAGCGCCCAAGCCGCTCACGTGGACCAGCAGGAGGCATCGGGAACCGGTGTACGCCGACAAGACCATCGGCTGCCGCGACTGCGGGATGGACTTCGTCTTTTCCGCCGGCGAGCAGGAGTTCTACGCCAGCAAGGGCCTCGTCAACGAGCCACAGCGCTGCCAGAGCTGCCGGGCCGTCGCCAAGCAGAACCGCGCGCTCGGCATCAGCTCGGGAGGCGGCGGGAACGGCGGCCAGCGGGAGATGCACGCGGCGGTCTGCGCCGAGTGCGGCGGACAGGCGCTCGTGCCCTTCCTGCCACGCAACGACCGGCCGGTCTATTGCAGCAACTGCTTCGACAAGGTGCGCGAGCGGGCCTGACGCCCGAGCCTCCTGACCGATGCCCAGCGCCGCCCCGGACGGGCGGCGCCGTCGTCTCCGGGCGCTAGCATGGGTGCCCACTCCCCGTACCGATAGGCCGTATCGCGCATGTCCGTCATCGCTGTCGTCGGCGCGCAATGGGGCGACGAGGGGAAGGGCAGGGTCGTCGACTACCTCGCCGATGACGCCGACCTCGTCATCCGCTACGGCGGCGGCAACAACGCGGGGCACACGGTGGTCAACCCGCACGGCCACTTCAAGCTGCACCTCATCCCATCGGGCATCTTTCATCCGCGGACGCGGAACCTCCTCGGCAACGGGGTGGTCATCAACCCGCCGGCGCTCGTGGCCGAGATCGAGAACCTGGCGCGCGCGGGCTTCGACGCGGCGAACCTGTTCATCAGCGACCGAGCGCACGTCGTGATGCCCTATCACGTCCTCCTGGACCAGCTCGAGGAGCGTGAGCGTGGTGCGGACAAGCTCGGCACCACGGCGCGCGGGATCGGTCCGGCGTACGTCGACAAGGTCGCGCGGCGCGGGATTCGGATCGTGGATCTCATGGAGGCCGATGCGTTTCGTGCGCGGCTCGACGCGGCACTCGCCAAGGTGCGCCGGCAGGTCGATGCGTGCGTCGAGGCCATCGGCCCGGATGACGAGCTCGAGGCCCCGGTCGCCGAGGCCATGGACCCGCGCACGATCGCGGAGGCCTACCTCGCCGCCGCCGAGACGCTGCGGCGACACGTCGTGGATGGCCAGGCCATGGTCGACGAGGCGCTCGAGCGCGGCGAGCGGATCCTGCTCGAGGGCCAGCTCGGCACCATGCGTGACCTCGACTGGGGCATCTACCCCTACGTGACCAGCTCCTCGCCGATTCCCGGCGGCGCCAGCATCGGCGCCGGGCTGCCCGCCGTGGCCATCGACCAGGTGCTGGGCGTCGCCAAGGCGTACACCACCGCGGTCGGCGCCGGGCCGCTGCCCACCGAGCTGGACGATGCCGACGGCGAGGCCCTCCGCGAGCGCGGCGTCGAGTACGGGACGTCCACCGGCCGCGCCCGCCGCTGCGGCTGGTACGACGCCGTGGCGGTCCGCTTCAGCGTGCGCCTGGCCGGCTACTCGTCCATCGCCTTGACCAAGCTGGACGTGCTAGACGGGTTCGACCGCATCCGCATCGGCACCGCCTACCGGGACCCTGTGGAGGAGCGCGAGTGGACGACCGTGCCAGCGTCGGCATCGGTCTATGAGCGGCTGGAGCCGGTCTACGAGGAGCTGCCGGGCTGGCAGGCCGATACGACCGCCTGCCGCTCCTGGGACGACCTGCCCGAGCGCGCGCGGACCTACGTCGAACGGCTGGAGGAGCTTGCCGGCGTGCCCATCTCGCACGTCTCGGTGGGTCCGGAGCGAGCACAGATGATCGTTCGGGCCAGTTGACCCGCTGCCTAGACTCCACCGTCCGTGAACGCAGGGCAGAACACGACGTGACGCAGGCTCCGGACGCGGCCGCCCTGCCGAGCGAGTGGCCCACGGACCTGACGTGCGGCGGAGCCGGGTGCGTATACTCCAGCCAAAGCCGCACGACCTCGATCCCATGCACCCGATCCGAGCGGTCACCAACACAGACGCACCCATGAGCCCGCGCCGGCCGACGCCGCCCGCGGGCTTTCCTGTATGGAGCGGCGCGTGACGCTCGAGGCGCCAGGGGTTCGCGCGAGCGTTGAGTCCCGCCTCCGGCGCGCTTACGGATTCGAGGAGGTGGCGCTCGTCCCGGGGGCGGTGACGGCAGAGCCATCCGAGGTCGACCTCGGCGTCGAGATCGGGGGCTTCACGCTCCAGATCCCGTTCCTGGCCGCCGCCATGGATGCCGTCGCGGACGCCGACTTCGCGGTTCGCATGAGCCGCCACGGCGGGCTGGCGTTCGTGAACCTCGAGGGGCTCTACACCCGCTACGAGGACCCGACGGGCGTCATCGACCGCGTGGTGGCCGCGGAGACTGGGCAGGCGGCCGCATCGGTCCTGGCCGAGGCGTACCGGGAGCCAATCCGGGACGAGCTGATCGCCTCGATCATCGCCCGCATCAAGGCACAGGGCGGGATCGCCGCGGTGGCCACCACGCCGGCATCGGCCTGGCGGCATGCGGAGGTCGCCGCGGCGGCCGGAGCCGATCTCCTCCTCGTCCAGTCGCAGGTCAGCAGCGCGCGCCACATCTCGACGTCGGGTCGCGTGCTCTCGCTGTCCGACCTGACCGGGGCGCTGAAGATGCCCGTGCTCGTCGGCAACACCGTCAGCGGCGACGCCGCGTACCAGCTCATGCACCAGGGGGCCGCCGCCATCCTCGTTGGGGTGGGCCCGGGTGCCGCCTGCACCACCCGCGAGGTGCTCGGGATCGGCGTCCCGCAGGTGAGCGCCACGCTCGACGTCGCCGAGGCGCGCGACCGCTTCGAGCGAGAGACCGGCCGATACGTCCCGATCGTCACCGATGGCGGCATGAAGACCGGAGGCGACATCGCGAAGGCCATCGCCTCGGGAGCCGATGCGGTCATGCTCGGCTCGCCGTTCGCGGGCGCGCTCGAGGCACCGGGTCGCGGCTACAACTGGGGCATGGCGGCTCCGTCGCCGACGCTGCCGCGCGGCACCCGTATCCGGATCGGCGAGCGGCTGCCGCTCGAGCAGATCCTGTTCGGTCCGGCGGAGACGACGCATGGCACGCAGAACC
>Ga0208612_1000388_pt1 | contig 19628 bp, 15 predicted proteins | sample AntDryMetagUQ889_FD_188089 | JGI IMG/M metagenome (GOLD analysis project Ga0208612, IMG submission 188089) | Polar desert microbial communities from Antarctic Dry Valleys - UQ889 (SPAdes) | ecosystem: Environmental > Terrestrial > Soil > Desert | place: Antarctic Dry Valleys | collected 2008-12-31 | reverse complement strand
CGACCGGGCGCTCGAACGCAGAAAGGAGCACATCTTGGGCAGCCGGGAGAAGATGGTCGCCGATGCTCGCGGCGAGCTCGACGAGAAGGTCGGCAAGCTCGAGGCTGCGTCCCGCCAGCTCCTTGCGCTTCGCGAGGCGGCGCTCGAGGCGCGCGAGGTGCTCGAATGGATCGCTTCCTTCCCGGAGCCTCGGGAGTCGTTCGGCTTCCAGACGGCGACTGCGCTCGGGCTGCGCAAGCCTGTCGAAACAACCCTCGGCACTAAGGCGCGCGTCGAGTACGCGTCGCTCCTCCTGGCGCTCGAGGAGGACGCGAAGGCGATCCGGAACCAGTTCGGCCCGGTGACGGCTACGCAACTTGGGCTCGCTGAGCCGGCGACGCCGCTGAACCAAGCAATGTGGGATGCGGACGTCGATCCGGGCTGGAAGCGCGAACAGCTCGAGAAGGCACGAGGTCTGCTCCCGTGGTCGGCCGACCCGAGCAAGCTTGCGGACGAGGCGAGCGACTTCCGGGCATGAAGACGCAGGAACGCCCGCAGCGTCGCTGATGCCGCTCGCTCGATTGTGCACGTGCGGGCGCCTCGTCCCGGTGGGCGCGAGGTTGTGCACGGAGTGCGCGCGTCGAGACGGTGCGAGGCGAGGACGACTGAACGTCGTCTCAGGCAGGAACACGAGGCGATGGCGAAGACTCCGGGCAGCGGTGATCGCGCGGGATGGGAGCTGCAGGCGCTGCGGATCTTCCGAGCGCCTGAGCGTTCATCTCGACCCTTCCTTCGGCGGCGATCATGCGAGAGCAACCTCGAGCGACTGCGTCACGCTCTGCGGGCGCTGTCACGGGGCGCTCGATGGCGCGAGAGCGAGTCGATGAGGTCGCCCTTTTTAGGTGTGCCGCCGCGGATATCCCCCGTCCGGGCGCCTCGCGTTTCGGACGAAAGCGGCGGAATGAGCCCGGAAGATGGGTAGACCGGCCAAGAGTCTGCAAGGACGCGTCCGAGATCGCTCGTTCCTCGCACGCCGGCACGGGGGCTTGCTTGCTGGGCCGCTCGTTCGCCGTGGCGACCTGCGTGAGATTCAGGAGCGCTGGCAACAGGCGAGCTCGGAGATCGAGCGGAAGGCGTGGGCGCGCGAGTTCGAGAAGGCGATCACGGGTGAGCGCGATGCACCGCCACTGGAAGCGCCCTCCTTCGAGGGTATGTCGGTGCCGGACTTCTTCGCCGAGTGCCTCGTGCACGTGAAGGGGCCCGCGGCCGGCGAGCCGTTCGTCCTCGAGCCCTGGCAAGAGGAGTATCTGACCGAGTTCGACCGCGTCGACGAGCTCGGCTGCCGGATCTACTCGCGCGGCATCCTGGGCGTTCCTCGCGGCAACGGGAAGAGCCCGCTGGCAGCCGGACGAGCGCTCTACGACCTCGTCACCCGACCGGACGCGCCGGATTCGTTCTGCGCCGCGGCCGCACGCGATCAGGCGCGGATCACGCTCGACTACGCGCGCATGTTCGCGGCCGTGGGCCCGCTCGGGGAGCTGCTCGAGGTCGGACGCCACGAGATCCGCAATCCGGCAAACGGGGGCACGCTGAAGGCGCTCTCAGCCGACGGCTCCGTCCAGCACGGAGGGAACCCGACCTCGATCGTGCTCGACGAGCTGCACGCCTTCACGACCGAGCGTCAGCGGGAGGTGTTCACCGCGGCCGACACGTCGATCGGCAAGCGCGACGGCTACTGGCTGGCAACGACGACTGCGACCGGCGACCGCGGCTCGCTCCTCGGCACGCTGCTCGTCCGCATTCAGGAGGAGTGTGAGATCGAGCGCCTGCAGAAGGGCCTGTGGGTCGCCCGGGACGAGGCGACCGGCCTCCTCGCCTACTGGTACGGCGCCGACGAGGGCGACGACTTCTCCGACGAGAAGCTCTGGCGCCGGGTCAACCCTGCGTCCTTCGTCTCGATGGAGACGCTCCGGCGTCAGTACGCGTCCCCGTCCATGCCTCGAAGCTCGTTCGCGCGGCTGCACCTGAACGCGCCCATCCTCTCGGAGCGCGAGCGCTGGATTCCGCTTCCCGACTGGGACCGGCTCGGAGACGGCAGCAGCATCCCCGAAGGTGTCGACGTCTATCTCGGCTGGGACGGCTCCCGCACGCACGACACGACGGCCGTGGCGCTCGCCCACCGGGACGGGCACGGAAAGATCGACGTGGCCGTGAAGGTGTTCTCGACGCGAACCGACGCCGCACACCACGTCTTGCACGAGGGCGGGCGGATCAACTTCGCGGACGTGGAGGACGTGGTCGTCGACCTGTTCGACGTGTACCGGGTGCTCGAGGCCGGCTATGACCCAAGGTACCTCGATCGCTCGGCCGAGCTCCTCGAGGCGCGCATGCCCGAGACGGCGATCTTCGCGGTGGAGCCTTCGTCGCGATTCATGCGCGACGCACTCGCCGCCTTCGAGCGGGGCGTGCTGGACGGCGTCGTCCGCCACGACGGCGACCCCGTGCTCCGCGAGCATCTCGCCTGGTGCGCGGCCGACCGGGCCGACTCGGGCGAGCTCAGACGTGTATCGAAGGCCGATCGCACGCGGCCGATCGACGCCGTGATCGCGACGGCGTTGGCGTACTGGCGGGCGTCGCTCGATGCGGGCGGCAGCGTTTATGACCGCCGCGGGATGCTCACGATCTGATTAGGAACCTACTCACGCCGATAGCCAAGGCGGTGCCGACAACCCGTCGCTGTGCCCTTTGTCTTCGTCGGTTCGTGCCGAAAAAGACTGGACGCCCACCGCGCTACTGCAAGAATGCATGTCGTCAAGCGGGTTTCCGGCGCGTAACGAAACTCCGGCGCTGCAGCACGGCCGAGGGTGTGCTCAGAGAGCACGGTCTCGACGGCGACCGGCTTCACGCGCTCGTCTACCGTTGCCTGCAGAGCAACCTCAACCGCCGGGGCGCATTCCTCGCAGAAGAGCGCTTCGAGGAGTGCCGCGACTATCTCGTCCTCGTCGCGGTGGCGACGGCGGCCAAGTACGACCCCTCGCGCTCGCGGCCGGGTACGTACAAGTTCGAGTCGTACCTCTGGGACATCCTGGAAAAGCGGGTGATCGACTGGTGGCGCGTGAACATCGGCGACCTGCGCTTCCCTGAGCTCCTCGAACGCAAGGCAGCCTTTCGCTCGCCTCTTCCTCTGGATCCGATGGACGAAAACGCTCGCAACGGCGACCGTGCTCTCTCTGCCGAGGACGAGTACGCCCTCTCGATGGGCAACGTCGTCGCCGAGCTCGGAGCCTCGCTTTCGGAGCAAGGCCGCTGGACGTTGGAGAACGTCGCCCGCCCGCTTGCCGAGGGTGGCCGAATCGGAGAGGTCGCACGTGAAGCCGGCCTCAGCACGCCAGCCGCGGCACGGCTGCTGGCAGAGGTGCGGGAGGAGATGGCCGCGGGTGGGCTTGCGACGGCCGCGTAGACGCCGTGTTGCCATGTTCGGCGAAATCCCGGGACAGCACCGGGACAGCACGCCGCGTGATTTCCCGGCATTTCTGACACGTCTGAGCACGTCGTAAAAACCGGCCGCAGATGGCTCAACCATGCGAAAAACCCTGCCGTAGCAGGGCTTTGCAGGTTTTCCAGCATGTACCGCTCTAAGGCCCATACGGGATTCGAACCCGTGCCGCCGCCGTGAGAGGGCGGTGTCCTAGGCCACTAGACGAATGGGCCGAGCGCCCAGGGTAGCGAAAAGGCGGTAGCCAAACGCGGTGAATACTCTTCGGCGATGGAAGACGAGCCGCACTTCGTCCCGCTTCGGTTCGCTCGATATTCTGAGGAAGAGCAACTCGCCCGGTCGCGGGCCTTCCTCGAGCTGATGCGAGCGCGGCGTACGGTGCGGGACTTCTCGCCGGAGCCGGTGCCCGCGGAGCTCATCGACAACGCGATCGCGACCGCGGGGACGGCTCCTTCGGGCGCGCACCAGCAGCCGTGGACGTTCGTGGTCGTCTCCGACCCCGGGCTCAAGCGCCGTATCCGGCAGGCGGCCGAGGGGGAGGAGCGGCGAAGCTACGAGGGCAGGATGCCCGACGAATGGCTCGAAGCGCTGCGACGTCTCGGGACGGACTGGCAGAAGCCCCACATCGAGCAGGCGCCATACCTGGTCGTCGTGTTCGAACAGGCGTACGGCCTCCGTCCGGACGGCACGAAGATCAAGCACTACTACGTTCGGGAGTCCGTGGGAATCGCCGTCGGCCTGCTACTCGCGAGCCTTCACCAGGCGGGCCTCGCGACGCTGACACACACTCCGAGCCCGATGGGCTTCCTGCGCGAGATCCTTGTGCGGCCGGAGAACGAGCGGCCGTACGTCGTGATCCCGGTCGGCTATCCGGCAGCCGGAGCCGCGGTTCCCGATCTCGCCCGCAAGTCGCTCGAAGAGACCCTCGTTCGGCTCTAAGAACTGAGCCGGCGGGCTAGAACGCGGACTCGGGCTCTCGGGTGTCGAGGCGGTCCTCGAAGTCGCGCCGGATCGCCTCCCCGCTCGCGAGCACGTTCTCGTAGCGGGCTCGGCGTGGGGGAAGGGCGACGATCCGGACGTTCTCGTCACGGTCGCCGTGGCAGCGGGCGTATGCCGCGGCCTCGTCCAGGGCGCGCAGGCGATCGCGCTTTCGGTGTCCCCACATACCCGGGGACCTAGCAGAAGCGCGCGAGAAATGAAACCCGCGACCGGCGCCGCGGTCCGGAGTTTGCGACGAAAGACGCGAGGTCTAGGAGGGCTTCGCGGAGCGGTCCTCGCCGCAGGAGTGCCGCTGGTCGTCGTGAGGCAGGGGGATGCAGGGAGTGCCGAAGCCAGGTCGTCTCTAGTAGTAGCCGTATCCCGGCTTGCAGCTCCACGGGCTCCAGTCCCGTCCCGAGACGACGAAGTACTTGTGGGCCGCGATCGCTTGCTTGTGCGCCGATTGCCCGTGTCCGAACAAGCGGCGCTCACTCCAGCCCATCTGGAAGAGGCCCAGGTACTGGCCGTTCTGCGCCCTCGTCGAATGCCGCGACTCGCACCAGGAGACCTTGAGTGCCTGACCGCAGTAGCGACGGCCGAAGACGCGGCAAATCGCAACCTTCGGCGGCGCCTTGGCCAGTTGTCGCATCTCGCGCCGCTCGATCGCACGATGGAGCTCTGCGATCGTCTTGTTCACGCGCGTAAGGCGGAGTCGGGCCCGCCGAAGCGCGCTGCTCGCGACTTCTCGATGCTCGGCAGAGCTGAGCAGGGAGCGGTGGTTCTCGAAGAACCGGATGACCGAGCGGTACTTTCGCGCAGCGGCGAGTTTCCGCTCGAGGCGCGCTTGCAAGGAGACTGCCGGTTGCTCCGCTCTCGCTGTTCGAGGCGGTTGATCCGACGTCTGAGAGCTCTCCCCTTTCGCTACCGCAGAGACCTGTGTCGCCAAGACGAGCACGCACAAGCCAACGAATAGGGCTTTCAGGATCGAACCTCCTTGTCGACGACAGGGGCGCGGCCCGCCCAAGAGGGGCCGCTCGTGTCAAGCGATGCGGTCACCGTACACGAAGCGGCACGAGCCACGAGCGAACGCGTTACAAAATGCTTAGAAAGCCTGTCACGAGCGTAACCTGAGGAGACAACGCTCGTGGATTCGGATCGATGGCTGCGGGACAGGGATTCGAACCCCAACTTCCTGGTCCAGAGCCAGGCGTCCTGCCGTTAGACGATCCCGCACCGGCGTGCGCAGTTTAGAGCATGCGGTGCAGCTCCTACGAGCCGTCCGGACCGCCGATCTCCAGGTGGTAGACGGGCACCAGCCGTTTCTCTGCTTCTGTGTCGATGCGCGCGACGACCTCGACGTAAGGCTCGAGCCCCGAGCCTCGGAGCTTGGCCTTCAGCAGTCCATCCACCTGGTAGATCCCGGAAGAGTTGTTCATGACGATCTCGACGCGGATCGGCCGGGCCTGGCCGTCGCCGATGCGGACCTCGTCGATCGCCGCGGCCGACAGCGAGTGGATGGACACGGAACCGCGCTCGAACGGAATCCGCGAGCGGCCCTTTGCCATATCGAGCGCGTCCGCGACGCGCAGGATGCCGGCCTCCACGGAGAGGGGCTCGCCGTCCGCGCGATGGCTCGTGATCGCCTGGAGCACCTCCGAGACGACCACCGTCCGGTCCGGCTCGCCGTAGATGCCCTCGAGCAGCTCCCGCATCTTCGGCTCGGCGAGGAACAGGCTCCAGTCCTCGTGATCGCGACGATGAACCGACATGCCGATGTCGTGCAGGAGGGCCGCGAGCACGACGACGACCTCGGACTCGTCGGCCGTCAGCCGGTAGTCGTGCACGAGCGAGGGCTCCACGCCGTGCTTCGTCAGCTGCCGGAGGAGCTTCAGCGCGATGTTCGCCACGATCTGAACGTGCACCCACGAGTGGTCGTTGATCTCCAGGCGGGCGACGGCGTTCACGTTCGCGACATGCCACCAGGCCTTGATCTGGTCGTCCGCTTCGATCCGCTCGAGCACGCGGCGGAGCTTTCGGTTACCGCGCGCCGGAACGCGAAGATGCATGGCCGCTACGGCTTCCGTCGGGCTGAGCAGCGTGGCGTACGCGCTCTCGAGCGCGATCGACTCCTCGATCACCTCGTCAATCGCTTGTTCGGTATCGCCGTCGCTGCTCATCCGCGATCCAGCCTAGACGCTCGCAAGCTCAGGCGACATCCGCCGCCCAGTCCCCGTACAGGCGCGTGTATGCACCTCCGGCGGCCATGAGCTCGTCGTGCGTTCCCCGCTCGACGATCCGCCCGTGGTCGAGCACGACGATGAGATCCGCGCGACGAATCGTGGACAGGCGGTGCGCGATGACGAACGCGGTTCGTCCGGCAAGCAGGTGACGCAGCCCCCGCTCGATCCTGCGCTCGGTGCCGATGTCGACGGAGGAGGTCGCCTCGTCGAGGATGAGGATGTGCGGATCGGCGAGAAGCGCTCGCGCGAATGCGACGAGCTGCCTCTGACCCAGCGACAGCCGGAAACCGCGTTCGCCCAGCTCGGTGTCGTACCCCTCCGGTAGCTCGTGGACGAAGCCGTCTGCGCCGACCGCCTGCGCCGCGGCCTCGATCTCGGCCCGGCTTGCCGACGGCCGCCCGAACGAGATGTTGTCCGCGACGGTGCCGGCGAAGAGGAACCCCTCCTGGGGAACGATCCCGAGACCGACGCGGAGTGAGGATTGCGTGACGTCCCTGAGGTCGTGGTCGTCGATCGTGATTCGCCCGGCTCGAGGGTCGTAGAAGCGCGCCAGCAGCTTGGCGATCGTCGACTTGCCGGCACCCGTGTGCCCGACGAGGGCGACCGTCGTGCCCGATGGCACGTCGAGATCGAAGTCGTGCAGGACGTCCGGGAGGTTCCCGTACCCGAACTGGACGTGATCGAAGTGGACGTGGCCCTCGATGGAAGGGAGTGCGTGGGCAGTCGGGGCGTCGACGACTTCCGGCTCCTCGTCGAGGACGGTGATGATGCGATCGAGCGCAGCCGTCGCCGACAGGAACGTGTTGTAGAGCTGCGAAAGCTGCTGCACCGGGTCGAAGAAGTTCGCGAGATAGAGCGTGAAGGCGAGGAGGGTTCCGACGGTGAGGCTCCCGTCGATGACGAGTGCGCCTCCGAAGCCGAGGACGATCGCCGTCGCCACCGAGGAGAGCACGTCGACCGCCGGAAAGTAGAGGCCGTTCAGCACGACGGTCTCGTAGTTCGCGGCCTTGTATCCCTCGTTGACGCCGCGGAAGGTCGTCTGGCTCGTCGGCTCGCGGGTGAACGACTGCACGACTCTCATGCCCGAGATGTCCTCCGCGAGGGTGGCTGTCACGAGCCCCAAACGTTCTCGGACGCGCCGGTACGCGCGATTCGAGCGCACCCGGAACCACGCGGTGGCGGCGCCCATCAGCGGTAGGACGAGCAGCGTCGCCAGCGCGAGACGCCAATCGAGGATGAAGAGCACGAGCGCAGTGCCGACAAGGACGAGGCTGTTTTGGACGAGGCTGGAGAGCCCATCGGTGACGAGCTGGTCGAGCGCCTCCACGTCGTTCGTGATCCGGCTCACGATGGAGCCCGTTCGATTGCGCTCGAAGAAGCCGAGCGAAAGGCGCTGCAGGTGCCGGAACAGCCGGATGCGGAGATCCGCGAGCGCTCGCTCGCCGACCCAGCCCGTGAAGTAGGTCTGGAGGCCCGAGAGCACGAACGCCGCGATCCCCGCAGCGATGAACGCGACGACGACCACGGTCAACGTGCGGAGATCCCCGGCCGTGATCCCGTCGTCGACGGCGACCTTCGCGAGGTACGGCGGCAGAAGCGCCACGACCGTGTAGGCGACGAGCGTGACGATCGCGACCGCCGCCCGGCCTCGGTAGGGGCGGGCGAGTCGCACGAGAACGCCGAGCCGGCGCCGTGTCTGCCTCCAGGTCCAGTCGTCGACACGGGCAGACCGGTCGTCGGTCAGGTGGCTTCCCGCCTGCCAGACCTTCATTTTCCGGCCTTCTGACGGGGCACCCCGGCCCACCACCCACTGCGAGCGTAACGCGGAAATGCGTACGCATGGGAAACGTCTTCGTGCCGAATGTGCGCCGAGTCGCGCCGGACCACCGATGAGCCGCGTCCGCGCAAGCTGCTCATCCCGCGACCACCTGCTGGAGGAGACCGTGCTCGTGGATCTCCTGGAAGAGCGCGCTCTCCGCCAGGAGCTCCGCTTGCGTTCCCCGCGCGAGTATGCGGCCGTTCTCGAGCACCGCGATCTCGTCCGCCAGCGCGATCGTCGACAGCCGGTGGGCGATGATGATCGTCGTTCGGCCGCGCATGACCTCACGCAGACCCGCACGAATCCGTGCCTCCGTCGTCGCATCCACCGACGCCGTCGCATCGTCGAGAACGAGAATGCGTGGATCGATCAGGAGCGCGCGCGCGATTGCGATCCGTTGCCGTTGCCCTCCGGACAGAGTGATCCCCCGCTCGCCGATCATGGTTTCGTACCCGTGTGGAAGGTCGTCGAGGATGAAGTCATGGGCCTGGGCCGCACGCGCGGCCGCCTCGACCGCCTCGTGCGGAGCGTCCGGCAGGCCGAAAGCGATGTTGTCCCGCACCGACGCCGAGAAGAGAAACGGATCCTGGGAGATGACCCCGATCTCGCGGCGCAGCGACCGACGCTGGACGTCTCTGACGTCGGCACCGTCCACGAGCACCCGTCCGCTCGTGACCTCGTAGAACCGCGGCACGAGCGCGGCCAGGGTGGTCTTGCCGGAGCCCGTCCGGCCGATGAGCGCGAGAGTGCGGCCGGCCGGGATCTCGAGATCGACGTCTTCGAGGACGAGACGGCCAGGCTCGTAGCCGAAGTCGACACCCTCGAAGCGGACGTGCCCCGGCCCCGGGGGCAGCGGTTGCGCCCCGGCGCGGTCGGAGATCTCCTCCGGCTCGTCGAGAACCTCGAAGATACGCTCGCCCGCCGCGGTCGCACGCTGCGCCTGACCGACCCACATCCCCAGCATGCGGAGCGGCATCACGAGCATGGCGAGCAGCAGGAAAAAGGTGAAGAAGTCGCCCGGAGACATCGTTCCGTCGACGACCATTCGCCCGGCCACGAGGAGAACCGCCGCCTGCGCGACGAGCGGAAGGAAGCTGAGCAACGGCACGTAGAGGGCGCGCTGGCGGTTTGCGGCGAGTGTGCGCTCGAAGACCGAGTCCGCGGCGCGGGCGAACTGCTCTGCTCGACGTTCCTCCTGCGAGAACGACTTGACCACGTGCACCCCGACGATGCTCTCCTCCGCCACGGTCGAGACGTCGGCGAGCTTGGCCTGCACGTCGCGAAGCACAGGATGGGAGACGCGGCTGTACCGCTGGGCGATCAGCACGATCGCGGGCGTGATCGCGAGCGCGACGAGAGCGAGCTGCCAGCTGTAGACGAAGAGCACTGCCGAGACGACGACGATGGTCACCACGTGCTGTGCGAAGAAGATGAGGCCGTATCCGAGAAAGAAGCGCACCGACTGCAGGTCGGTCGTCGCCCGGGACATGAGCTGCCCCGTCTGGCTCCGGTCGTAGAAGCCGAAGGAGAGGCGCAGGAAGTGCGCGTACAGCTCGTCGCGCATGTCGTATTCGACCGCGAGGGCCTGCCTGCCGGAGAGCAGTCGCCGGCCGAGCATCAGGGCGCCGCGCACGAGCCCGAGCGCCACGATCGCACCTATCCACCACATGAGAGCCGTGCTGTCCTGGTCACCGTAGAGCTCGTCGATCACGAACCCGATCAGCACCGGAACGAGGATCCCCGCTACCTGCGATCCGATCGCGAGAGCCGACGAGACGGCGAGCGACGCGCGATACGGCCGGAGGAACGCGAGCAGACGGACGAAGGTCCGCCGCGCCGACTGCGGTCGTGTCGTGGAATCCTCCTCCGCAGTCACGTGCTCGTAGGGTACGGATCGTGCTGGAGGCAGTGCCGAACGTTTCCGAGGGGCGAGACGCAGGCGCGATCGAGGAGATCGGACACGCCTTCGCAAGCCGCGCGACGCTCCTCGACGTCCACGCGGATGCGGATCACCACCGTTCGGTCTTCACCCTTGTCGGTGAGGCCGAACCGCTCGTCGAGTCGCTGCTGGCCGGTATCGCGCGCACGCTCGAGCTGGTCGACCTGCGTTCGCACGACGGTGTCCATCCCAGGGTCGGGGCCGTGGACGTCGTGCCGCTCGTCCACCTTGTCCCGTCCGAGGCGGCGCTGGCCGAGGAGACCGCGCTCGCCGTGGCCCACCGCCTCGGCACGGAGCTCGAGCTCCCGGTGTTTCTGTACGGCACGGTCGGCGGTGACAGCCGGCCCGCGTTCTTCCGCTCCGGCGGCCTCGCCGAGCTCGAGCGGCGCCTCGAGGCGCACGAGCTTCGGGTGGACGCCGGCCCCTCGAGAATCGATCCTCGCGTCGGCGCAGTTCTCGTCGGAGCGAGACCGCCGCTCGTCGCGTACAACGTCGATCTGCGCACAGGTGATGTCGGAGTCGCGCGGGCGATCGCCGCCTCGATCCGGGAGTCCGGAGGCGGCATGCCCGGCGTCCAGGCGATCGGTCTCGAGCTGAGGCACGCCGGTCGTGTCCAGGTGAGCATGAACGTCCTGGATCTGGAGCGCTCCCCGCTCCACGAGGTGGTGGAACGCGTTCGGCAGGAAGCCGCCTGGCGCGGCGTGAAGGTGGCTGACGGCGAGCTGGTCGGGCTCGTCCCGGAGCGCGTGCTGGCCGACGCGTCGACAGCCGGTGTCTCCATTCCCGGGGTGGACGCCTCACGCGTGCTCGAACGCGCCGTCAGCTCGTCTCGGCTCTAGAGGCTCGATCTGAGATTGGCGCGCAGCCGGCGTCGTGGCCGTCATCCGGCCCGTCGTGAATTTCAGATCAAGCCTCTAGACTCGAGCCGTGTCGCGGTCGCTCGTCCTGACGGGAGAAGATCTCACGCTCGCGGATGTGTGGGACGTCGCCGTCCACGGCGCCACGGCAGAGATCGGCGACACGGCGAAGGCGCGGATGACCGCGGCGCGCGAGCTGGTCGACTCGATGAAAGGCGAGCACACCTACGGCGTGAACACCGGATTCGGGCGGTTCGTGACCGCGCGCATCCCGGAGGAGCTGGCGGACGAGCTCCAGCTACGGCTGCTCCGAAGTCACGCCTGCGGTGTCGGCGAGCCCTATCCGGACGATGTCGTCCGGACGGCGATGCTGCTGCGCGCGAATGCTCTCGCCAAGGGCTATTCGGGCGCTCGCGTGGAGACCGTCGAGCTGCTGGTCGAATGCCTCAACCGCGGTGTCCTTCCCGTCGTGCCTGCCCGCGGGTCCGTGGGCGCGAGCGGAGACCTCGCGCCGCTCGCGCATCTCGCCCTCCCACTGGTCGGCGAGGGTAGAGCGATGGTTGGCGGCGAGGTGATGGACGGCGATGTCGCGCTTCGCCGAGTCGGGCTCGAGCCGATCCGCCTGGTGAGCAAAGAGGGGCTCTCTCTCGTGAACGGGACGCAGTTCATGGCGGCGATGGCCGCGCTCGGTCTCGAGCGCGCGAAGCGCCTGGCTCAGACCGCCGATTGTGCGTGCGCGCTGTCACTGGAGGCGCTTCAGGGGTCGAGGACGAGCTTCGCTCCCGCCGTGCACCTTTCGCGCCCCTTGAAAGGGCAGCAGGAGGCGGCGGCCAACGTCCTGCGGCTCCTCGAGGGATCCGCGATCATCGAGTCGCATCGTTGGTGTGACCGAGTGCAGGACGCGTATTCCCTCCGTTGCGCGCCGCAGGTGCACGGCGCCTGCCGCGACCTGCTCGATTACGTCGAGGCGACCGTCGTGGTGGAGCTGAACGCCGCCACCGACAATCCGCTCGTGCTCGTCGACGAGGGCGTGATCGTGTCGGCCGGCAACTTCCACGGACAGCCGCTGGCCTTCGCCCTCGACGTCCTCGCCATGGCGGTCGCGGAGCTTGCGAGCATCTCGGAGCGGCGCATCGAGCGCATGGTCAATCCGACCCTCTCGGACGGGCTCCCACCGTTTCTCGTGCGGGAGGGCGGCCTTAACTCCGGCTTCATGATCCCCCAGTACGTCGCGGCCGCACTGGTCTCCGAGAACAAGGTGTACGCCCATCCGGCGAGCGTCGACTCGATCCCGACGAGCGCGGGCCAGGAAGACCACGTCTCGATGGGGAACGCGGCGGGCCTGAAGGCTTTGCGCGTGCTCGACAACGCCGAACGGACACTTGCGATCGAGCTTCTCGCGGGCAGCCAGGCGGTGGAGTTCCTGGCGCCGCTTCAGCCGGGCGAGGGGGTGCGCGGTGTCTACGACGTCGTACGCTCGCTCTCGTCCAGGCTGGTCGACGACCGCTCGCTGACCGTCGACATCGAGCACGTGGCGACGGCGATCCGCTCGCGAGGTGTGGTTGCTGCCGCCGAGGAGAGGATCGGAGCGATCGCATGACCGATCTCGCGACTGCGGACGCTGCCGTCGAGGCTCTCGTTGGTGACCTGAGTCGGATTCGCGCTCCCCGCGGACCGGCACTGAACGCGCGTTCCTGGCAGACCGAGGCTCCCCTGCGCATGCTACTCAACAATCTCGACCCTGAGGTCGCGGAGTATCCGGAGAAGCTCGTCGTCTACGGAGGCACCGGCAAGGCCGCGCGCAACCACGAGGCGCTGAAGGCGATAGTGAGGACGCTTCTGCGGCTCGGCGACGACGAGACGTTGCTCGTCCAGAGCGGCAAGCCCGTCGGCGTCTTCAGGACCGGAGACTGGGCGCCGCGCGTCCTGATCGCAAACTCGCTGATCGTCCCGCGCTGGGCGACCTGGGACGAGTTTCGGCGCCTGGAGGCCGAGGGGCTGACCATGTTCGGGCAGATGACCGCTGGGAGCTGGATCTACATCGGCACGCAGGGGATCCTGCAGGGGACGTACCAGACGTTCGCCGCCGCAGGCGAGAAGCACTTCGGGAGCACGGACCTCTCGGGACGGACGATCCTGACCGCCGGGCTGGGCGGGATGGGCGGGGCACAGCCTCTTGCGGCGACGATGGCGGGTGCCGCGATTCTGTGCATCGAGGTCGATCCGTCACGCATCGAGCGCCGGCTCGAGACGCGCTACCTGGACGAGGCCGCCGACTCGCTCGACGACGCGATCACGCGCCTCCGTACGGCGGCGGCGGAGCGACGTGCCCTGTCGATCGGCCTGCTCGGCAACGCCGCGGAGCTCGTGCCCGAGCTCGCGCGGCGGGGCGAGAGCTTCGATCTCGTGACCGACCAGACGGCGGCGCACGATCCGCTGCACGGGTACGTCCCGGCGGGTCTCGACGTCGGCGAGGCTGCGGAGCTTCGTACGACCGATCCCGACGAGTACCTCCAGCGTGCGAGATCGTCGATCGCGGCCCATGTGGAAGGGCTGCTCGAGCTCGTCCGGGTAGGCTGCTACGTTTTCGACTATGGCAACAACCTACGAGGGGAGGCCCATGAAGCCGGCGTAGCGGATGCCTTTTCATACCCGGGCTTCGTCCCGGCCTACATCCGGCCGCTCTTCTGTCGCGGGATCGGACCGTTTCGATGGGCAGCGCTCTCGGGGGACGCTGCGGACATCGAGGCGATCGACCTCGAGCTCGGAGGGCTCTTCCCGGACGATCTCCTCCTCCGTCGCTGGCTCGAGCTCGCACGCGGGCGGGTCGAGTTCCAGGGTCTGCCCGCGCGGATCTGCTGGCTCGGCTACGGCGATCGCGCGCGTGCAGGACTGGCGATCAACGAGCTCGTGCGCTCGGGCAGGGTGAGCGCGCCCGTTGTGATCGGCCGCGATCATCTCGACTCGGGCTCGGTCGCGTCGCCCTACCGAGAGACGGAGGCGATGCAGGACGGCTCCGACGCGATCGCCGACTGGCCGATCCTGAACGCTCTCCTGAACGTGGCCGCGGGAGCGACCTGGGTGAGCGTGCACCACGGCGGTGGGGTCGGTATCGGCAACTCCATCCACGCCGGAATGGTCGTCGTAGCCGACGGCACCGATGCGGCTGCGGAGAAGCTCGAGCGGGTGTTGACGACCGATCCGGGAACCGGGGTGATGCGGCACGCCGACGCGGGATACGAAGAGGCACTCGACGCCGCACGTCGAGGTGGTCTGGACCTCCCGTCGCTGACGGCGCCGGAAACGCGTCCGTGAGCCCTTCGGGGACCGAGGGTACTGCCCGGCTGCTCATCCGCGATCTCGCGCAGGTCGTGACCCCACGGGGCCGGACGGCTCCGCTGCGAGGAGCCGGGCTCGCCGCAGTGGACGTGCTCTCTCGGGCGTACATCCTGTGCGAGCAGGGGCGCATCACGGCCGTAGGAGCCATGCGCGACCTCGAGCCACTCACCGGCGAGGTCGAAGAGCGCGACGGGCGAGGGCTCTCGGCGATCCCAGGGCTTGTGGACTGCCACACCCACGCCTGCTTCGCCGGCGACCGCGTCGGAGAGTTCGCGCTGCGTGCGTCAGGTGCCGGCTACGAGGAGCTGCATGCGGCGGGAGGGGGAATTCTGTCCACGGTCCGTGCGACGCGGGAGGCCGGCGAGCCCGGGCTCGCTGCAGCGCTCGAGCGTCACGTTGCCTGGATGCTTCGCTCCGGGACGACGACGTTCGAGGCAAAGTCGGGATACGGGCTCGATCGCGAGACCGAGCTTGCCCAGCTCGGCGCGATTCGGGCGGCAGGCGGAATTCCGACCTGGCTTGGTGCGCATGCCGTCCCGCCCGAGTTCGCCGACGCCGGCCCAGCCGCCTATGTCGACTTCCTCATCGCGGAAGTGCTCCCGGAAGCCGCTCGGATCGCGGAGGCAGCGGATGTGTTTCTCGAGCGCGGCGCGTTCGACGTCGACGAAGCGGGTCGGTATCTCCGCGCATGCCGCGAGGCCGGCCTGGAGCTTCGCCTGCACGGCGATCAGTTCACCGAAGCGGGAGCCATCCCGCTTGCGATCGAGCTCGGCGCGCGCTCGGTGGATCACCTCGAGAGCACGGGCCAGAGCGGCATCGCGGCCCTCGCCGCCAGCGACGTCGTCGGCGTTCTCTTGCCCGCGAGCGCGCTCTTTCTCGGAAGACCGATGCCACCGGCTCGGTCCCTCGCAGATGCAGGAGCCGCAATCGCGCTGGCGACGGACTTCAACCCAGGAAGCGCCTTCTGCGAGAGCCTGCCCCTCGTCTGCTCGCTCGCGTGTACGCAGCTCGGGCTCGCACCCGAAGAGGCTCTCACGGCGTGCACCGTGAACGCTGCCCATGTCCTCGCGCGCGCAGATCGGAAGGGGCGGCTCGCAACGGGCTATGACGCGGACATCGTGCTTCTCGACGCGGAGGACTGGCGTCATCTCGCCTACCATCTCGCCGGCCCCGTCGTGCACACGGTGCTCAAAGGCGGCCGGACGGTCTGGAACAGCCGGGCATAATCGCGGCATGCCGACCCGCAAGCAACGTCGCCGTCGAGCGAAGGAGCACCGGCACGAGTACGTCTGGGAGGATGCCGAGGGGAACGAGCTCGACGCCGAGGAGGTTCCCGTCCGCAAGACGGGCTCGCAGACCCAGCGCGCGGCTCCCGCGCGAATGGGACGGGAAGCGCAGCCGCCCTCCTGGCGGCGCACGCTCAAGCGGGGCCTCGTGTTCGCTCCGGTCATGTTCGTCGTGGTGATGCTCCTCTCGAGCGATCTCACGCTTGTGGAGCAGATCACGCAGGCGGCGTTCGTCGTGGCGATCTTCATTCCCTTCAGCTACTTCCTCGACGGCGTGATGTGGCGCTCGTTCAAGAAGCGGGAAGCCCGGCGCGAGGCCGGCAAGCAGTAAGCAAGGATCGCTGATGGCCCTAGTCGTCGACCAGCTTTCGCTCGGACCGATCGGTACCAACTGCTACGTCGTCCGGGCGGATTCGGACGCCCGCGAGGCGGTGGTCGTCGACCCGAGCGGAGACGTGGGCGACCTCGAGGTCGTGCTCACGCGGCTCGGAGCTCGGTGCATCGCGATCCTCCTGACACACGGCCACTGGGATCACCTCGTCGGCGTCGCCGAGCTCGCTGAGGCCACCGGGGCGCCCGTGTACATGGCCGAGGGAGAGCGAACGCTGCTCGAGGACCCGAACCGCTTCACGCCTTCCGGAATGACGCTTCGTCCGTATGTGCCGGACGTCTTGCTGCGAGGGGATGAGAAGATCGACATCGCCGGTCTCTCGTTGGACGTCCTCCCGGTACCCGGTCATTCCCCGGCGCATATCGCCTACCACGCGGACGGAAGCCTTTTTTCGGGCGACGTTCTCTTCGCGGGCTCGGTTGGACGCACGGACCTTCCCGGTGGGGACTGGGGCGTGCTGCTCGCGTCCATTCGCCTGCTCGTCGACACGTTGCCTCCCGACACCGTCGTCTACCCCGGTCACGGTCCGGCGACGACGCTCGGAGACGAGCTCGCCCGTAACCCGTTCCTCGCCGATCTACGCGCGGAGCGAACCGGGTGAGCTCTCGGGCGAGGATCGAGCGACCGCGAGGAACGCACGACGTCGTACCGGCGGAGCAGCCGCTCTGGCGGCTCGTGGTCGGAGAAGCCGAGCAACTCTGCGCGCTCTACGGCTACCGGCCGATCGTCACGCCCGTGTTCGAGGACACAGCGCTCTTCGAACGAACGTCAGGCGCGGGCTCCGACGTGGTGCAAAAGGAGATGTACACGTTCGAAGATCGCGGGGGCCGCTCGCTGACCCTGAGACCCGAGGGAACCGCGCCGATCTGCCGTGCGTACGTCGAGCACGGCATGCACCGCGAGCCGCAGCCGGTGAAGCTCTACACCATCGGCCCGATGTATCGCTACGCGGCGCCGCAGCGCGGGCGCTATCGGGAGCACTGGCAGCTCTCGGTCGAGGCAATCGGATCCGATCACCCGTCCGTCGACGCGGAGATCATTCAGCTCTACCACGCGCTCTTATCGCGCCTGGGCGTGACCGAGTTCACGCTCGCGCTGAACTCGATCGGGTGTCGCGAATGCAGGCCCGCCTACCTCGACCGCCTGGGCGAGTGGCTCGCTGTAAACCTCGACCGCCTCGACGACCCGACGAGAGAGAAGGCATCCACGAGTCCGCTGCGCGTCTTCGACAACTACGACGCCAAGCCCCAGGCTGTGCAGGAGGCGCTCGACGATGCGCCCAAGATCGGGGAGTCCCTTTGCGACGCGTGCAAGGAGCACTTCGCCGCGGTTCTTCGTGATCTCGACGCGTGCGGCGTCTCCTACGAGATCGTCACGACGCTGGTCCGCGGTCTCGACTACTACACGCGCACCACCTGGGAGTTCCTCGGTCCCGACGAAGGGGCGCAGAGTGCGCTCTCGGGCGGCGGACGCTACGACGGCCTGGTCGAGGAGATCGGTGGGCCTTCGATTCCCGGGGTCGGCTTCGGCGCCGGGATCGAACGCCTCGTGCTCGCCGTCGAGCACGCAGGTCGAGAGGCAGTCAGACCCGTGACGGACATCTTCTTCGCGGCCGATGACGGTGCGTCGCGGGCGTTGATAGCGACCTGGCTCGGGACGCTCAGGGCGCGCGGCATCTCGAGCGACACGGACTACGCCGGTCGCTCGCTGAAGGGCCAGCTGACTCAAGCCTCGCGCGTCGGAGCAGAGACGGTCGTCCAGGTTCGCGCCGACGGCGCAACGGTGCGCACGCGAGGGCGAAAGGACGAGGAGGTTGCGCTCGACGACGTCCTAGCCAGGTTGCTGTCGTGAGCTGGCGAGACGCGATGTGCGGCGAGCTTCGCGCCGGCGACGTGGGGCGGACCGCGACGCTCGCCGGCTGGGCAGCTCGTCGCCGCGATCACGGGGGGCTCGTCTTCGTCGACCTTCGTGATCCCACCGGGCTCATGCAGCTCGTGATCAACCCGGAGCGCGCTTCCTCCGCCGCCGAGCTCGCGCGGGAGATCCGCAACGAGTTCGTGCTCAAGGTCACGGGGGAGGTCGTCGCGCGCTCTCCCGAGACGGTGAACCCGAAGATGACGACGGGTGAGGTCGAGCTGCAGGTAGACGAGCTCCAGATCGTCTCGCGCTCCACACCGCTGCCCTTTCAGCTCGACGACGAGGGCGTCGACGAGACGTTGCGCCTGCGCTACCGCTGGCTCGACCTGCGCACCGAGCGGATGCAGCGCAACCTCCGATTGCGTGCGTCCGTCGTGGCGGCGATCCGCCGCTCGATGGACGACCAGGGCTTCGTCGACATCTGGACGCCGGGACTCACGCTCGGCACGCCCGAGGGAGCTCGCGACTTCCTGGTCCCGGTTCGCCTGCAGCCGGGAACCTTCTTCGCGCTGGCTCAGTCGCCGCAGCTCTTCAAGCAGGCGCTCATGGTCGGAGGCTTCGACCGCTACTACCAGATCGCCACGTGCTGGCGGGACGAGGATCTTCGTGCAGACCGCCAGTTCGAGTTCCGTCAGCTCGACCTCGAGCTCGCGTTTCCCACACGCGACGACGTCCTCGAGGTACTCGAGACGGCTGTCGCGGCGTCGTTCGAAGCAGTCGGCCGGGAGCCTCCCGAGCGGCCGTTTCCGCGCATCTCGTACCGAGAAGCGATGCTCCGCTACGGATCCGACAAGCCGGATCTTCGCTTCGGGCTCGAGATCCAGGATGCAACGGACGTCACCCGCGGTTCCGAATTCGGAGTCTTCGCCGGCGCTTCGACCGTGCGTTTCCTCGTCGTCCCGAAGCCGCTCTCACGCGGCGAGCTTTCGAAGCTCGAGGATTTCGCGAAGGAGTGGGGCGGAAAAGGTCTTGCGTACCTCGTGTACGACGCAGAAGGTGAGGTGCGGTCTCCGATCGCGAAGTTCCTTTCTCCTACCGAGCTGGATGCCTTCACCGCCGAACCCGGCTCCACGGTGCTCTTCGTCGCCGACGAGGTGCCCGTCGCCGAACGCGTGCTCGGTGCGCTTCGCCTCCACCTCGGTCGTGAGCTCGGCCTCGTCGACGAGACGCGCGACGCTTTCCACTGGCTGCTGGACTTCCCGCTCTTCCAGCTCGACGAGGAGACCGGCGGCTGGACGTTCGTGCATCACCCGTTCACCAGTCCGCTCGATGGTCACGAGGAGCTGATCGAGCGCGACCCGGCGAATGCGCTCAGCCTGCACTACGACCTCGTCTGGAACGGCTGGGAGCTCGGCTCGGGCTCGATCAGGATCCACCGCTCGGACGT
>Ga0208612_1000386_pt1 | contig 19775 bp, 24 predicted proteins | sample AntDryMetagUQ889_FD_188089 | JGI IMG/M metagenome (GOLD analysis project Ga0208612, IMG submission 188089) | Polar desert microbial communities from Antarctic Dry Valleys - UQ889 (SPAdes) | ecosystem: Environmental > Terrestrial > Soil > Desert | place: Antarctic Dry Valleys | collected 2008-12-31 | reverse complement strand
CTCCTCGCCGCTACTCCCTGCGCCTGGGACTACGCGATCTCGCTCAACTGAGCCGCGCGGTGGAACTCAGACCGCCTTCTTGGACAGGCCCCTAAGCCGGGCGCCGCCGTCGTCGTTTTCTTCACGACGAGCCGAGAGGAGCTCGAGCGCGCAGCCTGATCGACATGTCGCCGTTCGAGGCGTGAGATCATCGGAGCGATGAAGATGCGGGCAGCAGTGCTCGAGGAGTTCGGAACGCCGCTCTCGGTGCAGGAGGTCGAGCTCGCCGAGCCGCAGGCAGGCGAGGTCCTCGTCCGGCTCGTCGCCTGCGGCGTCTGCCACACCGACCTCTACACCGCGTCGGGCGCCGATCCATCCGGCTACGCGCCGACGGTGCTTGGCCACGAGGGCGCCGGCGTCGTCGAACGTATCGGCGAGGACGTGAGCTCCGTCTCGCCCGGCGACCACGTCGTCACGCTCTTCTCACCCCAGTGCCGCGAGTGCGTCCACTGCCGGAGCCCGCGCACGAACCTCTGCCTCACGATCCGCGAGCAGCAGAACCGGGGCTACCTCCCGGACGGAACGACAAGGCTCTCGCGGGACGGCGAGCCGATCCGACACTTCATGGGCACGTCCACGTTCGCGGAGTACACCGTCATGCCGGAGATCGCGCTCGCGAGGATCTCTCCGGAGGCGCCGCTCGAAGGCGCTGCGCTCTTCGCGTGCGGGCTCTCGACCGGACTCGGCGCGGCCATGAACACGGCCAGTGTGGAACCCGGCTCCACGTGCGTCGTCTTCGGAGCGGGCATGGTCGGCCTCGGCGCCGCGATCGGCTGCCGCCTGCAGGGAGCCGAGCGGATCGTCTGTGTCGACCTCTCCGAGGAGCGGCTCGCCCTGGCGCGGCAGCACGGCGCCACCGAGACGATGATCGGCGGCCCCGAGACGGTCGAACGGATCGTCGAGTCGACCGGCGGGTTCGGCGCCGACTACACCTTCGAGGCAACGGGTAACGTCACCGTCATGCGCCAGGCGGTCGAGTCGGCACGGATGGGCTGGGGTCTCTGCACGATCGCGGGCGTCGCCGGTAAGGGCGAGACGCTCGAAGTGGTGCCGCGCTTCCTGATCACCGGCCGCCGGATCGCAGGATCCTCGTTCGGCGGCGTCAAGGGACGCGACCAGGTACCGCACCTCGTGGAGCGCTGGCTTGCGGGCGACATCGACGTCGAGTCGTTCGTCTCCCACCGGCTGACGCTCGACGAGGTGAACCGCGGCTTCGAGCTGATGGAGGTCCAGGACGGGATCAGGAGCGTGATCTCGTTCGAGTGATCGTCGAGCGCGTCGAGCATCCACAGTGGACGTCAAATGCCTACCTGCTCGCAGACGGCGAGGGTGGAAGCGGCCTCCTCGTCGATTCGAATGGCGAGCAGGGGTTGCTCGACCAGGTCGACGCGCGCGGAATCGCGATCACGCACGTGCTCGTGACCCACCACCATCCCGACCACATCGTCGGAGTCGAGACGCTCGCGGACCGCTTCGGTGTCCCCCTGCTCGGACACCCGCTGACGAAAGAGGTCGGCGTCCCGTTGGGCGAGACGATCGAGGACGGAGCGACGATCCGCTCCGGTGACCTGGCGATCGAGGCGATCGAGATTCCGGGCCACTGCCGCGACCAGCTCGCCTTTTTCGTCAACGGCACCGACGTCCTGACCGCCGATTGTCTCTTCAAGGGCACCGTCGGCGGCACGGCGGGCGGCGGGCCAACCGGGTACCAGGATCACAGGCGCTCGATCATGGAGCGGCTGATGGCGCTCCCGCCCGAGGTGCGCGTTCACCCCGGCCACACGCTCTCCACGACGATCGGCGCGGAGTGGGAGTCGAACCCGTTCATCCGGATCTGGCGCGGCGTCGACCCGCAGGGAGAGGCACTGTGCCGCGTGGGCGGCGAGGAGGCGACGCTCGTTCTCTGGGCGTCCGACTATGACGGAACGAACAAGGCCTGGGTGCGGTACGAGGACGGCCGCGACGCGATCGTCGGCGGCTCACAGGTCGAGCGCGGCTAGGGCCAGAGCCGGTCCCCGGCTCGCAGCGTCAAGCCTAGACGTCCGACCTGCCGCGCCCGCCTCGGTAGCATGGCCCGCCATGGCGGTCTACGAGCGGCGCACCCTGTCGAACGGCATTCGTGTTCTGACGGCGCCCATGCCGCAGGCGCAGTCGGTCTCGTGCGTCGTCATGCTCGCCGCCGGTTCCCGCTACGAGACAGCCGAGACGAACGGGATCGCGCACTTCGCGGAGCACATGTTCTTCAAGGGAACCGAGCAGCGCCCGACGGCCCGTGACATCGCAGGCGAGATCGACGCGATCGGCGGCGAGTTCAACGCGTTCACCGGGAAGGAATACACGGGCTACTACGTCCGCTGTGCCGCCGACACGCGCGACACCGCCCTGGATGTACTCGTCGACATGCTGCGCCGGTCGAAGTTCGATCCTGCGGAGATCGAGCGCGAGAAGGGCGTGATCGTCGAGGAGATGAACATGTACTTCGATACGCCGCGCGACTTCATCGGGGGGGTGTACGAGAACCTGCTCTTTGGCGACCAGCCTCTCGGCTGGGACATCATCGGCCGCAAGGAGACGGTGCGCGGCGCGACGCGCGAGACCTTCACCGACTACGTCGATCGTTGGTACCGGGCCGAGCGGATGGTGGTCGGCGTCGGCGGTGCGATCGGGAAGGGACTGCACGAGACGTTGGAAGGGCTGCTCGGTGACGTCGAGGCGGGCGCCCCCGGCGCGCCCCCGCTCGTGCAGCTACCGCCGAACGGCTCACGCGTGAAGGTGCACACGAAGGCCTCCGACCAGGCACACCTCGTGCTGGGTGTCCACAGCAGGCCGCTCGTCGACCCCGATCGCTACATCCTGCAGGTGCTCGCCACCGTCCTCGGCGGCGGCATGTCCTCCCGTCTCTTCACCGAGGTGCGGGAGCGGCGGGGGCTTGCGTACTACGTCTTCGGCACGAACCACTCCTACACGGATGCCGGCTCCCTCTACGCGCAATCCGGCGTCGACATCAACCGGATCGACGAGGCCGTCTCGACGATCGTCGAGCAGTTCAGGCTGCTGGCGGCGGAGCCGGTGCCGCCGGACGAGCTCGAGAAGGCGCGGAACTTCACGAAGGGGCGGTTCGTGCTCCAGCTCGAGAGCCCGCACGGCACGATCATGTTCGGGCTCCGCCGGGAGGTGCTCGAGGGGCAGGCGACCGAGCCCGCCGACGTGCTCGCGGCACTGGACGCCGTCACGGCGGAGGATCTCGAGCGGGTCTCCCGGGAGATCCTCGACAGCGGCTTCCGCCTCGCCGTGATCGGCCCGTTCGACGACGCCGAGCGGTTCGAGAGGCTCCTCGACTAGTTCCCGGTGGTGGAGAAGTGCTGGTAGTCGCCGAAACCATCCCCCCACTTCCAGCCGATCCCCTCGAACGCCTCGACGAGTACGCCGCCCTCGATCGCCATCCCAGGTCGGTAGCGGCTGCGGTCGAGGAAGGCGCGACCGGTAGGCGGTGAGACCCGCGAGCCCCCGACGTACGGGTTCTCGACGGGATTGATGTCGATCGCCTCACCGAACGCGTGCATGGACCAGCGCGACGTACCACCGACGAAGCGGCAGTTGAAGCCCGAAGTGTTGTCGGCGGCCATCGAGGCATCGTCGCTGCCCCGATAGCTGGAGACCGGCCGGAGGCGACGGATCGGGAACCGTTCCTGCCAGAGGCGGCGGAAAACGGTCAGGACGTCCGCGGCGACGCGGCGATGGACCACGATCGATCCGAGACGGGGCCGTCTGTCGAAGCTCCAGTAGGAGACATGGAGGGTTCGCAGCTGCGGCGGCTTGACCGGGCAACCGGCGCGGTAGGAGAAGCGGAGATCGCTCCAGCGCACAGGCCGTGTCTCGCCCATGAACGCAGGCGCCGACGGGCCGCTCGACCAGCCGCCCGGGATCGCCAGCGCTGTGACCAGTACAGCGAGACGCATCGGGTCAGCGTACCCTTGGGCCCGATGCTTGCCCTGGCAGTCCTCGCCGCCGCTGTCGCCGGCGCCTGCCCGCAGAACCTCGCGAACGGGCTCGACACACCCCCGGGGGCGAGACAACTGATCACGGTCGAGGCCGCGGTGGCCTCGACGACGCACGCGACCCTCCGCACCTGGCGCCGGCCCGGTCGCTGCTGGCTTCCAGTGGGCGGGCCGTACGCGGCGCGAGTCGGGCGCAACGGACTCTCCGCGAGCCGGCGGGAGGGCGACGGCACGACGCCTTCAGGCTCCTACGCGATCGGTAGGACGATGTACGGGAACGCGGCGAACCCAGGCGTGCGCTACCCGTACCGGCGTCTGCGCTGCGGCGACTGGTGGGACGAGGACTCGTCCTCCCCGACCTACAACTCCTTCCAGCACGTGCCCTGCGGGACGAAACCGGCGTTCGGCGGGGCGAGCGAGGGAATGTGGGAGCAGCCACGGCCCTACCCGCACCTCGTTGTGATCGAGTACAACATGCGCCCGGTCGTACCCGGCCGTGGCTCGGGGATCTTCCTGCACGCGCAGACCGGCGGGCCGACGAACGGCTGCATCAGCCTCCGCCGCGTAGAGCTGGTCTCGGTTCTGCGGTGGCTGCGTCCGGGGCAGGCACCGGTGATGGCGCTGGGGACGCGCGCGCAATTGCGCTGAGCACGATCCCTTCCGGGATCCGCTTTCGCGAGCTACGTTCCGCACATGCGAAACGAGGAGTTCGCCCAGCTCCAGAAGCGGCTGCGCGCCCTATGGCCATCGGTGACGCTGCGCTCGATCGGCGACGTCGAGCGAACGGTGGTCGTCGTCCACTCGATCAGCATGGACGTCCCGGATCAGCTGATCCCGGTCTTCCCGGCCTACGAGGAACGGTTCCTCTGCCTCGTGCTCAGCCTCTTGCGCTCGCGGAACTCCCGCGTCATCTACGTCACCTCCCAGCCGATCCTCCCCCGCCTCGTCGACTACTACTTCGGACTCGTGCCCGAGCTGGACACGCCTGAGGCGCGCAGCCGCTTCTCGGTCGTGTCTCTCGTGGACGGGCGTAACCTGCCGCTGACACGGAAGCTGCTCGCGCGCCCCGGCGCAATCGAGCGCATTCGCGCGCTCGTGGCGCAGCCCGAGCTGACACTCCTGCTTCCTTTCGCCACCTCCACCGACGAGGTCGAGCTCGCGGTGCGGCTCGGCGTCCCCCTCTACGGCGCCGATCCGGAGCTCGACTGGCTGGGCACGAAGAGCGGCAGCCGCCGCGTCTTCGCCGACGAGGGAGTGCAGCACGCGCGCGGCTATGAGGTCACCGGCGAACGCGACGTGCTGAGCGCGCTACGAGAGCTGCGCTGCGAGACGGCGATCCTCAAGCTCGACCGCGGCGTCAGCGGCCTCGGCAATGCGCTCGTCGACGTCGATGGTGCGCTCAGCGACGACGCGCTCACCGGCGCGCTCGAGCTCGAGGACACCGAGGCAGAGGTCGGGGATTACCTGCGCGCGCTCGCCGACCAGGGCGGAATCGTCGAGGAGCGAATCGAGGGCGAGGACTTCCGCAGCCCGAGTGCCCAGCTGCGAATCAGCCCTTCCGGCCAGGTCGAGATTCTCTCCACGCACGACCAGGTGCTCGGGGGTCCGCACGGCCAGACGTACTTCGGCTGCCGCTTCCCCGCGGATCCGGAGTACGCGGCGCGCATCGCCGCCGAGGCGCTCAAGGTCGGCCGTCGCCTGGCGCGCGAGGGCGTCATCGGCCGCTGCGCGGTCGATTTCGTGGCGGTTCGCCACGGGAGCGAGTGGCAGCCGTACGCGATCGAGATCAACCTCCGCTGTGGTGGCACGACCCATCCGTTCATGGCGATCTCGACGCTGACCGACGGCGTCTACGACCCGTTGGCGGGCGAGTTCCGCACCCGCCTCGGCGACCTCAAGCACTACGTCGCGACCGATCACCTCGACGCGCCCGCCTACTCGGCACTCACGCCCGACGATCTCCTCGACGTCGTCGCCGAGCGCAGCCTGGGCTGGGACGCCGAGCGCGAGGCCGGCGTTGCGCTTCACATGGTGAGCGCTCTCGCCGTCGCGGGCCGGATCGGGCTGACCGCGATCGGCGACACGCCGTCCGAGGCGCAGGCGCTCTACCGGGAGCTCAAACAGACGCTCGACGGCCTCGCTGCGAAGGCTGCGGGCACACAGCCGACCGAGCCGGCCGAGGAACGAGTCTCTCACGTAGAGACGCCGGCGGCCCGCAACACGGCGCGGCCCAGGCGCTGAGCCTCCGGCAGGGTGACGCCCGGCCGGTAGAGCTCCACGACGACGATCGTCGCCCGGCCGCCGCGGTACACGATCGCGGCGGTCGTCCTCGTGTCGGAGAGCCAACCGTTCTTCTCGACGAGTGTGGCGCCTGCGAGCCACCGCCGAAGCAGTCCTCTGTTGTCGCCGATCGGCTGGGACGACGCAAGCACGCGGAGGCCGGCCACCGCCTGGGGGCGCGTGAGTCCGAGCAGGCGGAGAGCCCGGATGTCACCGTGGGCGCCGGCGTGGAGACGATAGAGCGCGCGGCCGAGATCGCGCGCGGTGGTGACGCGCGTGTGCGGCCCCGGGGGCCGCAGCGCGGTCGTGGCGCGGTATGGCCCGGGATAGGTGCTGGAGGTCATCCCGAGCCGTCGGAGGCCCTCGAGAAGCGCGCCGTAACCCAGTTCGGCGGCGATCCTGTTCGCCGCGAGGTTCGATGACCAGTAGCCGATCTGCCGCAAGTCATACCACCAGCGGCTCCGCTCAGGGCCGGGTGTCGCGCGGAGCGCCGCCGCGATCGCACCGAGCTTCACGGTCGAGGCCGCAGCGAAGCGCGCCTCGGCCTCATGACCCGCATAGCGACCCGTGTCGAGGTCGTGCACCCAGATGCCCGCGAAGCCGTTCGCACGGGCAGCAACTGCGGCGAGCCGTCCGGCGAGCTTCGGGTCAGCGCGGAGCGGGCCGACACCCGCACCGCTCCCCGGCAGTGGCGCAAGGCGCGCTCCGCTCCGGAACCCGTCGTCGCGGTCGAGCCTCTCGGCAAGCGCTACCTGGCGCCGGCCGCTGTCGAGCAGGTCCGCGCGCAGCGCGCGCAGGCCCGGACGCACGGAACCTGCAGCCCGCACCGCTTCCACGAGGTCGCGGCCCGCGTCGTACCGGGCCTGGGCGCCGTCGGGCGTGTTCGCGTAACTGGCATGCACGGCCGGGAAGTAGCGCTCCTTCGCGGCGAGGAGCTCGCCGTCGCCGGCGACGGCTGTCGCCGGCAGCAGGAACAGGAGCAGCACGAGCCCGGATCGCCGCATGCCCAGGTTGTACCGTGCCGCCGGTGAAGCCGCGCACGCTCCGCGAGCTGAACCGCGCCACGCTCGCGCGCCAACTGCTCCTCGAGCGGGCCCGGCTGGACGTCCCGGCTACGATCTCGCGCCTTGGCGCGCTCCAGGCGCAACGCCCCCGCACGCCATACGTCGCCCTCGCCGCGAGGCTCGAGGGTTTCGAGCGCGATGACCTATCCCGCGCGCTGCACGCCCGCGAGGTGGTCCGGGCGACGCTCATGCGCGAGACGCTGCACCTCGTCAGCGCTGCTGACTACCCTCACGACGCGGTCGCGATGGCGCCGTACTTCGCCGCTCTGCGCGCACAGCATCTGCCCGGCGGGGTGACGATGGAGCGCGTGGTCGAGCTGGCCTCCCACGCGGTCGAAGCGCTCAGGGAGCCGCTGGAGGCGACCGAGCTGAGGCCGATCCTCGCACGTGTCGAGGCGGAGATGGCGGACGATCGTGTGTGGCGCCGCGTCCGCACGAACGCCCCGATCCTGCACGTCCCGGGCGACGAGGTGCACGCGTTCGGCCAGCGCAACCGCTTCGTCGCGGCCGCTGCCTGGCTCGGCTCGATCGAGGCGGAGGAGGCGGACGGCCTGATCCGGCTCGTCCGGCGCTACCTGGCCGCCTTCGGCCCCGCGAGCCGTGCAGACGTCGCGGCCTTCACGGGGCTGGCAGTTTCGACCCTCGCCTCCGCCCTCGAGGCGCTCGAGCCGGAGCTCGAACGGCTGTCCGACGAGCGCGGCCGGGAGCTCTACGACCTGCGGGGCGCACCGCGGCCGCCTGCGGACACGCCGGCGCCGCTGCGCCTCCTGGGGGAGTGGGACAACGTCCTCCTCGCGCATGCGGACCGAACGCGCATGTTCGACGACGAGACCCGCCGCCGCGTGATCCGGAAGAACGGCGACGTCATGCCGACGATCCTCGTCGACGGCATGGTCGCCGGCACCTGGTGGTGGCGGCGGAAGAAGGACGTCGCGACGCTCGAGGCCACACCGTTCGTGAAGCTGACGAAGGCTCAGCGCGCAGAGCTCGCGGCGGAAGCCGAGCTCCCACTGCGGGTGCTCGAGCCCGCAGCGGCCCAGCTCGATGTTGAGTTTGCAGACTAGGCGAAGGGATCGACGACGAGCACTTCACCGTACCGGTGGCCGGCGTTCAGGTCCTCGCTGTAGAGAACCTCGCAGCCGAGAGCCGCGGCACTCTGGACGATCATCGCGTCCCAGAACGAGATGCCGAAGCGCTCGTGCAGGTCGATCGCACCGAGGACATCAGCACTTCCGGGGGCGTAGGTCGTCCACTTCGCGTAGTCCGCCACGAGGGTGGCGGCGGTCGGCGAGTCGAGTGGTGTCGGGAGCCGGCACGAATTTGCGTGCTAAGCCTACCGACCAGAACCGCACCGTGGCATCGCAGAACAGTGGCCGCAAGCGAAGACTCGGGAGTAGATTGCGCCGGTGAGCTTTGCGGTATCTGCCGACGCGTACGACCGGTTCATGGGCCGCTACTCCGTTCCGCTCGCTCCGCAGCTTGCGGCTCTGGCAGGTGTGGTCGTTGGTCAGCGCGTGCTCGATGTGGGCTGCGGCCCTGGCGCACTCATAACGGAGTTGGTCAGTCGGCTCGGCCCTGCCGCTGTCACGGCCGTCGACCCCTCAGAACCGTTCGTCGCAGCGGCTCGAGAGCGCCATCCCGGCGTCAACGTGGAACGTGCGTCGGCGGAGCACCTGCCCTTTGCAGACCAGGCTTTCGACGCAGCCCTGGCGCAACTCGTCGTTCACTTCATGGTCGACCCTGTTGCAGGGCTGCGCGAGATGGCGCGTGTGATCCGCGAGCATGGCGTCGTCGCAGCCTGCGTCTGGGACCATGCCGGCGGGCAGGGGCCGCTCAGCTTGTTTTGGGAAGCGGCGCGCGAGCTCGACCCCGAGGTCGAGGACGAATCCGAGCTTGCGGGCGCGCGAGAGGGACATCTGACGGAGTTGTTCGAGGCAGCGGGCCTGCACGAGATCGAGGAGACGCACCTCGCAGTGAGCGTCGAACACCCGACCCTCGACGACTGGTGGGAACCGTTCACGCTCGGTGTGGGGCCTGCCGGCGCCTACGCTGCTCGCCTCGACCCGACGCGACACGCGAAGCTACGGGAGCTCTGTCGCGAGAGACTCCCTGCCGCGCCATTCGTGCTGACGGCGCGTGCCTGGGCAGCACGAGGCCTCGCATAGCCCCGCTTCGGCGCGCCTTAAAGGCGACGATGCCTTGGGACGAGGCAGCGATGAATTGCGGGGCTCAGCAGAATTGACTGACGCGGCCGGTGTCGACGTCGTACAGGAACCCGCCGACCCGGAGGCGCGCGAGGTAGGGCCACGACTGCACCCGCTGGACGTCGGCGCGGACGGTCGCCTCCTGATCGCTCGTCACCAGGAAGGCGAGGCTCCGGGTGTCGGGTCCGCCGGCTTCGCCGATCGCCTCGTGCACGTCGTCCTCGCCCTCTGCCGCCATTCGGCAGTTCGTGTGTGCGATGACCATCGCGCGGTCGACGCCGAGCAGGTATGACGCGAGTACGAGCGTCCGCAGCACGTCGTCGGTGACGCGGGCACCGGCATTTCGCAGGATCTTCGCGTCGCCGGGACGGAGACCGAGCATCGCGAGCGGCTCGATGCGCGAGTCGATGCACGTAAGGACGGCCAGACCCCTGGCCGCGCGAGCCGGGAGCCCTGCGAGTCGAAAGTCCTCGGCGTACGCCTCGTTCGCAACGAGCACGTCCGCGAACGTCTCATCGCCGGTCACGGTCGCATCGTAGGACAGCGCGAGAACTCGGACACCCTCAGGGTTCCCAGAGGTCGAGTGTTACCGCCTCGATCTCACCGTCGCTGTTGACGAATGCGTCGACGGTCCACCAGTCGAGGCACCCATCGGGGTCGGCAGGTTGCACCCAGATTCGTCGTAGGCGCGCGACGCTGGGCGGCGGGGGCACGGGGGCTGGAGAGGCGCAGTGCGGATGCTCACCTTCGGACTGCGTCAACATCCCCTGCTCGGTCGCGATCATCTCGAGCGCCGAAACCGTGGCGGAGCGGCCGCGGAACAGGGAGACGGCGATCGTCCAGTGGCCGGGGTCGCGCAGCTCCTGGGCGGTGCGTTCGACGATGAGGTCGTCCGCCAGGCCCAGCTCGACCGTTTCTGCGAACGGGACGTTCCGCCAGCTGGCGTCGCTCGGCGACCGCGCGAACGCAACCAGCGACGCCATGGTCGTGGCGGCGCTGGCCGCCGCGGGCGGCCTCGGCTCTCCTTCCTCGGCACACGCTGACAAGAGCGCGATCGCATGAACTCCGATGACGATCGCGAGGATCGTCTTCACCGGACGAACCCGCCTTCAGGAATGTTCTTCCGTGCCCGCAGGCAGCGGACTCTCTGGATCGCGACCACCCGATCCGGAAGCTTCGCACGCTGCCCAAGCTGGAGGCGCACGGTAGCTTGGCGCCCATGGTCGTGCACAGGGACGAGCGGCGCGGGCGGGCGACGGCCTTCGCTTCGGTGGCGGACTCGTACGAGCGCGCGCGTCCGGGCTATCCGCCCGATGCGCTCGTCTGGCTCGCCGGAGATCGGCAGTGTGACGTCGTCGACCTCGGAGCGGGAACCGGCAAGCTGACGCGCGGGCTCGTCTCGCTCGGGCACCGCGTGACGGCAGTCGATCCCCTGCCGGAGATGCTCACGCTGCTTCGAGCCTCGCTCGGGGAGATCGCGGCGCTCGAGGGCAGCGCAGAGGCGATTCCCCTCCCGGACCGAAGTGCCGATGTGGTCACTGCAGCCCAGGCGTTCCACTGGTTCGACCACCCCACCGCCTTGCGTGAGATCGCCCGCGTGCTCCGGCCTGGGGGCAGGATCGCTCTCGTCTGGAACACGCGTGACGACCGTGAGCCGTGGGTCGCGAAGCTGAGCGCGGCGATCGGCAGCGAGTCGGTCGAGGCGCGGGACGTCGACGAGCCCATCGACGCGAGCGGGCTGTTCGGCCCGGTCGAGCGGGCTTCCTTCAACTGGACGCAGCACCTCGACCGGAGAACGCTCCGCGAGCTCGTGCTCTCGCGCAGCTACTGCGCCGCGAAGCCCCCTGCCGAGCGAGAGCCCGTGCTCGCCGCTGTCGAGCGGCTGTTCGACGAGCACGCCGCTGGGGAAGCGATCGCTCTTCCCTACGTCACCGAGTGTTTTCGCGCGCAGCGCTGCTGAGCCCGAGGTCGTCTCGCCGCGGCCCTCGACGATGCGGTCTAGCCTGCCGGCTTCTCCCAGACCGCGACGTGCTTGCGGCTGTCGCTCGTGAACGGCTCCCGTTTCCACCCGCTCCAGCGCTCGCGCAGCCTCATGCCGGCAAGCTGTGCCATCAGGTCGAGCTCCGAGGGCCATGCGTACCGGAAGGGAATCGAGCTGCGTTCGACTCTTCCGTCGACGATCTCGAAGTGATGGGACGTGAGGCCTTGAATCGCGACGTCGTACTCGTCGAAGCCCCATCTGGACTCGCTTACGTATAACGGCTGAATGGCCTCGCCGGGCGGGAGCCGCTGCAGCCCGGGCACGCCTACCTCGATGACGAAGCAGCCGCCGGGCTCGAGGTGCGCCGCGACGTTGCGGAAGCACGCGACCTGCGCCGCCTGCGTCGTCAGGTTCAAGATCGTGTTGAAGACCAGATACGCGACGGAGAACGTCCCGTCCACGGTCGTCGTCGCGAAGTCGCCGATCGTCACGCCGATGTCTTCACCGCCTGGCTTGGCGCGCAGCCTCGCCACCATCGCCTTCGACAACTCGATCCCGTGCACCGGCACTCCCCGCTGCGCGAGCGGTAGCGCGATCCGGCCAGTCCCGATCCCGAGCTCGAGTGCGCGTCCGCTCCCGGCGATCTCGACGAGGAAGTCGACGACCGGGTCGACGACCGCCGGGTCGAACATCTCCGCGATCTCGCCGGACTCGTCGTACCTCGCGGCGACGCGCTCGTCGAAGTAGCCGTCGTCGTCCTGCACCGAGCCTGGAATCTACCGCGCCGCCGTGCCGCTCGTCCGGATGGAGAAGCCCCGTCGACCCGAGCCTGCTCGGTTGACTCATCGCCGGCTAGAGCGCCTTCCAGAAGATGGTCGTGTCACAGGGCCGCCGGTCCGGGTAGAGCGCGTAGCCGGGGATCACGCCGACCTTGGTCCAGCCCAGTCGCTCGTAGAGACGCTCGGCGTTATCGCCGGTCACGGTGTCCAGCACGAGCAGCGTCTTGCCCTCCGCTCGCGCCTCTGCCTCGGCGCGTTCCATCAGAAGCTGGGCAATGCCACGCCTGCGTGCTGAGCGACGAACGAGGAGCTTTGCGATCTCCGCGCGGTGCGGCTGGTTCGGCGGCAGTGCGAGGATCACCTGCACCGTGCCCACCAGGGTGCCGGTGCCGTTGGCGAAGGCAGCGAGAAGCAGCCGGCTGCCCTGCTCGACCTCGACGGCAACGGCTTCGAACGCGCTGCGGGCTTGCTCGTGCGAGAACGGCGCCAGATAGCTAACGGACGCGCCTCCGGCGACACAGTCGACCAGGACGTTCCCGAGCGCGTCGAGCTGCTCCTGTAAGTCAGTCGAGGCGAGACGGCGGATCTCGATCGGCTCAGTCACTGTCGTCCTGAAGTATCACGTCGACGGCAAGCATTCGACGACCCGGCATCTGGCCGCCATCGGTCGACGGGCAGCCGGTGAAGAGGGGTAGTGTCCTCGGGTCAATCGAGGAGGCCCTGATGGCAATCGCACGGATCATCGAGACGCAGATAACGCCCGAGGAGTACGACCAGATGAGGGAACGTCTGGGCGTCGGTGACACGCCGCCGCCCGGCGGTGCCTTTCATGTGGCCGCGATCAGCGAAGATGGCAAGGTACGGATCGTCGAAGTCTGGGACTCGCGCGAACAAGCCGAGGCCTGGGGCGAGAAGGTCGCCGCTGCTCGTGAGGAAGCAGGCTTCGGCGGACGCCCGCCGTCGATCGAATACCTCGAGGTCCACCGCACCCTCCAGCGGTAGCTGGTTTGGCGCGAGCGGTTCGGGCTGCTCGCGCCAAACCCTCGCCTGGGCCCAGTCTTTAGCAATGCCACCTGACGACGCGACGGCTGAGTTCTGCAGTCGGCAGATCAGGCTGGCGCCCTGGATGACGCGGTCCAGAGGCCGGGGTGCCGCTGATCACGCAAGGGGCCTGTGGCCGATGAGCGCGCTGTCGACGAGCCGGACGGTGAGCGGTGAGGTGTCGGCGTCGGCGAGTGCGGCTCGCACGTCCGCCTCGAACGCGGCGCGCCGCTCGCCGAGGCGGGCAAGCAGGTTGCCGAGCGAGTACTGGTAACCGATCGCCGCATCGATCGAGGGATGGACCACCTCCTCGTACTCGTACGTGAGCAGTTCGATGCGCGAGAACGCCGAGCGGGCAAGAATCTCCGGAAACGGGTCGTGGCGACCAGCCGGATTCGGCCCCTCGGGGGCACCGGCAAGGTGGCGCCGCCGAATCGCCTCGACGGCGTTCCATGGAGGACGGCTGAGCCAGACCAGGTTGTAGTCCGGATCCTTGACGTAGCCGACGAGCGCGACCGCACCCCGCTCCCGGTCGAGCAGGTTGTCGAGGGCGCGCAAGACCGCATCCTGATCGGCCATCCAATGAAACGCCTGCGAGATCGTCACCGCAGCGAACTCGCCGAGATCGGGAGACAACCGAGCCAGATCGTCCGAGCCGCCAACGATGAACGAGAGATTGTCGATCTGGGCCGCTGCCGCGCGCCGTCGTCCCTCCTCGATCATCGCTTCTTCCGGATCCATGACGACAACCTCGCCGACGAAGGGGGCAAGCCGCAGCGAGACATGCGCCGGTCCCGCTCCCAGATCGAGGACGCGATCAGAACGCGACCAGCCAAGATGGCCGGCGAGCAGCCGCGCGAACGCCTCGCTCAGCCGATAGCGATACTCGGCATAAAACCAGGCAGCGTCGCGAAACGGCCGCTCAGCAGGCTTCAGCCCCGTCCAGCGATCACTCATGGCCACTTCCGCTCAACTTACGCAGGATTCCCGTTTTCAGCGCGCCGCGCGATCGTGATGATCTCTTCGCTCGTTTCCTTGAGCAGGCCCCGATGCCAGTCGCCGAAGAGCGTCGACGACGAACTCGGCCTCGTGCAGAAAGGTGGTGAGTGCTTCCGCGCCGAGGAACCGCAGCGCCCCCTGCTCCGTCTGGCGCTGGTCCCACCACTGCCCGGAGAGGGACTCCGTGAATCGGACGACGCCCTCCTTTACATCTTGGACCTCGTATTCGACTCGTGCCACCTCGCCGTCGGGGCACAGCTCAAACGAGGTGTTCCAGCCTTCCCACGCGCGTGCTCGCGGGTGGCGGGTCTCGAACGCGAAGCGACCGCCGTCGACGAGCGCAGCACGGATCGCGGATAGCGACTCTCGCAACTGATCATCCTCGACGAACACTTGGAAGGCGTGGCTCGCCATCACCGCGAGATCGAAGTCGCGATCCCAGGCAGCGGACGCAGCGTCGGCCAAGACCCACTCAATGTCCGTGCGGACGCGCGCCTGGTCGAGCATGGCGGGATCCGGGTCAAGCCCGCACAGGCGGCCGGTGTGGCCCAGGTCGCGGTGCGCGGTGCAGGAGTCTGCCGGTACCGCAGCCGACGTCGAGCACGGCGATCGGCTGACATGACCAGGCCGAGGTAGAAGTCGTCGCTCGGCCCCCAAGGGTTGAGGACGTCGTACCACGCCGCCGGGTTTTCCCACCTGCTCACCGCTGCAGTCTCTCCGACACCGCCGCCGCGGCTTGGACAGTGCCGTGGGGCAGCGTTGCTCCTATGTCACTTGACGGTCGGGTGTCGCCAGAGCCACCGGAGCGCGTCGGGGAGGAGGACGCCACCGTGGTTACCGTCGTGGCCGCCATCGCCGACGACGAGGCGGAAGTCGTATCCGCGTTCGGCGAGTGCCGCAGCAATCTGCAGGTTGGCGCTGAGCCAGTTGTACTGAGGCTTGTCCCAATTGAGATCGCGTGTCGCCGCCTGGAGCCAGATCCGCAGCGGCTTTGGCGTTGTCTCGCGGATCAGGTGCGGATAGGGGTTGCCGCCGGGCATTTGGACGAAGCTGCCGGATGTGCAATAGACGCGCCTGAACCCGTCAGGCCGGAACCAGGCGGCCGTGAAGGCGCAGTTACCGCCGCTGCTGCCTCCCGCTATCGCCCAATCGTCCGGGCCGTCGGTGATCACGTAGTTGGCACGGACGGCCGGGATGATCTCGCCGAGCAGGAATGTTGCGTAGTCGTCGCTGAACGCGTCGTACTCTGCGTTGCGGTTCTCGCTGGCTTCGACGAAGACGACCACGGTCACCGGTATCTCGCGTTTGTGGATGAGGTTGTCGAGGACGATAGGAGCGCGGACCTCGAAGTCGAGGTCCATGTTCCATTCGGCGTCCTGGAAGACCATGAGTGCTGCCGGTCGTCGCTCGGCGTACTGCGCCGGGACGTAAACCCAGTAGTGCCGCCGTGTGCCGGGGAAGACGCAGCTCGCGTTCCACTCGTATTCGTGAAGCACGCCCCGCGGAACGCCGGGCTGCCGAAACGAGTCGGGGCCGTGCGCGTAGCGGGCGAGAAGTTCTGTCGGTTGGCGGACGTACGGGATCTCAGTCACTTCTCACCTCCATGGACGCAGGAACACACGGCCGTTAGGACGGCATGGCCGGAAGACGCCAAAGATCAGAAGCGACCTACATCGCGCGCGAATCTACCAGGCGGGAAAGTCAAACATCCCTGGCTGGGCCAGCGTGCCGGAATGACGCCTGAAGGCCACTACTCGTAGAACGACGCAACCAGGAGGATCCTGGCGAATAGCCGCCACGACGGGTCTGGTTCCGGGGTTCGCGGCTCACCTTCCTGAATGATCTCGTCTAGCGGAGGGCCTATGTCCTCGACGTAACCTCCGAGCGCCTCCAGATAGTCATCGAGGGAGGTGCTTTCCCAGTCTGCGCCGTGGTCGCGGAGATCTATGCGCAGCGCCTCCACGAATGAGACGAAGTCTTCGCGGGTCGCTACCTGATCAGCGAGGTCGTAGACGGGGCGGTCGGGGACGCTCATGTCCACCGAACCATGCCCGAGCGAGAGGGAGAACGCTTGGGCCAGAGTTGGGAATGTCCCCCCGAGCGGGCGAGAGGTCAAGCGCTTGGATGAGAGACAGCCCGGGTGAACGTCAGGTTCGGGCAGTCTCAGCTGGATAGGTACCGATCACGCACGGCGGCGTTCGTCTGCGCCTGGAGAACATCGGCGTCGAGGAGTTCCTCGAGCGTCATCGAGGAGAAGGTCGATCGCTCCACGAGTAGACCTGCGTACCGGGTGCCTGCGTCGGCGTAGTCCGAATTGCCGGCGGGGTGGACGGCGACGTACCGGCCCCAGCTCCACCTGCCGCTCGAGTGTTGCAGCATCGACAGCAGCAGCAGGTGCTCGAGCCACATCACGGCGAGATCGGTCTTACCCTTGACCGCGTCGATTGCTCTCGCCTCGAAGACGCCCGCCGTCTCGGCGACCTCGAGATACCGCCGGAGGTTAGTTGGCTTCGGTGTCTCCGGCTTGGTTCGCTCGTGGTACTTGGTGTCGACACCGACGACTCCCTGCGTCCCGTCGCCGAGGTCGAGCACGAACGCCACATCGAACGCTCGGAGACTGTTGAGGTAAGCGGGATCGAAACGGCCCGGGGAATGTGCGAAGCGGACATCGCACACGCAGCCGGGCGCGTCCGGCCACCAGGTATGCACGGCCCGGTCGGCCAGCCGGAGGTCGGCGGCCAGGTCGCCGAAGAGGTTGAACGCCATCGCCTCCGACGACAGGAGGTCCGCCCACAGTCGCTGGTGATCGAAGCTCTGGTGAGGTTCGATGATGGACGTTCGGGCCCTCGCCGAGTCGAGGGCGCCTGCGGTGAGGAGGTTCGCGCCGGTCTCTCTGGCGTAGGCGAGCGGCAGACGGCTCCCGATGAGTCGCGCCGGCCCGCCATCGGGTCGCGGTGCGATCGGCTGCGAACCAACGGGGTGCCCATTGGTCTCACGCCACTGCGCCTGGTGAAAGCGCAGCCTCCGGCGGAACACGGTCATCGCCGGGCGCCGCGGCACCTGGTCGTCGGCTTCCCAACAGTGCGCGGCCTCAAGCTCTTCCTTGGTCAGAGTCGCGGCCACGTCGGCATCGTAGAGTCGTCGCGGCGCGTCAGGGCGGCTCCTCGGTCGCGGAACGTGCTCCTGCCTAGAAGTCGATGCGCATCACGACCCGGCGGGGGGTCGGATGACTGACCTCGTCGAACCCTGCGTCGGCGAAGATGTTGCGGCTGCCGACGTGGAGCTCTCCCCAGGTGATCTCCTGCCCGGGCTGCGTGATCATCGGGTAGCCCTCGAGGGCACGGGCGCCGCGTTCCCGCGCGAAGTCGACGGCGGCGCGGGCGAGCGCACGGCTGACCCCGCGGCGCCGGAAACCAGTGCGGGTGACGAAGCAGGTCACAGCCCAAACGCCGTCGTCGGTCTTGTCCTCCGCTCGGCCCGCCCAGGGAACGCGGGTCTTGAGCAGCAGGCGCGGGTACGCTGTCCGCGGCTCGACCGCGCACCAGCCGACCGGCTCGCCGTCGAGGTAGGCGACGAGGCCGGTCGTCGTTCCCGACTCCGGGTGACCACAGTCGGTCTGCGTGCGGAGCCGGAGAGCCAGCTCCTCGGCGCCAACCGAAGCCCAAGACTCCCTGGGCTGCAGCTTGTATCGCTGGCACTGGCATCGGGACGGATCGCCACGCGTGCCGAGCACAGCCTGGAGATCCTCCCAGCTCGCCTCGTTGGCGGGGACGACCGTGACCTCCCTCGTTGTCGTGTCGGCCATGCAGACACCGTACTGAGAGTCCGCCAAGGCGCGAGCCACTCTCGTGGGCCAGTGTCAGGACCGTCCCCCGATGGACTGGGTGTCGTCTACTCGACGTTCTTCAAGAACGCGCGGACGCGTTGCTCGAGCAGTGTCGCGGCGCTCTCGTCGTAGTCGGGCAGGCTGTTGTCAGCGAACAGATGCCGATCGCCGGGGTACAGGAACAACTCCGCGCCGTCGACCGTCTCGACAAGCTCGCGCGCGGCTGGAAGGTCTGCCATGGCCCACTCGTCGTCCTCCAAAATGTTCCCCGGCGATCTCGAGCGCACGGGTCATCCCAGCAACGCCGACCACTGCTCCCGGCTGGGCACGCAGTTCGTCAGACCCTCGTAGGCGCTACGCGTGTCCTCGCTCTCGCGATGCGGTGATCGAAGTACGTTGAGGTACTCCGCGAGGTCTTTGAGGTCCCAGGTAAGACGGAAGAAGTCCACTGCATCTCGGTCGATCTGGTGGCCGGTCGCGTTGGTGTAGATGGCCAAGTCCTCGGTGCCCTCCTCCACGAGCATCCAGAGATCTCGCTCGCGAGGGGCCAGTGCCACCGTGTCCCAATCGACGAGAAGATGACCAGTACCGGCCCGCATCACGTTCGCGGAGTGCGGCTCCCCGTGCGTGACCACCCATTTGCCACCGCGCTTCTCTACCTCGGCGGCAAGACGGTCTGCCAACGAGAGGAACGCGGACACGTCGGAAGCGTGACTGGCAAACGCTTGTCGCGCTGGCTCGGAGAACGGGCCGCCCGACCATGTCTCGTTCAATTCTTGGATGCCCGCCTCGAGATGGCCACGACCGGGCAGATCAAGACCGACGCTACGTGGCACGGAACCCACCGCAGCCGTTGCAAGGTGCAGTTCGGCGAGCATGACGACGACAGCAGCGCGCGCAGCGGAGTCGTAGTGGCCATACCGGCCCGCTTGTCCATCCACGAACGGGAAAAGAGCGATCGTGTGGCGCGGCCCGATCCGGCGCAGGGTCTCGCCGCGACTCGTGGGGATGGGTGCGACCACGAAGCCCAGACCAGAATTCCTGAGCACAGCGGCCGTATGAAAAGCGCGCCGTAGACCTTCGCACGCGGAGTCCCGCGTGTCCCCGAGCCAAGCCTTTTGATCGAGGTCATCGACCGTGACGAATCTGCGCGATCCGTCGCAGCCGGTCACGAGCCAGTGGTAGCTGCCAGCCCCAACGGCCATGTACTCCGCCCCGTCGACTTCGAAGCTCCAGCCATCGGCCAAGGCACTGATCAGGGCACTTGTCTCGATGTCGTCCGGTACGGCTCTCACGTCGCTAGGCCCTCGCCGGGTCGCCACTCTAACCACCGTCGTGACAGGCGCGGCCAGTAGCGGACGAGGCCGCCGAGCGTACGGCCCGGCGGGGTTACGGCAGCGCTCGGCACCCGGCGATCCTATGCTCAGAAGTGGCGTCGCACAGGGGCAATCTAGGGCGGTGCGTCGGCCAGCGATGCTTCTATGTCTGTCAAGTCGGCCGTGGCGTTCCGTGTTCGAGTAGGCGGTAGAGGTTGCGGGCGAGGTAGCGCTTGAGGCAGCGGTTT
>Ga0208612_1000385_pt1 | contig 19886 bp, 19 predicted proteins | sample AntDryMetagUQ889_FD_188089 | JGI IMG/M metagenome (GOLD analysis project Ga0208612, IMG submission 188089) | Polar desert microbial communities from Antarctic Dry Valleys - UQ889 (SPAdes) | ecosystem: Environmental > Terrestrial > Soil > Desert | place: Antarctic Dry Valleys | collected 2008-12-31 | reverse complement strand
GCTCGGCGTCGAGGCGTCCGTGAGCCTGCTCGTCTTCCGCGACGTGCTCGTCACCGTTCTGCTCAACGGGCTGCTCGCGCTGCCGACGTTCTGGATCCTCGGACGAGCGCTCCGCGGGGCGCTAGTCTCGGATCCGCTCGCGCGCGGGCGCCGCCAGCGCTCGGACCTCGGCGCGCGCATCCTCGTCGCGATTCCCGCTGCCGTCTTCGCGGCCTTCATCGTCACCCAGGGAGGACTGATCCTGGCGCTCGGGTTGATCCTGCTCGGGGTCGTGGCCCTGCAGGAGCTCTACTCGCTGACGCGCCGCTCGCGGCCGGTGGACCTCGGCGGCTACCTCGCGATGGTCGCGATCGTCCTGCTGGCCACCTACGCCGAGCCCGAGGACGTGCTGATCGCGCTGGTGGCCGCGTTCCCGCTCGTCTTCATCCTCGCCTTGACGCGAACCCGGCTCGACAACCTCGTGTGGGGAATCGCGGCCACGATGCTCGGCATCCTCTGGGTCGGCCTTCCGCTGGCCCACGCGATCTTCCTCCGCGACCTCGGTGCCCACGGCGACGGCCTGCTGATCGACGTGCTCGTGGGCACCTTCCTCGGGGACACCGCCGCCTACATCGGCGGTCACCTCTATGGCCGCCGCCCGCTCGCCCCCGACATCTCCCCCAACAAGACCCTCGAGGGCCTCGCAGCCGGAATCGTCGGTGGGACGCTCGCGTTCTGGTGCGCTGGCCTCTACCAGGATTGGCTCGCGGGCACGGACGCCCTGATCATCGGCTTCCTGGTGGCCATTACCGCGCCCCTCGGCGACCTCTTCGAGTCGGCGCTCAAGCGCGACCTCGAGGCCAAGGACACGGGCCGCTTCTTCGGTATCCACGGTGGTGTGCTCGACCGTCTGGACGCCGTCTTCTTCACGGTCGTGGTGGGCTACTACGCGGCGGCGGCGCTGGGGTACGGGTGACGCCAACGGCCCCGAGCACCTTCCGCGCCACCCACTCCGGCCGGCCGGCCCAAACCCCTCCTAGACTCAGGCGGATGCGTAGGATCCTCATCGTCGGCTCGACCGGCTCGATCGGCACCCAGGCGCTCGACGTGATCTCCCGCAGCGAGTCGCTCGAGGTCGTCGGGCTCGCCGCGCGGGGGAACGCCGAGCTCGTGCTCGAGCAGGCGCGCGGCTTCGGCGTGCGCCGCGTGGCGCTGGCGGACGAGGACGCTGCCGCCCGGGCCTCGGAGCAGTGGACCGGCGGCGAGGTGCTCGCGGGGGCGGAGGGGCTGATCCAGCTGATCACCGAGGCCGACTGCGACCTGGTGCTCAACGCGCTCACCGGCTCGGCGGGGCTCGGACCCACGGTGGCGACGCTCGGGGAGGGCATCGACCTCGGCCTCGCCAACAAGGAGAGCCTCGTGGTCGGCGGCGAGCTCGTGACCGCCCTCGCCGAGGCCACCGGCGCGCAGATCCTGCCGGTCGACTCGGAGCACTCCGCGCTCTTCCAGCTGATCGCGGCCGAGCCGCCGGGCAGCGTCGACCGGCTCGTCTTGACGGCCTCCGGGGGTCCGTTTCGGGGACGCTCGGACCTCTCGAGCATCAACCCGCGGGACGCCCTCGAGCACCCGACCTGGGAGATGGGCGGCAAGATCACGATCGACTCCGCCACGTTGATGAACAAGGGCCTCGAGGTGATCGAGGCCCACCACCTCTTCGGCGTGCCCTACGAGCGCATCGACGTCGTCGTTCACCCGCAGTCGATCGTGCACTCGCTGATCCAGCTCTGCGACGGGGCGTCGCTTGCCCACCTCGGCTATCCCGACATGCGCGTCCCGATCTCCTACGCCTTGCACCACCCCGAGCGCGTGGACGTGCCCGTCGAGCCGCTCGACCTCGCCGCACTCGGGTCGCTCGAGTTCGAGCGCCCCGATCCGGACACCTTCGCCTGCCTCCGCCTCGCGCGGGAGGCGGGAGCGGCGGGCGGCACCGCTCCGTGCGTGCTCAATGCGGCCAACGAGGTCGCCGTGCACGCCTTCCTCTCAGGGGCGCTCCCCTTCGACGGCATCGCCGACGTGGTCGAGCGCGCGCTCGAGGCGATCCCCGCGCTGCCCGTCCGCCACTTCTCCGACCTCTACGCCGTCGACACCGAGGCGCGCGAGCGCGCCCGAGAGATCGCCAAGGCCCGAGGCGGAACGCCGAGCGCCGGGGGGTACCGGGGGAGCCGCCTCGTGCCGGTGAGGGGCGAGACCGAAGGCCGGGTCCCGTGAGCTGGGTGCTCGCCTTCGTCGGGTTCGCCCTGCTCGTGATCCTGCACGAGCTCGGGCACTTCGTGGTGGCCAAAGCTGTGGGCATGCGCGTAGAGAAGTTCTCGTTGTTCTTCCCCCCGACCCTGGTGTCGCGCAAGCGCGGCGAGACCGAGTACGCGATCGGACTGATCCCCGCGGGGGGCTACGTGAAGATCACCGGGATGAACCCGGACGAGGAGCTGCCCGAGGACGTGCGCGACCGCGCCTATCACGCCCAGCCGGTATGGAAGCGGATCGCCGTGATCCTGGCCGGCCCCGCGGTGAACCTGGTGCTGGCGCTCGTGCTGCTGTTCGTCTTCTGGGCGGCGATCGGTCAGCCAATGACGAGCACCGATCGCGTCGAGTCGGTCGAGAAGGAATCGCCGGCCGCGGCCGTCCTGCGGCCGGGGGATCGGGTTCTCTCCGTCGACGGCGTGCGCGGCGGCCCCGAGCGGTACGCGCCTCAGATCAAGGAGCACCGCTGTCGTCGGGCGCAGACCGACGGGTGCAAGGCGGCCAAGCCCGCCGAGCTCGTCGTGCTGCGAGGCGGGGAGCGGCGGACGATCAGCGTGCGACCCGAGTACGACGCCGAGTGGAAACGCCCGCGCATCGGGTTCTCCTACGTGCCGGGCCCGCGCGAGACGCTGCCCCTGGGTGAGGCCGCCACGACCTCGCTCGACCGGTTCTGGTTCATCACCAAGGCAAGCCTCAGCCTGCCGGCGCGGATCTTCGACGCCGAGCGGCGCAAGGAGATCTCGGGGATCGTCGGCAGCTATGAGGTCACCCGCCAGACGATCATCAACGACATCGCGGAGGTCGTGCTGATCATGGCCGTCATCTCGCTGTCGCTGGCGATAGTCAACCTGTTTCCGTTCCTGCCCCTCGACGGCGGGCACATCTTTTGGGCGATCGTGGAGAAGGTGCGCGGCCGGCCGGTGCCGCTCGCGGTGATGGAGCGCTCCGGGATCGTGGGCTTCATGCTCGTGATCGGGCTCTTCCTGATCGGCCTCACCAACGACATCGGGCGCCTCACCGGCGAGGGCTTCAACGTGCCCTGACATCCGTGACGCCTGCGCCGGCCACGGACCTGCGCGCAGGAGGTTCGAAGGCGGCGCGGGAGAGGCCCGCAGGGATCGAGGCCGCGCACCGGGAGGCGCCCGATACCCTGGGCACATGCCCTCGAAGCGCCAGATCGACGTCGGCGGGGTGAAGATCGGCGGCGGGGCCCCGGTCGCCGTCCAGTCGATGACGAAGACCGAGACCGCCGACTACGAGGCGACCATGCGCCAGATACGCGCGATCGCGGACGCCGGGGCCGACCTCGTGCGCTGCGCAGTCCCACGCGATCAGGACGTCGATGCGCTACGCCGGATCGTCGTCGAGTCGCCGATCCCGGTGATCGCCGACATCCACTTCAACCACACCCTGGCGCTCAAGGCGATCGACGCGGGGGCGCACTGCGTGCGTCTGAACCCCGGCAACATCGGCGGCCCCGAAAAGGTGGGGGAGGTGGCCGAGCTCGCTCGCGCCAAGGGCACCCCGCTACGGATCGGGGTCAACTCCGGTTCCCTGCCGCGGCATCTGCACGAGCTCGAGCGCGAGAACCCCGTCGAGGCGCTCGTGGCGGCCGCGGTCGAGTTCGTGGAGCTGATGGAGCGCCTCGACTTCGAGGACTTCAAGGTCTCGATCAAGTCCACCAGCGTGCCGAACACGATCGCCTCGAACCGCCTGCTCTGCGAGCGGATCGACTACCCGCTGCACCTCGGGATCACCGAGGCGGGCACCAAGTGGACCGGCTCGCTGAAGTCCGCCGTCGGCCTCGGCACCCTGCTGGCCGACGGCATCGGCGACACGGTGCGGATCTCGCTCTCCACCTTCCACGCCGAGGAGGAGGTCAAGGTGGCTTGGGAGATCCTCAAGGCGCTCAAGCTGCGCGAGCGCGGACCGGTGCTGATCGCCTGCCCGACCTGCGGCCGGCTGCAGTTCGACATGGACACCGTGGTGGCCGAGATCGAGCAACGGCTCGAGGCCTACGGGGAGCCGATCGAGGTTGCGGTGCTCGGTTGCGCGGTCAACGGGATCGGCGAGGCCTCGCACGCCGACTTCGGGATCACCGGCGCCAAGAACGAGGGACTTATCTTCGCGCACGGCAAGCCGCTGCGAAAGGTGCCCCAGGACGACCTCGTGCGCGAGCTCTTCGCCGAGATCGACCGCTCGCTCGAGCGGGGGCGGGTGGAGTGGGATGACGACGAGGCCGCAGCCGGCGCCGAGTGGCTCGAGCGGATCGAGGAGGAGAACGCGGGCGAGCTGACCCCCGAGCGGCTCGCCGCGCTGGAGGCGAAGGCCGCCACCGCCGAGGCGATGGGCAACGGCACGGCGTTGCCGATGGCGCCCTCGAAGAACGTCGAGCGCCGGCCGGCGCGCCTCGACGAGGGCGACTCACCCACCTCGGGACGCCGCTTCACCAGGGCCTAGCCTCCCTGCCGCGGGCAAACGCTTCCGCGCGAGGTAGCTTAGGATCCTCCCATCGACGTCAGCGACGGGAAGGGGATTCACATGTTTGGACGCTCTGGCTTGGCGATGCTCTCTGCGGGCTGCTGCTGGCTGGGCTGGTCGGGGTCAGCGCAGTCGCGGGGGTCGGCCAACGGGAAGCCGACAAGGGGGCGCTCTTCGGGGTTCTGACCGGCAAGAACGAGATCGGTAAGGACGGGAAGAAGGGAGCCGGCGATCATGACGGCAGGGGCTCGGCGACGGCGATCGTAGACGGCAATCAGCTCTGCTTCGGGCTTACCGTGAAGAATGTCGACGAGCCGAAGGCGGCTCACATCCACAAGGGGCCAAAGAGCAAGAACGGGCCGATCGTGGTCGCCCTAGAGGCGCCGGCCGAGGGCGACCCCGGTGCGGCAAGCGGATGCGCGACGGTGTCCTCGTCGGTCTCGAAGGCGCTGCTCAAGAACCCGCACCAGTTCTACTGGAACATCCACACCGGGTCCTTCCCCGACGGGGCCGTCCGCGGCCAGGTGTTCGCGAAGGCCAAGTAGCGGCAGGGGGCCCGGGCCGCCGAGGGAGGCCCGGGCCCCAGAGGGGCCTCTAGACTCGCCGCGCATGACGCGCCTCAGCGGCTACCTGCTGCCGACCGAGAAGGAGGCCCCGGCCGACGCCGAGGCCGTCTCACACCGGCTGATGGTCCGGGCGGGCCTCGTGCGCCAGCTCGGAGCAGGGATGTGGACCTATCTCCCAGCCGGCTGGCGCACCCACCGTCGGGTCGAGCAGATCGTGCGCGAGGAGATGGACGCGATCGGCGGCCAGGAGATGCTGATGCCCGTCCTCTGCCCGGCGGAGCTCTGGCAGCGCACCGGCCGCTACGACATCGGCGAGCTGTTCAAGCTCGAGGACCGCCGGGGCGCGCCGCTCGTGTTGGCCATGTCTCACGAGGAGACGCTGACCTTCCACATGGCACGTGAGCTGCGCTCCTACCGCGACCTGCCGTCGATCCTCTACCACTTCCAGGTCAAGGAGCGCGACGAGCCGCGGCCGCGGGCGGGCGTGCTGCGCACGCGCGAGTTCGTGATGAAGGACTCCTACAGCTTCGACCGCGACGAGCAGGGTCTCGCCGTCTCCTACGAGAAGCACGTCGGGGCCTACGACCGCATCTTCGAACGCTCGGGGCTCGAGTGGTACCGCGTCGATGCCGACGTCGGGATGATGGGCGGGTTCGGGGCCCATGAGTACATGGCGCCGTGCGCTGCGGGCGAGAACGACGTCGCGCTCTCCGACGCAGGCTACGCGGCGAACGTGGAGGTGGCGAGCGCCGCCGCGCGCCCGGTCGCGGGACTGCCACGGTCAGCGGACGCCCCCGAGGCGGTCGAGACGCCCGGGGCGCGCACGGTCGATGCGGTGTCACGCCTGCTCGGGGTGCCCGCCGGAGCGCTGCTCAAAGCGCTGCCGATGATTGTCGACGGGGACGATCCGGTGCTCGTGCTCGTGCGCGGGGACCACCGCCTGAACGAGATCAAGCTCCAGAACGCCCTCGGCAAGCCGGCGCGCGCGGCGACCGAGGAGGAGGTCGAGCGGGCGTTCGGCGCGCCACCCGGGTACATCGGGCCAGTGGGCGCACGGGCGCCCGTGCTCGCCGACGAGGCCGTGCATGGGCTCGCGGGGATGGTGGCGGGGGCGAACGCGCCCGACCGCCACCTGACGGGGGTCGAGCCCGGCCGCGACTTCGCCGCGCGCTTCGCCGACGTGCGCACGGTCGAGGCCGGCGACACCTGTGCGAGCGGCGCCGAGATCCGCATCGAGCCGGCGATAGAGGTGGCCAACATCTTCAAGCTCGGCACGCGCTACTCCGAGCCGCTCGGGGCGACCTACCTGGACGAGGAGGGCACGCAGCAGCCGATCTGGATGGGGTCCTACGGCATCGGCCCGGCGCGGATAGCGGCGGCGGCGGTCGAGCAGTTCGCCGATGAGCGGGGAATCTCCTGGCCGCGCTCGCTCGCGCCCTTCGACGTCGAGCTCGTGACGCTCGGGCGCGAGGGCGAGGAGGCGCGCACGGTGGCAGAGCGCCTCTATGCTGAGCTGCGCGATCAGGGCCTCGACGTGCTCTACGACGACCGCGATCAGAGCGCTGGGGAGAAGTTCGCCGACGCCGAGCTGCTTGGCTGTCCGCTGCGCCTGACAGTGGGAAGGCGCGGGCTCGAGGCCGGCGAGGTCGAGGCCCAGCTGCGGCGCGGCCGCGAGCGGCGCTCCCTGCCCCTCGACGGCCTGGCGGGTGCGGCAGCGCAGCTATGGCGCACGCTGCCATGATGCAGCGTGACCACCTGGGGAGCGCACCGCCGCCGGCAGATTCGAGCGCGGCGCGCGCGCCCTTTGCGCGGGGCCGGCTGACCGCGCGGCGCCTGCTCGGCATCGACCGCTCCGGTGGACCGCCGCCGGAGACCCAGAAGGGGCAGCCGCTGCGGCCCTTGACGATCCCCAACGTCGTCTCCTATCTGCGCCTCGCGCTGCTGCCGGTCTTCCTGGTGCTTGCCTTCCGCTCCGGCGGTCGCGACGTGAGCGCGGCGCTCGTCTTCTGGACGATCGCCTGGATGGACCAGCTCGACGGGCTGCTCGCAAGGGTGACCGGGCAGTACAGCCGTCTCGGGGCCCTGCTCGACCCCCTCACCGACCGTGCGCTCGTGCTCGCGGGGGTGGTCGTGTGCTTCGAGTTCGAGCTCCTGCCCCGCTGGGCGCTGATAGTGCTGGCGGCGCGCGAGCTGTTCATGCTCGCGCTGAGCCAGTACGGCCTGCGCAGGGGCATGGACATCACGATCAACATGGTCGGGCGCTGGGCGGTCTGGCCGGTGATGTTCGCCATCTTCCTGACCCTGCTGGTGGACTCGTGGGTGGCTGATGCCTCGCTCTACCTCGGGGTGGCCCTCACCGTTTGGGCGACCGCCATCTACGTGCGCGACGGCATTCGCTTCCACGGCCGACCCTCAAGCTCGACTTGACGGCTCTATACTCGCCCTCTCCATACGAAAGGATCTCGCTTGGACACCTTCCCGGACCTTGGAGCGCTTTCAGACCACGAGCTCAAGGAGATGATCCAGCAGCTGACCCAGGACGAGCAGGAGGTCTCCTACCAGCGGCGGATCCTGCACGGCAAGATCGACATCCTGCGCGCCGAGCTGGTCAACCGCTTGCGCAAGAAGCACGAGGAGGGCGAGTCGGCGATCAGCGGGGCCGACGTGCAGCAGCTCACTGACATCCTCGCGGGCAAGGCGATCCCCGACGACGCGGCCGACCCCGACGACGACGCCAACCCCGAACACGAAGCCGATGGTTAGCGGCGGCGCGGATAGAGCCGCCGGTTAGATGCACTGCCCGGAGTGCGCCTTCGTCAACGCCGAGGGCGCCAACTACTGCCAGAAATGTGGCGCCTTCCTGGCCGACCCGCGGTCAAAGGAAGGGGATACCACCGCCGCGTACCAGCTCGACGAGACCGGTGAGCTCAAGCCGATGGACCTCGAGCGCGCCTCCGGTGAAGGGGCGACGCTCGCAATCCGCTCGGGTGGGGGGCGTGCGGGCGAGGTCTTCGCGGTGGCGGGGGAGCGGATGACGATCGGCCGCAGCCCCGAGGCGGAGGTGTTCCTCGACGACGTGACCGTCTCGCGCAACCACGCGCTGCTCGTACGCCGCCGTGACGGGCTCTACATCGACGATCTGGGCTCGCTCAACGGCACCTACGTGAACCGGCGGCGCATCGAGTCCCACAAGCTCTCGGGCGGCGACGAGCTGCAGGTGGGCAAGTACAAGCTCACCTATCTCGAGCGGTGAGGACGGACGCCGAGGTGGAGCGACGAGCGTCCGGTCCGCGCAGATCCGAGGCCGACGACGCGGGCGCCTCCTCGGTGCCGGCGAAGGCGCTGACCATCGGGGGCGTCTGCAAGCAGCTCGAGCGCGAGTTCCCTGACATCTCGATCTCGAAGATCCGCTACCTGGAGGACCAGAAGCTGCTCACCCCCAGGCGCACCGCCGGCGGCTACCGCCTGTTCGCGGCCTCCGACGTCACGCGCCTACGCACGATCCTGCGGCTCCAGCGCGACGAGTTCCTGCCGCTGCGCGTGATCCGCCAGGAGCTTGCCTCGGGCCGGGCCGAGCAGGAGGATCTCGCGAAGGGCGAGCGCCCCGAGCCGCGGGCACTGCACCGCGCCACGATCGAAATGCGCTCCGGCGGGTCGCTCTACCGCCTCGAGGAGGTCCTCGAGGCGACCGGTGCCGATGCCGCGCTCGTCAAGGAGCTCGAGGAGTTCGGCGTGATCCGCGCCGAGAAGCGCGACGGCGAGCTGCTCTACGACGACACCGAGCGCGAGATCATCCGCGCCACCGCCGAGCTCAAGCGCTTCGGCGTCGGCGGCCGCAACCTGCGCGTGTTTCGCACCTCCGCGGATCGCGAGGCCGCGCTGCTCGAGCAGATCCTCGCTCCGGCGCTGCGCTCGCGCAACCCCGAGCGTCGCAAGGAGGCCGTCCAGGCGCTCGAGAACCTCGCGGCCACAGCCTCCTATCTCAAGCACCTGCTGCTGATCCGCGACCTGCGCAAGATCGCCAAATGAGCTCGGGCGCGGCGGAGGGCCTGCGCCGGCATGTCCGCGACATCTCCGACTTCCCCAAGCCAGGGATCGTCTTCAAGGACCTCAGCCCGCTGTTCCTCGACCGCGACGCGCTACGCGGCGCCACCGAGATCCTCGCCGGCTACGCCCGCTCGATCGAGGCCGCCTACGTTGTCTCCGCCGAGGCGCGCGGATTCGTGCTCGGCGGCGCGGTGGCGGTGGCGATCGGCGCGGGGTTCATCCTCGCGCGCAAGCCCGGCAAGCTCCCGTCAGCGACGGACTCGGTCGAGTACCAGCTCGAGTACGGGCTGGATGCGCTCGAGGTGCACAGCGACGCTCTGCCGGACGGCGCGCGCGTCCTCGTCCACGACGACCTGCTGGCCACCGGCGGTACCGCCCAGGCGCTCTGCGGCCTGGTCGAGCGGGCGGGGGCCACCGTCGCGGGTTGCGCCTTCGTGGTGGAGCTGACCTTCCTCGGCGGGCGCGAGCGGCTCGCGCCGCACGAGATCTTCAGTCTGGTCGCCTACGAGAGCGAGTGACGCTCCCCGGGCTCACCCCACCGGCCGCCGCCCGGAGCTAGGGCTGATGCGCTGGTGGGGCTGGGGCGAGGATGGGGCCGCGATCAGGCTGCCCGCGCCCGCCGCCGGGCTGCTGCACGCAGAGCTCGCGCTCGAGGGCTCCGAGCACGGCGTGCGGGTCCCGCTGGAGGAGGTCGAGCTGCCCGAGCCGGCGCTGCCGCCGGCCGCGAGCAGGGCGCTGGCCGCGGCCGTGGGCTCAGACCACGTCAGCGACGACCGCCTCGCGCGCCTGACCCATGCCGCCGGGAAGAGCTATGTGGATCTCGTACGCGTGCGCTCCGGAGACGCCCTGGGTGCCCCCGAACTGGTGGTCTCGCCCGGGTCGGCCGCGGAGGTGGCCGCGGTGCTGGGCGCCTGCGCGAGCGCAGGCGTCGCGGTTGTGCCCTTCGGCGGGGGCACGAGCGTCGTCGGCGGGGTGGAGACGCTGCGCGGCCAGCACGCCGCGGCGATCTCGCTCGACCTCGGCCGTATGCGGCGGGTGCTCGCCATCGACCGGACCTCGCTCACCGCGACGCTCGAGCCCGGCATCCTCGGCCCCGAGCTCGAGCGCCGGCTCGGCGGCGAGGGCCTCACCCTCGGACACTACCCGCAGTCGTTCGAGTTCTCAACGGTGGGCGGCTGGGTGGCCAGCCGCTCGGCGGGCCAGGCCTCGAGCGGCTACGGCCGCATCGACGAGCTCGTCGAGTCGGTGCGCTGCGAGGCTCCGGCCGGCGCGCTCGCCACGCGCGATGCTCCGGCCTCGGCAGCGGGACCGTCGCTGCGCGAGTTGATCGTCGGTTCGGAGGGGACCCTTGGGGTCATCACCGCGGCCACGCTGCGGGTGCGCCCGCTGCCGGAGTCGCGCCACTACGAGGGCTGGTCCTTCCGCTCGTTCGAGGAGGGCGCGGCGGCCTACCGGACGCTCGCCCAGGCCGGCGCCTCGCCGGACGTGGCCCGGCTCTCCGACGAGCAGGAGACACGCCTCACGAAGGCGCTCGCCTCGAGCGGCGCCACGGCCGAGCGGATCGGGACGGCCTACCTGCGCCTGCGCGGTCACGAGCACGGCTGCATTGCGTTCACCGGCTTCGAGGGCAGCTCCGACGACGTCGCGCGCCGGCGCGGTCGTGCCGCCGAGCTGCTACGCGGCGCCGGCGCCGTCTCGCTCGGCGAGCGGCCGGGGCGCGCGTGGCTGCGTGGCCGCTTTGCCGCTCCCTACCTGCGCGACGACATGCTCGATCGCGGGACGTTGGTCGACACGATCGAGACGGCCACCACGTGGGCCAACCTCCAACGCCTCTACGACGCCGTCGGCGAAGCGCTCGTGAAAGCGCTGTCGGGGCGTGGCACCCCGCCGCTCGTGATGTGCCACATCTCGCACCTCTACAGCTCGGGCGCCTCGCTCTACTTCACCGTCCTCGCGCGCCAGGAGCACGGGTCGGAGATCGACCAGTGGCGCGCGGCCAAGCGCGCGGCCGGGGACGCGATTGCGGCAGGCGGTGGCACGATCACCCACCACCACGCGGTCGGCCGCGATCACATGCCGTGGATGGCCGCCGAGGTGGGCGAGCTGGGGCTCGAGGTGCTGCGCACGGCCAAGGAGCGCCTCGACCCCTCCGGAATCATGAACCCGGGCAAGCTCGTGCCAGATCGCTTGGCAAGGCGACCATGAGCTAGGCGGACGGACCGCTAGGGCTGCTGCTCTGAGGGGACGTCGCCCTGGCCGGCACCCGGTTCGCCCTGGGCCCCCTGGTTCGGCGACACGGGGGCGAGCTGGCTGAGGCGACCGCGCAGGACCGAGGTGCCGGAGTGCGCATCCGGACCTCTGATGGGCTCCTGCGAGACGTCTATGAACTTGTACTTGTCGAAGCCCGCGGGGAGTCGCCCGGCCCCCTCGAATCTGCCGGACTGATCGACCTGGTTGGCGCCCAGGGAGACGGCGTCCGCGTTGTTGTTGTAGAGCCACACCTGATAGGCCTCGCTGCGCTTCGTGCGCGGAAGCGGGGCCGAGACCACGATCTGCAGGTCGTTGCCTCGCTGCAAGATCAAGGCGGCGCCCGGCTCTTGATCTGAGTCCGCGAGGCCCTCGACCGGCTGCAGCTCGAGCTGTGCGACCGCCCGCGTCTCGAGGTCTCCACCGTTCTGGGGGCGATCAGCGTTCTGCTTGTCGGTCCCGCCCTCGCCGCCGCCCTCGTCCTGGCCGGCGCTCTGGTCCTGGTCGGCGCTCTGGCTATCATCGCCGCCGATCGCCAGCGGGCCGACGCCGATCGGCCAGACGAAGATCACGAGCACCGCGAGGAGTGCGGCGCCTGCGCCCAGCAACCATCGCCGCAGAAGCGCGGCCCGGGCCTCCGGAGAGAGCTCGGCCCGAGGCCGGGCCGCAGCGCGCTCGCGCCGCGCGCGGCGAGGCTCGGATTCGCGGCCGCGCTCGGCCTCGGGGATGGTCGGCAGGCTGCTTTCGTCATAGAACTGCTCCAGCGAGTCGAGCACCGAGCGCGCCCACCCGCGCGCGGCCTCGGAGCGCTGCAGGTGCTCGCGCGTCGCCGTCGACTCGGGGACCGCCTGCTGGTGGAGTAGGTAGTCGCCGAGCTGGTCGCGCCGGTCGTCCTCCACGGCGGCCGCGCTCACCGGCGAGAGCCGCACCAGGGCCTCGCGGGCGAGCGCTCGCACCCGGGCGCTCGGCAACCCCAGCATGTCGCTCAGCTGGTCGTAGCTCTTTCCCTGCTTGAGGACCAGCTCGATGATCGCACGCTGCTCGGCGGAGAGCTGGTCGAAGGTCGCCATGAGCGGGGAAAGATAGCCTGCCGCCGGATGACGGAACCGCCGGAGCCAGCGGAGCCGATGGCCACGACCCTCGACGGGACGCTCGGGTTCGAGCTGCTCGAGGTCAGCGAGGATCGTGCGCGCGGGCGCTTTGCGGTGACCGACTCCGTGCGCCAGCCGATGGGGATCGTGCACGGCGGCGCCTACGCGGCAATGGCCGAGAGCCTCGTGTCGGCCACGACCCACATGCACGTCGCGAGCGGGGGCGAGGTCGCAGTCGGCCAGTCCAACGACACGAGCTTGCTGCGGCCAGTGGGGGAGGGCACGGTGCACGCCGAGGCGCGCCGCCGCCACCGTGGTCGCACGAGCTGGGTCTGGGAGGTCGACTTCACCGACGATGCGGGCAAGCTCTGCGCCCTGTCGCGGGTCACGATCGCGATCCGTCCGGCGCCAGCACGGGGTTGAGGGAGCGCCCGTGCGGGTTGGGCGGGTGGCACCCACTGCGGGGTTACGCGGAGCCCCCACGGGGTTGAGCTGCCCACCCAAGGGTTGAACCGCCTTGACGCCCCGACCGCGCGGGCTCACCATGCACCAGATGACCTCTCGACGGCTGACCTCATGGATCAGCCTGCTGGCCACGACCGCAGTGAGCGGCGCCTTCGCCGCTCCCGCCGCGGCCGATCCAGACGCCGCCGCGGCGCGGCGCTCCTGCGGCACGATCTCGAGCACCTCCGTATATCCCTACGCGCGCGTGGTCGCCATCCGGCGCGTCAGCTGCCGGACCGCTCGCCGGGTGGCCAAGCGCTACGACCGCAGCGGCGCTCAATCGCGTGGCTGGCGGTGCTCGCTCGCCCACGGCGACCGGCCGCGGCTGTTCTCGTGCGGCTCTGGCGCTGGACGCGGCGACCTGCGCGGTTTCCGGCGGGCACTCGAGGCGATCGGGATCCGCCGACGCTCGAGTGCCGCCGCGGCGCGATGCGACACGGTTGCCTATGGCGGGCGCACCTTCATCCTCTCCTACCGTGGGCTCAGTTGCGCGAGCGCGCGGCGCAAGGTCAGGTACGTGCACCGCCACCGGGGCCTGCGCGGCTGGCGCTGCAGCTCGGGCAGCGGCTTCCGCACCGGCGGCTTCTGCCGGCGTGGAAGACGCCACTTCGCTTGGCATCCCGTGGACTGAGAGCCGCGGCCGGGCGAGCCGCTCGCAGCGGAGAGCGCGTCCGTCAGGCGCGTGCGTCAGCCGAGCGCGCGCAGCCGCGGAGCCGGCGGCTCGGTGCGGCTCTCGTAGCGGTTGGTGATCGGCAGCCGGCGGTCGCGGCCGAAGGCCTTGGTCGAGATGCGGATGCCGGGCGGCGCCTGGCGGCGCTTGTACTCGGCACGGTCGACCATGCCGATCACGCGCTCGACCTCCTCGGCCGGATGGCCGAGTGCCACGAGGTCCGCGGCGTCGAGGTCCTGCTCCACATAGGCCGAGAGGATCGCATCAAGGACCTCGTAGGGGGGCAGCGACTCGTCGTCGCGCTGGTCGGCGCGCAGCTCGGCGGAGGGTGGGCGCTCGATCACCGAGGCGGGCACCAGCTCTCGATCCGACTGCGCGTTGCGCCAGCGCACGAGGCGGTAGACCCAGCCCTTGAAGACGTCCTTGAGCACGGCGAAGCCGCCGGCCATGTCGCCGTAGAGCGTGGCGTAGCCGACCGAGAGCTCGGACTTGTTGCCGGTCGCCAGCACGAGCCAGCCGAACTTGTTGGAGAGCGCCATCACGAGGTTGCCGCGGATGCGGGCCTGCAGGTTCTCCTCGGTGAGATCGGGCTCGCGGCCGGCGAACGCCTCCCTAAGCAGCTCCTCGTAGGCCGCCATCGGACCCTCGATCCCGAGCTCGACGAGCTCGGCGCCGAGGTTGCGGGCGATCGCCCGGGCGTCGCGCTGCGTGTGCTCGGAGGAGTAGGGCGAGGGCATGACCACGCAGCTAACGCGCTCGGGGCCGAGCGCGTCGGCGGCGAGCAGGGCGACGAGCGCTGAGTCGATTCCGCCCGAGAGGCCGAGCACCACCCGGGTGAAGCCGTTCTTCTCGGTGTAGTCGCGCAGCCCGGTCCGCAGCGCGGCGTAGACCTCGTCCTCGGGCGAGAGCACCTCGGCCACGGCGCCGACGCCCTCGCTGCCTGCGCCGTCCTCGCCGGCCGGCGCTGCTACGGTGAGCGACGCCAACCGCTCGACCTCGAACCCGCCGCCGTCGCGGGCGGCGCGCACGGCGCCGCGGTGGCGAGGGTCGCGCAGGCGCGCCGCGGCCACGGGGCCGGGATGGACGGTGCACAGGGTGAGCGCCTCCTCGAACTGGGGGGCCCGGGCCAGGACCCGGCCGTCCTGGTCGATGGCGACGCTGTGGCCGTCGAAGATCAGCTCGTCCTGGCCCCCGACGGCGTTGCAGAAGAGCACCGCCGCAAGGTTGTCGCGCGCGCGCTGGACGAGCATCCGCTCGCGCTCGGCGCCCTTGCCCGCGTGGTAGGGGGAGGCGGAGAGGTTCACGACGACGTGCGCGCCCGCGAGCGCGACGGTCGTGACCGGCGGCCCCGGCTCCCAGATGTCCTCGCAGACCGTGACGCCGATCGTTACGCCGTTCAGCTCAAATGTGGCGGCGCTCGAGCCGGACTGGAAGTAGCGCTGCTCGTCGAAGACGCCGTAGTTGGGCAGATGGATCTTGCTGTAGACCGCGGCGACCCGGCCCTCGGCCAGGAGGGCGGCGGCGTTGTAGACGTCGTCGGAGCGCGCGGGGAAGCCGATCACGGCCACGATCCCGCGCGTGGCGGCGGCGAGCTCCTCGAGCGCCGCCCCGGCCGCCTCGACGAAGTGGGTCTTCAGCAGCAGGTCCTCGGGCGGGTAGCCCGTGAGGCAGAGCTCGGGGAAGACCACCATCGCCGCGCCCTGCTCGCGTGCCCGTGCGCTCAGCTCGGCGATCCGGCGCGCGTTGCCGGCGATGTCGCCCACCGTGGGGTTCATCTGCGCCAGCGCGACGCGCAGCGCCTCGGGGCGCGGGCTCATGCGCCAAGTATGAACGCTGCGCCGGCCCGTGCCCGCGACGACGGGGTCCTCAGCGCCGGCAGCCGAGCGTCAGGTCGAGGTAGCGTCCGCGTCGCTCGCGGTGGTCGAAGTGCCACCACTCGCGGTCGTAGTTCGCAAAGCCGAAGCGCTCCATCGCCCGCACGAGCGTGAGGCGGTTGCCCAGCGCCCGGCCGCGGGCGTTGCGCGTGTTGGCCCGCGGGCTCAGGTCGTCGTAGCCCGTGCCCATGTCGAGCTCGCGACCGTCGCGCAGGCGCATCAGCGTCAGGTCTACTGCGCCGCCGCGGTTGTGGTTGCTGCGCCGGGCGAGGTAGGTGCCCACGAGATGACCGCGGCCGCTGCGCCGAGCCCAGCGCACGAGGGCGCGCGAGGCGCGGGCTGGGCGGTAGGCGTCGAGCAGCTCGAGGCCCAGCCCCCGGCGGCGCAGTAGGCGCTGGACCCGCGCGAGGTCGCGCGCGACGGCGCGGCTGAGCAGCGCCCACGGCCGGCAGTAGCCGGGCAGACGCTTGCCGGTGAGGTTGCGCGTGCTCGCGTAGCGCAGGTCGAGCCGGATGCCCGGCCCATAGCGATGCACGTCCACGAGCCCCGCGCGGCGGTGCGCCGGCGTGCCCGCCTCCTCCTGGACGCCCGCGGCAGCGCCGGTCACCGCGATGGCCACGCAGAGAGCCAGGGCCAAGGCCGCGGCGCGCATGCCCAAGCGTAGGGTCGGCCCCGGCTCAGGCCCCGACCGGCGCTACGAAGGCGCCGGTGCAGCGCTCGAGCTCCCGCGGATCGACCGAGAACAGGCTGTGGCCGTCCCCGGCCGCCGCCCAGACCCGCTCGTGCTCGAGCAGGGCTTCGTCGAGCACCACGCGCAGGTCATGGCCGATCGGCGGCACGCCACCGACGGCAAAGCCCGTCGCCGCGCGCACCTGGTCGGGGGAGGCCTGGCAGACCTCGGCGGCGTCCAGCGCCTCGGCGAGGCGCGATGAGTCCACGCGGTGGCCGCCGGAGGCGATGCAGAGCACGGGCTCGCCGTCGGCCAGGAACACCACCGACTTGACGATCTCCGCTTCGGAGCAGCCCACGGCGCCCGCTGCCTCGCGGGTGCTGGCTGTCGCGCAGTCGAGGCTTCGAACGTCGATGTCGAGTCCGAGCTCGCGCGCGCTGTGGATCACAGTCTCCCGGATGGAGCAGCTCCTCAGGACACCTGCACGGCGGTGAGCCGGAATGTGGGCATTGCCTCTCCCCTCGAGAGCGGTCAGGGCAGAAGTTAGCGCTTGCACGAAACCGTGCGCGCCGGCGCGCGTGTGACCGCCGTCACAGTCCGGCACTGTCCCGCGCCTAGCCTCGGGTCCGTTGTTCGATTCGGCCTAGCCGAGCCGCGCGCCGCGAAGGCGCGTGGGCGGGGGACCCACAGCCGTTAGTTGACGGCGGGGGCGAATTGGTCGCCGATGCGTCACGCGCTCGGCCGGCCGTAGCGGGGACCACTCGACGCGCGCCCGACGCGCGCTACGAGCGGGTGGCCTCGCGAGCCCGGCAGCTAACCCCGTAGGCAGAGCCGGGAAAGGCTTCCATGAAGACATATCTGGCCCCGCGCCGCGGGTTGGCGACGCTCGTCGTCCTGACCGCGAGCACGAGCACCGTTGCCGCCCATGCAGCGGCTCCACCCGATTCGGCTCGACCCGCCGGTCCCCAACCGGCCGGGGCTCCACTCGACCCGTCTCCACCCGCCGGATCCCCACCGGCCGGGGCTCGGCCCGACCCCGCTCCAGCTACCCGCGGCCGGGCCAAGGTGACCGCGGTGACCATGAAGGGTCCCGACGGCGAGCGGAAGGTCGGCTACGGCGACGTCGTTTCGGTCTCCGGCTCCGTGACACCGCGCATCGCGGGCGCGACGGTGCGGCTCGAGCACGCCGGCCGTGGCGGCGGGTTCCGCCCTCTGATGCGCACGCGCACCGGACCCGATGGCTCCTACCGCTTCGCTGTCAAGGCTCGCCGCTCGGGCACCTACCGCGCCGTGGTCGTCGCTGCCGCCAGCGAGGCGCACCACGTGACCGTGGTGGGCGCCCTCAGCGCCCGCGCCAAGCGACATGTGCTCGGCGGCCGCGGCGTAGGCGTAAGGGGCACGCTCCTGCCGCGCGTGAGCGGTCGAGCGGTGAGGCTAGAGCTCGCCACCTATGGCGGCTGGCGCGGGGTTGGCCGCGCGCGCACGGGCGGCGGCGGGCGCTTTCACGTGCGCTGGCGCCCGCGCGGTGCGGGCGTCTACCGGCTGCGCGTGCGCTCGGCCGGGGATCGCTTCGCGGCGGCCAGCGCCGAACGGCTCGCGCGCATCTACTCCTACCGCGCCGGCCACGCCTCGTGGTACGGACCGGGGCTTTATGGCAACCCCCTGGGGTGCGGCGGCACGCTCAGCCCGGGAACGCTCGGGGTCGCCCACAAGTACCTGCCGTGCGGCACCAAGGTCACCTTCCGCTATCGCGGCCGGTCGGCCACCGTGCCGGTCCTGGACCGCGGGCCGTTCGTGGCCGGGCGGGAATGGGACCTCACGGCCGCCACGAAGCAGAAGCTCGGATTCGGCTCGACGGGCACGGTCTGGTCGACCCGGTGAGAGCTGCGGGCGCTGAGGCGCCGCCGAGACCGGGGCTTAGCGCTACCTCGCCGCTAGCGGGCGGGCGAGCGCAGCGCCTCGCGCAGGCCCACGGGCTTGCCCGTGCGCAAGACGGCGCCCTCGTATACGCGCGCGCCGAAGCTCATCACGGCGAGCGTGGTCAGCACGATGATCGCCACGGCCAGCACCGCCTCGCCCGCCGAGGCCTCCCCGAGCGCCAGCCGCGAGGGCATCATCAGCGGCGAGGAGACGGGCACGATCGAGGCGATGCGGGCAAGGGTCCCGCCCGGATCCTGCAGCGCCACGAAGGACAGCAGGTAGGAGGCGACGATCACGAGGCTCAGCGGGGTGGTCGAGCTCTGCAGGTCCTCCTGGCGCGAGACGAGCGCGCCGGCCGAGGCGAAGAGGGAGGCATACAGCGCGTAGCCGAGCGGGAACCACAGCAGCACGATCCCGACCGTGGCCGCCACGTCGCCCTCGACCTCGAGCGACCCCGTCGCAAGCGCCAGCGCCACGTCCTCTCCGCCCTCCTCGCGCGCGCACCGGCAGTGGGGCCGGGGCCAGCGCCCGTTCGATCTCGCGGGCGGAGAGGTCCTCCCCGCGCAGCGCCTCGGCGCCGCGGGCGCGCCGGCCGCCTTCCTGGAGCGCCTGCTCGAGCTCGTCCGGCAGCTCCTCGCGGGCCAGCAGAGCGCGGCCATCGACCACGGCGGCGTCGAGCTTCTCCGCGCGCAGCTCGCGCTCGGCGGCCGCGCGGTCGCCGAGCGGGCGCACCTTTATCCGCGCGTCGAGCTCGGGGGCGACCGCGGCGGCTGCGTCGGCCACCGCCTTGGAGCCTGAGCCCGCGGCGCCTACGTCGTGGCGATCGGGGCCGCCTCCACCGATCAGGCTTGGCAGGACGGCGATGACCGCGACGATCACGAGCGTCGTGGCGCTCGAGATCAGGAACGAGCGCTGGCGTACCCGCTCGACGATCTCACGCCGGGCGACGAGGGCGATGGCGCCACGGCCGCTCACGCCTGCGCCGGCTCCGCGACGGCCTCGCGGAAGATCTCGGCGAGGGTCGGGCGGGCGGCGCCGAATTGGCGTACCCGGCCTGCCCGCCGTGCGGCGTCGAGCACCTGCTGGTCGTCTGCGTCCGGGGAGAGACCGATCAGCAGGCCCTCGCCCGCCTCCTGCACCCCCTCGACGCCCGCCAGCCCCTCGGCCCATCCCGTGGGGGCGCCCTCGACCTCGACCCTGACCGTCCGACCAGCCGCGGCGTGGCGCAGCTCGTCGACCGTGCCGGTGGCGACCACCCGCCCCGCGTTCACGATCGCCACCGCCTCGCAGACCCGCTCGACGAGCTCGAGCTGGTGCGAGGAGAAGACGACCGGCACGCCCGCCTCGGCCCGCTCGGAGAGCACCTGTGTAAGCACGTCGACCCCCGCTGGATCGAGCCCCGAGAAGGGCTCGTCGAGCACCAGCAGCTCGGGCTCGTGCACGAGCGCGGCGCCAAGCTGCACGCGCTGCTGGTTGCCGAGCGAGAGCTCCTCCACGCGCGCGTCGGCCCGCTCGCCGAGGCCGAGCCGCTCGGCC
>Ga0208612_1000384_pt1 | contig 19903 bp, 24 predicted proteins | sample AntDryMetagUQ889_FD_188089 | JGI IMG/M metagenome (GOLD analysis project Ga0208612, IMG submission 188089) | Polar desert microbial communities from Antarctic Dry Valleys - UQ889 (SPAdes) | ecosystem: Environmental > Terrestrial > Soil > Desert | place: Antarctic Dry Valleys | collected 2008-12-31 | reverse complement strand
CGCTAACGCCGCGGACTTCGAACTGCTCAGAAAACACCGCTCTCAGGAGCGCATGACCGTCTGCTCGAAAGCCGGGTTGACAGGACCCACGGTTACTAGGGCGCCATCGCCTCGAGCATCTTCAGGGCCGCCTCGGGGCCCTGTTGCGCGATGAACAGGAGGATCGGCGTGTCGAGACCCGCGTCCCGGAAGGATCGAACCCGCTCCTTGCAGGCGCTCGCGGGCCCCGCGATCACCAGCGCCTCCACCAGACGATCCGACATCGCGGCAACCGCGCCGTTGCGGTCGCGAGCGTCCCACGCCGTCTTGACCGCGGATGCTTCTTCCTCGAAGCCCTGACGCGCTATCCACGAGTTGTAACCCTCCGCCGCGACATAAGGGGTCAGAAGGAAACGTGCGAAGTCGCGCACCTCGTCGAGAGGCTGGTCGGGCAGACAGATGAGGCGCGCCGCCAACTCGAGCTTGGGCGCCGCCTTCTTTGCGAGCCGAACCCCTTCTTCGGCCACCGCGTAGAGAGCGATCCCATCGGCCTCGGCGTTCGCCAGGTCCATCATCTTCGGACCCAGAGCCGCAACGAAGATGGGGACCACGGCCGGCGCGCCTTCGAGCCGGAAGCCCTTGACGCTGGCGCTGCCCCCGTCGAACGTCACCTTCTCTCCAGCCAGGGCCTGCTTGACGATCGCGATCGTCTCGCGCATCCGCTCGACTGGGCGCTCAAACTCGAGGCCCATCCAGTTCTCGACGATCGTCGGTGTGGAGGCGCCTAAGCCGAGACAGAAGCGCCCCTCGGAAGCCTCGCTGGCCGCGAGTGCGCTCATGGCGATCAGCGCAGGGGGCCGCGTGAAGGCGGGTGCGATCGCACATCCGATCCGAAGAGAGGAGGTGGAGACGCCGACCGCTGACGCGACCGAGAATCCATCGGCGCCGGAGACCTCCGCCGACCACGCATCGGTGTAGCCCAGGTCTTCGGCCCGTCGGGCGAGATCGCAAGCCGTCCGAACGGTGAACCCAGGCAGGGGAACGGTCACGCCGAGTCGCTCTGTCATCGGCTGGACCCTAGCGAACTACGGTCGGCGCGGGTTTAGGGTCGTGGCGCTATGAGAGCCCCTCAATCACCCGACGTCCCTTCCCGGCGCGCCCTCACTCGACTTGGCGTTCTCGCCTGGGTCGCCATCGCGGTTTCGCTGTTCCTTATCTTCTTCGTAGCCCGGGAGGCCGACGACACGATGGGCGGCCAGCTCCAGCGCATCTTCTACTTCCATGTGCCGGCCGCGTGGGCCGCGTATCTGGCCTTCGCGATCGTCTTTCTGGGATCGATCGCCTATCTGCGGACGGGGGCCAGACGGTGGGACCTGCTTGCCCACTCAGCCGCGGAGATCGGCGTGGTCTTCACGACCCTGGTGTTGATCACCGGACCCATCTGGGCCCGTCCCGTATGGGGGACCTGGTGGCAGTGGGACGCGCGCCTGACCTCCTCGCTCGTCATGTGGCTCACGTACGTCGGCTACCTCTTACTGCGGGGTCTCTCCTCCGATCCGAACCGGACGGGCCGGCTGGCCGCCGTCGTAGGCATCCTGGGCTTCATCAACGTCCCCATCGTTCATTTCTCGGTCCAATGGTGGAGGACGCTGCACCCGCAGGGCCCCACCCCGGCATCGTTGGACCAGGGCTCGGGTCTGGGCAGTCCCGAGTTGCTCGCGTTCTTCGTCTCGCTCGCCGCGTTCACCCTTCTCTTCGCCTGGCTGATGGCCACGAGGATCTCGCTTGGGCGCCTCAACGATCGGGTCGACCAACTCGAGATGGCCTCGTGAGCGACATCGTTTGGTTGTTCATCGCGTTCCTGGCCGTCTGGGTGGGCCTCGGCATCTATCTGTTCAGCCTAGGAACTCGCCAGAAGCGACTCGAACGACGTCTGGAAGACATCGAGCCGCGCTCTTAGAGCCGGGTCACAGATTCACAAGCTTCCGGCGCGTTGAAAGCGCGTTTTCCCTGCTCAATCGCACAATCTCGGGTTGCTTCGGAGCACCGGCAGAAATGTAAGATGCAGCCCGATGAGCATGCGCGAGCGCGTTTACAGATACACGGACGCTCCGATGACGTGGACCAAGGCCATCGTTCTCGGGACCTTGCTCTGGGTATTCATGATCCTGGCTCTCGGCCAGCTCCCCTCGGTGATCATCTACAAGTTCGACCAGTACATCGCCCAGATCATCGAGTTCACGCAGAAGCTGCCTCTCGTGGAAGCCGAGGGGCTCAACACGGTTCAGATCAAGATCATCCGCGACATCGTGGCGAACTCTGTCCAGATGGGCATCCTCACGGTGATGCTCGTCATCGCCTACTTCTGGCAGAAATCCAAGCAGAAGCGCCTGGGCACCAAGGGTCTGGCCGACCCCGTCAAGGGCTACATGCCGGGGAAATAGCGGAGTGCCCAAGCCCCCAGAGCCGAAGAAGATGGAGATCATCGAGAAGCCCGTGTTCCGCGCGGACTACGAGATGCAACTCGTCGACGCCGACTGGCTCAAGGGCGCGGTCAAGCCCAAGCGATTCATCGACTTCATCCCGGAGCAGTGCATCTTGTGCGAGGGCTGCGTCGACATCTGCCCCTGGTACTGCATCTTCATGGTGGACCCAACGGCCGTGGAAGAATCCGGGAACGTCGCTTTGGCTCGACACATGGGCCCGACGGACATCCTTTTCTTGATCGACGACAACGCTTGTACACGCTGCAACCTCTGCGTCGAGCGCTGTCCGACGGGTGCGCTGGTGCAGAGCGAGGTAACTGGAGGAAAGAAGAAGACCGGTGCACGGGCCATGGGAAAGGTCGCGGGTTCCCAGAAGGCTTCGTAACTAGTTCAGGAAGGCAGGAAGTTGGCTAGAGCAGAACGGGTGGGCTTGCGGGCCAAACTCGCCGAGAGGGTGGACGAGCTCCACAACAGTCAGCTGTGGCGTTCGATCTTCAGGCCGGGCTCGATCTTCCGTCGCGGCTACGCCGACTCGCCCAGGAACCGGGCTTATGTCGTCATGAACTCGCTGCTGTACCACCTGCACCCGGTGAAGGTGAAGCGTCACGGCATCAAACTCTCCTACACGCTGTGCCTGGGTGGGTTGTCCTTCTTCTTGTTCATCCTGCTCACCATCACCGGCATCTATCTGATGTTCTTCTATCGACCCTCGGTCGAGATCGTTTACTCCGACATGCAGCGCCTCCACACGCAGGTCTCCTTCGGCCTGCTGGTTCGTAACCTGCACCGGTGGGGCGCCCACCTCATGGTGATCAGCGTGTTCCTCCACATGGCCCGCGTCTTCTACACCGGCGCTTACAAGCCGCCTCGTGAGTTCAACTGGGTAGTCGGCGTCATCCTCTTCCTTCTCACCCTGCTGCTGGCCTTCACCGGTTACTTGCTTCCCTGGGACCAGCTGGCGGTCTGGGCCGTCACCGTCGGTACCGAGATGATGAAGAACTCGCCGGTCATCGGCGATCAGGTGCAGTTTGCGCTGCTCGGTGGCCCGGTCATCGGCCCCGAGACCCTCCTGCGCTGGTACACGCTCCACGTGTGGCTGCTGCCCTTCGTGATCGTGATCTTCATCTCGATCCACTTCTGGAGGGTTCGTAAGGACGGAGGTATCTCGGGGCCCATGTAGGGCTTGCCTAACGGGAGAACAACATGCCGACACCAGACGAGGTATTCGAGCAGGTACTGGCCGAGGAGACCGCCAAGGGCTCCTCTCCGGCGGTCGCGCAGGCGCGCGCCAAGGCAGCCCGCGTGCGGGCGCAGCGTGGGTCGGCGACTCCGAACATTCCGGACAAGGCAACGGCTCCGGCGCCCAAGCGCGAAGACACCGCCGAGGCTCCTGCCGCTCAGGCCGCGGAAGCGCCGGCTGCCGAGGCTCCCGCGGCTCCTGCACCTGCCGCCGAGGCCAAACCCGCCGCTGCTGCAGCAGCTCCCGCCGCGGCAGCGCCAACAGCGGCCACCGCAACCAAGCCCGCGGCCGCGAAACCGGCTGCGGCGAAGGCCGGCACCGGGGCTCCGGCGAAGAAGGCTGTGGGCAACGGGACCGCCGCAGTACCCGAGCGGGTGCAGAGGTTGCTCGCGGTGGTCAAGCCCGAGGCGATCCAGAAGGTCGAGCGTCAGCCGATGGACCGCGTCAACGTGTGGCCTCACCTGATGGCGGCCGAGTTCGTCGCGCTGTTGGTGATGACCGCGATGATCACGATCTTCTCGGTCGTCGTCGACGCTCCGCTGCGTGAGCTCGCCAACTTCAGCCAGACCCCGAATCCTTCCAAAGCTCCGTGGTACTTCCTGGGTCTGCAGGAGCTGCTGCGTTACTTCCACCCGCAGCCGGCCGGGGTCACGATCCCGACGGTGATCATCATCGGGCTCTTCGCCACCCCTTACCTCGACCGGAACCCGTCGACACGGCCCGACGACCGCAAGCTTGCGATCGTCATATTCACCTTCTTCGTGATCAGCTTTGCGATCCTGACCACCATCGGTATGTTCTTCCGCGGCCCGGGCTTCAACTTCGTGTACCCCTGGGAGACCGGCCCGATCTTCTTCGAGCTATAGGGAGCTTCAAAGAGTGAATCCAGGAACGATCGCCCTCATCCTCGTAGCGGTCAGCGTCGCGGCGTGGGCGCTGTTCATGGTGAACGTCACGGTGCGCCGCCAGCGGAAAGCGGTCGCCGGTGCCGACACCCGTGAGCACCCGGCTGCGGGCGAGGAATCGCGCGGTGCCCAGGTGGTCCAGACCACTCCGGCAGCCGCCACTGCGGGGGGCGGCGACGTCGCAGTGCAGCCTGTCCCGAAAGAGAAGCTCAAGCCGCTGACCCCCGAGCAGCTCGCCGTCTCACGGCGCCAGTTCCTCAACCGGGCGTGGGTCGCCTCCTTCAGCGCCTTCCTCGGATTCTTCGGGATGGCCACGCTGTCTTTTCTATGGCCGAAGCTCACCGGCGGGTTCGGAACCAGGATCACCGTCGGCGACTACGAAGAGCTCCTCAAGCAGGTCGGTCCCGAGGGCGATTTCAAGCCATTGTTCGTGGCCGAGGGCAGGTTCTGGTTGACCTACTACGAAGGAGATCCCGGCGACATCCCCGTCTACCTGGCGGTAGGCGCGGTAGACGCCAAGATGCAGGCGCTGTATCGCAAGTGCGTTCACCTCGGGTGCTCGGTCCCCCATTGCGGCACGTCGATGTTGTTCGAGTGCCCCTGTCACGGGTCCAAGTACCGACTGAATGGCGAGTACTACGGCGGGCCGGCTCCCCGGGGGCTCGACCGGTTCCCGATCAGCATCGAAGGCGGCAAGGTCGTGGTCGATACGGGCGACACCCAAGAAGGACCACCCCGCGGCATCAACACTTGGTCGCAGTTCGCAGAGCCTCAAGGCCCGCTCTGCGTGCCTGGATAAGGAAGAGGATTGGAAACCGGTTCAGTACTTGCTATCGCGTTCATCGTCCTCGTCCCCGCGGCGATCCTGTGGGGCATCTTCATCGCGCGGCAACGCCGCACGCAGAAGCCGGCGTCCATGTTGGGCATCCCTCAGGCGATGCGACCTGCGCCTCCCGACGAACAGCTCGAAGGCCCGCGCCTACAGCGGGTGATGGTGGGGGGGCTCGTTGCGACCCTGGCCACCGCAGTCTTCATCCCGGTCTACTGGCTCCCCGAGAAGCAGCGACAGGAAGCCTTCGTAGATCGTTTCGCCGAAGATTCGCTCGAGCGGGGTCAGCTGATCTTCTCGGCGCCTCCCATGTTGCAAGAAGACATCCCGGCATCGGAGTTCAAGGCAGAAGAGAAGGCCCTCGCTCTTGGACAGAACTGCGCCAACTGCCACGGGAGCCCGGGGGTCCTGCACGAGGAACCGACCGAAGACGTCGCTGCGGGCGGTATCGGTAACCCCGCGTTCCGTGACCCCGTCTCCAACCAGGTCGTCGCCTACAAGGCACCGCCGTTGAACAATGTTTTCACCCGATGGGACGAAGAGGTCGTGCGCTTCACGATCGAGCGTGGCCGTCCCGGCACCGATATGCCCGCTTGGGGCGTCGAGTACGGCGGATCGATGACCCAGATGATGGTGGACGACGTCGTCAACTGGCTGAAGACGCTGCCCGGCAACAACCAGCCGCCGGCCGAGCTCTCGGAGGGCTGTCAGAAGCCGACGGCCACCAACGAGATCTCTTGCGGTCAGGAGATCTTCGAAGCGCGTTGCGCGGTCTGCCACGGTCCCGAGGGCCAGGGCAAGGAAGGCGACGAGACCCAGGTCATCGAGGTCGACAACGAGGAGATCGACGCTCCGATCTGGTACCAGGGCATGGCGCTGTGGAAGGGCGACGTGCGCCACCTCACGAAACGAGAGCACGAATACACGATCCGCAACGGACGGCGATTCGCCTTCATGCCGCAGTTCGCAGAGGCCCCCTCGCAGGGCATCCCCGTCCCGCCCTATCCGCTGACCGACGCACAGATCGAAGCGGTCATGGCCTACGAGCGGACCTTGTGAGCCTCCCGCCCGTAACTGTGTGCCCCTGGCGGCTGCAAAGCAGCGCGATGCTGCGTTCTCAGTCGCGACCGCACGGACGTGCGCTCGCTCCCTGCGGCCTTGCCTCGCGCGCTTTTCGCTCGCCAGGGCCTAGACGCCACGAACGGGAGGCCCACCAGTAATGGATATCCCTTTCATCTCTGGGATGGCGGCCTTCGTGTCGTCGATCATCATCTTCTGCGGGGGCGCCTTCCTGCTCTTGATGCTGGTGATGGGCGCGCGGCTCGCCTACCTCGTGACCGCCTCGATCACTTTGGCCTTTGTGCTGATCATGGGCATCGTGTGGTCGATCAACCCGTTGGGTCCGGTGGGCCAGCTCCCCGAGTGGGATCCGGTCAGCCTGGGCACCGACCCGTCCGCGGTCGAGTTCGGTCAAGCAAGCGCGTATCCGAACGACCCTTGGCAGGCGCCGAACACCGAAGACGAAGCCGAGAACAGCCGCGTGGCGGACCTGCAGAGCGCGGCCCAGGACTACGTCATCGAGGCCGCCACCGCGGGCGAGGCCGAAGGCCTGCCGGAGCTGGTCGACGCCACCACGATCCCCGAGGACTCCACGGTGTTGCTCCAAGACGGAGACGAGGAGTACGGGGCCACGACGGTCGAGGCCGAGGACACCGAAGGCCAGGTCACCGAGGTTCTGGTCGTCATGCAGTACGACCCGGGCAACCCGCTCGGACAAGCCCGCATGATTGCCCTGGGCACGTTCATACTCCTGGTGCTGCACCTCGTGGCGCTGAGCCTGTCGGAGAAGCGGGCCCGGCGTACCGAGCCGGTCACCGCCTAGTTAGGAGCCTCAGATGAAGTCGCAAGTCGCCAAGCTCTGGAGCCTCCTGGCTCTCGCTGCGTTGACGATGTCGGCCTGCAACGGCGGTATCAACGCCGGCGGGGAGAGCGAGACCAGCAACGGGGGTATCGCCTTCGTCGCCCTGGCGGGGATGCTGCTGCTGACGATGCTGATCTTGTGGCTGATCCTGGGCCGCGACGACTGAGCTAGCTCTCCAGCGAGCTCTGCTCGTCCGCTTCCTCTTCCTCTTTCTGTTTCTCGAAGGCTTGGTCCCGGGCCGCCTTGGTCTCGCGCATGCGCATCCCGAAGCCGACAGCTAGGAAGCCGTAGCCGACGAAGGTCAGGATCAGTGAGATCCACCCGGGCAGTCTCCCCTGTATCAACGCGTTCCCGAGAGCGTTGATCAACAAGATCATGGCCCCGAGCAGCATGACCTTGCGCCACTTCTCGAACGGCTGACGCGTCCGCTTCGCGCGGGGCTCCTCAGCGGGCGGTGAGGACATGTGCCGCCACCCCCACGACGTGATCGATGTGCTCCTCGGTATGGGCAGCGGAGATGAACAACGCCTCGAAGCGCGAGGGGGGCAGGTAGACCCCGTGCGTGAGCATGCCGCGAAAGAAGCGCGCGTACGCGTCCGCGAAGGTCGCCTTGGCCGCTTCGTAGTGATCGACCTCGTCGTGTGAGAAGAAGAAGCCGGCGAGACCACCGATCGCGGCCCCCACCATCGGGACCTCGGCGACGTCGGCTGCATCGACCAGACCGCGCACCAACGAACGCGCGGTTCCCTGGATGCGCTCGTACACGCCGGGAGCCGACTGGATCAGCGACAACGAAGCGATGCCCGCCGCCATCGCCACCGGGTTGCCCGACAAGGTGCCGGCTTGATAGATGGGCCCCTGGGGCGCAAGGCGCTCCATGAGCTCCGCCGGGCCCGCCAACGCACCCACGGGCATCCCGCCGCCGAGGATCTTTCCCAACAGGACGAGGTCGGCCCTCACTCCGTACCGTTGCTGAGCGCCGCCCGGCCCCAGACGGAAGCCGGTGATGACCTCGTCAAAGACCAGTAATGCTCCGGCATCATCGGCCAGGGAACGCAGACCGGCGAGGTAACCCTCGTGAGGCAAGACCAGACCCATGTTGGCGGCAACCGGCTCAACAAGGATGGCGGCGACTTCCCCCTCGTGCTGCTGTAGCGCCTCCTTCACCGCGGTCAGGTCGTTGTAGGGCACGACGATGGTGTCCTGCGCGGTTGCCTGCGTGACGCCGGGGGTCCCGGGGATGCCGAGCGTAGCGACGCCGGAACCGGCATCGACGAGCAGCGAGTCCGAATGACCGTGGTAGCAGCCGGCGAACTTGAGGATCTTGTCGCGGCCGGTGGCCCCCCGTGCCAGGCGCACCGCCGTCATGGCGGCCTCCGTCCCCGAAGAGACGAAACGTACGCGCTCGACGTTCGGCACCATGTCGACGACCAGGCGCGCCAGCTCGACCTCGAGCTCGGCGGGCGTCCCGAACGACGTTCCCTTCGCTGCGGCGGCGGACACCGCCTCTACGAGAGTTGGGTGGGCGTGACCGAACAGGAGCGCTCCCCAGGACTGCACGAAGTCGATGTAGGAGTTCCCGTCGACGTCGATCAGCATGGCGCCGCTGCCACTTTCGACGAAGAACGGGTGGGCCTCGACCGCCGCGAAGGAGCGGACCGGCGAGTTCACGCCGCCGGGGAGGAGCGCTTGCGCGGCGGCGAAGAGCTTGTCGGACCGTTCGGTGGAACGGGGTCCTACGCCAGCCACTCCGCCGCTTTCCGTGCGTGGTAGGTGATGATCAGATCGGCCCCTGCGCGACGGATCGAGCTCAACGTCTCCAAGGTGGCCTGGCGCTCGTCCAACCAACCCCTCTCCGCGGCTGCCAGCAGCATGGAGTACTCGCCGCTGACGTTGTAGGCGGCGGTCGGGTAGCCGAACTCTTGCTTCACGGCGCGGAGCACATCGAGGTAACCGAGCGCCGGCTTGACCATCACGGCGTCCGCGCCCTCGGCGATATCGAGAGCCGTCTCGCGCAGCGCCTCCTCGACGTTCGAAGGGTCTTGCTGGTAGGCGCGGCGGTCGCCGAAACGCGGAGCCCCTTCGGCCGCCTCCCGGAAAGGTCCATAGAAGCTGGACGCGTACTTTGCCGAGTACGCCAGGATCGGGGTCTCCGCCGCCCCCGCTTCGTCCAGCGCCGTCCGGATCGCTGCTACCTGTCCATCCATCATCCCGGAGGGAGCGATCAGGTCCGCGCCGGCGTGAGCTTGGGCGACCGCGATCCGCCCGTAGGCCTCGAGCGTGGGGTCGTTGTCGACGGTCTCACCCGCCAGCAAGCCGCAGTGGCCGTGGTCGGTGTACTCGCACAAGCAGAGGTCGGCGATCACGACCGCGTCGTCACCGAGCTCGTCCTTGACCGCCGCGATCGCCTGCTGACTGATGCCACTGGTGCTCCAGGCCTCGCTGCCCTCGCCGTCTTTGCGGGTCGGGATCCCGAACAACAGCACGCCGGACACGCCGAGAGTGACCAGTTCCCGCGCCTCTTTGACGAGGGACTCGAGGGTGTGTTGATGCTGTCCCGGCATGGACGAGATCGGCGCCGGCTCGGCGAGACCCTCTTTGACGAACAGCGGAGCGATCAGATCGGCAGGCGTCATTGTGGTCTCCCCGAAAGCGCGCCGGAGGCCCGGGGTGCGGCGCAGGCGACGCATCCGAAGCTGGGGGAAGTCGGTCATCGACCCATGGTGCCACGGGGGTCCGGAGACAGGGACGAGACCACGGCCTCCACGAGCCCCTCGACGGTGTGGGGGTTTGCCATCGCGTCGACTGGAAGTCCGAGCTCCCTGGCTCGGCGTTCCGTGGAAGGTCCGATGCAAACGACCCGATAACCGTCCGTGAGAAGGGCCGATTTCCTTGCGTCCGAGAAACCGTCGATCGAAGAGGGGCTCATGAACACCACCGCGTCGATGGAGCCTGCGAGCTTCTTGACGTCGGGACGCACGCGCAAGGTCTGATAGGTCACCACATTGTCCACCTCCCAGCCGTGGCTACGCAACGCGTCCACGACGTCGGGCGGCGCGCCTTCAGGCCGGGGTAGCAGGATCCTTCCGGCGTCCGAGGTGCCCAGCGCCTTCACCGTCGCGTTTGCAGTGAACTCCTCCGGCATGAGGTCGGCGTGCAAGCCGAAGCCGCGCAGTCGCTCGGCCGTAGCGGGTCCGACCGCCGCCACCTTGGAGCGCGCGAACACCCGCGTGTCGTAACTGCGTTGGAGGCGAGCGAAGAACCGTTCGACTGCGTTCACGCTGGCGAACATGATCCAGCTGTACTCACCGAGGGACAGTCGTTCGATCGCGGCATCGAGTGCGTCCAGCGACGGCGGATCGACGATCTGGATCGTGGGCATCGACAGCACCTCAGCCCCCAGTTGCTCGAGGCTATCGACCAGAGGGGCAGCCTGCTCGCGCGCCCGCGTGACCACGATGCGTTTGCCGAACAAGGGCCGGTTCTCGAACCAGTCCAGCGCGGACCTCAGCTTCACGACCGGGCCGACGACCGTCGTAACTGGAGCGCTCACGTTCTCGCGCCGCGCGGCCTCGCCGATCGTGCCCAGCGTGGCTACCACCGTTCGTTGCGCGGGAGTGGTGCCGCGCTCGACCAGCGCGACCGGCTCCTCGGAGGACCGGCCGGCCGCGATCAGCCGTGCCGCCGTGTCTTCAAGAGACGACACCCCCATCAGCAGGATGAGTGTCTCGGCGCCCTTGGCGATGGCGGTGAACCTGTCTTCACCGCCGGGGCGAGGCGAAGCCTCATGTCCGGTCAACACCGCGAACGACGAGGCCAACCCGCCGTGTGTAACGGGTATGCCCGCATAAGCCGGCACTGCGACTGCGGCACTGATGCCGGGCACGACCTCGAAGGGGATGCCTGCAGCCGCGAGTGCCTGGCCCTCATCGGCCCCGCGGCCGAACACGAAGGGATCGCCACCCTTCAGCCTGACCACGCGCTTTCCCTCGCGTGCCTTGGACACCACCAGCGCATCGATAGAGGCTTGCGGCATGGCGGTGTCGCCAGGGGTTTTGCCGACGAAGAGAACCTCGGCGGCCGAGGGAGCCTCGGCAACGAGAGCGGGCGCGACCAGACGATCGTAGAGAAGCACCTCACACGACCTCACCAGGTCCAGGCCGCGCCGCGTGATCAGACCCGGGTCCCCGGGGCCCGCTCCGACCAGGAACACCCGCACGGGTTGGACGGCGGTCACGGCTCGGGGACGGGCGGCCGGTCGAACTCCTGAAGCTCGTCGAGGATCTCGCGGCCCCCACAAGAGATGATCGCCTCGGCCAACTCGGCCCCCAGCCTCGCCGCCTCGTGGGCCCCGCCCGAGATGCGGTCGCGCATGCTGTGGCTGCCATCCGGGAGGCCCAAGAACCCATCCAGGATCAGCGCCCTGGGCGAGACCTGTGCCCGGCATCCCAAGGGCACGGAGCATCCACCCTCCATGACGCGGGCGAAGGAGCGCTCGGCCGTGACCGTCGAGCGCGCGGTCGGGTCGTCGATGACGGCGAACAGCTCGCGCAGATCGTCGCGTTCGGTCAACGCCTCGACCGCGATCGCGCCTTGTGCCGGTGCGGGGAGCCAGCGTGACATGTCCAGGGGGGCCGGGTCCGCGTCGACACCGAGTCGTTCGATGCCGGCAGCCGCAAGGATGGCCACATCTACCTCGCCGTCGTTGACCTTGCGCAACCGGGTGTCCACGTTGCCGCGGAACTCGACCGCATCGACGTCGGGGCGAGCTTCGAGCAACAGCGCCCTCCGGCGGAGACTCGAGGTACCCACCTTGGCCCCGGCCGGGAGTCGGCCCAGGCGTTCTTCCCCAGAGGCTCCGATGCCGCCGATCACCACGTCGTGCGTCGAGGCGCGGGTGGGGATCGCGATGATGCTGCAGCCCTCGGCCAGCTCGGCGGTGAGGTCCTTGGCCGAGTGAACCGCAACGTCGGCGGCTCCCGCCAAGAGCTCGCGTTCGACCTCTGTCGTGAACAATCCCTTGCCCCCGATCTCGGAGAAGGGCCGCTGGTCGGTGTCGCCTGTGGTCTTGACGACCTTCACCTCGATGCCGAGGTCGGGGCGCGTCTCGCGTAGTTGGCGCGCCACGATCTCTACCTGAGCGAGCGCTAGCTTCGAGCCGCGCGTCGCAATGACTAGACGGTTAGGGGCCGGGCTCATCTTCGAGCTCGAACAACTCGCGCAGGGCGTTCAGGTACAGGTATCCCTGCTTCGAGCTCGCTACCTCCTTCGCCCTGCGGATCGGTACGTGGAGAAGCTTCGAGATGATCCGGCGCGTCAGATGGTCGACGGCCTCCATCTCCTCCGGAGACAGAGTCGCGAGCTTCCTTTTCAAAACCTCGAGCTCGGCCGCTCGCACCGTGTCGGCCTTGGAGACCAGCGCCGAGATCGTGGGGGCTACCTCGCCGGCCCGCTCCCACGCCACGAAGCGCTGGAGTTCCTCGGAAAGGATCTCTTCGACTTTCGAGATCTCGCCGACGCGACTGCCGATGCCCGCCTCGACCACGCCGCGCAGGTCGTCGATATCGCGCAACACAACCCCGGGAACCTCGCCGACGGTTGGGTCCACGTCGCGCGGCACCGCGATGTCGACGATGAAGAGTTGCCTCGAGCGGTCCTGCATCGCTCGCTCCAACAACGGTCTGTCGACGACGGCTTGAGGGGAAGTGGTGGAGCAGATGAGGATGTCGGCCATCGCGATCGCTTGCTCGAGCTGTTCAAACGGCATCGACTCGACGTTCATCCGGTCGGCCAGGGCCTGTGCGCGCTCCTCGGTGCGGTTGACGACCGTTACCTGCTGGGCCCCCGAGGAGGCCAAGGCGTCGGCCGCCAGGCCGCCCATCTTGCCCGCGCCGACGATGACAACCCTCTTGCCGGCAAGCGTTCCGTCTTCGAAGGCACGCTTAGACAGCTCGACCGCAGCCGACGAGATCGACACCGGGTTGCGGCCGACGGCCGTTTCGGTGCGAGCACGCTTGCCGACGCGGAAGGCCTGGCGGAATGCCGCTCCCATCACGCGATGGACCAGACCTTCTTCCTCGGCCACCTGGTATGCGCGACGCACCTGGCCAAGGATCTCGGACTCGCCCACCACCATGGAGTCGATCCCCGCAGCGACGCGGAACAGGTGCCGGATCGCACCGTCGTCGTGATACGTGTAGAGGTGATCGGTGAATTCCTCCGGGGCGACGTGGCAGAACTCGGCGAAGAAATTGCGGATGTCCTGCGCGCCACCGTGGAACTTGGAGACCAAAGCGTAGACCTCGATCCGGTTGCACGTTGAGAGCACGACGCCCTCGAGCAGGTGCTCGTAGGTGTCGAGCTGGTGCAGCGCCTTGGGCAGGTCGTCGGGGCCGATGGCCAGTTTCTCGAGGAGCCCGATCGGCGCGGTCTTGTGATTGAGACCCACGACCACCATCGACATGACGCTCAAAGTATCCCCTCTAGGCCTTCGGGACGCCGAGACGGCGGTTGGCCTCGCGGGCCGTCGCTATCGCCTGGGTGCGCTGTTGGTAGAAGGACAGGATCTGCAGCTCGATCGAGAGATCGACCTTGCGCACGGAGACGTCGGGCGGCACGTTCACCACGGCAGGCGCGAAGTTCAGGATCGACTTCACGCCGGCGTCGACGAGCTTCTCGGCGACCTCTTGGGCTGCGAGCGGCGGCGTGGCGATGATCCCGATCGAGATGCCCTCGTCGACGACGGCTTCCTTGAGCTCGTCGAGGTGCCGGACCGGAAGGCCTCCGACGTCCGTGCCGATCATCGCTTCATCGACGTCGAAAAGAGAGGCGATGCGGAAGCCGCGCTCGGAGAAACCCTTGTAGGAGGCCAGGGCTCGACCCAGGTTTCCGATGCCGATGATCGCCGCGGGCCAGTCCTGGGTCAGACCGAGCTCGCGAGTGATCTGGTAGAGCAGGTACTCGACGTCGTAACCCACGCCGCGGGTCCCGTATGAACCGAGGTAGGAGAGGTCCTTGCGGACCTTGGCAGCGTTCACCCCCGCCATGGTGGCGAGCTCCTCAGAAGAGACGGTCAGCTCGCCCCGGCCCTCGGCCACCTCGAGCAGAGCCCGGAGATAGATAGGGAGCCTTGCAACGGTGGCCTCGGGGATCGGTCGGTTCCGCATGAGGGCCTCATCCTAAAGCTTGTGAGCGCAATCACAAACTCGACATGGCCTCTGACCAGGACTTTTGGGCTAGTTCCCGAGACATAGAACCGACTCTGTGAATTCGTGCAAGGGGGCCAACGAGCGGGACCGACTGACTTGACTCCGCTAGAGCTTGGTAACCAGGTCCATGACGGCAGGACATACGTAAACCTTGCGGTTCGCTCCGATGATCACGCTGGTGAATAGTCCGCTATCCACCATGATCGTTAGGGCCTGAGCCGCGGCCTGATACGTAACCCCGTACCGGTCCCGCACGTCGGGAGCGGAGACAATGGGAAACCCAATTGCATCCTCTGCTAGGCGAATGGCGGTTCCCCTGACCTTCTTTGCCCTGAGGGTTTCGAGCATGTCTTGAACAACCAAACGCAACGCGCTGATTTTCTCAACAGCCGCCGTTGCTTGGGTTCGGATGCCCTCTAGGAAAAAACACACCCACGGATCAAAGTTGCCGGTCCCGCTAACAGCTCGCAAGTGATCCTGATACTCCTCCCGCCGAGCTTCTAGGTATGGAGAAATATTCAGCAAGGGCTCCGAGAGGGCTTTACCGTCATGAAGAAGCAAGAGAAGAGCGATGAGACGACCGAGACGGCCGTTTCCATCTAGGAACGGGTGGATCGTCTCGAATTGATAGTGAGATACAGCCGCCCGTACTAAGACGTGGGCTGTCTTCTCATTGTGCATCCACGTTTCCCAGTTGTAGATCGCGTCCACTACGTATTCCCAGGGAGGGGGAACAAACGTGGACTCTTCTATGGTCGCCCGCGGGTGGGGGCCGATGAAATTCTGCCGCGTTCGAAACTCCCCTTTGTCGCCGTCCGTCCAGCGTGCGTCGTTCTGCATCAAGATGCGGTGCAACTGCTTAATGAGATTGACCCCAAGAGGTGCACCTTGCTTGATCAGACCGACCCCGACTTCAAAGGCTCGAATCTGATCAAGTACCTCGGTCACCTCAGCAGAGGGAGTCTCTTGGAAAAGCTCTGACTGGAGCACTTGCGGCAGAGTCGTATGAGTCCCTTCGAGTTTGGAACTGCTCACGGCTTCCGCTCGGATGATCGGGCGAGCTAGCAAGCCGGGATTCGGGAGGCGGTTTCCCTCGCCACTCAGAATTCCAAGTTCGAGGACAGCGTCGGCTAAAAGCCTCCACGTTGAATCGGTTAGTGAGATTTTGCTGGGAAGTGGAGCAGGCACGTAGGCAAAGTGGTCATATTCGCGACCAAAGGCATCCTTGCCCTGAATGGCCACCAGATCCCCGATAGAAGATTTCTTGAACTTCTCGACATCCATGCAAGCAAACTCCGGTTTGTCTTTAATCCCAATTCTGTCATTCCAACTTGGCTTGTGCATCGTAGCATGAACACAAGATAATCCACAAGTTTCTTGTGTTTTATCTTGATCTGGAATCACAGAAGAGGGACGATGCCCTTATGGAGAGCAGCCCTCGCACCCTCGTAGAGGCAATTACTCACTTCTCAGACCTAGACGTGGCAACAGACTTCTTTGCCCGTATGCGTTGGCCTGAGGGGCCAACCTGCCCGCGCTGTGAGTGCCCGGAGTACTCCCACCATAAGAAGCGTCGGCTCTGGCAGTGCAAGGCGTGTCGCTATCAGTACTCCGTCAAGAAGGGGTCGATCTTTGAGGACTCCGCTATCCCGCTAACCAAATGGCTCCCTGCCGTGTGGCTCATCGCCAACTGCAAGAACGGGATCAGCTCGCACGAACTCGGGCGCAAGATCGGCGTCACCCAAAAGACGGCTTGGTTCATGACTCACCGAATCCGCCTCGCCATGCAAACAGGTTCCTTCGAGAAGTACGCGGACAAGTTCGACGGAGCCGTGGAAGTAGACGAGACGTACATCGGCGGCAAGGCTCGAAGCATGAATGCCGCCCGCCGTCGCCGCTGGGAAGCCGAAGGCGGGTCCAAAGGGCACAGGGGCAAGACAGGCGTAATCGGGTTCAAGCAGCGCGGCGGTGAGATAGCCGTGGCGGTGATCCAGGGCGACACCAAGAAGGAAAGCCTTCAGCGAGAGGTTCGGTGGCGAGTGAAGCCTGAGGCCACTGTGATCACAGACGAACTCAAGTCCTACGCGGGACTCGACCAGCACTACCAGCACGAGATCATCAACCACGCCGAAAAGTACGTGGACGGCATGATCCACACCAACGGGCTAGAGAACTTCTGGAGCCTCCTGAAGCGGTCCCTGGGCGGCACCTACGTCAGCGTTCGCCCCTACCACCTACGCCGCTACCTAGATGAGCAAGCGTTCCGCTACAACAAGCGTGAGATGGCGGACGGCGAGCGAGTGCAGAAGCTGGTCGGGGGGATCGACGGCAAGCGGGTCACGTGGAAGGAACTAACCGGCAAGGAGAAGCCTGCCCCCAAGCCGGAGCAGCGTGCGGTCAGTCGCTACCCAATGGGACCGTTCTAGAGTGAGGCGTGCTTGAAGTAGCGGACCACATCAATCTCTGGACCTCGATACCAGGGACCGTGCTCTTCGGGGCGGTCATTACACTCGTCGTTCTGCCGGTGTCGTTCATGGCCTTGGTCTTCGGGTACTTCCTGCCCAGGCCCCTCGGAGTGATCGCAGGCACCCTAATAGGGGCCGTGGCGGCTTACGTCGCGCTGTACATGTGGAACTGTTGGGGCTGCGACGACCATCAGATCAATCGACGATTCGTTGATCCCATAGCGACATACGTGGGAGCACTATCCATGGCCTACGCGATTGCGCGGCTAGGTCAGTCGGGCAAGAAGAAATATGAAGAACACATGAGCGACTGGCCCAAGCCCAGGAATAGGTGAGAGGCAACTTTCGGGCCACGAAAAGGGTCAGGGACAAAGCCACCAGCGGGCCTACGACCGAAAGAACCTTCCCGAAGGTGCCCATAACCTCCGTGATCCAGAGAAAGGGCGAGAGGAAGAAGGCGAAGGCGACTGCCACTAGATAAAGCCCGGTGACGATTAGCTCGCGTCGCAAGCCTTGAACCTTCTCGTCCTGCCCCACCTCTAGAAGGGCTCCTTCGCGGTTCTCTGCTGCGGGGCTTCCGCTAGGCGAAAGTGGTGCAGCAAGGAACGCACCGCCGCCCGACCCATCAGATGCGCGCTAGGAAGTCGAGGCCCGCGGCCGACATCGCTTTCTGCATCCAGATCGAGATCTGGAAGAGCTGGTTGGTGATGAACAGCAGGCCCACGATCACCAGTAGGACGCCACTGGCGAGCGATACGACCCTCGTGTGTTTGCGGAGCCAGCCGACCACCCCGGTCAGACGAGTCACTCCTAGCCCGGCGAGGATGAAGGGAACGCCCAGCCCCAGCGAGTAAGCGGTTAAGAGCAGCGCGCCCTCGCCCGCCGAGCCGCCGCGACCCGCTGCCAAGGTCAGCACCGATCCCAGGATCGGTCCGATGCAGGGACTCCATCCAAAGGCGAACGCTCCGCCCAACACCGCCGCACCCCACAGTCCTGCACCCGGCTTCGGGTGGAAGCGCGCCTCGCGCTGCAGGAACGGGACCTTGATGACGTTCATGAACACCAGGCCCAACAAGATGATGAACAAGCCGCTGAAGATGCGGAACTGGTCCTGGTAGTCGCGCAGCGCCTGGCCCAGCAGCGTCGCGGTCGCGCCCAAGGGGACGAAGACCGCGGTGAACCCGGCTACGAAAACGAGAGAGGCGATCGTGGCCCGCAGGGTCTTGGTGCGCGCGGTCATCGCGTCCGCCCCCGCCGTCATGCCGGACATATACGAGATGTAGCCGGGCACCAAGGGCAACACACACGGTGACAAGAACGAGACGATGCCCGCGCCGAACGCGAGCGGGACGGTGGGGTCGGCCACTATCCGGCCCGCGCTGCTAGTGAATCGAGCAACTGGAACAGGGTCTCGCGCGTTAGGGGCCCGGGGATGTGCTCGAGGATCACGCCCCGCTCGTCGAGGAAGAAGGTCTCGGGCTGGCCCGTCAGCCCGAAGTCGTCGTAGATCGCGAGGTCCTCGTCCCGGACGTGCGCGTAGTCCAGGTCGTAGCGCTCGGCGAACTCGATCGCGCTGCTGCGGGCATCGCGGATGTCGACGCCCACGAACTCGACCTGATCGCCGTAGCGCGCCGCGGCCTCGCTGAGCATGGGGGCCTCGTCCTTGCAGGGCACACACCAGGACGCCCAGAAGTTCACGACCACCGGCTTCCCCCGCAGGTCTTCCAGAGCCAGCTCCCCTTCGCCGTTAAGGAGCTGGGCTTCGAAAGAGGGTGCGACATCGCCCACCTGAGGGGGTGGTGAGTTGTTGATCAGGGCGACTGAAAGCAGCCCCAAGAAGGCTATCGCCGGGAGCAAGATCACGGCCATGCGGACCCAGCGGGCCCCGCTGCGGGGGGCAGTCACGGCCGCCGTCTCATCCATGCAGCCATCTTCCCAGCTCGGGGAAAAAACCTTCGCGCTCTCTCTGGACGGTGACGCGGAGCACGGTTAGTTTCTCCGGTGAGGACCGCGCCCTCACGTCGTTGCCGCTCGACCAGGAGGTGCGCCATGTCGCTCGATCACAGTCCCTTCGTCGCTTCCCTGCCCCCTCGTGAACAGCAACGCTTGCTGGATCGGGCCGTTCCCAGGCAGCTGGAACGGGGCGACGCCCTCTATCTCACGGGCGATGAGGAACGACGGGTGCACGTCGTGGAAAGCGGCATCCTGAAACTTGCGTGCTGCGATGCCGAGGGCCGGGAGACCACGCTGGCCCTCGCCCTGCCGGGCGATCTCGTAGGTGAGACCTCCGCTTGCGACGGTGACCTCCAGCCTCTCGACGTGATCGCGCTGACCCCGACGAAAGTGATCGGCATCGACGCCGAGCTCTTCATCGACGTTGCCACACGGAACGCGGACGCCGCCCTCGAACTCGCGCGCACCTTCGCTGCACGCATGCGCTGGGTCACCGCGACCGCCAGTGAGCGCACCACGAACGATGTGCCCTCGCGACTCGCCGCCCGCCTCCTGGACCTGGCCGAGATGATCGGCCGTATGCGCTCGGGCACCATCGAAGTGGACCTCCCCTTGACGCGTACCGACGTCGGACAGATGGCGGGGATGTGTAGGGAGAGCGCGTCCAAGACGCTGACCAGTTGGAAGCGCCAAGGGGTCTTGGAGCACAACGGCAAGACGTTGCGGATCTTCCGGCCCGACGCGCTGGAACGGATCAGGTGCGCAGGGCGCGCCGCAGAACCTTTCCGGTCAAGAGATGCGGCAGATCGTCTGTGATCTCGATAGAGCTCGGGCACTTGAATCGCGCTAGGCGCATCTGCACATCGGCAACAAGTTCTGCTTCAGTGGCCTCGGCGCCCGGCTCGAGCACCACGTAA
>Ga0208612_1000383_pt1 | contig 19912 bp, 29 predicted proteins | sample AntDryMetagUQ889_FD_188089 | JGI IMG/M metagenome (GOLD analysis project Ga0208612, IMG submission 188089) | Polar desert microbial communities from Antarctic Dry Valleys - UQ889 (SPAdes) | ecosystem: Environmental > Terrestrial > Soil > Desert | place: Antarctic Dry Valleys | collected 2008-12-31 | reverse complement strand
GCCAGATCCCAACGGGAACCATCGTCCACAACGTCGAGCTCATCCCCGGCCAGGGTGGCCGCCTGGGCCGCGCCGCGGGCACCTCGATCCAGGTGGTGGCGAAGGAAGGCGACATGGTGACACTTCGCCTTCCCTCGTCGGAGATGCGCATGGTCCGCCCGAACTGCCGCGCCACCGTCGGCACCCTCTCGAACTCCGAGCACCAAAACGTCACGGTCGGCAAGGCTGGCCGAAGCCGGCACAAGGGCATTCGCCCACAGACGCGAGGCGTCGCCATGAACCCCGTCGACCACCCGCACGGCGGTGGCGAGGCCCATAAGACTCCCGGCGGCCATCCGCGCACCCCGTGGGGCAAGCCCACGCTGGGCTACCGGACCCGCAAGAAGAGCAAGGCGTCGAGCGCGATGATCGTGCGCGGCCGCAGGCGAGGCAAGAAGAAGAGGTAATTAGGCATGGGACGCTCAACAAAGAAAGGACCGTTCGTCGAGGAGCGCCTCATGGGGCGGATCACCGCGATGAACGAGTCGAACCAGAAGTCCATGGTCAAGACCTGGTCGCGCACCTCAACCGTCTTCCCGGAGATGGTGGGCCACACGATCGCCGTCCACGACGGCCGCAAGCACGTGCCCGTCTTCATCTCGGAATCGATGGTCGGCCACAAGCTGGGCGAGTTCGCGCCCACCCGCACCTTCCGCGGCCACGGCGGCAAGGAGCGATAGGTATCTGATGAGCGACGTAAGGCGCGAAAGAAGCATGAGTGCCGGTAGGTATCTCCGATGAACGACGCAGACGTACCCGTCGTTCGCGCGAGCGCCCGCTATCTGCGGGTCGCGCCGCGCAAGGCGCGCCTGATCGCAGACCAGGTACGCGGCCTCAGCGTGCCCGAGGCCCAGGAGCTCCTCGACTTCTCGACGCGCTCGGCCGCGCAAGACCTCCGCAAGCTGATCGACTCGGCCGCCGCCAACGCCGAGAACAACCACGACCTGGTCGCCGACGAGATGGAGATCGCCGAAATCCGCGTAGACCAGGGCCCTACCCTCAAGCGCTGGCGCCCGCGGGCCAGGGGACGCGCCACCCGCATCGAGAAGAAGACCAGCCACGTCTTCGTCGCCCTCAAGCCAACCGAAAGTTAGAGATTTCCTAATGGGTCAAAAAGTTCATCCCGAAGGGTTCCGAGTCGGATACATCCACGACTGGAAGTCGAACTGGTTCAACCAGCGCGAGTTCGCCGACTACCTCCTCGAGGACCTCAACATCCGCGACCACATCGAGAACCGGCTCTCCCATGCCGGGCTCTCCGACATCACGATCGTGAAGCAGCGCGGTGAGATCACCGTGGACATCCACACGGCCCGCCCCGGCATCGTGATCGGTAAGTCCGGCTCCGAGGTAGACGCGCTCCGCCGCGACCTCCACAAGCTGACCTCGAAGCCGGTCAAGGTAAACATCAAGGAGATCAAGCGGCCCGAGCTGGACGCCAAGCTCGTCGCGCAGTCGATCGCCGAGCAGCTCCAAAACCGCGTCGCCTTTCGCCGCGCGATGAAGCGCGCGCTCACCTCTGCCATGCGCTCCGGCGCCAAGGGCGTGAAGGTCCAGGTCTCCGGCCGGCTGGGTGGCGCCGAGATGGCCCGCACCGAGGGCTACTCGGACGGCCGCGTTCCTCTTCACACGCTTCGCGCCGACATCGACTACGGCTTCGTCGAGGCGAAGACAACGACCGGGCGGATCGGCGTCAAGTGCTGGATCAACAAGGGCGAGGTAATGCCCGAGGGCTACCGCACTGCCTCGGACGAGCTCGACGAGCTTCAGCCCCGCAACCGCAAGAAGCGTGACCGTGACCGCGACCGTCGTTCTCGCGACGGCGCTTCGTCCGGTTCGCCGGCCGCCTCCAAGCCCGCTTCGGCAGCCACGCCTGCGCCCGCCGCAGCCACACCCGCACCCGCAGCGCCCACGCCCCCACCCGCGGCGGCCACACCCGCACCCGCAGCGCCCACCGCCGAGGCTTCGACTGCCGCCGCAGTGGACGAGCCTGCCGCCGCGCCCGCCGAGGCGCCCGCGACGCCGCAGGAGGGGAGCTCCTGATGCTGGCCCCCAAGCGAGTCAAGTACCGCAAGCAGATGCGCGGCAAGCGCCGCGGCTTCACGAAGGGCGGCTCGGAGGTCAACTTCGGCGAGTACGGCCTGAAGGCGCTCGATCGCGGCTGGGTCACCAACCGCCAGATCGAAGCCGCCCGTGTCGCTATGACCCGAAAGATCAAGCGTGGCGGAAAGGTCTGGATCAACGTGTTCCCGGACAAGCCCTACACGTCGAAGCCCGCCGAGACCCGGATGGGCTCGGGCAAGGGCAATCCCGAGGGCTGGGTCGCGGTGGTAAAGCCCGGCCGCGTCCTGTTCGAGCTCTCGGGCGTGCCCGAGGACCTCGCCAAGGAGGCCATGCGCCTTGCCGGTCACAAGCTGCCGATCAGGACCAAGTTCGTAACGCGAGAGGGGTCTGAGCAGTGAGGGCCTCGGACGCGCACGCACTTTCTGACCCGGACATCGTGGAAGCGCTTCGCAACGCGCGCGAGGAGTCGTTCAACTTGCGTTTTCGCCACGCGACGGGCGAGCTCGAGAACACCGCCGGCATCGGCAGCTCACGCCGTGATCTCGCGCGCCTGCTCACGATCGCCCACCAGCGCGGCATCGACGTCGAGAAGGAACTGAGGAACCGTGGCTGACGAAGAAGAAAACGTGAATGAAGAGACGACTGACGCGCCGGAAGAAGCTCCCGCCGAGGAAGCTCCAGCGGCCGACGAAGCCCCTGCGGCTGAAGAGACTCCGGCTGAGGCCCCCGAAGAGGTCCTGACGCCGAAGGAGGCGCGCAAACGCAGCCGCTCCACCCATAGCGGCGAGGCAGGCCCGGAGCGAAGCGGTGAAGAGCGCGCAACCCAGCGTGTCGAGACCCGGCGCGGGAACGCCGCCGCACGCTCCAGGCGCCGCTCCCAGGAGCGCGCGAAGCGCGGCGAGACCGGTCAGGGAACGCCGCCCGCCGAGCCCGAGCCCGGCGTTCGAAAGTCCCAGCTTGGAACCGTCGTCTCAGACAAGGCCGACAAGACGATCACCGTCAGAGTCGACATCGTCCGGCGCCACCGTCGCTATGAGAAGGTCGTTCGCCAGTCGGCGACCGTCCATGCTCACGACGAGCAAAACGAGGCCTCCGCCGGAGACACCGTCCGCGTCATCGAGTCCCGTCCCATGTCTCGCCTCAAGCGCTGGCGCCTGGTCGAAGTGGTCGAGAAGGCGAGGTAGGCAGGCGATGATCCAGCAGGAGTCACGCCTACGCGTCGCCGACAACTCGGGAGCGCGCGAGATCCTTTGCATCCGCGTGAAGGGCGGCCACCACCGTCGCTACGCGGGCGTGGGCGACATCATCACCGCGACGGTCAAGACCGCGACGCCACACGGCGGCGTCCGCAAGGGCGAGGTCGTCCAGGCCGTGATCGTTCGCACCCGCAAGCAGCTCGGCCGCTCCGACGGCACCTACATCGCCTTCGACGAGAACGCCGCCGTGTTGCTCGACGCCCAGAACAACCCGCGCGGCACTCGCATCTTCGGCCCCGTCGCCCGCGAGCTCCGCGAGAAGAACTTCATGAAGATCGTCTCCCTGGCCCCGGAGGTGCTTTAGCCATGCCGAAGCGCCCCAGAAAGCCGGAGCCCAAGGGCAAGCCCATGCGCATCCGCTCCGAAGACGTGGTCCTGGTCACGTCCGGCAAGGACAAGGGCAAGACGGGCAAGGTGCTACGCACCGATCCCGGCAAGCGCCGTGTCTTCGTCGAGGGACTCAATATCGTGAAGAAGCACTCGCGCCCGCGATCCGTCAAGGACACGCAGCGCGGCGATGCCGGCGGCATCCTCGAGCAGGAGGGTCCGATCCACGTCTCCAACGTGATGCTGGTGGACCCGACCGACAACAAGCCAACCCGGGTCGGCGTGCGCCTTACCGACGACGGCAAGCGCCAGCGCTTCGCCAGGCGCACTGGTAACTCACTGGATTAATTTTGATGGAAGCTTCAACCGCGACACCCGAAAACGAGACGGCTGCGCCCCGAGAGGCCGCTCCGCCGCCGCGCCTTCGTGAGCGCTACGAGGCGGAGATCGTCGACGCGCTGACCAAGCGCTTCGGCTATTCGAGCCGTATGCAGGTGCCCGGCCTGACCAAGATCACGCTCAACATGGGCGTTGGCGACGCCAAGCAGTCGACGCCGATCCTCGAGGCCGCGATGGAGCAGCTCGGGACGATCACCGGCCAAAAGCCGAGCGTCCGGCGCGCCCGCAAGTCGATTGCCTCGTTCAAGCTCCGAGACGGCATGCCGGTCGGCGTTGCCGTGACGCTTCGGGGCGCTCGGATGTGGGAGTTCCTCGACCGCCTCATCTCGATCTCTATCCCCCGGATCCGCGACTTCCGTGGTATGTCGGCGCGCTCTTTCGACGGCCGCGGTAACTACTCCCTGGGAGTTCGCGAGCAGCTCATCTTCCCCGAGATCGACTACGACTCGATCGACGAGACGCGTGGTCTCGACATCGCCATCACCACCACTGCCCAGACCGACGAGGAAGGGTTTCATCTCATGCTCGCACTCGGCTTTCCCTTCTCTTCGGAGGGCCGCCCCGGCGAGGCCGACGAGGCCGCCTCAGAAGAGGAAGAGAAGCGCCACGAGGAGGCCCGGCTCCGCGCCGAGGCCGAGCAGGCCGCTCTCGAACAGCTGAAGGAAGAGAACCCCGAGGCTTATGAAAAGCCGGTCCGCTCAGACGAAGAAGGCGAAGAGGGCGAAGGCTCCGAGGGCGGTTCCGACTCAGACTCAGATTCAAGCGAAGGGACGGACAAGTAGACATGGCGAAGACCTCCAAGTTGGCCAAGCAGGGCCGCGAGCCCAAGTACGCAACGCGAAAGCACAACCGCTGTCGCCGCTGCGGGCGCTCACGCGCCTATTACCGGAAGTTCGGCCTCTGCCGGATCTGCCTGCGCGAGGCCGCGCACCGCGGCTACGTCCCCGGAATGACTAAGTCAAGCTGGTAACCCTCTCTCCTTACAAAGAACTTTCATGCTTACCGATCCGATCTCCGATTACCTGACCCGCGTGCGCAACGCGCTCCGGGCCGAGCACCCCGACGTGGAGGTGCCGTCGTCGCGCTTAAAGAAGGAGGTGACCCGCATCCTGAAGGAGCAGGGCTACATCTCTGACTTTGAGGTCGAGCCGACTCAGGTCGGCGAGGTCATCAAGATCCAACTCCGCTACTCGGACGGCCGCAAGCCCGTGATCACGGGCATCGAGCGCATCTCGCGCCCGGGTCGCCGGCGCTACGCGGACAAGACCGAGATACCGCGCGTCATGGGCGGTATGGGCACTGCGATCGTCTCGACATCGGTCGGCGTCATGACCGGGCACGAGGCGAAGGCAAAGGGCGTCGGCGGCGAAGTCGTCGCTTTCGTCTGGTGAGTGCCGGTAGGTCTCTATGAGCCGAATTGGACGCATGCCCATCGAAGTGCCGGACGGCGTGACCGTCTCGGTCGACCCTGGCCGCGTGTCGGTCAAGGGTCCCAAGGGCGAGCTGTCGACCGCCGTCAGCCGCGACATGAAGATCACCGAGGGCGAGGACGGCGCGCTCTCCGTCGAGCGCCCGACCAACCGCGGCGAGCATCGCGCCCTTCACGGGCTCACCCGCAGCCTGGTCGCCAACATGGTCGAGGGCGTCACCGCCGGTTACGAGAAGCGCCTTCAGATCCAGGGCGTCGGCTACAGGGCCGCGCTCTCGGGCAAGAACCTGAACCTGAGCGTCGGCTACTCGCACCCCGTGCAGATGGAGGCGCCCGACGGCATCGAGTTCGAGGTCCCGCAGCAGACTGAGGTGATCATCCGCGGCATCGACAAGCAGCTCGTCGGCGAGATGGCCGCCCGGATCCGCCGCGTGCGCCCGCCCGAGCCCTATAAGGGCAAGGGAATCCGCTACGCAGGCGAGCAGGTTCGCCGCAAGGTCGGAAAGAGGGCGTAAGAGACTTATGGCAGTCAAGACCAAGAACGCACAGCGGCTTCGCCGCCGTCGTCGTGTCCGCGCGAAGGTGCGCGGCTCGGCCGAGCGTCCGCGCGTCTCCGTCTTTCGCTCGAACCGCGGCATTGCCGCGCAGCTGATCGACGACGACGCCGGCAAGACGCTTTGCGCCGTCTCGTGGATCGAGGACGAGCTTCGAAAGCTCGATCGCGCCGACCAGGCAAAGAAGGCGGGCGAGCTCCTGGCCAAGCGCGCTTCGGACGCCGGCGTCAAGTCGTGCGTGTTCGACCGTGGCGGCTACCGCTATCACGGCCGCGTTGCCGCGTTCGCCGAGGGCGCGCGCGAAGGCGGATTGAAATTCTGATGCCTCTACCCTCTTTGGTTCGATGAGTCGCGAGCGCGAGTACAAGACCGTGAGCCCCCAGGGGCTCGATCTCCAAGAGCGCGTGATCGAGATCAACCGCGTCGCCAAGGTCGTCAAGGGCGGCCGGCGCTTCTCGTTCACGGCACTCGTCGCTGTCGGCGACGAGCGGACGGTCGTCGGGATCGGCTACGGCAAGGCCCGCGAGGTCCCTCTCGCGATTCAAAAGGCCGTCGAGAATGCCCGCAAGGACCTGATCGAGGTGCCCATGTACGGCCAGACGATCCCGCACAAGATCGTCGGCCGCTACGGGGCGGGCCACGTCGTCCTTCGCCCGGCCAGTCCCGGTACCGGCGTCATCGCCGGCGGTGGCGTTCGCGCCGTGCTCGAGCTCGCCGGCATCCGTGACGTTCTCTCGAAGTCGCTCGGCACCCAGAATCCGATCAACCTCGTGAAGGCCACGATGGACGGCATCCACCAGCTTCGCCGCCCCCAGGACGTCGCAAAGCTTCGCGGCCTCACGGTCAATCAGGTGCTCGGCCTCGACAAGATGGCCGAGGCAAAGAAGCTTCGCGAGTCCGAGAACGGCGACGCCGTCGACGTGACTCCGGTCCCGGTCGCGGTAGGGGCGGATGCGGGGTCTGACGCCGAATCACCCAGCGCGGGGACTGACCCGTCGACCTCAGACGCTGAGAACTCTTCGGACGCTGCCGGGGGGTCTGACCCAGTGTCCGGCGCTGGCGAGACGTCCGATGCCTGAGGTTCACCTCAAGCAGGTCCGCTCGCCCATCGGCTCGGACAAAAAGCAGCTGGCGACGCTTCGCACCTTAAAGCTCGGCCGCATCGGCCGGGAGTCAAAGCTCGAGGACACGCCGCAGTTTCGCGGCGCGCTCGCGAAGGTCGAGCACCTCGTCGAGGTCCAGGAGTCGTAAGTGACCCGCCTCGACCCCGAAGAGATCGGCCTCCACACCATCCGCCCCAAGGCGGGCTCGCGCCATGCTCGCAAGCGGCTCGGCCGTGGCAAGGGCTCCGGCCAGGGCAAGACTGCAGGCCGCGGCCACAAGGGCGCGGGCGCTCGCGCAGGCTCCAAGCGTCGCGTCGGCTACGAGGGCGGGCAGAACCCGATCCACATGCGGACGCGAAAGCTGAAAGGCGCGACCAAGAAGATGTCGATGCCGTTCGAGCCCTTCCGCACCCACACGCAGCCCGTGAACGTCTCCGATCTCGAGGAGCGGTTCGATAAGGATTCAGAGGTGACGCCGGACACGCTCCGCGCCGCCGGGCTCGCCACGCGCCGCCACCCGGTCAAGGTGCTCGGGCGCGGCGAGATTTCGACAGCGCTTACCGTTCGCGCGCACGCCTTCTCGGCATCGGCCCGCGAGAAGATCGAGGGTGCCGGCGGCACCTGCGAGATCATCGAGTAGGTAGATGCTCCAGACCATCGCCAACGCCTTCAGCGTTCCGGAGATCCGGCGGAAGCTGGCGTTCACGGCCGCGATGCTGCTCCTCTACCGCCTCGGCGCGTACATCCCCTCGCCGGGCGTCGATGCTGCCGCGCTCGAAGGGCTCGAGGACAACTTCGCCGGCTCCAACATTCTCGGCTTCCTGAACCTGTTCTCGGGCGGCTCGCTGCAGCGGCTCTCGCTCTTCGCGCTCGGGATCATGCCCTACATCACCGCCTCGATCATCCTGCAGCTCCTGACCGTGGTGGTGCCCGCCCTCGAGCGCCTCTCCAAGGAGGGCGAGGTCGGGCAGCAGAAGATCACGCAGTACACGCGCTATCTCACCGTGGGCCTCGCGGCCGCCCAATCGGTCGGTTACGTCTTCCTCTTCAACTCCGCCGGCTTCGGCGGCACGGACGTGATCGACGGCGCGCTCAACTTCGGCAACGTGATGCTGATCGTGATCTCGCTTACAGCGGGAGCCACCCTGCTCATGTGGTTCGGCGAGCTGATCACCCAGCGCGGGATCGGCAACGGCATCTCGCTGATGATCTTTGCCTCGATCGCCGCCTCCATCCCGGGCGGACTCCAGGCGTGGTGGACCAACTCGGACCAGGTCTTCGTCGTGATGATGCCCTTCGTCGCGCTTGCCGTGATCGTCGGCATCGTCTACGTGCAGGAGGGCCAGCGCCGGATCCCTGTCCAGTACGCAAAGCGCGTGGTGGGACGGCGCATGACCACGGGCGGCTCGACCTACCTGCCGCTTCGCGTGAACATGGCGGGCGTCATCCCGGTCATCTTCGCCGCCTCGATCATGGCGTTTCCGCCCACGGTCGGCCAGCTTCTCGGCGGCGGCGCACAGGAGAGCTTCTGGATCGACTTCGCAAGCTTCTTCAACCCGAACGGGTGGGCTTATGTGCTCGGACAGACCTTCTTCATCGTCATGTTCACCTACTTCTACACGGCGGTCACCTTCAACCCCGTCGACCAGGCCGACAACCTGAAGAAGTACGGGGGCTTCATCCCAGGGGTGCGACCGGGGCGACCTACCGCCGAATATCTCGATCGGATTCTCTCCAGGCTGACGTTTCCGGGCGCGCTCTATCTGGGCGCCGTCGCCGCGCTGCCGACGCTCCTGATCTCGCAGACCTCCGCCAACTTCTTCTTCGGCGGCACCTCGATCCTGATCGTCGTCGGCGTCGCGCTCGACACGGTAAAGCAGCTTGAAGCGCAGCTAATGATGCGGAACTACGAGGGTTTCCTCAAGTAGGAAGCCTGGCGGCGGGCGGGTAGGCTCTCTCGCCCAATGTCCCAGCTAAATCTCGTACTTCTCGGCCCGCCTGGTTCAGGCAAGGGCACCCAGGGCGAGCGGCTCCAGGACGACCTGGAGCTCCCGTATTACGCGACAGGCGACATCCTGCGCCGCGCCGTGCGCGAGGAGACGGACATCGGCAAGGACGCGAAGTCCTACATGGACAAGGGCGACCTGGTCCCCGACGAGGTGATCATCGGCGTCATCGCCGAGCGGATCGATTCGCACGAGGCGGAGGACGGCTTCATCCTTGACGGCTTTCCGCGGACCGTCGGCCAGGCGGAGGCGCTTGCCGAGAAGCTCGAGGAGCTTCGCACCCGCCTCACGGCCGCGATCCTGATCTCGGTCTCCGACGAGGAGGTCGTGCGCCGCCTCGGCGGCCGGCGGACCTGCCCCAACGGCCACATCTTCCATCTCGAGTTCGACCCGCCCGAATCCGAGAACGTGTGTGACGTCTGCGGCGAGGACCTCTACATCCGCGACGACGACAAGCCGGACGTCATCAAGAACCGCTTGGCCCAATATCGCGAAAAAACGGCACCCCTGGTGGATTGGTACGACGAGCGCGGCCTGCTGGAGCGAATCGACGGAGCGAACGCGCCGGACGACGTCTACGAGGACGTGCGCGCGCTGATGGCGACCCTTCGCATGGAGGAAGAAGCCTGATCGCCTCCCTCCGTCAGCGAGGGCTACGCTAGCCGCCGTGTACAAGGGTGGCATCATCCTAAAGACGCCGGCTCAGATCGAGTCGATGGCCGCGGCGGGCGAGGTCCATGCCCGGTGCCTTCGCATGCTGATCGGCAAGTGCCGGCCAGGCGTCACCACATCAGAGCTCGACGAGGCCGCCGAGCGCTTCATCCGCTCGCAGGGAGCAACCCCCACCTTCAAGGGCTATCGCGGCTTTCCCGGCTCGATCTGCGCCTCGCCGAACGCGATGGTCGTCCACGGCATCCCCGATGCACACGCCCTCCGGAAGGGCGACGTGCTCTCGATCGACGTCGGAGTGACCAAGGACGGGTGGGTCGCAGACGGCGCCGTGACCGTGCCGATCGGCGAAGTGACTGAAGAGACCACCCGCCTGCTCGCCGCCACCGATGCCTCACTCCATGCAGGCGTGGCCGCAGCGCAGCCCGGCGGGCGCCTCGGTGACGTCTCGAGCGCCGTGCAGGAGACCGTCGAAGCAGAGGGCTTCAGCGTGATCCGCAGCCTGGTCGGCCACGGCGTCGGGCGCGACATGCACGAGGATCCCCAGGTGCCCAACTTCGGCACGACGGGGCGCGGGCCAGAGCTCGAGCCGGGAATGGTCTTCGCGCTCGAGCCGATGACCGCGGCGGGCACACGCGACGTTGTCACCGGCGGCGACGGCTGGGCCGTGTATTCCGCGGATGGATCGGTCACTGCCCACTTCGAGTTCACGATCGCCGTGACCGAGGATGGGCCCCGGATCCTCACTCCGTGGCACGAATAAGCCGCCCAGCAGCCAGGCGCCGTATTGCTATCCTCATCAGCCGGCTTTCGAGCCGGATTTGGCCTGCTTGTCCGATTCATGGGACCAGCGGGCTTTCTGAACGATACGACCCTGGGAAGGCGCGAAAATCGCGTTGAAAGTAAGAGCGTCCGTAAAGCCGATGTGTGAAAGGTGCCGCGTGATCAAGCGGCGCGGCGTCGTGCTGGTCATCTGCTCGAACCCCAGGCACAAGCAGCGACAGGGCTAGAAGGAGCATCAGAAGAACTTGGCACGCATCGCGGGAGTCAACCTTCCACTCAACAAGCGGGTAGAGATCGGTCTCACCTACGTCCACGGCGTCGGTCGCTCGACGGCGAATGACATCCTGGAGAAGGCGAAGGTCGACCCGAACACCTATGTCAAGGACCTCACCGAGGACGAGACGATCAAGCTTCGCGAGGCGGTCGAGGACGCCGAGGTCGAAGGCGACCTTCGCCGCGAGCGCTCGCAAAACGTCAAGCGCCTGTCCGAGATCGGCTCCTACCGCGGCCTTCGGCACCGCCGCGGGCTGCCGACGCGCGGTCAGCGCACGAAGACCAACGCTCGCGCCCGCAAGGGCCCGAAGCGCATGTCCATCGCCGGCAAGAAGAAGCCGGCTAAATGAGTCCTCAGCCCCGCAAGAAGGGACGCACGCGCCGCAGGGTTCGCAAGAACGTCCCATATGGGATCGCCCACATCAAGACTTCGTTCAACAACACGATCGTCACGATCACGGACCCCGAGGGCAACGTGATCGTGTGGGAGTCCGCCGGCTCGGCCGGATTCAAGGGCTCGCGCAAGTCGACCCCGTTCGCTGCGCAGGTGACGGCCGACGCCGCCGCCCGCAAGGGCATGGAGCACGGACTCGAGCGCGTCGAGGTCCACGCCAAGGGCGCGGGCTCCGGCCGCGATACCGCGATCCGCTCGCTCCAGGCCGCTGGCCTGAACGTCACCACCGTCAAGGATGTCTCGCCGCAGGCCCATAACGGCTGCCGCCCCAAGAAGAGACGGAGAGTCTGATGGCGCGCGATACAGGAGCCCAGTGCAAGCAGTGCCGCCGCGAGGGCCAAAAGCTTTTCCTGAAGGGCGAGCGCTGCCTGACTGACAAGTGCGGCGTCGAGCGCCGCTCGTACCCGCCGGGCGAGCACGGCCGCACGCGCGTGCGCGCTTCGGAGTACCGCAACCAGCTTCGCGAAAAGCAGAAGACGCGCCGCTACTACCAGCTCCTGGAAAAGCAGTTCCGCGCCTACTACGAGAAGGCCGCGCGCCAGCCCGGCGTCACTGGCGACAACCTTCTGCGTCTGCTCGAGCGCCGCTTCGACAACGTCTTGGTCCGGCTCGGCTTCGCGGCTTCCCGCCGCCAGGCGAGGCAGCTGATCGGCCACGGACACTGGCTCGTGAACGGCCGCCGGGTTGACATCCCGAGCTACCAGGTGCGACCCGATGACCTGATTCAGGTCAAGCCGGACACGAAGGCGACGGACGTTGTCCGCGCCGCAACAGAGTTGACCGCCGCGGTACCGCCGTGGCTGCAAGCAGATCACGACTCCCTGACCGCAAAGGTCCTCCGCCTGCCAGAGCGCGCGGAGATCGAGACCCCGGTTCAGGAGCAGTTGATCGTCGAGCTCTACTCCAAGTAGACGCTCCCTTAAACGCGACCCAAAGACCGGAGTGATTCCATGACCACCCTGCCCGAATTCCAAGTGCCGAAGATCTCGAAGGAAGACGTCGACGAGAACAAGGGCACCTTCACCATCGAGCCTCTCGACAAGGGCTTTGGCTACACGTTCGGCAACAGCCTTCGCCGCGTGCTGCTCTCCTCGCTCGGTGGAGCTGCGATCACAAGCGTCCGTATCGAGGGAGTCGCGCACGAGTTCTCGACCGTGCAGGGAGTCAAGGAGGACGTGACCGACATCGTCTTAAACCTGAAGGACATCGTCGTGCGCATGCACACCGATGCCGACGAGATCGAGGCGCCCCTGGTGGCCACCGGCCCCGGCGTGGTTACCGCGAAAGACATCGACCTGCCGGCCGGCGTCGAGATCTTGAACCCCGACGCGCCGATCGCGACGCTCGAGAAGAAGACCAAGCTCGAGATGTACCTCACGATCGGCCGCGGCCGCGGCTACTCGCCCGCCGAAGAGAACAAGTCCGACGATCAGCCAATCGGCGTCGTCCCGATCGACTCGATCTTCTCGCCGATCCGCCGCGCCGCCTACTCAGTGGACTCCGCCCGCGTCGGGCAGCGCACGGACTTCGACAAGCTCGCGCTCGAGGTCGAGACCGACGGCTCCATCGAGCCCGGCTCGGCCCTTCGCGAAGCCGCCGAGATCCTGATCAAGTCGCTTGCGATCTTCACCGACGCCGATCGCGTCGAGGAGCTGACCGCGCGCGACAACTTCGACGCGCTGGCCGCGGAGGGCGTTGCGCCCGGCGCTGCTCCCGCGACGGACGGCGACGATCGCCTGATCGAGGAGCTCGAGGTTGGCGTCCGCGCCTACAACTGCCTCAAGCGAGCCGGCATCCAGACCGTCGGCGATCTCGTCCAGCGCTCCGAATCGGAGCTGAACGCGATCCCGAACTTCGGCCGCCGCTCGACCGAAGAGGTCATCGACGCGCTCCACCAACTCGGGCTCGACCTCCGCGGCGAGTAGGTTCTCCAGCCGGTTGTTCCCATGCGCCACTCGAAGCAAAAAGGCAAGCTCAATCGCGACAAAGCGCACCGCAAGGCGCTGATGCGAAACCTGTGCCGCGAGGTCATCGACCACGAGCGGATTACGACGTCCCAGGCCAAGGCAAAGGCCGTCAAGCCTCAGCTCGAGAAGCTGATTACGCTCGGCAAGCGCGGCGATCTTCATGCGCGGCGTCAGGCTCTCTCAGAACTCGGGCAGGACAAGTTCCTGGTCCACAAGCTCTTCGAGGAGATCGCCCCTCGCTATGAGGAACGCCCCGGCGGCTATACGCGCATCGTGAAGCTTGGCCCCCGCCGGTCAGATTCGACCGAGATGGTCTTCCTCGAGCTGGTCTGAGGAGCCTGCAAACCGGCGCCTGGCGGTGTCCTCGGATGATCGCCTCATTCACTTGGGATTTAGCCAAGCTCATTTCGGCGATCATCCTGCGTCCTAGCCAGTCTTGGTTTTCGGGTCCTCAGTGAGTACGTACAAGCTCACGATCGCCTATGACGGGTCTGGCTTTAAGGGTTGGGCGCGGCAGCCTGGCCTGCGGACCGTTCAGGAGGTGGTTGAGGAGGGGGTTGGGCGGATTCTCGGTGGCGTACCGGTTGAGCTGAGCGTGGCCGGTCGGACCGATACTGGCGTTCATGCGCTTGGGCAAGTGGCGAGCTTCGAGCTCGACAGGGAGGCCCCGGATCGCTTCGCTACCCGGATCAACGCCGTCCTGCCTGCCGACGTATCCGTGCTCGCGTGCGAGCAGGCTCCGAACGGGTTCGACGCGCGGCGCTGGGCGAACTCGCGACGCTACCGATACCGGGTACTGATCTCCGAGCAGCGCACACCGTTCGAGGAGGGCAGAACCCTTTGGTGGCCTCACGCGCTGGATCGCGCGGCGATCGACGCATGCGCGGCGGCGATCGTTGGCGAGCATGACTTCACCGCGTTCACCCCGACCCAGACCGAGCACGTGCGGTTCGAGCGCAAAGTGATAAGCGCTGCCTGGGAGGACGAATGCGAAGCGGTCTTGGTCTTCGACATCACCGCCGACGCGTTCATGCGCAACATGATCCGCGTGCTCGTCGGGACGATGCTCGAGGTGGGCGGGGCCAAGCGGACGGTCGAGGACTTCTCGCAGCTCCTCGAGGGCGCGCCACGCGAGCGGGCGGGCGGGACTGCGCCGCCGCACGGCCTCTACTTCGCGGGCGTCGAGTTCGGCGACGGCCCGGCGTTCGAGCACGGCACCCCTTCATAGACTCGGGAGTTCGATGAGGGTTCTGGTCACGAACGACGACGGGATCGGCGCGGAGGGCATCCAGGCGCTTCGACGGGCGCTCCGCGAGCTCGATGACGTCGAGGTCCACTTGGTCGCGCCGGACTCGAACCGCTCAGCTACGGCGAGAAGCATCACCACCCGCTCGCCGCTGTGGGTCAAGGAGATCGAGTTCGGAGACGGCGACACTGGGTTCGCGACCGAGGGCACTCCGGTCGACTGCGTTCGCTTTGCCGACCTGGGGCTGCTAGGCGAAAAGCCTGAGCTGATCGTCTCGGGGATCAACCACGGCGCCAACCTAGGCGACGACATCACCTACTCGGGCACGGTCGCGGCAGCGTTCGAGGGCATCATCCTGGGCATCCCTGCCATCGCGATCTCGCTCCAGTCCGGGCCCGGGAACATGGGATTTCAGCCGGGGAGCGGCTTTGACTTCAGCTTCGCGGCCGCGCTGGCGGCGCGGCTGGTGAAAAAGATCCGCTCCGAGCCCCTGCCGGAGGGCACCCTTCTCAACGTAAACGTCCCGGCGGGCGAACCGGAAGGCGTCGAGGTCACCAAGCTCGGCAAGCGCCTCTACGACGACGAGCTGACGCTGGTCGAAGAGGACTCAGACGGCCGTCGCCGCTACAAGATCTACGGCTTCGAGCCTTCGTATGAGGACGAGCCCGGCACCGACCTCGTCGCGGTCGCCCACAACAAGGTCGCGCTCACGCCGATCCATTTCGACCTGACCCACCACGACGGCCTGGACGGCCTGAGCGAGTGGGACACCGCCGACCTCCTGGACGCCGCGGCAAAGGCCATCCCCAAGGCATGAGCCCGGAGTCAAAGAGCGCCGATCCCGCCGCCCGCGCCGACGAGCTGCGACACCAGCTCGAGCACCACAACGAGCTCTACTACCAAAAAGACGATCCTGAGATCGGCGACGACTCCTACGACGCCCTCATCGACGAGCTGCGCGCCCTCGAAGCCGAGCATCCCGAGCTTGAGACGCCCGAGTCGCCGACGCAGCGGGTGGGAGGGACCCCGCTTTCGCGGTTCGAGCAGGTCTCGCACCCCGAGCCGATGCTCTCGCTGGCGAACGCGCGCTCCGAGGAGGACATGCGCGCTTGGGAGAAGCGGATCGCGAACCTCCTCAAGCGCTTCGACATCACCGCGGCCGAGACGTCGTACGTCACCGAGCCCAAGATCGACGGCCTGGCCATCTCGCTCGTCTACGAGAATGGAAAGCTGGTGCGCGGCGCGACGCGCGGGGACGGGCGGATCGGCGAGGACGTGACCCACAACCTGCTCACGATCGACGACATCCCGAAGAAAATCGAAGACGCGCCGGAGATGATCGAGGTGAGGGGCGAGATCTACTACCCGCGCTCGGGCTTTATCCGCATGAACTCAGAGCGCGCCGAGGCCGGCGAGTCCACCTTCGCCAATCCGCGGAACGCTGCCGCCGGGACGATCCGCCAGCTCGACCCGAAGATCGCCGCGTCGCGCCCGCTCGCGATGTGGTGCTACGGGATCGGAACCCGGAAGGGCGTCCAGCACGAGACCCACCACGACGAGATCGAGTGGCTCCGTGAGCACGGCTTCGCCGTTGAGGGCGAGATCGAGCGCCACGAGGGGATCGACTCGGTCGTCTCGAAATGCACGTGGTGGGAGGAGCGCAGGGAGAGTCTCGACTACGAGATCGACGGCGTCGTCGTCAAGGTGAACGAGCGCGCGCTATGGCGCGAGCTTGGCGTCGTCGGGCGAGAGCCTCGCTGGGCGATCGCCTGGAAGTTCCCTCCGATCACCGCCACGACCGAGCTCAAGCACGTCGTCTGGAACGTCGGCCGGGTCGGGAATCTGATCCCGTTCGCGCAGCTCGAGCCGGTCGGCGTGGGCGGGGTGACGGTGAGCCAGGCGACCCTCCACAACGAGGAGGATCTGGCGCGAAAGGACGTTCGCGAGGGAGACATCGTGGTCGTTACCCGGGCGGGCGATGTGATCCCGCAGGTGATCGCCCCGCTGATCCAGCGCCGCGAGGGCAAGCGCCTGCGCAAGGCCAAGCCGCCGAAGAAGTGCCCACGTTGCGACACACCCACGGTGAAGCCCGAGGACTCGGTCTTCACGATCTGCCCGAACCGTCGCGGATGCCCCGGCCAGACCTTCCAGCGCGTCAAGCACTTCACGGCCGTGATGGACATCGAGGGCTTCGGCGAGAAGCTCTCATACCGCTTCCTGGACGAGGGGCTCATCTCAGATCAGGCCGACGTCTACGACATCACACAGGCAGACCTCGAAGGGCTCGAGGGCTTCGGCGAGATCTCGGCGCGGAACCTGAAGGGAGCCATCGACGCTTCGAAGTCAGAACCGTTCTCGATCGTCCTCTTCGCCCTCGGCCTCCCCGGCATCGGCTACGTCACGGCGCAGGCCCTCGCCGAGCATTTTGGCACCGTCGACGCTCTGCTCGAGGCGAGCTCAGAGCAGATCGAGGAGGTTGAGGGCGTGGGCCCGATCACTGCGGCCCAGATCGCCGACGAGCTGGCGGAAGAGCCGATCCGCGACCTGATCGCGCGGCTCCGCGAGCGCGGCCTTCGCTTCGAGCTCGACCCCGCCGAGCGCAGGGCACAGGGCGGCCCGCTCGAGGGAAAGACCTTCGTCATCACGGGCGCGCTCCCGAACCTCTCGCGCGACGAGGCGTCCAGCCGGATCAAGCGGGCAGGCGGCAAGGTGACGGGCTCGGTCTCGAAGAAGACCGACTACGTCGTCGCCGGCGATAGTCCGGGCTCGAAGCTCGCGAAGGCCGAGGACCTGGGCGTCGAAGTCATCGACGAGGCCGCGCTGGAGAAGCTGCTGACCGCATAAGCGCCTCCCGGCGCGCGCCCGAGCGCCCGAAAAGTCGCGCGGGGTCGGCATTTGCGGGCGCTCGGACCGCCGAGCCGTGGGGGTGACCGACTCGCGGGCGTTTTGAGGCACTACCGGCACGCTTGCGTCTAGACATGGCACACGAGGCACCGGATGCTTCCAGGCATGTTTCGAACGCGCCGCCCCCTCGCTCGAACGCGCCGCCCCCTCGCCGAACGCCCGGAAAGTCGCACCAGGCCGGTGTCTCCGGGCGGTCGACGGGATCGGCAGGTTGCGCGGATGGCCGCTGCGAGCGAGGGGGTACTGGACGTAGGCGAGTTGCGCTCATGCGGTCTCGACCGCCACGCGATCGCATTGCGTGATCGCAATGGCCGGCTGCATCGCCTTCATCATGGCGTGTACGCGGTAGGGCACCCGAACGTATCGCTGACAGGCCGTTTCATCGCCGCGTTCAAGGCGTGTCACGGTCACGCTGCGCTAAGCCATCGGGCCGCGGCGGCCCACCTCGGGATCACGGCCTGGGTCGAAGGCGACATCGAGCTGACGGCCCTGGACGGATTCGATCACGACCACGAGGGAATCGACGTCCACCGGTCGGCCTTCATCACTCGCGATGACTGCATGACACAGGACGGGATGCTGGTGACAAAGCCGACCTGGACAGTCGTGGCACTCGCCGCAGTGCTACCTCGGCACGAGTTGCGGGCCATCACTCGCGCAGCCCTGGGTAGTCATCTCACCAGCGTCCGCGGAATCCTGGAATTGCTGGATCGGCTCGGTGCGGTGCGCGGCTCACGTGTCTTGAGAGACATCCTCGCGCAGGGTCTGCCAACCCGTTCAGAGCTTGAGGATGTGATGCTCGGCGTGATTCTCGCGGGCGGCTTCGCCATGCCTGACGTGAACAAGCCCCTTTACCTAAACGGCCGCAAGGTAGTACCCGACTTCCGCTGGCCTCAGCAACGGCTGGTACTGGAGGCCGACGGCGCGCGCTGGCACGACGATGCGCTGGCGCGTGCCGACGACGCCGAGCGCCAAGCATTGCTCGAGTCGCATGGCGAAACGGTGTTGCGGGCTCGATGGGACCAAGCGACCCGTAAGCCTGGCTATGTGACTGAATTGCTCGGCGACGCAGGCGCCCCAGAGGGCTAGGTTGTCCACCGCGAGCGCTTGGAAATGCCGACCCGGATCGACTTTCCGGGCGCTCGCGCGGGTTCGCGCGCGGCGCTCGGGCTCAGCGGCCCGGGAGCTAGCCGAAGCGGGCGATGGCGGTTGCCATCTCGTCTTGAGCCCGCCGGGCCGAGTCGACGTTCACGCCGTTCATGAGGATCGAGAAGGCCACGAGCCCGCCGCCGGTGCGGCAATAGCCCGAGAGCGCGCTCACCCCTGAGATCGTCCCGGTCTTGGCGCGGCAGCTGCCCTCCGCGGCGGTGTTTCGCATCCGCCCGGAGAGCGTGCCCGTCTTTCCCGCGATCGCGAGCGAGTCGAAGAAGGCGCTTTTCTCCGAGTCGTCGCCCCGCATGTGGGCCAAAAGCTTCACCACCTTGCGCGGCGACGAAGTATTGGTCCGTGCGAGCCCTGAGCCGTTCACCATGTTGACGCCGCTCCCGGCCTTCTTCGCGAACTTCTCCGCGCGCTTGGCTCCGCGCTTCGTCGTCCCCTGCTTGCCGCGGCTCGTCCCTAGCCTTTTTAAGAGCATCTCTGCGTAGAAGTTGTCTGAGGGCGTGTTCGTCTGCTTCGCGAGTGTCTTCGCGGTGGGCGAGCGCATGAGAGCGAGGGGTGCGGAGCCGAGCGTGTTGGCCGAGGCTCCCCGGACCCTCACCTTCCCGGTTACGCGCACGCCGATGTCGCGTAGCTCGTCCTCGAGCTCATCCCCGGCGTTCTTGGCTGGGCTTTGCGCGTAGCGCCCGTCCTCGGTCCCGCGGTTGAACGAGAGGCCGGAGAGCGACGGCAGGTCGCCGGCATCCGGGTTCACGCCCGGGACCGGGACCGTTTTTTGGCCATCGAAGATCGTCGGGTCGGCGATGATGTCGCCCTTGACGGTTCGGATCCGGGCGTCCTTCACGGACCTGGCAAGCGGCCCGAGGCTCGTCAGAGGGAGATTCCTCTGGTCCGCAAAGCCCGGCGTCGCCAGGGCCGGGTCACCGTCACCGACCAGGATCAGGGCTCCCTTGAGGGTTCGCTCGCGCCCGCCCGTGCGCCTGCCCCTGGCGAACAGCCGCGTCTCCAGGCGTCCCTCGCCGCCGACGCGCTCGAGGTAGGCCGCGGTGGTGAAGAGCTTCGTGTTCGAGGCTAGGCTCCGCGAGCTCTTCCCGGAGTCCGAGTAGAGCTTTCGGTTCGAGCTTCGGCCGATCCGCGACACATACGCACCACTGGCGCCGCCAACTGACTCCATCTGACGCTCTAGATGTCCTGCCCACGGACGTTGTGAACGCGGCTGATCGGCGGCCGGTCACCGAGCGAGCTGTGAGGGCGTCGCCGGTTGTAGTAGCGAAGGAAGGA